>Ga0247771_1000546_pt1 | contig 11731 bp, 5 predicted proteins | sample UWRJL197509C6_FD_179948 | JGI IMG/M metagenome (GOLD analysis project Ga0247771, IMG submission 179948) | Plant litter microbial communities from Arlington Agricultural Research Station in Wisconsin, United States - UWRJ-L197-509C-6 | ecosystem: Environmental > Terrestrial > Plant litter >...
ATGGAAGGAAAGGGCGTATTGTTTAAAATATTTGCCGACATCGACGTTTTTGATATCGAGATAAATGAAACTGATCCCGAAAAATTCGTACAAATCGTAAAATCGCTGGAACCGACTTTTGGCGGAATAAACCTGGAAGATATCAAAGCGCCTGAATGTTTTTACATAGAACAGGAATTGAGGGCACAATGCCATATCCCTGTCATGCACGACGACCAGCATGGAACGGCCATCATATCTTCTGCGGCTTTACTCAATGCGCTTGAAATTCAAAAGAAAAAAATTGAAAGGGTAAAATTTGTTATCAACGGAGCCGGTGCAGCTGCCATGGCCTGCATCAGGCTATATGTATCACTGGGTGCAAAACCTGGAAACTTTACAGTTTTTGATAAAGACGGAATTTTATACAAAGGAAGGGCAGATGTGGAGGAACTAAAACATCCTTTTTGCGTAGACGCAAAATACAAAGACCAGGACCTGGCAAAAGCCATGAAAGATGCAGATGTATTTGTTGGTTTAAGTGTAGGCAATGTAGTAACGCCTGATATGGTGAAGTCAATGGCAAAACACCCCATCGTATTTGCCATGGCAAACCCTGATCCTGAAATAACTTATGAAGCGGCTATAGCTTCACGTAAGGACCTTATCATGGCAACGGGCAGAAGTGACTATCCCAACCAGGTGAACAATGTGCTTGGCTTCCCGTATATATTCAGGGGCGCACTGGACGTTAGGGCAACGCAGATCAACGAAGCCATGAAACTGGCCGCAGTAAAGGCTTTATCAGATCTTGCCAAATCAGCCGTTCCGGATATTGTTACCTTGGGATATAATGAAAAGACCATTTCCTTCGGCCCAACCTATATCATTCCCAAACCGATCGACCCACGTTTACTGGCAACAGTCGCACCTGCAGTTGCAAAGGCAGCCATGGAAAGTGGTGTGGCAAGAATAAATATCACCGACTGGGATGCCTATGTTATTGAATTAAATAAAAGACTCGGGCTGGATAACCAGCTAAGCCGTGTTATTGGCAATAAAGCAAGGAGCAATCCCAAACGGGTTGTTTTTGCCGATGCAGAAAATATTAAAATACTCAAGACCGCACAATTGGTGCTGGAAGAAAAAGTAGGTTATCCCATTTTACTGGGTGATGAAAAAAAGATCCAGCAGATCGCATTCGAAAATTCAATAGACCTGGATGGAATGCCCATCATCAACCCAAAAGATGATGAAACGGAAGAAACAAGAAAGCAATATGGCGAATTGCTCTTTGCAAAAAGGCAACGCAGGGGTATGAACAGGTATGAAGCCTATAAATCCATGAAGGACCGCAACCATTTTGGTTGTATGATGGTGGAAACAGGTGAAGCCGATTGTATGATCAGCGGCCTAAGCAGAAATTATCCTGATACCATTCGCCCTGCTATCGAGATCATCGGCACGGAAGAAGGCGTAAAGAAAATTGCAGGCATGTATTTGTTGTTCACAAAAAGAGGCCCCCTGTTTTTGGCAGACACAACAGTAAATTTCAACCCTACAGCAGAAGAACTTGCAGAAATAACATTGCTTGTTGCGAAGGAAGTAAAGCAATTCAATATCGTTCCAAAAATTGCCATGCTTTCCTATTCAAATTTCGGCAGCAGCAATTCACCGGAAGCAGTACTTGTTCGCAAAGCCCGTGAAATTGTAAAACAAAAAGACAGCTCACTGATCTGTGACGGAGAGATACAGGGCATACTTGCATTCAATAAAGAAATACTTAAGGAGAATTACCCTTTTACAGAACTGATAAATGGGGAAGTAAATACGCTTATTTTCCCCAACCTTGCTGCCGGTAATATTGCCTACAACCTTTTACAGGAAGTAGGCGGTGCAGACAGTATCGGGCCTATTCTTCTCGGGTTGAACAAACCTGTCCATGTATTGCAGCTGGGAAGCTCTATCCGCTCCATCTTTAATATGGTGGTCATTGCTGTAGTGGATGCGCAATCCAAATGCAAGACCGATACGCAGGAAGAAATGAAGAAAAGCAAGTGGTGGAAACGCACGAAAAAAACGGTGGCATAGTATTTCGTATATGCTCTGCAACAATCATGTATTTTAAAGATGATATCAAACTCATATAATCAATGAAATTTTTCAGCCATTTCGGGCGATACCTCTTGATGCTTAAAGGCATGTTCAGCAAGCCTGAAAATGCCAAATTGTATTGGAAGGAATTCATGCACCAATGTTCCGAGGTCGGGCTGGGCTCATTGGGCATCGTGTCCATCATTTCGGTATTCATGGGTGCGGTAAGCGCCGTGCAAACCTCTTACCAGCTGGTGAGCCCGTTGATATCAAAAGGCACTATTGCACAGATTGTAAGAGATACTGTTATCCTTGAGTTTGCCCCTACCCTTGTCTGTATCGTACTGGCAGGCGTGATAGGAAGTAAGATCTCCAGTGAACTGGGAAACATGCGTGTGAGCGAACAAATCGATGCACTTGAAATAATGGGTATCAATACAAAGACATACCTCATCATGCCAAAGATCGCTGCAGCCTTACTAACCATTCCCATGTTGGTTATACTGGCAATGGTTTTAGGTATCTGGGGCGGGCGGTTTGCAGGTTCGGCTTCCGGGATATTGTCAACTGACACCTATGACCAGGGGCTGCTGCAAAGCTTCATGCCTTACAATGTAATTTTTGCCCTGATAAAAGCATACACATTCGCATTCATCATCAGCACGGTACCTGCTTATTATGGTTATTATGTTCAGGGTGGGTCACTTGAGATCGGGAGAAACAGCACAAAATCAGTTGTGGTCAGTTGCGTAATGATCCTGTTAGCGGATTATGCATTGGCTGCGTTGCTACTATAATTTGAAAGCAGTAAACAATAAATATTGAATATTGAATATTGAATATTGAATATTTTACATTTTTATGATCGAATTTAAAGATATCAAAAAAAGCTTTGGCGACAAGATCGTACTGGATGGCGTAAGCCATGTAATGGAAACAGGCAAGGCAAACCTCATCATCGGAAGCAGCGGAAGCGGTAAAACGGTTTTACAAAAATGCCTGGTAGGGTTGATCGAGCCCGATGAAGGAGAGATCATTTATGACGGCAAAAGTTTTACTGATATGAATGATGAGGACAGGAAATTACTACGGCAACAGATCGGTATGCTGTTCCAGGGTTCTGCATTGTTCGACAGCATGAACGTAGAAAATAATATCAAGTTTCCTTTAGACATGTTTACAACGGATAATCATTCCACAAAATTAAAACGTGTAAATGAAGTGCTTGAAAGGGTGAACCTCGTTGGAAGCAATAAAAAACTGCCTGCAGAGATCAGCGGTGGAATGAAAAAAAGGGTGGCCATCGCAAGGGCGATCGTATTGAATCCAAAATATTTATTCTGCGATGAACCCAATTCAGGGCTTGATCCCCAGACTTCTATGTTGATCGACAAACTCATTTACGAGATCACCAAAGAATTCAACATGACCACCATTATCAATACACATGACATGAACAGTGTGATGGAGATAGGTGAAAATATCCTTTACATGGTCAATGGTAAAAAAGAATGGACAGGCAACAGCAAAGACATAATTTTCTCCGATAATAAGAAACTCAACGAATTTATTTTCGCCTCCGAATTCTTACAGGACGCCAAGAACATGCGTATGCTGGAAGCAAATGGCAAGATCGACGGTAACGGGGATGTTGTTGAAAAAAAATAACCTCCGAAAAGAAATTGTACCAACGCCGAAACCAATTGATGATTCGTCATTGCGAGGAACGAAGCAATCTAACCGGATTTTTGTATTTGATCAGATTGCTTCACTGCGTTCGCAATGACGGGAATTTCAAAAAATTATCTCTTTCGGTAATAACCCATCTCCCCTATCTTTGCGCCATATTTTACTATTACATCTTTAATTTAATTGAACACATGTCAGTCCTGGTTAATAAAAATTCAAAGGTAATTGTACAGGGTTTTACCGGTACAGAAGGTACATTTCATGCTACTCAAATGCTGGAATATGGAACCAACCTTGTCGGTGGTGTTACCCCCGGCAAAGGTGGAAGCCTGCATTTGGAAAAACCTGTTTTTAATACAGTAGCTGATGCGGTAAAGAATACCGGTGCCAACGTGAGCATCATTTTCGTTCCGCCTGCATTTGCCGCCGATGCCATCCTGGAAGCTGCTGACGCAGGCATTGCCCTGGTCGTTTGTATCACAGAAGGCATTCCTGTTCAGGATATGGTAAAAGTGAAAAGTTTTTTACAGGGAAGCAAAACCAGGCTGATAGGCCCGAATTGCCCGGGTGTTATTACTGCAGACGAATGTAAGGTTGGCATCATGCCTGGGTTCATCTTCAAAAAAGGAAGGATCGGTATCGTTTCCAAATCCGGTACACTTACTTATGAAGCGGCCGACCAGGTTGCAAAAGCAGGGCTTGGTATCTCTACTGCTATCGGTATCGGCGGCGACCCGATCATTGGCACAACAACCAAAGAAGCCATCGAACTATTTATGAATGATGATGAAACAGATGCCATCGTAATGATCGGCGAGATCGGCGGAAGCATGGAGGCCGATGCAGCTAATTATATCAAATCAACAGGAAATAAAAAACCGGTTGTAGGTTTTATCGCAGGCCAAACCGCTCCTCCCGGCAGGCGTATGGGCCATGCTGGCGCTATCGTTGGCGGAGAAGATGATACAGCAGCTGCAAAGATGAAGATCATGGCGGCATGTGGTATCCATGTGGTGGCAAGCCCCGCGGATATTGGGAAAACCATGGCGGAAGCCATAAAAAATTAATCAATTTGAAGATTTTAAAATTTGAAAATTGATTTTTGATATCTGAATCTTCTAATTAAAAAGATACGAAGGGCGTTAAGAAATTTCTTAACGCCTTTTTACTAAGCAGGCTTCTTGTCAAACAAAAACTGTCGTCTTAAAAAGTAATTCAAAAATGAGTCAAACTGGAGATTTGAAAATTGGTTTTTCATCTTCAAATTTTCAAATTAAAAAAAAGGGCGGAGCCCACGCTCCAACCCCTTTGAAAGTATAGCCACCAAAACTATCTGTATGCCTCTATGTACTGGGCAAGATCTTCTTTACTGCTGCTGAATGCAAATGCATCATTGATGATGAAATAATTATTTTTATCGACGGTATTCTTATAACTGTATTTAGCAACCTCCAGTTTACTGTTATCAAAACTGAACAACTGCACGATCTCTTTTACCTGCACAGATGAAAAACAATTTTTAGAAATGGTTTGCTTTGCCAGCGTAAGCCTGGCATTGTCGAAGCTTTCATTCTGTATCACCTGTTTGAACTGGTAAAATGTATTGTCATCCATCCCCGGAAGGTCAATAACCGACCATTCTTCATGATCATTGTCTTCTTCTTCATTCTGCGCATAATACCTGTTATCCAGTTGTTGTTCATCTATAAAAGCTTTTCCAAAACGGTTGATAACGATATCAACATGGTACTGTGGTTTTATATACAGATTCGTTTCGTATATCAATTGCATATTCCTGTTACCCTTTCTTTCGTTAAACTTTGCCTTTCTTTTCTGGTATACTTTGATACTGTGATAACCCGACCTGATATTGTTTACTGTTGTTCCATCATTATCCGTTGCATTATAAGTATTGCCATCAATGACAATTTTAATGTCCTCATTTGTCATCGCACTGATGGTAAGCTTACTTTGCAAAGCAAACCTGCGTGCCGAAAATTCATCCTGGGCCATAATAAGCGAAACTGAAAGAACCAATGCTGCGATAAGTGTAAAAATTTTTTTCATGTTTTAAAGATTTATAGGTTTAAAAACCGGTGACAGTTATTTGATTAAAACCGGGCAGCGAGGTAAAAAAGCGGGTAGATAATAAAAAGTTAAAGAAATAAGATCCCCTCATTTATGTAAAAATCAACGGCATTACATCTTTATCTTGATTCTAAAATGCTCAAACAACATTTACTATCTTGTATATAAATAAACCTTTATGAATTCAGTTAAAGTACTTGCCCTGGTCTTGATTTTTACGATGGCTACAACCGGGCTTTTTGCACAATCCAATGATTATTCAAAGAACTGGAAGTCGGTTGAAGCTTTTGAAAAGAAAGGCCTCACAAAATCCGCCCTCCAGGAAGTAATGAAAATATTTGATATGGCTGTCGCTTCCGGTAATGAAGCGCAACAGATCAAATCTGCCATGTACCAGATGAAATACCGCAACATGGTTGAAGAAGACAACCGGGAGAATAATATCTTTTATATCGACACGCTTATTGCCAAAACAAAAGCGCCCGCAAAGAACATACTGCAAAGTATGCAGGCCGAACTTTTCTGGAATTACCGAAACTATAACCGTTATAAATTTTATGACCGCACAGAACTTATAGAAGAAAAAAGCAGGGACATCAGCACCTGGAGCCTTGAAAAACTGAATGCAACGATCGCTGCTTTATACAAAGCTTCTTTAAGAAATGAAACCATTTTAAAGAACAACAGCCTCAACGGGTTGGATGCCATACTTCAAAAAGGCGAGAACACACGTAACCTCCGCCCAACATTATATGATTTTCTTGCACACCGTGCCCTGCTTTATTTTATGAGCAGCGAAAATGATGTCACGAAACCTTCTTATAAATTCATACTGAATGATGAAAAGATATTTGCACCCACTACAGATTTCGTTAAAACAGTATTTACAACAAAGGACAGTAGCTCACTTTATTACAATGCACTCGTTTTACTCCAGGGCATTTTAAAATTTCATTTAAATGACGCGAACCAGGATGCTTTGCTTGATGCAGACCTCCTCCGTTTACAATTTGTAAACCAGCATGGCATTTTTACAAACAAGGAAAAATTATATGAAAATGCTTTAAGAAATATAGAAGCAACTTACAGCAATAATGCAGCAACGGCCCAGGCAATGTACCTGAGAGCACAATCGTATGCAGTACAAGGACAGAAATATGATCCTTTTTCCAAAAAAGAATATCAATATGATATAAAGAAAGCGAAAGAGGTTTGCGACCTGGCCATCAGTAAATTTCCGAAATCAGAAGGCGCCATTAACTGCCAATACCTTCTCAATTATATTACAATGCCTTCGATGAATATCGAAACAGAAAAAGTAAATGTGCCGGATCAGCCATTCCGCAGCCTTGTAAAATATAAAAATATGAGTACGTTTTACCTGCGGGTTATAAAAACAAGCAGGGAAGAGATACAGAATATTAACCAGCAGAATTACGAAACCAGCTGGAATACAATGGTAAAACTAAAATCATTAAAGAGTTGGAAACAGGCATTACCCAACCAGCAGGATTATCAGGAACACGCTGTTGAAATTAAAATAGATGGTCTTCAAAACGGAATATATTTTATCCTGGCAAGTATAGACCCCGATTTTTCCCTGAGCCAGAACATCATTGCAAAAGAGGTGATGTATGTAAGCAATATCAGCTATATCCTGAACAATAAGAATGAATTGTATGTAATGGACCGTGACAATGGCCAGCCGCTGGCAAATGCAACCGTACAGTTATGGCAGCAATCATACAATTATACCAGCAGGAAATATGAAGATGTAAAAAAAGAAAAATACAATACGGATGCAAATGGTTTTGCCAGGATCAAAAGATCAAAAGACTATTCCAGCAACTCATTTCAGGTGAAATATAAAAATGATGAATTGTTCCTCGATGACAACTTTGCAAATTATTACAATGGTTATGAGCCACCTTCTCAAAAAAGAGTTTTCCTGTTTACAGACCGCTCTATCTATCGCCCGGGGCAAACGGTTTATTTTAAAGGTATTGTTGTTAATACAGACAGTGCTACTAAGAAAAGCAACATCGTTGTGGGTTATAAAACCCAGGTCAAGTTGCAGGATACAAATAACCAGTCAGTAAGTGATGTTGATGTGCAATCAAATGAATACGGTTCTTTCAATGGCAATTTTAAAATTCCTGCAGGATTGCTGAGTGGTACTTTTTACCTGTGGGATTCTGCTACCAATTCTACCCAGTACTTTAATGTGGAAGAATACAAACGTCCTAAATTTTCTGTGGATGTTAAGAAACCCTCAGGCACTTACCGCTTAAATGACAGCATCACTGTAAAAGGAAATGCCAAAGCGTATGCAGGGAATAATATAGATGGCGCTAAAGTCATTTACCGTGTTGTTAGAAAAGTGCGTTACCCCATTTGGTGGGAACGGAGTAACTTTTATTACCGCGGAAAGATCAGCTATCCGACCAGCAATGAAGCCATGGAAATAACCAATGGAGAAACAACAACCGATGCTTCCGGTGAATTTTCTATTACATTCAAAGCCATTCCCGACGAAACTGTGGATAAAAAATCGCAACCCGTTTTTTATTATGAAGTGAGCGCAGACATCACAGACATCAACGGTGAAACAAGAAGCGGTAACACAAATGTTGCAGTTGGATACCAGGCCCTGCAACTTGAAATTAATACTGCGGAAAAGATCGAAGCAGACAGTATTAAAAATGTAAAGATCAGCAGTAAGAACCTGAATGGCATTTTTGAGAAGGCAAATGTTCATGTTGCACTTTACAAATTAAAATCTCCCGACCGGATATTCAGGAACAGGTATTGGCAGCTACCTGACGTGTTTGTGATGAGTTATAACGAATATGTAACGAGTTTTCCTTACGACGCATATAGCGATGAAGACCAACTGAGCAAATGGCCGCTTGGTGATAATGCTTTGGAAAAAACTGATTCTACCAAAGAGAACGGGCAATTCTCTATTTACAACGGGCAGTTAAGATCGGGTTGGTACAAAGTGATCGCTACAACAAAAGATAAATACGGCGAGGAAGTAAGCGCCGAGACTTACATCCTCATAACAGATGGAAATGGTTTTGTTGCAGAAACAAGATCTGCAATAAACATCCGGAAAGATAAATACTCAGCCGAGCCTGGCGAAACGGTGAATTATACTGTTTCAACAGATTTTGATAAGATATGGATGATACATTATTTAAGCCGTCCTGCTGTACCTAATAATACTACCTATCAAACCATCAGCCCTGCAACGCCATTCAGTAACCAGGTCAACATTACAGAAAATGACAGGGGTGGCATGAATATAAACTATGCATTTGTGCAGCACAACAGGGTTTACAGTGGGTCAGAATATATAATTGTTCCCTGGAGCAACAAAGACCTTTCTATAACTTATGAAACTTTCCGTGACAAGATATTGCCGGGGAGCGAAGAAAAATGGAAAATAAAGATCAGTGGTAATAAGGGAGAAAAAGTGGCAGCAGAAACATTGATCAGTATGTATGATGCATCGCTCGACCAATATAAGAGTCACCAGTGGATACCTTTAAAATCATTGTGGCCTCCAAAAGGAGAATTCTTTTCGTGGAGAAATGCAGGGTTTGTGTCTGTAAATTCCATAGAGATCAATAAAATACTTTATCCCACACTGCAGCAAAAACCAAAAAGCTATGATGAACTTTTAAGCAATGGCTGGAGCCAGGATGAATATCTCCATAGAAAAATAAGAATACGTGGATCTGGTTCCGTACAACCGGCGCCAATGGTAGCATATCAATATGATATGGCAGCAGGTGCAATGAATAAGGCGGCTGCACAATTGAGTGAGGTTGTTGTTACAGATGCCTTTTCTACAAAAAGATCAGATCGTGATAAAAAAGAAACGCAAGAAGGTGAGATGTATATCACGGCTGATACTACACCAAAAATTGTTACTAACAGGGATGAAACAATGCCTTCGTCAAATGGCAATGTACAGGTTAGAAAAAATTTCAACGAAACAGCTTTCTTCTTTCCTGCATTGTTAACCGATGCAGACGGTAATGTAGAATTTTCCTTTACAATACCGGAAGCATTGACAGAATGGAAACTGATGACAATGGCGCACGACAAAGAACTGGCGAGTGGTTACTCAACAAAAACTGTTATCACCCAAAAGCCATTGATGGTTCAGCCCAATGCTCCACGTTTCTTACGTGAAGGCGACCGGATTGAATTCTCTGCTAAAGTTGTAAACCTTGCTGAAAAGGAAGTCACCGGCACTGCACAGCTGGAATTATTCGATGCAACAACCAACAAAGCGGTTGACGGATGGTTCAAGAATATATTCCCGGTTCAATATTTTACTGTAGCCGCGGGTCAAAGCGCCGCTGTTAAATTCCCGGTTGATATTCCTGCTAATTTTAATTCAGCTTTAACCTACAGGATAAAAGCCATTACAAAAGATGCAGCTTTCAGTGATGGCGAAGAAGCCGCTTTACCGGTTCTTACAAACCGTATGCTGGTAACAGAAACCATGCCGTTGAACATGCGTAATGAAACGACTAAGAATTTTAAATTCGATAAATTAATCAACAGCGGGAAAAGCGAAACCCTCAGCACTCATGCAGTAACCGTGGAATATACCAGCAACCCGGCGTGGTATGCTGTACAGGCTTTGCCTTATTTAATGGAATACCCTTATGAATGCGTGGAACAAACTTTTAACCGTTATTATGCAAATGTGCTGGCGGGTTATATTTCCAATTCAACACCAAGAATAAAAGCGGTTTTTGAAAGCTGGAAAACACTCGACACAGCTGCATTGATGAGCAACCTCGAAAAGAACCAGGAATTAAAATCAGCATTGCTGGAAGAAACGCCCTGGGTGATGGAAGCAAAGAATGAGAATCAACAGAAAAAGAATATCGCTTTATTATTTGACATGGTTCATATGGCTGGCCAAAAAAGCGCAGCATTGGAAAAGCTTAAGAAAATGCAAAGCAGCAATGGCGGGTTCACCTGGTTCAAAGGAGGTTCCGATGACAGGTACATGACGCAATATATTATAACAGGTTTTGGCCATTTGCGTAAGCTCTCTGCGTTGAGCAATGAAAATCTTGCTGAAATAAAAATGATCATTGACAAAGCAATACCTTACCTGGATGCAAGAATAAAAGAAGATTATGATCACCTGTTAAAATATAAGGTTAGCCTTAAACAAAATAACCTGTCTTCTTTTGTCATCCAGTATTTGTACATGCGCAGTTTCTTTACCGAAACCAAAATAAGCAGCAATGCCCAAACGGCTTATGATTATTACCGTGGCCAGTCACAGAAATTCTGGCTCAGTACTTCCAAATACATGCAGGCGATGATCGCACTTTCTTTACACAGGACCAATGACAATAAAACAGCAACCGCAATCATCAAATCATTAAAAGAAAATGCCATTTACAAAGAGGAACTGGGTATGTACTGGAAAGATCTTGCAACCGGCGGCTATTACTGGTACCAGGCTCCCATTGAAAGCCAGGCAATGATGATAGAAGCATTTACAGATATCGATAAAGACAATAAAACCATCGACGACCTAAAGACATGGCTCCTCAAACAAAAACAAACACAGAACTGGAAAACAACCAGGGCTACTTCGGAAGCATGTTATGCTCTATTATTAAATGGCAGCAACTGGCTGGCGGAAGAAAAAGAAGTTGTGATCAACCTGGGAAATACAGTTATCAAAAGTTCGGATGATAAAACAGAAGCAGGCACAGGTTACTTCAAAAAAACGATTGAAGGAGAAAAAGTAAAACCTGAAATGGGGAATATCTCTGTTAGTATAAACAGCAAATCAACAAATCAGCAGACCAGCACATCGGCTTCATGGGGTTCCGTC
>Ga0247771_1000547_pt1 | contig 11722 bp, 13 predicted proteins | sample UWRJL197509C6_FD_179948 | JGI IMG/M metagenome (GOLD analysis project Ga0247771, IMG submission 179948) | Plant litter microbial communities from Arlington Agricultural Research Station in Wisconsin, United States - UWRJ-L197-509C-6 | ecosystem: Environmental > Terrestrial > Plant litter >...
GGTGTATCCCAGGATCAGCTTAACGCTGTCGACGCGACTTGCCGAGATGTCCTTGGCCCTCTCCGATAGCCAGGTGGAGTTCCGGATCTTTTCGGAAAGATGCTGCTGCAGTTTGCGAACCACGCCTGTGGTCGCGTTGCGCATCTCTGGCGAGTATGATTTTTCGACAAAGAAACGACCCAAGGCCCAGCTCAGCGTGCTGATATCCGGAGGCAACACCCTCCGCGTCCATGGCCCCCGATCGATTGCCGTGATGCAAGCGTCGGGATTGCCACTGTACGTCTGAAACGGACTGGTAAGGTCCTCGCCCCCCCTCCGGAGGGCGAACCTGTTCGTCACCTCCGCCCCGACCCACGGAGCGAGCTTCTTGATGGCCTTCCACATGAAGAAGGCTTGGATAGTGGCCTCTGTGGTGTTTGCCAACAGTATGCGGCTGGCGTTTGCAAAGAAGCCGGGCTGGACGATCTGCACGATGTTCGGGCGCTGAGTGCCCGTCATCGAGCGGACTACATACGATAAGTTGAAGTGCGGCGCGACGGTGTCGAGCTCGTCCCACGCCACTCTCGTCGAATTTTCCACTGGAGCTAAGAATTGGATCATCCGGGCCTCGATATCCGAGATATCTTTCATCATAACTCGGGCAGTCTCTGTGCTGATGCCGGCTGGGTGGACCGCCGACAGCACATCCGCCCCGAGCTCGGAGTTTGCCGCGTTCGGCGGGAATTGCCTTTGAAGAAACAGATCGATGTCTTCTGGATCTTGGCCTGGGCCAATTTCCAGGATTGGTCTTGATGGTTTGCCTTTCTGTGGTTTCTCAAGCGTAGAAATTCGGATGTCCGATGGGGCGACTTTGACGAAAGATGGGAATCCGGTTTGGACAAAGAAGGCGAGCGTCCGCCCCATCGCCACTGACATCTCCGGGCTCCGGTCCGAGATCGTTCTCCGTGTTCTCCAGCTCTCCCTCTTCGACGGGACGGGGTAGAGCTCGGCGATTGTCTTCATGAGAGATCTAAGTTCTTCAAGGCTGACGCTGGGTTCGTTCCGGAGGCAGCTTCGATAGACGCGCTGTAGCTGTTCGAAGTTTGAGCGGTCTGCCTCCAGCTGAGCCGGTGTGAAGGAGGCCGAAAGCCATCCCGGGCTTTCGGAGGGATAATCGTTGCCCAAAATGTCTTTGATATCTCCTGAGATGAGACCTTGAGTTATTGACGTGCGCGAGACTTCGAGCTGCCCTGCGGACAACGGATGCTTTGCAGCCCAGGCACCGCAAGCAACTATTCCTCTACCAGTTAGTAATAGTCCCCGAAGATCACCGTGGAGCAACATGAGCGTGGCACTATCGCGACTTACACAGCTCGAAGTTGCTACACGGGTCCATTTCGGCGTGACCTGGAGCTAAGGCTCCTAGCATCACCGAGGCAAGCTGTCGACATGCTAGCGTCAGGCAGATGGCGGTTCGATTGCTTCCCAACATAATGCATAGGACCAGAAGCTGCGATGTCGGTATGTGACTATACTACCACTTACTACGGTGCTGGCTACGAAGGGGGCTTCCAAATACACGCGTTAGGGAGTAAGCGACCAAAGGGTGGAAAACATTGGATTCAGTTCTTGGCTTTCGTCTCAGGGTAGAGCTTCGGAGCTTGGGCAACGCCCTATTGACTGCTCTCCACACGCGTTCTACTGCTGTTATTTATACTGGTTTCCCGTCCCTCTTTCACCGGCGGATAAATCAATACGACTGCACGGCCACTTTGGTGTTGATTATCTCTGTGGCACAGAATTCTACCGGCAGACGGCGCAGCCGACAAGTAGTACCGTAGAGCTGGGCTTGGTATTGTCATGTCTCGCCGGCTATCCCTGCTCTCCGCCAGCCACTAAATGGTCTCTCGCTGCCTGAGTCAGGCTGTTTTGGTAAGCAAAGCGAACGCTAAGAGGGTTTAGAACGTAGGTCCGTAGGCATGTCAATACCTATTAGGACATACGGATTGCCCCTATGTCACCTGAAAGCGTCTCCACTGAAATTTAGTCCAGGACTACGGCAGACCAAGATTTGTTGCCACATTATCCATTCAGTAAGGAGGCAGTATCACGTCTACTAGCCAGATGGATCGTCCCCGAAACAAGTTTGGGCCACTTTACCCCAGCCATCATCAAACAGATGTCACGCACTAGAAACCATTAAAACCTTGAGAGAACTCATCTTCAGCTGGATGGACAACTGACTTTACAGACAGATATTCAGGGCAATGAACAATGAAAATGAGGTTCTCTCTAAGACTACCTACCTAGGTACTTACCTATGTATGCAGGTAGGTACCTACTGCCTACCTCGACAGACACGCATTGCCCCGCCTGCTTGGCAAGCTACAGGTAACGCAATTCTTACTGGCATGTGTAGGTAGTTCATGTTCTGCCCCTACTGATTACAACGGTTGGACTACGATTTAGGGCTAAGGCAACCATAGCAGCCAGATGCTTGCATTTCGAGTTGCTGCATTCGTAGGTGGTATTGTTGTCGACATCCTTGCAGCTACAGCACTTCCAGGTGCCCTCTAGTTCCTACATCCGCGCCTCGGCGGCCCTAATCTCTGCAGCGGTCGGCATTTTGAGAATTGACAGTCGAATTTTCTCCTGTGATGATCCGCGAGTCGATTTCTCTGATAAGAGCGAGCCACAATTCTCTTGAGCAGTTGAAGCGAGGGAGCTGGGGGAATGTTGGGCATGGAATCACCCTAGAATGCGTGGGCTCGATCGAGGTCGATGTAGGGATGAGGGATAACTGGGAGAGGGAGAACAAATGAATCTGAAACTCTGGTGTAGAGGATCATGCGCATTCTACTACATCCGGTCAAAACGCCGATTGGGGAATGACTGACTACTAATCCATATTATCTAGGACTCACATCACCTAACTACAAGTAGATAAGTACCTAGATACCTATATAGTTAGGTGCCTACCTAAATAGGGTACCTACTCATTACTACCCAAGGGTTCCGCTCCGTTGCTGTATGTTTTCCCTCTGTGGACTGTGTGGGGGTCGTTTTAAGAAGTAGGCGGGTTGGCACTCTCATCACCTTTCAGTGACAGGATACGTCAGTAAAATTAGCTCGTAGATAACCTACGACTACAAAGATGATCTATGTCTCTGTAGATGACTTATAGCGCAAATGGATGAGTTCTGAGGATGACCTTCATGCCTCATCTTGAATAGAGCAGACAGCCCACGGAGCGGAACTCATACCTAATTCATCGCCTGCTAGCCTTCTCGATATCTTCCTCCCCTTGCAGCTCAATCTCCCTGCCTCATGTTCTTCTCACCCAGCCTACGGTCTTAGGGCCGCGCTCCTTTGTAGCCTCCAGCGCTCCAGCGCTCGACGCTCATGGCCGCCGGATTCTCCAAACCTCGGCGTCCGGCGGGCCTAACGAGGTGGACGGTGTAATACGAGGTAGGAGTCAACTCGCGTGGCAGATCGGTTGACAAGGTAGGATTTCCATAAACTTGGCTTGCCGGAAAACCCTCCAAGTCGACGAGTACATGCTTCGTATACCTGAGTTCCTGCTAATTATTCCGATCTGAATCTTCGATCGCGGTCAATTTTAAGGCGAACCTGCCTAGATGATCACCCAGCTTTAAGGAGTAGTACACCAAACCCCTCCAGTCTTCCGGTTCAAACAGATCGTCCATACGTCCTTCGGCATTTAGCCTTTCTTGGACCTTGCCGCTGTTCACCCTGTTGTTCTCAAGGAAAGGTGCGAGCGGCTCTTTCGACCCTTCTCCTGAAGGTGGAACGGCGACCGAAGCAATGACAGGGTGGGAAGGCCAGATGCGGGTACCGAGAGCCGTTGTACCGCCACCTTGTCCAACGAAGATGATGTATCGCACCTTGGACGCCAAACGTTCCACTAGCAGAGCCCCGAGCCACGAAATCGGACTGCCTCCCTGGAGCTCCTCGCGGCTGAGCGGCAGGACATACTTGGCGTGGCTACCCACCAAATCGCGCCGCTGTGTCCATCTGCCGCAGGTGTCCTGGACCTCTATGCCGTGAAGTACATGGTGAGCCGGGGTAAGGATAAACCCCACTATTCTGTTGGTCCACATCTGCTCCGAGGGAGGAGTCTGGCGTACGAAGAACCGTTCCGGCTCACAGTAATGATCAAGCCTCCTCCAGGCGGTAAAAAGAGCGTCCGGGGCGTCGAATCGCTGGAGAAGAGCGGAATAATCGGGTCTCAGGTCTTCCTTCATCACGAGTATAGTTTCCGGGGCGATCCTGGCAAACTGGGAATCTCGAAACGACAGCCTCTGCATCAGCAGGCCGTAGCCTGCACCGCCGTATTCGACGTTGACCAGCGCGGCGTAGATGGATCTCCAACTCTGAATGCCAACAGGGGCCAAGAGCATCTCCGTCAACAGACCTCTGCCGGTCATCACGGGCGGCTGGCTCGTCGCAACTGACGGAAGACAGGGGCGAAATTCCATGGGCGTTTGCTTGAAGTAAGAGGGGGATCTGGCCAGCAAGCCCCAAAATCCCTGCATCCTCGCCTCCTCGGGTGGGAGTTTCCACAGAAAGAGCGACTCGTCCTCAGAGCGTTTGAGGATCTCCTCCTGGAGTCGTACGAAGGCTCTCTCGCCCCCTTCACCGTAGATGAGCGGCATATGGATGTCAAAGATGCCAAGAAGACAGTACGCGATGTCCTCGGGAACCGTCGTTTGGCGCTGTGCAGCCCAGGCCATCTTGCTGCATGCCGAAAGGCGGGACAGGTCGCCTCCGAGGAGCACGTTTTCGGGAATGGAGGTGATGACCTGAATATCGCCCGCGAGGTCCGACTTTGTTCCGAGGGATTTCCAATCCCCATTGAAGAAGCGCATGGCCGTGGGTGCGATCAATTCTTGAAGTGTCCAGCCGCGCTTGAACCAGCTGCTGTTCCCGAAATCCTCCCGTTCTACCTTCTCTGACAAGCCGACGGCCGTCACGTCGGCGAGGTAGGCGTAGCAGATGGCAGCCCCCTTGTAGTAGCTGAACATGGAGTTGATGACCTCGGAGAGCTCTGTGCTGCTGGTCTTGTCGATACAACAGGTATCGACCCAGATGTACTGGAATCCGTCCCTACGGGCTCGGTCGACCGCTCTTCTCAGCTTCATATAGCCTCTCAGTCTGTGGGCAGTGCTGCCATCCTCCAAGTCCTGAAAAGTCACTTCCCCATCCTGCCATCGGTGCGAGAGGATGGCGTAGGGCGGCGGGTTGGTGACAAAGGATTCCAGTCGGAAAGTCGACGTGTTGATGAGCCGCATTCTGACTCGGACAGTGCTTGGCATGTGACCTCGTATCGGGGGGGCTGCCCAAGGTCATAGACGGCAGACTGGCGACTGGCGACCGGCGATGATCTGCCTGCCATGGGTGGTGTGTGGGAATGCGGGGTGGCCAAACTGCCGTTCGTAGCCTAAAGTACCCGCTCAGGGTACGAGCCCTGGACAGCTGGTGGGTCGTCAACCTGCGGCTGCATACCTCCATCTGTAAATTTGTGACAGGCAAGCTGCTGGGCTGGGACACCGGGACGGGTAACCCTTCGAAGTCATCGCAGGAATACTCCGTGCTCTTACTGGTCCCGTCAACTGTGGCTTGCATTGGAGCCGGAGTATTGCTACGGAGGGTTTCGAACTAATGTCACGCCGTGGAAACATTCCACCTCCGTACCGCTCCTTGGTAGGCAGGATTGACCTTCTGGACACAAAATCTACGTGGCCAAACACAACCGGCGATGGTTCACCCGGGGCGTCCCTGCAGAAAAATAGTGGCATCATCTCCTCCGGCGGTGGCTTTCCTGGGCATTCACCAGCTCCACCACCCTTCGCTGCTTGGTCTCGTGCGACACGCTTCTACACTTTACCAACATTCCCATGCTTGCCATCCGAAGGCCACCCGTTAGCGGGACTCTCAAGGTCTCCCTCACTGTAACGTGGCGGCAGTTCAGCCGGCGGGATGATCGGAGCCTCGTCGGACCGTAGTGTGTCTGAGTACTTCGTCGGGGAGGCGGTCGCGCTGTGGGAACCGAAACTGCGTAGACCTCTGAAACCGTGGCCTCGCTGCGACGACGCTCTGTCCTTCCGCGCACGAAACCCGATGTTGCGACTGTCTGCGTCGTGGATGGGGTCAGGTTGTACGACGCGACGGCTCGTGCGGTCAACGAAGACCTTGAGGGGAAGGGAGAAGAGGAAGACAGGGCTACACTTGGGTCAGTACCGCATTTTTCGGATGACGGCGAGTAGAGAGGGAGCATACATGACGAGACAAGACACAATAAGGCAAACCATCATCAGCCGGCAAGCGAGCCCGAAGGTCGGCGTCTGCAGGCCTCTTTTTGGGCCTTGGGGAACATCCCAGCCGGCTTCTCCAGCTCCGTAGACTGTGTAGATGGTTCCACTGACGCACCCGCCGCTGGCGGCACGGTTCTCGACGGCAACATAAATGAAAATGATAGCGAAGCAAGCGTCGAGGGCGAGGGAGATGGGAGACAGAGCCACGTAGCCCGCGCGGAAGAAGAGCAGCAGCAGGCTATGGGTCGTGTATAGGGCGCCAATGGCGGCGAAACCTTCGACGACGTAGACGCCCGTGCGGATTTGCAGGCCGTTGCTGGATAGGGTGGCCAGGTAGTAAGAGAAAATGGCGAGGATGGTGAGGCAGCCGGTGAGCTGGATGCTGCGGAACACGGTCTGCAGGCGCTTGAGGCCCGCGACGCCGGATGAAGGACCCATGGCGGTGGTTCTGAATTGAGCGCGAGCAGCTCAGTGAGATGTAGCAAGGTTGTGAAAAGCTCAGCACATGTGCTTTGTCGTCATGTGAGGTATTCGGGCTGGCTGTCACGGAGAGTTAGGGTCAAGGACGACGCAGGATTCAGTGTGCCGCCTGCGGACGACTCTTGAACATATATCCCAATGGAAGCAAATGCGGTGGCATTGTTCAACGGACCAACCAGCGTCCCAGGTTTGTCCGCGTCATCCTCGAGCGTTTCACGAGACAGGGCGACACTAGCCCCCACACCATTCAGCATCGCCGCATGGGTGCATGCCAGTCGCGCCAACCTCCATCTTACTGAGGCGGTGCAGTACATGCTGCCCGCACATGCTAGCCCAGACGCAGTCGCCTCCAAGCACACGGCATCGGCGGTATCATTCACCAACTTGGTGGCGTTATAGTTCGTTGTCTACCCTGCCCCTCCGCGCTCTTCTGAACCGGGCGGTCTTCCGAGTCCCCAGAGCCACAAATACGGACATCCACAATTGCCGGCCTCGGACCCACCTTCGGACTTTACATTTCATGTCCCGCGCCGCTCGAATACGAAGCGTGACGTGAACCTTGCTTTGGAGCACCTATCCTCCGAAGCCCCTCGGAGCGGTCGAGGCCGCGGCGACGGATTGGTGCGTTCCCATGGTAGCGCGGCAGACCTTGGAAACGACTCAACACCTTGCTCTACTCCGGGAGAGGGGAGTTCGTCCGCGCCGCAGATCGCTCCATGGATGAGAACTATCGGGCACCCGGTCTGACGCGTCGAATGGGGGACATGTATCCTTGCCGATTGGAGCGTAGGCCGTGCGTTTCGGGCCTCTGAAGCATCGTGCAGATACTAAAGGCTCTGCTGGACTGGTTGTGCCGGGGCCGAGAAGGTCAGGTGGCAGAATCAGCTGACTCTAGGGCGTCTGCCCGCACGACGCCGATCGTGTCCCAACGGGCTCGGGCTCCAGCGATTCGCGCCCAACTCGCACGTCCAGGAACAAGGCTCGAATGCAATACCGTATCGAGCATAGTACTGTTCGGGGCATGCTCGGCCAAACTCCGCGTGGGTCGACCTTAAGAACAACAACACCACCAACGTGTACCTGATATTCCGTTGCCAATCTACACGAGAGCACCCCTCGTTACCTCTGCAGTGTCGGTTATTTTTCGACAAGCAATTTCTGTCCTCCTTCTACCCCCGCCTCCGAGATGAAGCCCGCGCCAGAACATGGGGGCGTGCAGCTCTCGTCAAGTTGAAGCGATCGTCCCCAACAGCCGAGTATACCCCTGTTGAAGCTGCTCCACCTCCCCGGTCAACCGAGAGACTTTCTTGTCTGTCTCTATCTCATCCGCCGTCCGCTCTTTTGCCTCCACCAGACTCTCCCTTTGCTTCTCAAGAGCAATACCAAAGTCAGTCTCGATATGCGAGAGCGCCGCCGTCACATCGGCACGCAGGCGGCGCCCGGTCTTTTTTACAAGCCTCGACATGGCCGTCGAGATGGCCACCGAGATGTTAGGGAACAGCGACCCGTTCGTGATGCGGCCCTGCACGATGTTTTTCTGGCGTGCGAACAGACCGGTCCCTTGTCTACCGTCAGTATCACCGCGCGCAGGGGGAGTAGCGCCGCTCACCCTTCTCGCTGCTCGCGGATCGGTACGCCGGCAGCATTTCGTTGAGCACGTATGAGTTGTAGTTAGATTCAGACGCATAGCGGCGGATGCTCCTGTTATCATTGTTAGCATGGCGTTGGATCCCCGGAGGAGGGCGGGAGGGAGCGTCTGTGCGTACTTGACCTCTTGGGCAAACTTCTCTCTGTGGCGCTCGAGTTTATACTCGAGGTCCGTGATCCCGTACTCGATCCCCGCCGCGAGAGAGTTGCAGACCGAAGCCGCCGAGGCAGCTGACACGGGCGCGAGGGGTCAGCCAGACGATGCGGGATGGCAGGGAGGTGGCAAGCATACCTTCGACCCTGCCTTTTATGTCCTTCAGCTGGGTGGTCACAGACTTCCCAAGCTGCTCAAACACTTCCGAGACCTCCTCCTCGACGAGGTCCCACTGGTAAGCTAGTTCCATACGCATCTTCCACAGAATCTTGGCGTTCCAGTCCTCATCTCTCTTTGGGGTCTTGTGGTTGCCGTTGTTATGACAGAAGGCGTTGTATTGCGCTGCAGGGTGTGAGTTGAGCCGCACTATCCCGCAACTAAAGAGCGGTACCTACTCCAATGCCACTGTGCCTGCGTCAGCAAAGGCGGTCAGAAGAACGGAAGACCACCGCTCGGGTAGTAGGGTACTTACCTGGAACCATCGTTGGCCCTCCCCTGCGGCAGCCTGCTCCCAAGGCTCGTGGCGGGCCTCTTCGGGTGCATTAGACACACTTCACATGTCCTCCCGGATCATTCTGGGGGGGAGAAGGGAGGGGGGACTAACCGAGGAACTTGAGCACTTGGTCTTTGAAACAGAGGTTGAAGTCTTCCACGAGCTTTTCCACGGCGGCAATGATCTACGGAAGCGTTAAAGACAGGTGTCGGGTGCAAGTGGGTGGCGGTGATGAATATACCTGAGCTTTGGGGCCAACGAGGGCATTCTGAAGGGTACCATAGAGATCCTCTCCAGGGCTGTCTTCGACCTTGTCGTGGTCGGCGTGGCTGCTCACCCACAGGCCAAGCGAGTGCAGCAAACTGGGCACAGACGACTGCAGGAAGTGCCGGGCCTCGCGGTATCGTGCCTCGGCCGTGATCTTGTAACAGAAACGGCGAACCTCGGGAATCTCGCTGGCACCGACGAGCTTCGCGTTGCCCTTGCGCGCGTACTTCTCGTACATGGTGTTGGACACGCAGAAGACGTCCAGATTCTCGTTGGGGACTTTGGATGCGTATGCCTTTCTCAGGCCCCCCTTGACGTGGTCGCTCCGGGCTTTCATCAGCAGAAGCGTTTGCCTGCCGCACGTGAGTTAGTACGGGGATGAACAGGGAGTGTACCGCGGGCGCGGCGCGAAACGCACTTGGTCTTCGCGTCCTTCTTGCGCCGCTCGTCGCCGGCTGTCCGAGCAGCGTCGATCTCGTCATCCAGCGCAGCCATCGCCTGCGGCTCGATGGCCTTGCCCGGGCGGCAGAACTCGGTCCTGGCGGCGCGGAGGTTGATGTCCTCGGACTTGGTGCAGACCACGGCAAGGTTCAGGCCCGCTCCTCCCGCCTCTTCCCAGGCCAGGGGAACGTGCTTGGCCAGGACGTTGTACAGGGACGACTTCAGGGACTGGTCCGTGATGGCGCGCGAGATCTTGGCTACGATGAAGATATTGTTGCACTTCATAAGGTAATCCTGGGTTGCTCGGACCCGGGCGAGGTTCGTATCTTGCAGGCCTGTGGGGTATCAGCTCTCCGGCGTGGGTTAAGGTGCCTTGGGTTGACTGACCAGGAAGATCTGCGAGCACCAAGCCAGTCTTGAGCACCTGCGCGTTCAGATACACGCTGGAAAAGAGTTAGCCCACAAGTCTTCTCAGAGAGGGGTGATGACGGCTAGCTAACCGTATGATCTTGGTGAAAGGCCAGTAGCGGTCCTGCATGAAGACGCTCGTCTTCTCGCAACACTCCTCGGCCGTCTTCGCTGTCGACTGCCAGACTCCGTCGGGCGCGCCCTCGTCGCCCTTGGGCCACGTTATCTCTCGCGTCCACTCGACAAGCTTGTCCTGCACCTTCTCCAGGGCACCTTCGGACATGTCTTGCAACATCGCCTGGTTGAATTCCCGCCTGTGCCGGAAAGCTGCGTCGAGAGCCGACCAGGCCTGCTCCGACTCTCGCGCGTACTTGGCGTAGTCCGCCGCGGAGGTGTTGTCCGAGTCGACGTCGGGCAGGAACAGCTGCCTGTAGCTCCAGAGTAGCTCCTGAATCATGTTCTCGATACCGTTGCCCGAGAGATACTCCACTTCGATAGTGATAGGAGCCGAGTGTTCGTTGGTTTTATGTCGGTACTCAGTGACGACAGAGGTGCAAGCAGAGCCAATGTCTCCCTGATCGCAGTTAGTAACCGGCTGGTATTTGGACGACGGGGCTTCACTGCCTTGAGGGGTTCTTACAGTCTGCGCAACGCCGGGATAGTGGAGTAAGGAGTTGATGAGACTGCTTTTGCCTTGGTAGAAACCAGTATGGTTAGCTCCTCGGTGCTCACACGAGAGTCGAAGTGCCAACCTTCTCCCGAGTCCCCCAGGACAGCAATCGTCCTCGTCTCCACCCCGCTAAAAGAACAGAGGTCCGCTGCATCCTTTGAAAGTTTTGCCAAAGCGTTGTCGGACTTGCCAAGATCGTTTAGCTGCCGGATCAGGGCAGCAGCCTTTTCAGCAGTGCCCACACCGTCTTTGAGGGAGGTCTGGAAAGCGGAGGTGAAGAAAGGGTGGGAAGGGGCTTGTTCGTCCCGCACATCATATGAAGCCGGAACAGGCTTCCTCGATGGCCTCGCCGGTCCACTGTTGGGTGGCGTGACCGGCAGTGGTGGGCCTTGGGCACGAGTGTCCTGTGGCGGAATCGGTGGGTGCGTAACACGGGTCGGTACGATAGGCAACGCCGATGATAGAGCTGGGGTGGTCAAGGCACCTGGGTCGCACGGTCCAGGCGATACGGTGAGCTGATCGAGGGCAATTACAAGGTCATTCGGAATGCTCGCGGTTGAGGGTAGGGCAGGAATAGGCACGTGTCGTGGGGACGGACGAGGCGAGGGTTGGGGAGACGGTAGGGGAGAAACGTTCCAGTTGTGGAGGATGCGGAAGGTGAAGCGTGGGTCTTGGTCAATCTGCATGGGGTCGGGTGAGCCCTGGGCGAAGATTACGGGCGGCGGCGGACTGGTCGTCTGGCTAACACCCCTCTCCGTCGACGAGCCATGGCGGGAGTGCCCATTCGGGACGAACTCGAAACTGAAGGGCCGGTCGTCGCTGGAGACACTGAAGTCGGCGAAGCTGAC
>Ga0247771_1000548_pt1 | contig 11721 bp, 9 predicted proteins | sample UWRJL197509C6_FD_179948 | JGI IMG/M metagenome (GOLD analysis project Ga0247771, IMG submission 179948) | Plant litter microbial communities from Arlington Agricultural Research Station in Wisconsin, United States - UWRJ-L197-509C-6 | ecosystem: Environmental > Terrestrial > Plant litter >...
TGGGGCCGGGCACGATCGCGCCGTGGGTGTCGCCGTTCGCGGTGTCCACGTCGAGCTGGTGGGGGCGGGTGGTCAGGATGCCGGGTTTGATGGCTTCGGCGACGGCCACGGCGTCGTGGACGAGGATGCCGTCGATGCCGTTCGCCTCCAGGTAGAACTCGCGGTAGCGCGTGGTCAGGGCTGCCAGGGTGGTACCGATCCGGCCGGTCAGGGACTCCAGCCACGTGCCGTCCACGGCGCAGCGGCGGGTCAGGTCGATCGGCACCAGGACGGGGCGTTCGGCGAACACGCGGTGGGCCGCCTCGGCGTCGCTCCAGATGTTGAACTCCGCGTGGGGCGTGACGTTGCCGCCCGTGAGGCCGCCGCCCATGACGACGAGCCTGCCGATGCGGCCCGCGTGGGTGTCGAGCAGGCGGGCGATGTTCGTGAGCGGGCCGATCGCCGCGATCGTGACCGGGGTCGGGCTGCTGTCGATCGTGTCGCGGAGGAACTCCACGGCGTCGCGGGCGTCGATCCGGTCGTCCTCGGGCAGCGTGAACGCCTTGCCGGACAGGCCGTCGTCGCCGTGCACGTGCCGCGCGTCCGGCCTGCTGACGTCGCCCAACGCCCGGTCGGCGCCCCTGGCCACGGGGGAGTCGCTGCCCAGGAGCGCGAGGAGGCGCTGGGCGTTGCGGGTCGTGTGGTCGATCGACACGTTGCCGAACACGGTCGTGACGCCCAGCAGGTCCACCTCGGGGCTGCGCGCCGCCAGCGCCAGCGCGAAGGCGTCGTCCACGCCGGGATCGGTGTCGATGATCAACGGGATCGTCATGCCCCCAGTCTGCGGCAGAATGACGATCTCGCAGAAAGGGGACCCCGTGACGTTCATCAGGCGTTTCGACCACGTCGGCATCACCGTCGCCGACCTCGACGCCGCGACGGCGTTCTTCGTCGCCCTCGGGTTGGAGGCCGATCAGCGGATGGCGGTCGAGGGCGAGTTCCTGGACACGGTGATCGGCATGACCGGCGCTCGCACGGAGATCGTCATGCTGCGCGCACCCGGCGGCGGCACGACGCTGGAGCTGTCCGGCTTCACCTGCCCCGACCACCTGCCGGGGTCGCCCGCCGCACCCGCCAACGAGCTGGGGCTGCGCAACGTCGCCTTCGAGGTCCACGACCTGCGCGCCGCCGTCGACCACGCCGCGGCACTCGGGTACGGCCTGGTGGGCGGCATCGGCGAGTACGAGGGCGTGTGGCGCATGGCCTACGTCCGCGGGCCCGAGGGCATCATCGTGTCGCTGGCCGAGCGCGTCGGGGGCTGACGGGGTGGCTCATCTTCATGTCGGCTGCGCGATGTGGAACCACAAGGCGTGGCCGGGGCGGTTCCTGCCGCGGTCGCTGCCCGCCAGGGAGGGCCTGCGGGCCTACGCGGGCTGGTGCAACGCGGTCGAGGGCAACACCACCTTCTACGCGACTCCCGCCCGGACCACCGTCGAGAAGTGGGCCCAGCAGACCGGCTCGGGCTTCCGGTTCGTGCTCAAGGTGCCCAAGGTCGTCACGCACGAACGCCGGTTCGTCGGGGTCGAGACCGACATGCGGGCGTTCCTGGACGCGATCGAACCCCTCGGCGAACGGGCCGTCCTGTGGACCCAGCTGCCCGGCTCGTTCGGCCCTTCGGACGTCGAGGCACTGGGTCGTTTCCTGCGCAGGCTCCCCGTCGACCGCCGTCGCGCCGTGGAGGTGCGCCACCCCGCGTTCTTCACCGACGCGCGCTCGACGTCGCTGCTGGAGGGGGCGCTCGCCGACGCGGACGCCGAGTGGGTGCCGTTCGACACCACGGTCCTCTTCGAGAACCCGCCGACCAGCGAGGCCGAGCAGGAAGCCTGGGGGAAGAAACCGCGGCTGCCGCGGCGGACGCGGGCGCTGACCGACCAGCCGATCGTCCGCTACCTCGGCCGGGATTCCGTCGAGGAGACGGTCGAGGGGTGGCGGCCGTGGGCCGAGGTGGTCGCGGGCTGGCTGCACGAGGGCCGGTCGCCGACGGTCTTCCTGCACACCCCCGGCAACGACGACGCGCCCGCGCTCGCCCGCCGGTTCCACGACGACGTGCGGGAGCTGGTGCCCGACCTCGAAGCACTGCCCGAGCCCGAGCCGGTCGAGCCCGCGACGTTGTTCTGAGCGGTGTCGGACAGGGGCGCCGGTGCTCGGCGACGAGGCGACGGTTCCGGGCCGATCACCGCTCGCGATCGAGATCGTCGATGAACTCCGTCAGGAGAGCCGCGAACCGCTGCGGCGCCTCCTGGTGCGGGGCGTGGCCCGCCCCGTGGATCAGCTGGACCTCCTTGCGCCACAACGTGGGGATGGTCAGCTCGCGCAGGTAGTCGTGGCTGACGAGTTGCTCGTCCGCGCCGTGCAGGACGGCCAGCGGTCGGCGGAGCGCCGAGACGATCGCGATCTCGTCCGCGAACCGGCCCGCACCGGCGCTCGCCCCCAGCCCGGCGCGAGCCGCGCCGTCGGTGGCCAGGATGTCGGAGACGAACTCACCGAGGTCGAGCGGCGAACCGGGCGCGGTGAAGCTCTCGGCGGCCAGCCTCGCCTCGGCCTCGTCGACCCTCGCCGTGAAGAGGGCGGCCATCGCCGGGTTCGGCAGGAAGGCCTCTCCCATCTGCGCGGGTGACGCGACCGGTGGCGCGCCGAAGACGACGAAGCCACGCGCGTCCGGCAGCGCGGGCGCGGCCTCCATCGCGATCTGCCCGCCCAGGCTCCAGCCGACGACGACCGCGTCCGCCGCGCCGAGTTCCCGCACGACGCCGGTGAGCACGGCGGCGTGGCCCGGTAGCGAGTAGTCGGCGTGGTCCCTCGCCGGTTCGGACCGACCGTGTCCTGGCAGGTCCAGTGCGACGCAGCGGAACCTCCTGCCGAAGTCACCCCGCATCACCGGGAGCCAGGTCCTGGCCGAGGACGAGTTGCCGTGGACGAAGACGACCTCCGGGGCGGTTCGGCCGCTCTGCTCGGCCGAGCTCTCCAGGTAGGTGATCAGCTGTCCGTCGATCTTCACGCTCGCGTGCTCCACTCGACGCCTTTCGGTTCCGTTGATCGTGGGCCGAGTCCGGTTCGCGGTCTTCAGCTCCGGCGGGATCTCGAACGTAGAGAGGGGCGACCTGGGCGGCAAGTGCGTCGCGGTCAACCGTCGAGTTACCGGCACGCAACTGTCCCGCCGACCTGCCCTACCGTCCTAAGGGACTGCAAAGAAGTCCCGTCGTGCCTTGTCGTGGTCCTGCGGTGGACCGGATGGTGTGGGCGATCACACCGGGAGGCGACTATGGCAGTCGAGGTAGAGCGCGGGACGTCGGAGCGACGGGTCGTCGCCAATGTTCTGCGCGGGTCGATCGGGAACCTGATCGAGTGGTACGACTGGTACGCGTACACGGCTTTCAGCATCTACTTCGCGGCGGCGTTCTTCCCGAAGGGGGACCAGACCGCGCAGTTGTTGAACACCGCGGCGGTGTTCGCGGTCGGGTTCCTGATGCGGCCGCTGGGCGGGTGGCTGCTCGGCCGCTACGCGGATCGGCACGGGCGGCGGGCGGCGTTGACGCTGTCGGTCTCGCTGATGGCGTTGGGGTCGTTGATGATCGCGCTCACGCCGTCGTTCGCGACGATCGGGGTCGCGGCACCGATCCTGCTCGTGACGGCGAGGCTCCTCCAGGGGCTCTCGGTGGGCGGGGAGTACTCCACGTCGGCGACCTACCTGTCCGAGGTGGCGTCGAAGGGCAAGCGGGGCTTCTACTCGAGCTTCCAGTACGTGACGTTGACGGCGGGCCAGTTGTCGGCGCTGGGCGTGCAGATCGTGTTGCAGCAGGTGCTGTCGAAGCAGGAGATGCAGTCGTGGGGGTGGCGGATCGCGTTCGTGGTCGGGGCCGCCGGGGCGCTCGTCGTGATGTGGTTGCGGCGCAGCATGGACGAGTCCGAGAGCTTCCAGCGCGAAGGCCGGACGGCCGAGACGCGCGGGTCGTTGCGGGCGCTGCTCCAGTACCCCAAGGAGTGCCTGCTGGTCGTCGGGTTGACGCTCGGCGGGACGGTGGCGTTCTACACCTACACGACGTACCTGCAGAAGTTCATGATCAACACCAGTGGCATCGACGCGGCGACGGTCAGCTGGATCAACTTCCTGGCGCTGCTGGTGTTCGTGGTCATCCAGCCGATCGCGGGCGGGCTGTCGGACCGGATCGGGCGACGGCCGCTGCTGCTCGGGTTCGGGGTGCTCGGCGCGGTCGGGACGGTGCCGCTGCTGACGACGCTGGCGTCCACCAGCGAGGCCGTGCCCGCGTTCCTGCTCATGCTGGCGGGACTGGTGGTCGTGACCGGGTACACGTCGATCAACGCGATCGTGAAGGCCGAACTGTTCCCGACGCGGATCCGGGCGCTGGGGGTCGGGCTGCCGTACGCGCTCACCGTCGCGATCTTCGGCGGCACGGCGGAGTACGTGGCGCTCGGGCTGAAGTCGGCGGGCCACGAGTCGTGGTTCTACTGGTACGTCTCGGGGTGCGTGCTGGTCTCGCTGCTCGTCTACGGCTCGATGCGCGAGACGTCGAAGGACTCGACGCTGGAGGAGGCGAAGGCCTGACCGGTGCGGCCCGCCAGTTCGGTCACCGCGACCCGCGCCGCGGCCAGCGACTCCGCGCCCAACGCCTGGAAACGGGACGGGCGCGCGCTGTCCGGGGCGCGGGTCATCTCGGCGTGCACGAACCGGAGGTTCGCCTCGGGCACGCCGAGGTCGCCGAAGTACGCGCGCAGGTACGGCTCCTGGAAGTCGAAGCCCGGCCGGTGCCGTCCGCCCCGCGCGGTCACCACGACGACCTCGGTGCCGCGCAGCAGGCTGTCCTCGGTGTCCGGGTCGACGAACACGCCGGGCACCGTCACGCGGTCGATCCACGCCTTCAGCGAGGCGGGGAGCGAGAAGTTGTACACCGGCACGCCGAGCAGCACGGTGTCCGCGGCCAGCAGGTCCTCCACCAGCGGGCGCGTCAACGCCCACTCGTGCTTCTCCGCAGTGTTCGAGACCAGCGCGTCCACCCGGTTCAGCGGGACCGGCCGCGGCTGCGTCTCCAGCCGCCGGGCGAGCGCGCAGTACGCCGGGCCGATCAGCGGCACCGGGTCGCCCGCCACGTCCCGGTGCCGGTACCCGGCCGAGCCGTGCAGCTCGCGCCAGGTGTCCGCGTACAACGACGTCAGGTGCCTGCTGACCGAATTGCCCGAATGACTGGAGTCCAGGTGCAGCAAGGAGTTCACCGGATCGGCCACGACGGGCGGCACGGAGCGGAGGTGGTTTCTTCGGGGGCGACTCGCGATCATCGGAACCATGCTCGCAGAGCGCCCGCGCGCTTCCCCAACCGCCACGGGAAGTGCACCTGATCGTGTGCCGGACGACAACCTTCGTCGTCCACAGTGGACGTTACCGCTCCAGCTCCTTCGGATCGGGCGTGAAGAACGAGCCGGGCACCGGTGATCCGGCCGACCCCAGCCGGTTCATCTTCTTCGGCACCGGAGCGCCCTGGTAGACCAGCGGGCGGTCGGCGAGCGGCTGGTGCACCTCGATGAACGCCCCGTGCGGCAGCCGTTCCACGATCCCGGTCTCGATCCCGTGCTCCAGCACCGCGCGGTCGGAGTGCTGGAGCCCCAGGCACAGCCGGTAGGTCACGAAGTACGCGAGCGGCGGCACCAGCAGCAGCCCGAGCCGGCCCGCCCACACGGCCGCGTTGAGCGAGACGTCGAACGCGTGCGCGATCACGTCGTTCGCGGCGGACAGCAGCGCCACGAGGAAGTACGCCAGCGCCATCGCCCCCAACGACGTGCGCACCGGCACGTCGCGCGGCCGTTGCAGCAGGTTGTGGTGGGCACGGTCGCCGCTGAGCCGCCGCTCGATCCACGGGTAGCACGCCGCGAGCCCGGTCAGCAGCGGCAGCCCGGCCAGGAACGGGAAGAACGCCGCCGGGATCGTGTGGTCGCCGAGGTAGACCTCCCACGCGGGCCACAGCCGCAGCAGGCCGTCGGTCCACGCCATGTACCAGTCGGGCACCGTGCCCGCCGACACCTGACCCGCGTTGAACGGGCCGAAGTTCCACACCGGGTTGATCTGGAACAGCCCGCCCATGATCGCGCACACACCGAGCACCATCGCGAAGAACACGCCGCTCTTCACCATGAACACCGGCATGATCCGCACGCCGACCACGTTGGTCTCCTTGCGGCCGACACCGGGGAACTGCGTGTGCTTCTGGTACCAGACCAGCGTCAGGTGCACCGCGATGAGCCCGAGCAGGACCGCCGGGATCACCAGCACGTGCAGCGCGTACAGCCGCGGCAGCACCTCCGTGCCGGGGAACTCGCCGCCGAACAGCCCCCAGTGGATCCACGTGCCGACGACCGGGATCGACAGCAGCAGCGACGCCGTGATGCGCAGGCCCGCGCCGGACAGCAGGTCGTCGGGCAGCGAGTAGCCGAACAGGCCCTCCAGGCAGCCGAGCAGGAACATCACCACGCCGATGACCCAGTTCAGCTCGCGCGGACGGCGGAACGCGCCGGTGAAGAACACCCGCAGCAGGTGCACGACGATCGCCGCCATGAACAGCAGCGCCGCCCAGTGGTGCACCTGGCGGACGAACAGCCCGCCGCGCACCTCGAACGAGAGGTCCAGCGTCGAGGCGAACGCGCGGGACATCTCCACGCCGCGCAGGTTCGTGAACGACCCGTCGTAGACGACCTCCTCCATCGACGGGTCGAAGAAGAGCGCCAGGTAGACGCCCGACAGCAGCAGGACGACGAAGCTGTAGAGGGCGACCTCGCCCAGCAGGAACGACCAGTGCGTCGGGAAGACCTTGTTCAGCTGCCTTCGGACGCCGCCCGCGAGGTGGTAGCGCTCGTCGGCGGCGGTGGCGATCTTCATGACCCGTACCCCCAAGTCCGGACCGCGGCGGCCGGAAGGGTGGACGCACCCCCCGGCGTCGATCCGCCTCTCCAGTGTGCCGTGGCCCCCGGATCGGGGGCCACGACAAGAAGACGACACCGGGCGGTGCTTTGTGACAGGGGTCAGTCGCGCAGCCCCAAGGCGCGCGCGACGACGGTGGCCGAGTGCACCGGTTCGACGTCGCTGCCCTCGCGCACCTGCGTGCGGCAGCTGAACCCGTCCGCCACGACGGCGGTGTCGGCGTCGGCCGCCCGCACGGCCGGGAGCAGCGCCTGTTCGGCCACGGCCATCGACACCTCGTAGTGCCCGCGTTCGAAGCCGAAGTTGCCCGCGAGCCCGCAGCACCCCGCGTCGAGCACCTCCGCGGCCACCCCGGACTTGGCCAGCAGCTCGCGGTCGGCGTCGAAGCCCAGTTCGGCGTACTGGTGGCAGTGCGTCTGCACGACGGCCTTCCCGTCGCCGGGCACCTCGTCCAACGACGGGGCCACGTGCTCGGCGAACGTCCGGGTCGCGGCGGCCAGCGCGACCACGTTCGGGTCGTCGCCCGCCAGTTCCAGCGCGTCGCCCCGGAGGAACGCGGTGCAGCTCGGCTCCAGGCCGACGACCGGGACTCCGGCCCTGGTGTGCTTGCGCAGGATCCGCGCGGTGCGGCGCAGCACCCGGCGGGCGATCCCGAGCTGGCCGGTCGACAGCCACGTCAGTCCACAGCAGACGGTGCGGCTCGGGATCTCCACCCGCTGCCCCAGGTGCGTGAGCACGGCCGCCGCGTCGTGGCCGATCGACGGCTCGAAGTGGTTGGTGAACGTGTCGGTGAACAGCAGCGCCTTCGGTCCGTCGGTCTTCCCGGCCCGGAACGTCGCCCGGAACGACCTCTTCGCCACGACCGGCATCCGGCGTTCCGGAGCGAGGCCCGCGAGGCGGGGGAACCGCGACGTCAGCCGGTTCACGAGCCCGAGCCGCAGCCACAGCGGCAGCCAGCCCATCGAGTAGTGCGCCACGGGCCGCACCCGGCCCTTGTAGTGCTGGTGCAGGAACTCGGCCTTGTAGGTGGCCATGTCCACGTCCACCGGGCAGTCGCGCTTGCACCCCTTGCAGCCCAGGCACAGGTCCAGCGCGTCGCGGACCTCGGTGGACTTCCACCCGTCCTTGACGACGTCGCCGTTGAGCATCTCGAACAGCAGCCGCGCCCGGCCGCGCGTCGAGTGCTGCTCCTCGCGGGTCACGCGGTAGCTCGGGCACATCACGCCGCCGCTGTGGTTGAGGCACTTGCCGACGCCGACGCACCGCCGGGTCGCGGCGGCCATGTCGCCGCCGTCGGCGTGCAGCGCGAGTGCCGTGCGGGTCGGGATGCGGGCGGGCGCCACTAGCACGCGCAGGTCCGCGTCCAGCGGCGCGGGGTCCACGATTCGGCCGGGGTTCATCAGGTTGCGGGGGTCGAACGCGGCCTTGAACCGCCCGAACGCCGTCAGCGCCTCCGGTGGGTACATCCGCGAGAGCAGCTCCGACCGGGCCTGGCCGTCGCCGTGCTCGCCGGAGATCGACCCGCCGTGCGAGACGACGAGGTCCGCCGCCTCCTCCAGGAACGCCCGGTAGCCCGACGCGAAGTCGAAGTCGATCCGCACGTGCACGCAGCCCTCGCCGTAGTGCCCGTAGGTCAGGCCGCGCCGCCCGTGCCCGGCGAGCAGGGCGTCGAACTCGCGCAGGTACTTCCCCAGCCGCTCCGGCGGCACGGCGGCGTCCTCCCAGCCCGACCACGCCTCGGTGCCGTCGGCCATCCGGGTCGCCAGGCCCGCGCCGTCCTCGCGGATCCGCCACAGCAGCCGCTGGCGCGCGGGCGAGGTCACCACGACGGAGTTCGGCGCGATCGACGCCACTCGCTGCGCGGTCTCCTCGTCGCGGCACTCGACGTAGAGCCAGCTCGCGCCGGGCGGCAGCAGCGCGAGCGCGGGGGAGTCGGGGGTGCGCTGCCTGACGACGGCGACCATGCCCGCGTCGATGCCCTCCAGCGCCAGCACGTCGTACTCGCGCAGCGCCATCACGTTGTCGGCGGCGTCGTAGGTGTTCGCGAACCCGAGCACGGCCAGCACCCGCTGCTCCGGGGCCTCGACCAGCCTCACGGTCGCGCCCAGCACCGTCACGCACGTGCCCTCGGTGCCCACCAGCGCCCGCGTGAGGTCGGGGAGGGCGTCGAGGGCGTACCCGGACACCCGGCGGCCCAGGGTCGGGAACCACGCCGGGTCGACGTCCGGGAGCTTCAAGGCGGGCGGCGTGCGCGTGTCGAACCGCGTCCCGTCCGGCAGCAGCACGTCGAGCGCCTCGACGTTCTCGCTGGTCTTGCCCCACGCGACCGAGTGCGCGCCGCACGCGTTGTTGCCGATCATCCCGCCGAGCGTGCACCGCGAGTGCGTCGACGGGTCCGGGCCGAACAGCAGCCCGTGAGGGGCCGCCGCCGCGTTCAGCCGGTCCAGCACCACCCCCGGCTGGACCACGGCCAGCCGCCGGTCCGGGTCGACCTCCACCACCCGGTCGAGGTACCTGGCGAAGTCCAGCACCACGCCCGGCCCCGCCGAGTTGCCCGCGATGCTGGTCCCCGCGCCCCGGTTCGTGACCGGCACGCCGTGCTCGACCGCCAGCGCGACCGCCGCCAGCACGTCGTCGACCGTCCTGGGCCGCACGACGACCGCCGGGACGTGCCGGAAGTTGGAGGCGTCGGTCGAGTAGACGGCACGGGACGACGAGTCGGTCAGCACGTCACCGGAGACCTCGGCGCGCAACCGATCGGATAGTTCGCTCACCCGGACGATTGTGATCCGGGTCCGCCGATGCCGGGGTACTCGGGGGTAACGGATAGCCTCGCGCCCATCAACCAGCAGCGATGGGAGCACCGTGTCGAGGTCCGTTCTGGTCACCGGGGGCAACAGGGGAATCGGCCTGGCTATCGCGCAGGCCTTCGCCGCGCAGGGTGACAAGGTCGCCGTGACGCACCGCGGCTCCGGCGCCCCGGAAGGCCTGTTCGGCGTCAAGTGCGACGTGACGAACGGCGACGAGATCACCGCCGCGCTGGCCGAGATCGAGGCGCACCAGGGGCCGGTCGAGGTGCTGGTCGCGAACGCGGGCATCACCGACGACACGCTCCTGCTGCGGATGAGCGACGACCAGTTCGAGCGCGTGCTCGACGCCAACCTGACCGGCGCGTTCCGGGTCGTGCAGCGCGCGTCCAAGGGGATGCTGCGCAAGCGCTACGGCCGGATCGTGTTCATCTCCTCGGTCGTCGGCCTGCTCGGCGGCCCCGGCCAGGTCAACTACGCGGCCAGCAAGGCCGGGCTCGTCGGCATGGCCCGGTCGATCGCCCGTGAGCTCGGGTCGCGCAACATCACCGCGAACGTGGTCGCGCCCGGCTTCGTGACCACGGACATGACCGACAAGCTCACCGACGACCGCAAGAAGCAGATCCTCGGCCAGGTGCCCGCGAACCGGTTCGCCACGCCCGAGGAGATCGCCGCCACCGTGGCGTTCCTGGCCTCCGACGCCGCCGGGTACATCACCGGCGCGGTGATCCCGGTCGACGGCGGCCTCGGCATGGGCCACTGATCTTGTACAACCACGTTTACGGAGGAAGTAAGTGACGGGACTGCTCGAAGGCAAGCGACTGCTGATCACCGGGGTGATCACCGACGCGTCGATCGCCTTCCACGTGGCCAAGGTCGCGCAGGAGCAGGGCGCGCGGGTCGTGCTCACCGGCTTCGGCCGGATGAGCCTGGTGGAGCGCATCGCGAAGCGGCTGCCGAACCCGGCTCCGGTCGTGGAACTGGACGTGCAGAACCAGGAGCACCTCGACACGCTGGCCGACCGGGTGCGCGAGCACGTGGACGGCCTCGACGGGCTCGTCCACGCCGTCGGCTACGCGCCGCCGAGCTGCCTGGGCGCGCCGTTCATGGACGCGCCGTGGGAGGACGTGGCCACGGCGATGCACGTGTCCGCGTACTCGTACAAGGCGCTGGCCGCCGCCGCGCTGCCGCTCCTGACCCGCGGCAGCTCGATCGTCGGCCTCGACTTCGACGCCCGCCAGGTGTGGCCCGCCTACAACTGGATGGGCCCGGCCAAGGCCGCGTTCGAGTCGATCAACCGGTACCTCGCGCGCGACCTCGGTGAGCACGGCATCCGCGTCAACCTCGTGTCCGCGGGCCCGGTGCGCACGATGGCCGCCAAGTCGATCCCCGGCTTCCCGGAACTCGAGTCGATGTGGGCCGAGAAGGCCCCGCTCGGCTGGAACGTCGACGACCCGACGCCCGTCGCGCAGTCCGTGTGCGGCCTGCTGTCCGACTGGTTCCCCGCGACCACCGGTTCGATGGTGTTCGTCGACGGCGGCGTGCACTTCCTGGGCCTCTAGGTTTTTCGCCCGACCGGGTCGACGTGATCATCAGCACGTCGACCCGGTTGTGCGGGTTCCCGAACTCGGGTCCAGGATGTAGCGGTGAGTTACGACGCGCTGCTCTGGTTGTCGTTCGGGGGCCCGGAAGGACCAGCGGACGTCCGTCCATTCCTGGAGAACGTCACCAGGGGCCGTGGTGTGCCACCCGAACGGCTGGACGAGGTCGAGAAGCACTACCAGCACTTCGGCGGCGTCTCCCCGATCAACGCCCTCAACCTGGCCGCCATCGAGGCCGTGCGGTCCACCGGCTTCGACCTGCCGATCTACTTCGGCAACCGCAACTGGCACCCGATGGTCGAGGACACCCTCGCCGAGATGAAGCGCGACGGCGTGCGGCGCGCGCTCG
>Ga0247771_1000549_pt1 | contig 11705 bp, 8 predicted proteins | sample UWRJL197509C6_FD_179948 | JGI IMG/M metagenome (GOLD analysis project Ga0247771, IMG submission 179948) | Plant litter microbial communities from Arlington Agricultural Research Station in Wisconsin, United States - UWRJ-L197-509C-6 | ecosystem: Environmental > Terrestrial > Plant litter >...
TCGGACACGACCAACCAGCCAGCCCCAGCAGGTAGGCAATCGGCTCTCAAGCCTGCTGCCGCAGGCAACCTTGCGTCATCCAGTCCCGTAAGCCTGCCGCAGGCAACCCTGCGCCGTCGACGAGCAGAAGGCCTGCCGCAGGCAACCCTTCGATCGAACCACCACAGCCCGTCTGCCGCAGGCAACCCTGCACCATCAACCCTCGTAGGCCTGCCGCAGGCAACCCTGCCCTCTCAACCACTCCAAGCCGTCTGCCGCAGGCAACCCGAAACCAAGGCACCGCAGCCATAGCCCTCGCCACTCACCCACAACGGCAGCCGCAGCCAGCAGGCCCCCCGGCCCCAACAAGACCCCGTGACCAACCCAACCCGACCGCCACTCGCACCGATCGGAACTGCTCTCTCTATCTTCCGGCCCCCGGCCGGCACTGGCACCGAGACCAATCCGCACCATGCCGGCAGGTTCTTTCAACCCCCACCCCGGCCGGCCCCCGGTTGTTTTTGCGCCCCCACCCTCTTTCGTCTTGTCAAGGCATCTTTCCCGCCTTGACAAGACGAAAGAGGGTGGGACAATTGGCGCAACCGGGGGTTAGCCCGCCCGACGTCAAACCCACCGACACCGAGCGGGCAACACCCACCTAGTCCACGAACACCCGCGCCCACTCCCCAGCGGACCCGACCTTCGCACTACGGAAGGCAGCCTCCACCTCGGACTTCTCCCGAGCGTTGGGGTACGGGTTCTTGCAAGACGTCCCCGCACTGCTCCCCGACATCAAACTCGTACACGGCCCAGGCTTCCGATCCGGCTGCCCCAGGATGTGACCCAGCTCGTGAGCCGCGATCCGCACCGGGTCATGCCCCTCAGCAGTGGCCTGCCGCCCCATCCACACCTGCCCACTACCCAGGCTGGTCGGCTGCGCCCGAGGCCACCCGTTGTCAGCCACGATCCGAATGTTGGCCGACGAAGACGTGGTCGAGACCAACCGCACGTTGACCACGCTCGAGTTCCACACCTGAGCCCCTTGATCCACAGCGGCCTTGAACTCAGCGGCACCACTGGCGTTGTAAGTCAAAGTCCGAACGGCGGCAGCAACAGGCTCAGCAGAGGCGGAAGCAGAAGCAGAAGCAGCAGGCGCGTGGAGGCTGACCAACCCCACCGCCACCACCATCACACCGGCGATTTTCCGTAGCACGGCGATTCTCCTCGTCGCAGGGAATTCATGCAGGGAATTCGACCGTAACGACGACCCGAAGAGATCCGCAAGAACAGTTAATGTGATGCCCCGGAAACCGAGTCGGGCCCGTACCGACAACCGGCACGGGCCCGACTCGACGACCTAACCAACCGCTCACGCGTACGTGGGCTGCCTCAAAGCGTGTTCCACCAACGTGATGAGCGTCTGCTTCGTCGACTGCCGGTTCCGCGCGTCGCACGGCACGATCGGCACCGACGGCTCGATGGTGAGCGCTTCGCGGATGTCCTCCACCTTGTGGTGCATGAGCCCGTCGAAGCAGTTCACCCCCACCACGTACGGCAGTTCGCGGTCCTCGAAGAAGTCGATCGAGGCGAACGCGTCGTCCAACCGCCGCGTGTCGACCAGCACGACGGCGCCGATCGCGCCGCGCACCAGGTCGTCCCACATGAACCAGAACCGGTGCTGTCCCGGCGTGCCGAACAGGTACAGGATCAGGTCGCTGTCCAGCGACACGCGCCCGAAGTCCATCGCGACGGTGGTGGTGACCTTGTTCGGCGTCGCCGACAGGTCGTCGATGCCGACGCTGGCCTCGGTCATCACCGCCTCCGTGGTCAGCGGGACGATCTCGGACACCGATCCGACGAAGGTCGTCTTGCCCACGCCGAACCCGCCCGCCACGACGATCTTCGTCGACATGGTGGGTCTGGCGGGCGACCCCGGTCGTCCGAGAGCACCAGAGCTCATCGCTGGTCTGCTTTCCCTTGAGTAGTTGATCAGGCGCGCATCGACACGTGCAGCTGCGACCGGATCTCCGGCGTGAGCTGGATGCCGACCCGCTCCACGAGACGGGTCATGGCGTAGCCGATGAGCCCGATGTCGCAGTTGGGAGCCGCCAGCACGGCGAGGCAGGAGCCGTCGCTGATCGACATGAGGAACAGGTAGCCGCGTTCCATCTCGACGACGGTCTGCTTGACCTCACCGGCTTCGAAGCAGCGCGCCGCGCCGAGGTTGAGGCTCACGAGCCCCGACGCGACGGCGGCGAGCTGTTCGGCGCGGTCCATCGGCAGCCGCTCGGATCCCGCCAGGAGCAAGCCGTCCGCCGAGACCACGATGGCGTGGGCGACGCCCGCCACCCGTCCGACGAAGTCCTCGACCAGCCAGCTGAAGTTGTCCAGTTCATCTGCCGCGGTGGTCACTGCTGCTCCTTCTCTGCGCTCATGTCCCCTGAGGTGCTGCCGAACAAGGGACTGTCCCACGACTCGATGTCGTCAAGGGATTCGCGTCCCATCTGCACGCCCCGCTGGTAGGTCGCGAACTGCTGGCGCAGCCGCTCCGCGGACCGTCGTCGCGGCGGGGCCGCCGTCGCGACGGAGGCGGTCTGACCGCCTCCCTGGCCGTTCTGGGCCGCGGCCTTGGCGGCGGGTGCGGCCTGCTTCGCGGGCGAACCGGGGATGAGTCGCGCGTTGGGCACCCGCTTGGGCAGCCCCGCGGTCGTCTTGTCGTCCACAGTGGACTTCAGCACCTTGTTCGCCGCCTGCCAGCCCTCGTCGGCCACGCCCCAGTCGGCCTTGGCCTTCTTGCGGGCGGGCACCGGCGGGGTGGTGTCGGCCTCGGCCGCCACCTCGCGCTTGGGCAGCTGCGGCGAGGACGTCCGCTGGGCGGGCGTCTCGGCCGTCGACGCCGCCGCGAACAGCTCGGTCGACTCGGCGGACTTGCCGTTGCCGTTGCCGTTGGTCTTGCCGGGGGCGTCGGCGGTGTCACCGCCCTGGAACCAGCGCGACAGCACGTCCTCGTAGATCGGCAGCCGCTCGGTGACCGGTTCGACCTTCGGCTTCGCCGGGGGCTTGCGCGGCAGGACCGTGCGCTCGGCGGCGGGAGGGTACGAGTAGTCGATCGGGTCGACACCCTCGGGCTGCACGGGCTTCATGCCCTGGATCGTCGCGGTGAACAGGCCCTCGGTGGAGGTCCGCTCGACGAGGTGCTCCGCGTGCGGGTCCTCGTCGGGCGAGGACAGCACCTGCGGGAACTGCAGCGAGTCGCTCTGGCCGGGCGTCCACTTCGGCACGCCCGCGATGACGCCGACACCGGTCTGCTCGACCTGACCGGCGAGGTGGTCCTCGAAGCTCGACGCGTTCGACCGCGTGAGCTGCGCGGGCTGCTGCTGCGGAACACCCTTGTGCAGCAAGGAGACCGGCAGGACGACCTGGGCCGTGACGCCGCCCTCGATGTCGTCGTTGTTGCTCAGCGTCACGCGGATCTCGTGGCGCTTGGCGAGCTGGCCGACCACGTAGAGACCCATCTCGCGGGCGACGGACACGTCGACCTCGGGCGGCTCGCTCAGCTTGTGGTTGGCCTCTTCGATGTCGTTCTCCTGCATGCCGACACCGCGGTCGTGGATGCGGATCGCGATCTCGCCGCGCCGGGTCTCCGTCGCCCGCACCGTGACCTTGGTGGTGGGCTTGGAGAACGCGGTCGCGTTGTCCAGCAGCTCGGCGATGAGGTGCGCGAGGTCGTTGACGACCCGGCCCTGCACCTTGATCTCCGGTCCCGGCGCGATCTGGATCCGGGCGTACTTCTCCACTTCGGACACCGCGGCGCCGAGCACCTCGGACACCGGCACCGGGCGCGTGACGCGCCGGTTGACCGTCGTGCCCGACAGCACCAGGAGGTTCTCGCTGTTGCGGCGCATCTGCGTCGCGAGGTGGTCCAGCTCGAAGAGGCTCGCGAGCTGGTCCGGGTCCTGCTCGTCCTGCTCCAGCCGGTCGATCACGCCGATCTGGCGTTCGACGAGCGCCTGGCTCCGCCGCGACAGGTTGATGAACATGTCGTTGACGTTCGCGCGGAGCGCCACCTGCTCGACGGCGAGTCGGACGGCCTCGCGTTGCACCGCGTCGAACGCGCGGGCCACCTGGCCGACCTCCTCGGTGGTGTCGATCGGCACCCGGAAGAGCGCCTCCTCCGCGGCCAGTTCGGGGTCGCGGTGCTGGCGGATTCGCTGAATGGCCTCCGGCAGCCGGTTGCGCGCCACGTCGAGCGCGGTGCGGCGCAGCACCCTCAGCGGGATGACCATGGAGCGGGCGACGATCGCCATGAGGCCGAACGCGATGACCAGGGCGATGAGCACCAGTGCGGCGTCGCGCCATGCGCCCGTGCGGCCCTCGTCGATCAGCTCGTTGGACACCGTGACGATCTGGCCCTCGATGTCGTGCGACACCGCGGTGAGCAGGTTCGCCGTGTCCTCGCCGACCTGGAGGACCTCGGAGTCGGAGATGGTGACGAGCTGGCCGTCCTCGTCCTCGTCCTTGTTGATCTCCTGTTGCACGAGGGCGAGTTGCACCAGCCGGTTGCGGCCGTCGACGGCGCCACCGGACACGATGTCCTGGAAGCGCTGGAAGTTCTCCTGCGAGGCGGAACCGGAGAAGTCGGCGAGCGCGGCGTCCAACCTGGACTGGGCGGCGCGGAGGGCGTTCGCCTGGCCGGGCGCGAACTCGCCGCGCTTGGCCGTGGCGAGCAGGATCGCGTTCTGCTGGCTCATCTGCTCCCGCGCGTTGTAGAGCGCGAGGTTCGCCGACGACAGCGGGGTGAGGCGCGAGTTGCTGACGCTGCCCGCCGAGATCCGGTGGACCTGGTTCACGGACGAGAGGATCTGGCTGTACGCGCTGAGGACGGAGGCGTCCGGGTAGCGCGTGGTGAGCATCGTGTTGCGCAGCGAGCTCAGGTTGTCCAGCGACTGGAGCGACTTCTCGAACGCGGTCGCCAGCGCGGGGTCGATGCCCTCGGCGGTCACCGCCACCTCGCGGTACTTGCCGACCTCCACGTCGACCTTCGCCGCGCGGGTCACCTGCTCCGCGGCGTTGTCCTTGCGATCGCTGGCGACGAACCGCACGGCGGCGTCGCGTTCGAGCTGGAGCGCGTCGGACACCGAGGCGGCCTGCGCGCTGAGCGCGAGTTCGCGCTGCACCTTGCTGATCAGGGACACGTCGTCGAGCTGGCTGTTCAGCCGCAGTCCCGCGAGCGCGAGCGTGCTCAGCGCGGGGACCAGCAGCACCACGGCCAGTTTGCTGCGCAGGCGCCAGTTGGTGAGGCGCCATCGTCGAACACCACCGGCGGGGGCCGGCGCGTCCGTGTCTGCGCGAGCATCCCGACCGCCGGCAGCGGGACGGGATGACGCGGAATTCGCGGTCGGAACCAGGGGCGCGGGTCTACCGCCCTCGGAATCCGACTCTTGTCGGGCTCGCTCCGGATCGGATCCGGACGCGGGGTCACCGTGACCGCGCACCGTCAGCACACTCCCCAGCTTCCAAGCCGATGAAAGAAAACTTGCCTACAAACCTGGTGGATCTTCGAGTAAAAGCGGCCGAAGTCATACCGCCATTTGGCGGACTTGAGCGGTAGTTCACAAATCAACCAGTATGACTGATCGCCGTGAGAAGGCCACTAAACACTCGCTAACAGCGGTGGTTCACGACATATTCACCGATGAGACGAGTGTGAAACAACTGCGGGGAGCCGAACCGGCTCCCCGCAGTCGCTGATTCGTCAGCTGCCCGGAGGGGCGATGAGCATCGGCTTGACGTCGAGGTCCTTCTCGAGCAGGCCGTAGGTCTTCATGAGCGTCGCGACCCGCTGGAGCCTGGTGGCGTCCAAAGTGGTCGGGAACTCACCGAAGTGGACCAGGCTGGCGGTTTCCTTGTCCACCTTCGCGTAGTCCTGGAGCAGCGGCTCGACCGTGGGGCGGTCGGCGGCGTCCTTCTGGCCCTTGGCCATGGCCCGCTGGAACGCGGCGACCGTGTTGGGGTTCGCCTTGGCGAACTTGCCGCTGGTCGCGTAGCCGGCGATCGGGATGTCGGCCGTCGGGCCGCTGGCGGCGTCCAGCGCGGTCACCGAGCCGATGGCGCGCTGGGCGCGCGTGATGAACGGCTCGACCATGAACGCGGCGTCGACGGTCTTGTTCTCGATCGCGGCCTGCATGTCCGGGAACGCGAATTCCTTGAACGTCACGCTGTCCGGCTTGACGTCGTTGGCCTCGAGGGTGGCCTTCGCGGTCAGCTCGGCGATGTTCTTGAAGGTGTTGATCGCGATGGTCTTGCCCGCGAGGTCCTTCGGCGACTTGATCGGCGAGTTGGCGCCCGTCACGATCAGGAACATGTCCGGCTTGGCCTGGTAGCCGTCCGACACCAGCTTGAGACCGTCGACCGCCTTCGCGGCCTCCTTGGACTCGGCGGCGAAGAACGAGACCCAGTTGCCGAAGCTCATGTCGAGGTCGCCGCTGATCAGACCGGGGATCGCCGCGGCGCCGCCCTGGATGACCTTCAGCTCGACGTCAAGACCCTCGTCCTTGAAGTAGCCCTTCTTGATCGCCACGTGGACCGAGGCCACGTCGAGGATCGGGAGCACTCCGAGGGTGATCTTGCTCTTCTCGAGCTTGCCGGTCGCGGGCTTGTCCGCGGACGTGGTCTCCGAGGACGAGCCTCCCAGCGCGCCGCAGCCTGCGACGGTGGCGAGCAGCGCGAGGACGGACAAACCGCCGACGATCATGCGGGCGTGGCGGCCGACTCTTCGAGTCATCTGAAGCACTCTCCTGGTTGGAGCGGGGCGTTCGTTGCGGGGGATTCTCGATCGACCAGAACGCGGCGAAAACCACTCAAAGTGACACTCGCGGTTCACTAGGACCCCAGTCGACCGACACACGAAGGATGTATCCACTACCTTCGGTGAGCATCTTTGCACAGGCCGTCCAGAGGCAGGGGTACACGGTGAGACAAGCTCATCTCGAATGGACCATTCAGAGCACAACCCGTCCGGTGGCCGTCATCGGGGCGGGACCAGCGGGTTTGATGGTCGCGAACCTGCTCCAGCAGGCGGGCGTCCCCTGCCTGGTGCTCGAACGTGGCACTCGCGAGTACATCGAAACGAGACCTCGCGCGGGAATGCTCGAAGACCGCTCGGCGCGCATGTTGGAACGGCACGGCTTGGCCGAGCGAATGCTCACGGAAAGTGACACCCACACCGCGTGCGAATTCCGCATCGACGGCAAAGCGCACCCCCTCGACTACTCCGACCTCTCCGGTGGCGCGACCCACTTCGTGTACCCGCAGCAGGAGGTCGTGACCGACCTGCTGAACCTGTACCTGGCGGGCGGCGGCGACATCCGGTTCGAGGTGTCGGACGTCGCCGTGCACGACCTCCTCGACGAGATCCCGACGGTCACCTGGACGTCGTCGGATGGCACTCCGGAACGACTCGAGGCCTCGTTCATCGCCGGGTGCGACGGCTTCCACGGCGTGACCAGGAAGGCCATTCCCGAAGGCGCGGTGAAGGAATTCACCCACCAGCACGGGATCGGCTGGCTCAGCATTCTCGCCGAGGCTCCCCCGTCGACCGACAAGGTCATCTACGCCCTGCACGCGGACGGTTTCGCGGGCCACATGCTGCGCAGTTCCACGGTCAGCCGCTTCTACCTCCAGGTCCCGGTCGGCGAGAGCGTCGACAACTGGCCGGACGAGAAGGTGTGGAGCGAATTGCACAAGCGCCTCGCGCTGCGCGACAGCGACTGGACGCTCACCGAGGGAAAGATCATCGAGAAGCGCGTCCTGGACATGCGCTCGCACGTGATCGAGCCGATGAGGTACGGCCGGATGTACCTGCTCGGCGACGCCGCGCACATCATCACCCCGATGGGCGGCAAGGGAATGAACCTGGCCCTCAACGACGCCGAGGTGTTCGCCGAGGCGATCGGCTCCTACTACAACCACAAGTCGACGAGCGGCCTCGACGACTACTCGGCCGTCTGCCTGCGGCGCGTGTGGCGTGCCCAGGAGTTCTCGCAGTGGATGGTGGACCTGATCCACCGGAACGAGCAGCCCTTCATGAGCCGATTGGGCCACGCCCGGTTGCAGCACTTGATCGAGTCCCGCGAGGCGGCCGCCATGTTCGCCCACATGTACGTCGGCTCCAGCTGACGGCTTCCGGTACCGGAAAAGGATTGTCCCGGCCCGCGAATAACCCCTGGACGCGGTGCCGGTGAGCGGATTTCCCCGCCGCACGGGCCTTCGACTCCCGAACGCGTTCCCGTTCGGGATCCGGAGGCCCGTCGCGACTTTCGACGTCGCCGTGCGCCGTTCTTTCCGGCGCCCCCGTCGAGCCCCCGCGTCGAACTCCCCGAAGCCGCGGATTGTGCTCTGCGCCACTCCTCGTTTCACCTCCGCGAATCCGCGCGCATTCCCGGAATCCGATCGATCCTCGCTTTTACCCGGCGCCGATGGCACTCGGACCCGGATCGCGGACCCTCCACCAACTACATTGGCGATTGATCCATCCGACGTCCTCCGGTCGGATCGGCGGGCCGCCGGGAACCGCGGTCGACAGCACGGGTCGGGCCCGAGCACAACGCCGGTTCGCGGAGTCCGCGGGAAGCGGACGGACAAATCGCGGACAACGCCCCCGGCCGCGTTTCCCCGGCCTTTACCAGCGTTCCGGGCAGTGCGCGACCGGACGTCCCGAATGGCGCCGGAGAGGCCCTCTCGGACGGCCTCGCGACCCACTCCCCCACCAGTCCCGCCGACCGGACCGACGGGGCGTCGGTAACCTGTTCGTGACCTTTGTGGACGGCCCGGTCCAGGCCGTCCGGCCCGATGGATCGCCTTCCGCGACAGGGAAAACCCGCGTCCGGAGTGTCCACATCGACCTGGAATTCCGGAGGACCGGACCAGCGCCCGGCAACCGTCGGTAACCGCCACCAGGGACCAAGGACCCAGGCCACGCGGCCGAACGGGGGAAGGCCCGTCACGGCCGTCGAGCCGCCCGAGTGGACGGGATCACGTCACGAACGGGCCCGAGGGGTTGACGGCGTCCACCCGGACGCCCCCGGCATTCCAGGTCGCGATTATTTCGCGTCGGAATACGAAAGTCACCAATTGAGACACGACCCTGGTTCGACAGGGCTTCGGCGCAACGCCCACAGGGGAAGGAAAAGGCCCTGAAACGCCGCAGGCGCCCCCGGACCCCCGAAGTCGGGAGTTACCAGGGGCGCCCGTTTTTCGGCGCTCAGCGGGGGACTCAGTTGGTGGCGCGCTCCTGCGCCTGCGCCTCGACGAAGGCGGCGCGCTCGGCCTCGGCCCACTTCGCCGCCACGGCGGCCTCGGCCTGCGCCGCGACCTTCCGCTGCGCCTCGGGCCTGCCGACGTTGAGCAGCCTGGCCACCTCGCCGCGCAGGGCGACGAACGCGTCGGACTCGCGGGTGGTGATCTGGTCCCGTTCGACGGGCAGGTCGACCCTCAGGTCCGCCACGACGGCCGCGGGCGACGTGGACAGCACCAGCACCCGGTCGCCGAGGTAAACGCTTTCGTCGATGTCGTGCGTCACCACCAGGACCGTGGTGTTGTGCTCCCGCTTGACCTTCAGCAGCAGGTCCTCCAGCTCGAACCTGGTCTGCGCGTCCACCGAGGCGAACGGCTCGTCCATCAGCAGCAGCGCGGGCCGGTAGGCCAGCGCCCGCGCGATGGCGACGCGCTGCTGCATGCCGCCGGACAGCTGCCACGGGTACTTGCCGCCCGCCTTGTTCAGCCCCACCCACTCCAGCGCCTCGGCGGCGCGCTTGCGGCGCTCGGAGCGGCCGAGGCTGCGGCGCAACGGGAACTCGACGTTCTTCTGCACCGACAGCCACGGGAACAGCGAGCGGCTGTAGTCCTGGAACACCACGGCCAGGTCGTCGGGAACACCGTCGACCTTGTTGCCGTGCAAGCTGATCCCACCGTCGGTCGGCTTCACCAGACCGCAGATGGTGCGCAGCAGCGTGGACTTGCCGCAGCCGGACGGGCCGACCACGCACACGAGCTCACCCGCGCCCACGGTGAACGTCAGTCCGTCGATGGCGCGGTGCGCCCCGTCCTTCGCCTGGTAGGTGTGGCCGAGTCCGGCCACCTCGAGCATGGCGGTCATGTCAGTCCCCTGCCGTCGCGAGTTGTACGGGCTTGCTGTGCTCCTGTTTGGGCTGCCAGCCGAGGACTCGACGTTCCACGGCGAGCAGCACGGTGTTCAGCACGTAGCCGATGACACCCAGCAGGACGATGCCTGCCCACATGTTGGGGAAGTCGAATTCCCGTTGTGCCACCAGGAGTTGCGAACCGATGCCGTTGTCGGTGCCGACGAGCTCGGACACCACCATCAGCACCAGCGACAACGACAGCGACACGCGAAGACCGGCGAAGATCTTCGGTGCGGCCGACGGCAGCACGACCCCGAGCACCCACTGCCACTTGGGCACGCGGAACACCGCGGAGGTCTCGTACTTCAAGGTGTCGACGGACCGGGCGCCGTCGATCGTGTTGAGCAGGATCGGCCACACCACGCCGAAAACGATCGTGGCCAGCTGCATCGAGGTGCCGATGTTGAACAGCAGCAGGAAGACCGGCACCAGCGCGGGCGGCGGGATGGACCGCATGAACGTCAGCAGCGGCCCGGCGAACTCCAGCGCCGTGCGCGACCGGCCGAGCGCCAGCCCGAGCGCGATCCCGATCACCGCGGCGATCGCCCAGCCGCCGACCAGCCTGGTGATGCTGGGGATCAGGTGCTTGAACACGACGTCGGTGAGGAAGAACTGGTCCAGCGGACCGGAGAACCAGAGCTTCCACGCCGCTTCCGCGATCTCGGTGGGAGGCGGGAAGAACGTGTCGTCGGCGTACAGCGTGGCGAGCTGCCACACCACGACCAGACCGGCGAACACGACCCACCGCTTCAGGAAGTTGGTCACGACCGACCTCCCGCGGTGGCGCCCCAGCCGACCCAGCGGCGCTGAGCCCGTTCCAGACCCTCGTTCAGCAGGTACCCGAGCACCCCGGCCACGACCGTGCCCGCGAGCACGAGGTCCATCCGCCCGGCCCCGCTGCGGGCCAGCATGATGAACTGCCCGAGCCCGCCGCTCCCGCCCGCCAGCAGCTCCACGCTGACGAGCACGACGAGGCTCGTCGTGGCGGCCAGGCGGATGCCGGTGAGCACGAACGGCAGCGCGCTGGGCAGCGCGACCGAGAACAGCACCCGGACGCGTCCGGTGCCGAAGACCCGAGCGGTCTCGACCAGCAGGGGGTCGAGCTCGTCGAGCGCGTAGATCGTGTTGAACAGGATCGGCCAGATCGCCGCGTACACCGCGAGCGTGATCTTCATTTCCGGACCGATGCCGAGGAACACGATGGCCAGCGGAATCATGGCCACGGAAGGAATGGGACGCAGGAACTCGACCACGGCGCGAGTCGCGTACCGCACAGCGGGCACGCTTCCGAGGATCAGGCCGAGCGGGACCGCGATCCCGATGGACAGACCGACTGTGATCAGCAGGGCCAGAACCGTCGCGAGCACGTCGCGCAGGAACAGCTGATCACCCAACAACTTGCCTAGCTCGCCGAAAACCACACTGGGTGGCGGCAGGTATTCCGCGGAGACGAGCCCGGAACGGCCGAACAGCTCCCAGACAAGCAGGAACCCGACCACGCCGAGCACACCTCGGGTGAGGGCA
>Ga0247771_1000550_pt1 | contig 11692 bp, 9 predicted proteins | sample UWRJL197509C6_FD_179948 | JGI IMG/M metagenome (GOLD analysis project Ga0247771, IMG submission 179948) | Plant litter microbial communities from Arlington Agricultural Research Station in Wisconsin, United States - UWRJ-L197-509C-6 | ecosystem: Environmental > Terrestrial > Plant litter >...
TTGCGGGAGATAGGCGTCCTGGGCCCGGCCGTCGTGGCGCCGCTCGCCCCATCTCCTTGCGAGACGACACCCAGACCGCGTCGCAGAGCGGCACTCCCCCGTTCTCGAGGAAGCAGTCATTTCGCCCCAGGACCGCACAGGGTTTGCAATGGCACGTGAGATCCGAGGACGGGAACGCAGTCGCATTTTCATCCTATGGAACCGGATCCGACGCCGGGCGGTTTCCCTCCCCGGCGCGCCCCGTTCCTGCAGCACCCGTTGCGCCGCGCCCCCCTGCCCGTTCATCTACTGCACCGTGGCCTTCTCCTTGGGCAGCGGCGTGAAGCGGAGGTAGGGCTTGACGATGCGGAAGTCGGGGAACAGCTCCTTGGCCAGGTCGTTCTTGACGCTCGGGTGGACGATGACGTCGTCGCCGGGCACCCAGTTGATGGGCGTCGTGATGCGGTGCTTGTCGCCCGTCTGCAGCGAGTCGACGATGCGCAGCACCTCGGCCGAGTTGCGGCCCGTCGACGCCGGGTACGACAGGATGGTGCGGATCGTCTTCTTGGGGTCGATGACGAAGACGGACCGGATGGTGAAGGCGATGCCCTTCTCGTCCACGTTGGTCGTGTCCTGGTAGTCCAGCCTGCGGTGGTGTCAGGGTCAGCCCTGCGCCGGCGGCGGCCGGCGGGCCGGGGGGGAAGGCTCACATGTCGTAGAGGAAGGCGACCTTGCGCTCCTTGTCGGCGATGATGGGGAAGTTGAGGTGGTTGCCGCTGATCTCCTGGATGTCGGCGATCCAGCCCTCGTGGCTGCCGAGCGTGTTGGCCGACAGGCCGATCAGCTTGACGCCGCGCTTGGTGAACTCGGGCTCGAGCCGCGCGAACTCGCCCAGCTCCGTAGTGCACACGGGCGTGTAGTCCTCGGGGTGCGAGAAGAAGACGACCCAGTTGTCGCCGACGAACTCGTGGAAGTCGATGGCGCCCTTGGTGGTTTCGGCCTTGAAGTTGGGGGCCACGGTGCCCAGGCGGAGACTGGACGGCGTCGTTAGCAGGGTCCCCCGATCCCGGGCGGAGACCTTACGGGTCCGGTCGCGGCTCAGCCATTGTGTGTCGCTGGGGTCTCGGGTCGCGGAGAAGGCGGTAGTTGGTCTCGTTCGGCCGGTCCTGTCAGTCTTTCCTGCGTTTGGCACTGGTACGGAGAGCTGCCGACTGCGGATGCACGGGTTGGAGTGAGTCGGCCGGCCGACTCTGGCGTGATCGGGCGCGTCGAGCTTAAATACATGCACATGCAACGATCGAGCTCCCGATGACGAGCTTCGGGATGTGATTATTAACAGCCGAAAACCGCTCGTCCCAAGCCTTCACTCCCCCTCTGCCCCTCCGGACCCTGGACGGAATTGGAGAATCTCAAGACGGATCGTTGCCCCTCTGCCCTTGCCCCGCTGCCCCGCCACCGAGCATCGTCTCCAAAGGGTGCCCCCGCAGGCGCTGCAATGGGTTTAGCCCGCATGATGCCATCTCCCATAAACACCATTGGCCAACCATGCTATCGGCAGCGGATGTTGCCATCTGGTGGCCACTGACGTTGCCAGCCCGCCCACGTCAAGCCGTCTCGACCTGAAGCCTCAGCCGCGGGACCCAAAGTGATTCGCCCCATTTGCCGTCAACGGGTGGGGTACGCAGGCCCCAAAATCCGGGGTCAGGACGGGAGGTCTTCAGGTCTTGGCGGGTCGTGTCGCCGAGCTCGGCCTCCCAGGAGCCATAAGGTTGCCGGCTACAGGACCGAGCTGCCTCCCGTCGCATCCATCTATAATACGTCCTAACCCACCGTGAGGTCCATTTGGGGTCTTTCGAGCCTGCAGAGACCACTTCGGGGTCGTGGACGACGCCGCTCATGAACTCTCGCCGTGTACGCCGAGGCAGGGTTGGTCCCTGGTGCTCCAGAGACAACGACGCCCGTATAAGTCGCTCCTTGGCATTTAAGCACGGTGATGCCCTCAGCCTGCCACGGGCTCTGCGATAGCGGACGAATGTCTGATCCGCATGAAGGAGAGCACCGAAAGCGGCACATCCGTACGGAGTGTTCGGAGAAGCCGACCGACATCCTGCTCGTATGATCTGTCTTACGGATACGAAACCTCTGGTTGTGGCGGTCTCGTCCCTTCGTGCCTCCAATCACCATGACTTGAGGAGCGCAACGCGGCCCGGCTCGCCGCCAGGTTAGGCAGCCCGCCGAGTACAAGAAGCGGCCGGGCCACAGAATCACGCCCTGGCGCCGCCCTCAAACCCTTCGGGCTCCTGACCAAAAAGAAACACAGCAGCCGAGAGGCCCACTACGAGTCAGCTCCACAGTCCTTGCCAATATGTTTCCACATCATGTCTCGACCATCCAGAACGTGACAGAGTACTTCGAGAAGCAGCCCGATGTCCTGGCCCTCCTGCTCGCCGGCTCCATCGCCCACGGCTTCGAAAACGCCGAATCCGACGTCGACGTCCTCATCGTCCTGACGGAAGAAGCGTACGAGGCGCGAATGGCAACGGGCAAGTGGACCTTCGTCGACGTCTCCCTTGCCACGTACCCCGGCGGTTTCATCGACGCCAAGTACATCAGCCTCTCCTTCATCCGGAAGGTCGCCGAGAAGGGCAGCGAGCCGGCCCGGTTCGCCTTTGCCGACTACCGCATCCTGTTCAACAGGATCGAGGGCCTGGAGGCGGAGCTCGAGAAGGTCGTCGTATATCCCGTCGCGGGGAAGGCGGAGCGGATCGGCCGCTTCACCGGCCAGCTGGTGGCGTGGCGCTGGTATGCCGGCGAGGCCCGGAAGAAGGGGAACGCGTACCTGATGGGGGTCGCCATCAGCAAGCTGACTCTCTTCGGAGGGAGGTTGATCCTCGCCCACAACGAGTTGCTCTACCCCTTCCACAAGTGGTTCCTGGCTGTTTTGGACAGCGCGCCATCGAAGCCGGAGGGTCTGATGGAGGCCATCCAGAAGCTGCAAACCGACCCGTCGGCGGAAAATGTCGAGGCATTCTATACGATGGTCAAGGACTTTCAGGAGTGGGACCCCACCATGGACTGGGTTCGCTGGGGTCCGCGGTTCATGGCAGATGTCGAGTTGACGTGGGTGGACGACCGGACGGCGGTTGACGATCTCTGAACAGACGGCACGGGGTATCTCGAGCGCAGTCAGGCCGTCTGAAGAACTCTTTGGAGGCCAGCCTCACCGAGTAGCGTGGTAGGGCCTTGCTGCGGTTCGCCAGCCGCGAGGCCCAAGCCTTGCCGGAGTTGCAAGATTTCCCTGTTTCACCAAATTGTACCTCGCTTGCTTGTTCACGCTTCTTACCTCGTCATTTAATCCGGAACTATCTTTCGCGCTTCAATCAGGATGAAGTGTTCCCCTCGTTCTATCCTCCACTGCACTTCTCGAGTGTATGGTAGACCCCCTTCGTTTCGTTAACCCGGATAGAGTTGTCAAGCCGACCAACTACATGAAAATTCCGGCGTTCTCATGGTTCTGGTTACGGGTTGTCTTGTATCCTGCTACTTCTAGCTGAAGGACGCCAAGGTCTTTCCGAACGCAACTGACTCCACTAGTTCTTGCAGGAATCTATACATGAGAGTATTGTAGACACCACCGGCTAAGGTTGTTGTGGAGTCGGCGCCCATTTACCCGTGAGCCTTCTGACATGGAGATGTCCTCGAGTAAAGGGTGCGTTCGAAAGCCAGACATAACATCAGGGTCGCAGCAGGTTCCGGTTGGTCAATATGGGCTATTGGTCGGTACTCCGCCAAGCTGAGCCGGCCCCCAAGAAATAGGTACCTGGCGAGAAACGAGAAGGCAGCAAGGCAGACAGCCCTCTCATGCACAGCCTTGCGCCGATTTTCCCCAAACGTATCCCCACCCTCCCGTCCGGTTCCTATTCTGCTCCATCTCACATCGAAAATCCGGCCTCCCTTCTCTCCTGAAGTACCCGCGAATATCTACACCATCACCATGGCCACCGACAGTGGGCCGGGCGGCCCCAGCGCCGTAGTCGGCTGCCTGCTCGACGTGTCCGGCTCCATGCGCCAGGCCCTCGAGCCGGGGCGGTCTGACCGGCCAGCAGCCGAGCGCCTCCGCGCCGTCCTCCGCGCAGCCCTCAAGCTCGCGCAGGCGGAAGAGAAGCGCAGCCCTGACGCCTTCATGTTCGTTGCCGTCTTTGGGCTGCAGAGCGAGACGGGTGGCCCACCGTCGGTGGACCTCTGCGCCGTCGTGGACGCGCTCCTCGGCAACGGCAACGACGATGACGGCCGCAGCGGCCACGACCTCCTGGTTGCGCTGGCCAACCGCAACAACCTCGACCACATCACCGAGTACATCCGCACCAAGCTCACAGACCAGGAGGCCCGCATCGTGCACACACATCTCCAACGCCACCGGAGCAAGGTGGACGAGTTCGTGCAGGCCATCCCGACCGCGCAGAAGCTGCAAGACGTCCGCGCCGGCTCTACCTGGGCTGGTAGCGGGGCGGGTGTTTTCCTGGGTTGCATAGCTGGGGCCGTTCTCTTTGGTCCGATCGGCCTTATCATCACAATCGCAATGGTGGCCGGGGCTGGGGGAGTCGGTGGCAGGATATTTGCAAACACGGCCATCGATCGCGCCGTAGACGATTCGAAAGGGCTGAATCTAGCTCGCAAGATGTGCAACGAGTGGCTGCTGGACTTCGTCGACTTCGTCCCGCGGCGGATCTCCGACGTTGTCCGCCTCCTGCAGCGGCTCCAGGACCGAAAGTCTACAGGGGACGCCGCCGGGACCAACGGCGATGACAGTGACGACACCGTGCTCGAGACACTGCGCCGGTACATGTATGGCTACACGCCGATGAGAGACGCCTTGCTCCGGTCAACGGCGGCGTTCGAGGGGTACTCCACGGCCAAACAGCGCGTCCTCGTCCTGGTATCTGACGGCTCTTCCTCAGACGGCGACCCCCTCCCCTATGCGCTAGAGCTACGGGAATCCGGTGTTACGATGGCCACGGTATATCTCACCGACGACGAAGAAATGCCTCGACGGCAACTCTACGACCGCAACACAGGTTGGGATTCCGGTCGGCGAAAGCTGTTCGACATGGCTAGCAGGATGGACTGCGCCAAGAACCCGGTCCCCGTGCTCACGTCCGTGGGCTGGACGATACCCTCGTCGGGCGAGTGCGCCCTCTACGCCACCGTGTGCAGCGTCTCTGTGCTCGAGGAGTTCTGCTCCATGCTGCTGACGGCCCGCTTCGGCTCGGCGGACGCGCTGCTCGACATGGCCGGCCGGGTCCAGATCGACGCGTACATCAACGACAAGCACGCCGAGGTCCGCAGGAGGCCCTCCCACCAACGGGACTCAGAGACTTGCTACGCGCATGCCACGGCGGCGGTCATCCACATGGCCCTCTGTCGGATCGAGGGCCGCGAAGGGGGCTACCCGAGCATTCGGGAGATCCGGAGCAGGATCCTGACGGAGTTTCCAGATCTTCCTGGGGGACGAAATACAGAGGAGGTCCTGAGGAAAGCAGTAACCTGGTACCGGCCACGACTCCGCGTCGAGCCCGTCGACGAGGATGGGGCGCGGCAGGCCGTCCTCCGCCGCCGTCCTGTCCTGGCCAGGTTCCGCCTCTCTTCCTCTGGCTGGAAAGTGTTCAACGACTACTTCACAGCGGACGACACTCGGCGCTTTGCCCTAACCCGCGACCACATGGCCTTCCACCGCCAGCCGCCGGACAACGGCGGGCACGCCGTGGTCATGACGGCCTGCTCGCCGGACTCCATCACCTTCCTCAACTCGCAGGGCAGCGACTGGGGCGACGGCGGGAGCTTCAGCGTCCAGGACCACACCGTGCTCGAGCTGGCCAGCGCGTCGGGGGTAAACCGCATGCAGTTTTACGACGTGCTGTGGGACGAGGAGGCCTTGACCCCCAGCGAGCGCCAGGCCTTCCAGACCAAGGTCGACGACGAGGTGGCCCGCCGCTCTCAGAAGTACCCGAGCCTCCTCGAGCTCGAGGTGCGCTGCCCTCGCTGCAGGGGCAACGCGCCCGTCGCCGATTTCAAGGGCAGCATCCGCCGGGCGGTCTGCCCCCTCTGCCGAGACGCGTTCGAGCCCGAGCCCGGCTACCTCGTCCAGGCGCTCTATGCACGAGCGGGTCTTCGCGAGGTGACGTAAAGCTGGATCGCCTCTATGATTCGAGGGCCTTCGAGATGGTGACCTCGCGACTCGGTTTCGTTGGAGTCGGTGGATCCGGTGTTGGATGGAACGGTGCGCTTGAACACGACAACGGGAATCAAGACGGAGACCTACCCCCTTTTCCTACCGAAAGCTTTCCTGAAATGCATTCTTTATTGAATGCCAGAGAGTCTGGTACTCCGTAAGCCGACCTATCTGATAGTTGACATTCATCTAATCTCTAAATCGAGACCTGCCTAGCCGTGACGCCGTGTTCCCCCTAGTTTCCACAGCGCCGTGTTCCTGTCGTTGCTGACTCGATATCTTTTGACTCTGAGCAGAAGACATGGCAGGCACTGTAGCAGAAGTTCCGTCTTAAAAAGTCAACAACGCATGACCTCTCGTCATAGATGCCCGCCCGCCCGTCTATATCTTCCCAGCGGGCCGGCCGTTGTCCGGCTCTACCAGCATCGAACCCCGTTCACCACCCGGTGCGCTGAAGCTGTTCCCACGGAGTTTGGGGCTGCCACTGGCCTGTGTTGAAAGACTCGGCTGGCGAGGAATACGCCGGCAGAGTTCCGTGAGGCACGCCAGTCGCTCCCACGCCTCCGTGATACACCGGTCCGCCGACGCCCGGCGCCGGCTGCGCTTGGTATGAAGTGTAGGCCGTGTTCACCGAAGAGTTGGAGGCCTTCCGATCGATGAGCGGGACGGCATCATCAGCGCGGCTGCGGAAGATGACGCTGTGGCGGGCTGCCTCGTAGCCGGGCGGCATGTGGCTCTTCAGGCCCTCCTCAAGGCCGACTGAAGGAGACGACTGTCAGCAATCCGCCCGGCCAGGCACGAACGCGAGGCCGCGAGGCCAGGGAAAGGGAACTCACAGATGAGAACGTAGAAGAACTCGGCCACGGACGGCACCCACGTGGCCACGGCGAGGATCTGGCCAAAGTTCCAGACGTCCTCCTGGTCGAGCCCGTCCGACACCTGGATGATCTTGTGGCGGAGGACGGTGAAGTAGGCCAGGAGGCCCCACATGAGGGCGAGGTTGATCCAGGCCACGAGCAGGCGCCAGATGGAGCGCCAGCGGCGCACCCAGGGCCGGTCGACGACGCCGGGGATGCGGAAACCCGTCAGCAGGAAGGCGGTGATGAGGATCCATAGCACCGGCACGCCGATGACGAGGAACTGGGCGGCCTTCATGCCGGCCCAGTAGCGGGGCCCGCCGCGCTGGTCGCAGTAGAAGGACGACTCCTCGGCGTGGCGCTCGTTGTAGTCGAGCTCGCCGCGGGGCGCCAGGTAGACCTCGGTGGCGGCGATGCCCCAGACGAGCACGAGCACGACGCGGCGCAGCCAGCGGCGGTGGGTGCGCTCGGAGCGCTCGGGGTGCCGCATCAGCGCGTAGATGAGCATGACGGGGAAGACGGAGAAGCTGGCGGCCAGCAGCGACAGGCACATGTCGTAGATGGCGCTGCCGGTGGGGATGTCTTGCGCGTTGGCCGGCACCTGGCGCGCCTTGCCCTTGATGATGGACGTGTACACGGCCGCAATCAGCATGGCCATGGCCATGATCATGGTGGCGCCCAGCAGCGGGTCCAGGCTGCCGCGGAACGCGTCCAGGAGGCGGCCGACCGGGCCACCCGAGCGACCCGTAAACTTGCGGGTGAGGTGCGGCCGGCCGACGGCCTCGGACTTGCGGCCAGCCTTGACGTCGTAGTGGTGCACGATGTTGTGGATGGTGAAGGCGACGAGGTAGATGGTGACGAGGATGGCTTCGATGTAGTACGAGATCATGACCTGCACGCGGGCCGGGGCCACGGGTCAGCGCTGCGCCGCGGCTGGGCCGGCCGTGTACCGGGACTCACCCCTATCCCCGTCAGGTCGGCGTTCCCCGTGTAGCCGACGGCCTTGCAGAAGGCCGCCGGACACTTCTCCTTGACGTCCCATATCGTGCGGTTGAGGAACAGCGGGTCCGGCCAGAACATCTGGTCCGTCTCGTTCAGGTAGGAGAAGAAGTTCATCGCCCACCACTCCATCGCGATGGTGGGGAGGTCGACGAGGGTGATGTTGGCCTCCTCAGCCCAGCTGGGCAGCTGCCAATCGTTGGGGAGGGCCGACGACAGGTACAGCAGGGAGAGGGCGATGCTCCCGCCCAGGCTCAGGTTGGGCTCCCACGGGTCGGGCGTGATGAGGGCCGAGAGCCATTGGCCGTAGATGGTGCAGTTGCTCGCGAAGTTGAGCTGGTCGAAGCCCGGAACCACCTCCAGCGCGCTGTGCGACATGATGGCGGGTTCGGCGGCCGCGACCGGTCAGGAGGGGGACGTCGAGGCGGCAGCGGGCCCCCGGTGGCCTTCGGAGGACGGGTGTCTGGCGGATCGCCGGCGCGTCGGGGGGAGGGGAGGACGACGAAGGATGAGGCTGAGGAGACGCGGCATCGGCGACCTAAATACACTGACCTCATGGTCGCGGTTATCGGCAGGAGCGGTGGCGGTAGCTTGCATCGTGGCTGCAGGGGGTTAAGCCAAGCGCGGTGCTAAGTCGAGATAGTGACACCAGGGGACCCCACTTCGCGGGAGCCCCCGGTCGAGCGAGCTGCTTCACATGGCCTCGTCGCCAGCAGTCTCTGCTGGAACGCGTCCTGAGTGGCAGTGTCTCGCGCCAACGCGACAGCAAGCCGGCCGCGCGCTCAAGGTGCCACACACGGAACACCCGGTATTACTTGTGAGCTTGTCCCGCCGGTAGGACAACGGAGGCCGCGCAATTCCGGTCTGGCGGTGGGTGGGCGGCGGGGAAGGCTGGGGAAAGCTGAGTGACGGGCTTGCATGTGGCGCCGATCGAATGGCCCAGTGCGGCGGCTGGCGGCACAGCACCGGGGTTCAGCGTCAGCTGGCATGCGGAGCGGACGTATGATAGCGTCCTCCCAGGGGTCTCGGCATGAGGCTGAGATGCCCCCTGTTCGACAGAGCCTCAGCCAATTTTGTCTCCCAATCAGGCGGGGCCCAGGCGAGAGCGTCCGGGCATCGCCTTGCACAAAACCCGAGACAAGAACCGGGCCATTCCTACTCGGTTCACGTGACCTCTCGCGGCTTCTGCTCGGGCTCAGCAGGCTCAGGAATCATCAGCAGCCGTCTCCTCGGTGGTACAGCGACGTTGACGTCCCTCATCAACTTTGTCTGGGTCGCCGATCGGCGCTAACGCAGGCTCGTCGGGCGTTCGGCTCCGTCCGGGGCAGGCCACGCCACAGAACCACACGAAAATGCCTTCTTCGGAGCTCATAACGCCCAATGAGTAGCCGGATAGCAGGAAAGAGTTTGCGAGAGGTCGCTATGTTCTGATATTTGAGATGTCCCTGCTGAGTTACGACTCAGTAGGTAGCAACCGAGAGCATTCGATGAAGGCTTCAGGCGGGACATCGGCGCTTCTGACGTGGTCAGCAAACGCCAAAACCCACTTGCACCACCACCACTACTATGCTACTTAACCCCTTAAAATGCATTTCTAGGTCATCTACAGAGCTATAGGTCATCATGAGCTACTGGCGTACCCTCCTACAAGGCGGTGGGGGTATCGTTTGAGGTGACCCCCGTAGCGCGTATCGGTTCATTGTCGGTCGTGCTCAGCGGTCACGTGAACCCCCCTTTTCCCACCCTACCGGTACTGCCCCTCGGGCCAGGTCCACAGCTCGCCGCTCTCAGTGCCGCCGCGGCGGTAGCTGGCGGTGATGCGGGTCTTGGTGAAGCAGAAGTTGACGTCGCTGCCCTGGGGCCCGTCGCCGTAGACCCAAGTGACGCCCTCGCAGCGGCCGACGGACGAGACGGCGTGGGCGTGCAGCTGGGCGCACAGCGCCAGGCAATCCTGCATGCTGACCGTCGGGAACCAGCCCAGGTCGTCGCCGATCAGCTCCGTGTCGCACGACCGCACGAACGTCAGGTTCGCCCCGGCCACCGTGTGCAGCCGCCCATCGCCCGACAGCGGGCACTCGGGCCGCGTCTCACCCGCCCCCAGGTCCGACGCGCCCCGCGTCTCGAAACACACCGCGCCGCCGCCGCCGCAGCTCGCTGCTGGGTTCTGTCCCGGAGACGCGTTGCCGCGCGTCGGGCCCACGCAGATGTAGTAGCCCCGGATGGTGGAAGCGTCTTCGCAGTCGATCTGGACGGCAGGGGGTCAGTGGCGGCTAGCGAGGATTTGGAGGAACATGCGAGACGGGGTACAGTACCATGGGATTCCAGGTGTAAAGCTGCGTCATCGTGATGCCGTACGTAACTATGATGTTCCGGCACGTATCTGTGGAGGTCACATAGTGGAAAGTCCCGCCTAGAAAGAGCCCCACCGTGTTAGTGCCTGCCTGCCAGTCGGTGCAAGGGACTAAATACTTACACTGCCGGTACGTGCCGTCATGAATAGGCGTAGGCGTCGAATACGCCATAGCAACCGCCGTAACTGTCGAGACCTGCACGCTTGACACCGTCTCCGTGAAGGTCCGTGTTGCAAACGCCTGAATCCGTGTGGTCGTGTGCACGTCACTCACGGTGACTGTGCTCGCAGGTATCGTCCTAGTGCTCGTCTGCGTAACCGTAGTGACTATGGGCGCTTCGTAAACCACCGACATGACCGTGACAACTTGGTATTCGGTTTGCGTAAAGCTCAACGTCCTCGCCGGTGCCGCGAACGTGGTGGTTATGGTACGTAGCTCGGATACTGTCACCCTCGGCGGCGTGTCGTATACAACTGTTAGGATGGTGATCGTCTGGGCCGACCTGAAATCGAGCTGGGTGCTGGTGCTGGTGCTCGTGACCGTGATCACGCTTGTCGAGACAACGACGCTCAGACTCGTCGAGGTCACGATCTTGGTGCCCGACTCATCGCACTTTGAGACCCCAGGACTCACCGCTCCTGGGCACGCCCCAAACTCTGCTTTACAGCCGGTTCCACAGTAGTCGATCGAAGTTCCGCAGTAGCCATTGCGAGAGCAACAGTCTCCAAACGTCGAGCCGACACATGTGTATCCTCCGCCACACGAGCCATCGGGGCTTATCATGAGGCTCGTGCTCGGGGGGTGAGTCGCGACCCCTTGCGACTTGTCGATGCAGTACGGCTTGCCGGCCGTAAGTCGACAGTTTGCCAGCAGCGGGTTTCCGAGGATAAACTGTGTAACAGAGATGCCGTTTGCCGCAGCCACCGAGGTGCAGGTATCCCCCGCGGCGGCTGTGATGTTGAGGGGGCATCCTTGACCGGTGACCGGGGTACCGTAGCTGACGGCCGTTACAAGGACACAGATCGACCGTAGAGAAGATGGCCCCGGCCAGAGCATCGTGCGGCGAGAGAGGGGAAGGGAGAAGGCTGTTCGGGGGTCGGGAAGCGAACCATAGTCCCGGATCGGCAGGGGTCTCGCGTCATGGCGTGGCTCGACGGGAACGTAGGATGAGCCTCATAGCCCCCGGCATAGGAGCAACGACCCCGAGTATATAGGGAGAGGCACGAGCCGTTACCGGGAAAGCATCGCAGTCCCAAGCTGCGCCAAGCCGCGTCTGG
>Ga0247771_1000551_pt1 | contig 11672 bp, 11 predicted proteins | sample UWRJL197509C6_FD_179948 | JGI IMG/M metagenome (GOLD analysis project Ga0247771, IMG submission 179948) | Plant litter microbial communities from Arlington Agricultural Research Station in Wisconsin, United States - UWRJ-L197-509C-6 | ecosystem: Environmental > Terrestrial > Plant litter >...
CATATTCGTTTTGGCGGCGGCCACCAGTATATACGGTTTGGAGATCGCATCCACAGGCTCGTACAGAAAGCGCGCGCGGATCAGCACGGCCCGCACGATGCTGATGAGCACAAAGGCCAGCCCCGCCCCGAACACCACGATGCCGCGCGAGAAGCGCAGGTTCTCCGGCAGCAGGGCATAGATCGACAGCAGCGTGAGCGTGGCGATGAAGGTGGCCCGTATAAGATGCGCCGTGCGGTAGTAGCGATCGTACAGACCTGCATAATAAGCCACTACGAGGTAAACCAGTGTAAATACGGGAAAGGAAAAGATGAGCAGCTCGTTGGGATACACGATGTCCGTACGCACATAGTGGATCCAAATTTCCTTGACGATCCAGAAAGAGAAAAGTATGAGCAGGGCATCGATCACGGGCAGTCCGATCCACTTCAGTAATTTGTTGAGCGCCGCGATGGCTGCGCGGGTCCAGATAGCGAACTGTATGGCCGCGTTGAAGATGCCGGCGCGCGTGCCGCCGTAGTGCTTTCGCACGAAGATGCTCATGGCGCTGTAGAACATCCGCACATAATTGAGGCTGCCGCGCTTGGTGCTCTCGCCCTTGAAATGGATGATCGTCGTGTCCGCGAAATAATAATTCTTATAGCCCGCCGCCTGTATGCGATAGCTCAGGTCCACATCTTCGCCATACATGAAAAATGTTTCGTCAAAGCCGCCGGTGCGGTCCAGCACAGCCTTGCGCACCATCATGAAGGCACCGGCCAGCACATCGACCTCATGCGTTTTGTTATTAGGCAGATGGCCGAGATGATAACGTCCGAAGAGGCGCGAGCGCGGGAACACGCGCGACAGCCCGAAGAGCTTGTACAGCGAGGTGAGGGGCGAAGGAAAGGAACGCTTCGATTCCTTGAGGAAGCGGCCGCCACCGTCGATCATCTGCACGCCGAGGGCGCCGCAGTCGGCATGGTCATCAAAGAAGCGGACGCATTTTTCGAGGCTGTCCTCGGCCACGATGGTATCGGGGTTGAGGAAGAGCACGAGGTCGCCGCGGGCATGGGACAGTCCCTGGTTGCAGGCGCGGCCGAAGCCCGTGTTCGATTCGTTGGCCACGAAGATGACCTCGGGAAAACGGGGCCTGAGGTAGGCGAGGCTGTCGTCGGTAGAGCAATTGTCGACCACGATAATTTCCAGCCCGCCGCGCACCGGCGCCTTGCGCACCGAATAGAGACACTGCTCGAGAAAATACCTGACGTTGTAGTTGACTATAATTACCGAAAGCCTCAATGCTGGAACAGTTGTGTTTGGAACGGACAAACCTACATAGATTATGGCTTACTTTTGCTTATGCTCAAAAGCACCCTGTTAGCCGCCATCGAGGCCGCGACGGCTGAAATACGCCGCTTCGACGACATCGATTTCAAGATCTCCAACAAAGAAGGCATCAACAACCTCGTTACCGAGGTGGACCATGCTTCCGAAAAAGCCATCATCGACACCATCCGCAAGGAGTACCCCGACCACCACATCCTCACCGAAGAAAGCGGCGACCTGGCGCAGGATTCCGAGTACAAATGGATCATCGACCCGATCGACGGCACCGTTAATTTCGCCCACCGCATACCCATCTGCTGTATTTCCATCGGCCTCGAATACAATAAAAAGATGGTGCTGGGCGCTATATACAATCCTTTTATCAACGAGCTTTTCGTTGCCGAGCGCGGCCAGGGCGCCACGCTCAACGGCAAGCGGATCAGCGTAAGCACCAAGGACAAGGTGATCAATGCCTGCCTCGTAACCGGCTTTCCCTACACCTATCTCGACGAGCCCAACGGCCCGCTGCAGGTGTTCGAGCGGTTCATCCGCCGCGGCATCCCGGTGCGCCGCCTCGGCTCGGCGGCCATCGACCTTGCCTGGGTGGCCTGCGGCCGCTTCGATGCTTTTTACGAGCACAAGCTCCAGGCCTGGGACAGCGCGGCCGGCTTCCTGATGGTGGAAGAGGCGGGCGGCACCGTCACCGATCTTAAAGGCGGACCCTACTCGCCCTACGAGCCGGGCATCGTGGCCAGCAACGGCATCCTGCACGAAGAGCTGATGGAATGGATAAAAGCACCCGTAAACCCCGATAACGCATGAGTGACAGCAGAACCGAGGTGTCGAGCATGGGCGAGTTCGGCCTTATCGAGCACCTGACAAAAAATATCGAGATCAAACAGGCGTCCACCATCACGGGCGTCGGCGACGATGCGGCCGTCATCGATCATTTCGGCAAGCAAACCGTTCTCACCAACGACCTCCTCATCGAAGGCGTGCATTTCGACCTGATGTATACGCCCCTTAAACATCTGGGCTATAAAACGGTGGTGGTGAACGTGAGCGACATTTATGCCATGAATGCCACGCCCACACAGGTTTTGCTGGGTATTGGCTTCAGCAACCGCTTCAGCGTGGAAGCCCTCGACGAGTTTTATGAAGGTGTATACGCGGCCTGCGAGCAATACGGCGTCGACCTCATCGGCGGCGATACGAGCACCTCCCAGAAAGGCTTTATCATTTCCTGCACGGCAGTGGGCGAGGTGAGCCCCGGCCAGTTCATCAGGCGCAGCGGCGCGGGCAAGGGCGACCTCCTCTGCGTCAGCGGCGACCTCGGTGCGGCCTTTCTCGGCCTCACGCTTTTGGAGCGTGAAAAAAAGATCTTCCTTGAAAGTCCCGGCGTTCAGCCCGACCTCGAGGGCGAGAAATACGTCGTCGGCCGGCTGCTGAAGCCCGAAGCCCGCAAGGACATCGTGGAGTTCTTCGCCAGCAGCGGCATACTGCCCACATCGATGATCGACGTGAGCGACGGCCTAAGCTCCGAGATCCTTCACCTTTGCCGTCAAAGCCGCACCGGATGCGTACTGTACGAGGAGAAGCTGCCCATTCTCGAAGACACGAAGCTGGCGGCCTTCAAGTTCCACCTCGACCCTACGGCCTGCGCCCTCAGCGGCGGCGAGGACTATGAGCTGCTCTTCACCATCCGCCAGGACGATTACGACACCATCGCCTCCAACCCCGAGATCAGCGTCATCGGCTACATCACCGACGAGGAAGCGGGTATGAATATTTTCACCAAGGGCGGCGGCAAGCATCCGATCACGGCCCAGGGCTGGAACGCCTTTCAATGATTGACAAGCCTATGAAACACCTGCTTCCCTTACTGCTGCTCTTTGCCGCAGGCTGTACGGTCAGCAAGCATTACGATCCCGCGCGCAAGTTCGGCCCGAAGGAATTGCAGGAAGACTACGGCCTTTTCCGCCACGCCCTCGAGGAAGCGCACCCCAGCCTTTACTGGTACACGCCCAAGGACAGCGTGGACCGCTATTTCGAGCTGGGCGCCGCCCGCCTTACCGATTCGATGCCCGAATATAAATTCCGCAATGTATTGAGCTATGTGCTGGCCAAGATCCGCTGCGGCCACACCACCGTGCGCCAGTCGAAGGAAGCCGCCAAATATTCCGAGCGCACGCGCAGCATGCTCTTCCCGCTCAGCGTCAAGGCTTGGGAAGATACGGTGGTGGTCACGTCCAACCTCAGCCGCCGCGACAGCAATGTGCAGCGCGGCGTGCTGCTCCGCTCCATCGACGGCCGGCCGATACAAACCATCGTCGACAGCTTTTTCCAGCACCTCTCCGCCGACGGCTACAACACCACGCACAAGTACCAGACCATTAGCAACAGCGGCGTTTTTAGAAATATGTACGCTTACATCTATGGACTGAAGACCCGCACGCCCATCGAATACATCGATACGGCCGGCCGTTTGCGCAGCGCGCAGATCAGCCTGAACAGCCTCGTTACGGATTCGCCGCGCCGCAGCGCGCCCGAGCCCAAGCCCTCGAAGCGTCAGCTCAAGGGCCTGCAGCTGCAGTCGATCCGCAACCTGCACATCGATACGAACCTGCGCACGGCCTTCATGGAGGTCAACTCTTTTGCGAAGGGCAATGGCCTGCGCCGGTTCTTCCGCAGGTCTTTCCGCAGGATCCGCAAGGAAGGCATTGGAAACCTGGTGGTGGATATGCGGGGTAATGGCGGCGGCAGCGTGGGTCTCAGCAACCTGTTTACGCGTTATATTGCCGACAGCTCTTTCAAGATCGCCGATTCGCTGTATGCCATTACGAACAGGAGCCGTTATCACCAGTACCGCAACAATTATTTCGTTTATCGCCTGCTGTTTTTCTTCATGACGCACCGCAAGCAGGACGGGTTTTATCATTTCACTTATTTTGAGAACCGCTATTTCAAGCCGCGCCGCCGCGATCATTTTGAAGGAAAAACATATATATTAACGGGTGGCAATACATTTTCGGCGGCGGCGCTGTTCACGAAGGCATTGATACGGCAGCAGGACGTAGTTGTGGTGGGCGAGGAGACGGGCGGCGGCTCGTACGGCAATACGGCCTGGCTTATTCCCGACGTAACGTTGCCGCATACGCATGTACGTTTCCGCCTGCCGCTGTTCCGCCTCGTCATCGACCGCAACGAACCGAAGGGCCACGGCATTATACCCGAAGTGGAAGTGCGGCCCACGGTAAAAGATATCCGCCGCAATGCCGATGTAAAGATGGAGCGCGTGATCGAGCTGATTAAGCAAAGAGGATGAGGAGAATTATCTGGCGGGTTTGTCCGATAGCAATGATGAGAATACTTTGCGAGTGCGTACGCTTCCATAGTTCTGAATGGCTGCTTTTAATTTTCGCCCATCCATAACCCGCGCTTTTTCAGAAACCTTTTTCAATATTTCTTCCCGGCTTTCCGCGAGGCTGCTGATATTGTTGATAAGATCTACCAGCAAAAATTCCTCGGTTGCCTCTTTTGGAAAATGAGGCTTCATACGAAAATCATAGAGGCGGTTTCCTAATTTGAAAACACCGTGGCGCTTGTGGTTATAAACGATCGGCTGGTTGTAGAGCTGCGTAGTTCCTACGCCAAGGCTGTTGTATATATTGGGGGAGGTGAGGAGGAAGCGCGAATCTTTCAGAAAAACACGCACGAGCTCTTTATCTTCCGGCGGCGCCTCGCCAAAGGCCGTCGTCCGCGGCGCATAATACAAGCCCCGCGCCACTTTCCGAAGAGCGCCCGTTTTTACAAGCCCAGCCAGGTCGCGGTCCACGGCAGTGGAATAAGGCTCCAGGTCTTCCCGGCGGTAGACCCTGCCGGGCACAAGCTTTTTCTGTAAAAGATCCGTCTGCGTCACGATGCTTACTTATACGGCTAAGGTAAGAAAGATAGAAATATTTGCATGATATTTTATTAAAGTTTCATGCAAATAGCGATCATAAATAATTGTGTGTGAAAATATAGTTCCTTAGAAAAGCTTTAACGGATCCTACACCAACAGCTTGAACTCGTCGCCGTCCTTGAGGAAGGGAAAGCGGTCGCGGATTTCCTGCAGGTCGGTTTTGCTGAGGGTGACGGTATGCACGTCCTCGTCGTGGGCATTATGGTAGAGGATGGCGCCGAGCGGATCGACCACCATGCTGTCGCCGCTGTGATAAATGTCGTTGCCGTCCTTGCCTACACGGTTCACCCCGATCACATAGCACTGGTTCTCGATGGCGCGGGCCTGCAGCAGGGTTTTCCAGGCCGTATTTCTACGTTCGGGCCAGTTGGCCACATAGATCAGCACATCGTATTCGAAATTGCCCGCCTCGTCGCGCTGCTGGCGCGCCCATACCGGGAAGCGCAGGTCGTAGCACACCATCAGGTTGATCTTCCAGCCGTTCACCGAAGCTACCAGCCGCCGGTTGCCCGCCGCATAGTGCTTGTCCTCGCCGGCATAGCCGAAGCGGTGACGCTTGTCGTAAATACCCACCTGTCCGTTCGGCAATACCCACAGCAGGCGGTTGGTGTAGCGGCCCTCCTCCTCGATGATCAGGCTGCCCGTAAGGATGATCTTTTTTCGTGCGGACAAATCTTTCATCCACTGCACCGAAGGGCCGTCCATGGTTTCGGCCAGCAGTTCGGGCTTCATGCTGAAGCCGGTGCTGAACATCTCGGGCAGCACCACTACCTGCGCGCCTTCAAGAGCTTCGATCTTTTCTTCGAGCATGCGCAGGTTGGCCGCCTTGTCCTCCCAATGCAGGGCAGTTTGAATAAGCGTAAAAGAAAGTGCTGACATACTGCAAAAAAATGAATTAATCCGGAAGAAGCGGGAAAGAGAAACAGAAAGAGAGCGGCGAATGTACTATCGGGCTGGCCTGAATAAAAAAATTGCATTTTTGCAGTTCTTATGAGCGCCGACAACGAGAACGATAAATCACCCCACATCCTCAATGCCTCCTCCAACCTGCTGGGGCTGTGCTTCGTGGTCCTCACCTCGCTCAAGCTCTTCAAGCTCTCGCAGAAAACCATCATCGACGAGCTCACAACGCTGGCCACCGTCCTGTTCATGGGCAGCTGCCTGCTGTCCTTCCTCGCCATCCGCAACAGCCGCTACGGCGGCCGCTACGAAAAGGTGGCCGACTATTTCTTCCTCGCCGGACTCATTCTCCTCTTCCTTACCGTCATCCTCTTTTCGTTCGACGTCATTTCCTAGTCCTCGCCCTTGGCAAGCCGCGTTACTACGGCCGTTGCCAGCTCGTGCTCGAAGCCGTGCTGGATGAGGTAGTCGATCGTTTTTTTGCGGCGCACGAGGTATTGCTCACCCTTTAATGATTCATATCTTTTCCCGGCTACGCGGTTCAGCGTCTTTTCATAATCCTCGTCGGTGATCTGCTTCATCGCCTTTTTGATATTGTATTCGCTCACCTTTTTTTCCTTCAGGGCGTAATAAATTTTCTTGCGGCCCCATTCCTTCATGCGGAACTTGCCGCCGGCATAAGCAATGGCAAAGCGCTCCTCGTTCAGGTAATTTTCTTCGATTAAAGTAGAGATAATCTCGTCGTGGTCGGAGCGGTATACGCCCAGGTCCCAGAGCTTTTGCTGCACCTCCGAATGGCTGCGTTCCTGGTAGGCGCAATACTGCTTCAGCTTCTGCACGGCCTGTTCCTTGGTCAGGTATTTCTTCTGCATAATTTGGCTATTCTTCCAGCAGCTCGAGGCAGCCGAATTCTTTCTCCAGCACGTTGTCGTAATGGTCGGCCTTTTGAAAAAGATCGCGGAGCATTTCGATGCCGGCATCCTTGGTCATGTCGAGGTCGTACATGATGCAGGAGAGCACGATGTTCTGCTTCACGCAGCTGAGCACCAGGCCGTCGAGCTTGTAATTTTCCTGCAGCAGGAACTGGTAAAGGGTTTTAATCTGCGACATATCCGCCGGCAGCTGGCAGAGGTAGGCATCGCCGGCCACGAAATAATTATCGGGGTTGTAATTTATTTTGATCTTGGCCGTGCCTTCCTTCACGCTCCAGTTGTTGTTGCCGTCACGGGCCAGCTTTACGTCCTTGCCCAGCTCGCGCAAAATATCTTCAACGGTCTTGGCTACGCCCACGGGTTTCGATTCGCGCTCGGGGAGTTGCGGCAGCTTTACTTCGGTGCCGCAGTAGGGACAGTAGCGCGTGGCTTCGATATTGGTCGGCAGCACCAGGTGGTTGCAGCTGTGGCAGCGGGTGGAAGGCTCGCCGCGGTGCGGGTAATAAAGCTCGAGGGCCTCGCGCAGATAGCTCACGGGCAGGGCAAAGCCGAGGTTGTCGCCGCCGCGGATGATGAAGGAATTGACGCCGATGATATGGCCTTCCTTGTTCACCAGCGGACCGCCGGAGTTGCCCGGGTTGATGGCCGCATCGATCTGAATATATTTGACGCCTTCGCGTATGCGGTCCACCTTCGATATCACACCCTGCGTGGCAGTATAGTTAAGTCCGAAGGGATGGCCGATGGCTACCACCACGTCGCCGTCCTTGGTGGCTTCGTAGTTGCCGAGCTGCACGGGCGGTATCTGTACATCTTGCGGCGGTTGCAGAAAAGCGAGGTCGTGCTTCTTGTCGGTGTACCAGATGCGGGCCAGGCGCTTGTCGAACATGCGGCCGGCGATAGTCACCTCGGCATTCTTGCCCACAACGTGCTCGTTGGTTATGATGAGGTTGAACTCCTTCAGGTAAAACCCGGTGCCGGTGCTGGTTTGCGTGGCTATCTGGATGATGGCCGGGCGGTACAGTTCTATGATCTGCTGTGTATTCACTTGGTCTCCAGGTTTAGGTATTCGATCTCGGTCGTGAAGCTTTGGTTAAAGGACACCTTGCTGTCGTACCGGAGCTTGTCGGTCTTGAATTCGAGCTCGCCGTATTTATCGCGCCACCGTTCTTCGATGGCCTTGATGCGGGCGGCGATGGCCTCGCGGTTGTATTCGTTCGTTTCGCGGTTGTAATATTCGCTGCGGAAGCCGAGGGCCGCGAAATAATCGCCGTAGTTAATCATCATCATCAGGTGATACAGCTCGGTAACGGGGCGCGGCAGGCTGTAGGAATATTGACAATATGCCAGGCCGTACTCGCTGATCTGGGCGGCCACTTCGGGCAGGCGGTTCTCGCGGTACCAGGCGATGTTCTGGTTGGCGTTATAGATGGCGTCGGCAATGGTCTTATAGTTCTGCGGCGTCACGATGGAGAAAGTATAGCGCGAGCGAAAGAGGTAGGGGTAAAACTCTTCCTTGTCCTTCAGCAGCAGGCGTTGGTAGCAATCCATCATCTCCTGGTTCTTTTCCGTCACCTGGCGGTCGTCCTTGCGGAAATAGATTTCAACCACTTTTTCGAGCTCGCTCAGCAGCTTGCCTTCGGGAAGGATGAGGTAGTCGATGCGGTAGGCGAGGGCCAGCAGCACGTAGGCAATGCCGCCGGAGAACTTGTCCGCATCGACGGTATTGATAAGGTCGAGCGCATCCTGTATCCATTTTTTAAAGAAGCGCAATTTGATCTCTTTCTCTTCGTCGGGGATGGGCTTGAGGTGATCGGTCTCGAGGGGGAGGAGGCTGGTAAAATCCTGCACCAGCAGGTCGTCCTGCTTGTCGGCCTTGGTAGCGAGTTCTTTCAGGGCGTAGTAGAGCTTGCTGGGGTTGGCGGTCTGCAGGTCGCTGTCGAAGAGCATGGCCACCTTGTCGTCGTCGAGGGCGTAGCGGGTATAGTAGAGGTTGAAATTCATTTCCAGCAGGCGCCGCATCACGGGCACGCTGGGCTGGGGCATCTGGGCCAGGTGGGTCTTGGCCTGAAAGCTCTTGTCGTTGTAGCGGCCACGAACGATCTTGGAGCCCTGGTAAAAAACAAACTCGCCCGAGGTGCCGTCAACGGTGAGGCTTACGTTATCCTGGCCGTCGTCGCGGAGGTAATCGAAAAAGCAGCCAATGCTTTCGGTATACTTTCCTTCCTTGAAGAGGGCTTCGGCCTCGTTCCACTTCTCCACCTTGTCCACCGTCTTGTTGTTGTCCGAATAGCGCCCAAACTGTATGTCCGGTTCCGCCCCTTCCTCTGTTTTTTTCTTCGACCAGCTAAATATCTTATCCAGCATATATGGAAATTGCTTTGAATGGGCTGTTATTAACTATAAATTTCCGCATTCGGGCGCAAGAAACGGCATTTCTTCTGTTCGGTTTTTTTTAATCTATTCAAAATGCGGGCCACCGGCGCGGAAGAGCGCGCCACTCTTCGCACGGTTTTCGGCTTATGCAGGAAAGAGAGCGGGGGCGGGTCTTATTTTCCAGGGGAGATGGCACCACTTATACACGCTCCTTTTTCGTCACCGGAAATTCCTTAGTTTCGCCTCTAACAAGTCAAATTGTTTGTACATGAAATTTATTGTTTCCTCCTCACAATTACTAAAACAACTGCAGCACATCGCCGGGGTGATCAACGCCAACACCGTTCTGCCCATCCTGGAAGATTTTCTTTTTTCGGTGGATAAAGGTAAGCTCACCGTCGTTGCCACCGACCTGGAAACAGTCATGCGCATACAGCTCGACATTGAAGCCAAGGACAGCGGCAAGGTGTGCATCCCCGCGAAGATCCTGATGGACTCGCTGAAGAACATCGCCGACCAGCCCCTCACCTTCAATATCGACAAGAGCTTCGCCATCGAGATCACCAGCGATAACGGCAAGTATAAGGTCATGGGCGAAAACCCCGACAACTTCCCCAAGGAACCCGCCGCCGACGATACCACGAGCTTTACCATGACCTCATCGGCCCTCGTTACCGCCATCAGCAAAACGCTCTTCGCCGTCAGCAACGACGACCTGCGTCCCGCCATGACCGGCGTCTTCTTTGAGCTTAACAAGGATTCGGTGCAATTTGTTGCCACCGATGCCCACCGCCTCGTACGCTACAGGCGCACCGATGTGGCCTGCCCCGAGCAAGGTTCATTCATCGTTCCGCGCAAGCCGCTCAACCTGCTCAAATCGGCCCTGCCCTCCAACAACGACGAGATCACCATCAGCTATAACAGCAACCACCTCTTTGTGCAGCACGGTACCACGCAGATGAGCTGCCGCCTCATCGACGCCCGCTTCCCGGATTACAAGGTGGTCATCCCCGCCGACAACCCGTACAAGATGGTCATCGGCAAGACCGATTTCCAGGGCGCCCTGCGCCGTGTAAGCGTATTCAGCAACAAGAGCACCAACCAGGTAGCGCTCAACATCAGCGGCAGCGAGCTGCAGCTGGCCGCCCAGGACGTCGACTTTTCCTTCGAAGGCAACGAGCGCATGAACTGCCAGTACGACGGCGAGGACATCACCATCGCCTTCAATGCCCGCTTCCTCATCGAGATGCTCAATGCCGCCGACAGCACCGAAGTGCGCCTCGAGCTGTCGACGCCCACGAAGGCCGGCATCATCAAGCCCACGGAGCTCGACGAAAACGAAGAGCTGCTGATGCTGGTAATGCCCCTGATGCTGAACCAATAAGAAAAATCCCAAATATTTATGGCCCCTCTGCTTTCCGGCGAGGGGCCATTCCTTTTATTTTTGTGCCGGAGGCGACCGCTTTTTTCCGGCAGTTTTTTTGATACTAACGGGGCGGTGGCCGTGTAAACGTGTTTTATGGACTATGTAGCAATCCGTTCTTTCGACAATTATATCGAGGCGAACATCGTGCTGAACATGCTGCAGCATGAGTCCATCAACTGCCACCTGAAAGACGAGAACATCATCACCATCGATCCTTTTCTAAGTCCTGCCATCGGGGGCATGAAGCTGATGGTGCACCATGCCCACGTGGCCCGCGCCTGGGACCTGCTGAAGGAAGCCGAGACCGCCTACCTCAAGGAAATTCCCTGCCCCGTGTGCCGGGCGCACGAACTCGAGGTCGTGCGGGTGATGCGCAAGCACAAGTGCCGCCTCTCCGCCCTGGCCAGCATGCTCCTCAACGGCAATTCCATGGACGAGAAAAAAGTCTACCGCTGCCGGAACTGCGGTTATGATTTTGATAAGCTACCTAGCGCCAGTTAACCCGCCTTCGCTGAAGCTACGGCGGGCGCAGCCCCCTTTTGCCAAGCCTACTACGGCCGCAGCAGTTGATGTCCTATAGTTTTATCAATCCTTAAGAATAAAAACTTCATAACTGATACCTTGAATAAGGCTAGTCCGCAGTTATAAGGATTACTACTGCCCCGTCCGCCATAGCTTTGGCAAGCCAGAGCGAAGGAGGGCCCCGTCCGCCATAGCTTTGGCAAAGCCGAGCGAAGGAGGGCCGCGTCCGCCGTAGCTTCAGCGA
>Ga0247771_1000552_pt1 | contig 11670 bp, 20 predicted proteins | sample UWRJL197509C6_FD_179948 | JGI IMG/M metagenome (GOLD analysis project Ga0247771, IMG submission 179948) | Plant litter microbial communities from Arlington Agricultural Research Station in Wisconsin, United States - UWRJ-L197-509C-6 | ecosystem: Environmental > Terrestrial > Plant litter >...
GTCACCACATTCTGTCGCCCGATTCCTGCTGCGGCTCTGCATGGCGCCCCACTAGGCGGCAACGGATGTTAGCGGACACTCCCGTTCCGGCGACGATGAGAAGGACTGCGACCAAACATCGAGCTGTGAGGAGGTGCCTGAGCGAGAAGGGCTCTTGGGTCGTACTGGTGCGCCGGGATGGGCACCCCGGATCGTGTGCGCCGCGGCCAGCGTCGCGTCGGACTCGACCGGGCGGCCGCCCGGTCCACAACCCGGGCGCCCAGCACGCCGAAGCGGGTACGCCTGCGCCGGACACCATGTTCCGGGCACCGGATCCCTGCCGCGGCCACGTTTCGCCATCCCCGCTTTCGCTATCGGCCGCAGCATGGCGGGGCGGACGATGGCGGGCAATGCCCCGCCGTCAAAAGCTGACACGCCCTCCAGCAACACAACGCGCTCCGGGCTCGCCGAAGCCGTTGCTGGATCACCAGGCGGCTGTCTCACGCCCTTGATCGATGCGACCGCCCAAGCGCACACGACCAACGCAGTCGAGAACACCGGTACCCACGCCGACGGCCGCGCCGCTAGGGGGCGGGAACCCCGGCGGCACGAAGGGGCTCTTCCTCCCCGGCTTTCACCCGGGCCCAGTACGTGGCCGTCACGTACCTGCCGACCGTCATCGCCGCCTGCCTCGCCGTGCCCTTCGGCATCATCAACACGCACGCCCAGCGCATGCAGCCCTTCCGCGCCATCGCCGCGCGCGGCGGCGGGCCTGGCCCAGACACGCTGACCCTCAGCTTCCAGGGCACGCGCAGCGTGACGGCGCCCTTCGCCCAGGCCTTTGCGCGCGGCGAGCCCGTGCCCCTGCTGGCCGGCCTCGGCGCCTGGCTCTCTTCGCTGCTCGCGCCGCTGGCCGCCGAGGCCGTGGGCTTTAAGGTCCACGGCGTCTACACCCACCTCGACATCCACGGCTGGGGCATCGCCCCCGGCCCCGCGCGCGCCCTCGCGGCCCTGCTCGTCGCCCTGCTGCTGCTGCTGGCTGCGTTCGCGCTCGCGCTCCGCCGCTGGGAGACGGGCGTACGCGCCGACCGCTGGGCCGTGGCGGCCGTGGCGGCCCTGTCGCTGAGCGCGCCGCTGCGCGCGCGCCTCGACGGCGACCTCGAGGACGCGGACCTCGAGGACCACTTCCGGCTGGCCGTGTTCGACGCGGCGGCCGACGGCGACGGCGACGGCGACGGCGCGGGCGAGCCGTGCTACGAGTACGGCATCGTGCCCGTCGAGGACGAGGAAGCCCCCGGCGCGCACCGCCGCGGCACCACGGCGACGGCCGCGCCCGGCGCGCGGCCCAAGGCTCGCCGGTGCTGCCGCTGGCGCCCGCAGCGCCATCGCGGGCGCCGTCTACTACGTCGCTGCCTCGCCGCGGCTGCGCGCCAACCTGCTCGGGCGCGGGCTAGCCCTGCGGGGCCGCGCGAGCCGCGACGCCGAGGTCGAGGCTCTCGAGGCGCTGAGCCGGCGCTACGTCTATGGGCCGCTGGGCGCGTCCGGAGGCTCGGTGCGGATGGGCGTCGAGGTCGAGGACGACGACAGGCATCGCGAGTATTGGATGAGCGGAGGTGAAGGGCTCCGGTCTGGCCGGCCAGCGGAGCCGTATTTGATGCCTTGGTCCGTCTCGCATAGCCCCGTCAACGAGGAGGGTATAACACTACTTGTTGGATATTAACTGTAGGTACGGCGCAAACGGTCAGCATGTAGAGTCTGGCAATTTGATCTTGACCCCTAGTCCGCATCGACGTGAGGGCGTTGCTGCTCAAAAAGGGGGAACCAAGTGCCGTTACCTGAAGTCCAGCTGAGGGCTAGAGTCAGTGACGCATTGCGAAACGTCGGCACCCCTTTTGACCTTCCTCTAAGAAGTGACGGTCTCATTCTGTGGAGCAACAGCCCGCTGCCAAACCATTGCTGCCAGCGGCTCTCCCGCTGCCTCGTTTGGCCAGACAATAGGAGCAAGAGCATCCTTGGCGCCCTCCCACGATTTGACACCGGCGAAAAACAGCAATCAGATTCTCCAACGCCTCATTTCGCTTTACATCCGCGTCGTCATGCACCTAAAGAGCGCTGGACTTGACATCGGGTGACGTAGCGTCGCAATCGCAAGCGGGGGGCCCGGCCGGTATGCCCTTGTTCATCAGTACGCTCGGCGGGTGTGAGTGTAAAGAGCGGCTTGCAAACAGAGCCTCGACTTCACATCTAGCCAGCCAGGACTTTTGCCGCTGCCGCTTCTATCCAGAAACTCGGGGAGAACCCAGGTTTGACGGCACCCTGTCACTTGTTACTTCACGCCCATGCAACAGCAGGCCACTTCGCGGTGCGTCGGGCCGCCCGAATGCAACCGACTATTTATCAGAACAGGAAAGGGATCACGACCGTGGTAGGGTGAGCCACCGAAAAAGACGGGAGCTGTACTTCAGAGTGGGTTGAGCGGCCGCGTATGAAGCCCATTTTAGCGGAACGGATGCAGGTGGGTCATTGGGCCAATAAACATGCTCTCCTCTCCACTTCCATCCACTTCCATCCATTCCATCCGCCGCCTCCAGACCCCACTTCGCCGGCCCGGCCCGATATTAAACCGAAGAACCAGGTGTCAGGCATCAAGCGCGGTGGACCAAACCTCACTGCACCCAAAGCAACCTGGAGACGCCTCCCAAATCTCTATCGGGTATCGTCCATCGCCCAAGTCCCGTCCTCAAATACCGCTTGCTAACAATCTGGAGCACAACAGGTTACTAGCGATGACCTGTTCGCTCGGCTAGGCCTCCGCACCAGCTTTGCCGAGGAAGCGACAAGCACGGTGCTCAACGATCCCTTCAGGCCGCGCGAAGGCATACGATCCCGGGTGATGAGAAAGATTCGAATCAAATCCTCTTCTGACATCAAGATTGTCGAGAGATGCGAACGAGAGGTACGAGGTCACCCCAAGATGCCATCTACGACAGCGCTGAGTCTGTTCAGGTTGGAACAAGCTGCTCGGACCCTGTTTGGAAAACCTACAGTGATCTCGACACGGATCAGCCTCCGGACGATATAGTGGCAATAGTCGTCGACATGCACCGGTCACCTGGCGCTGTGTACATCCATACTGGCGCTGATGACTACCTAGATATGGTAGGGCAGGATTTCAAAGGGCGTATGGTGATTGTGCCTTGGCGTCCGGGTCTGAAGATTATTTCGATTGGACAGTGCCGGGTTGGAGTAGTCAGGAAGCTTGAAGTAGAGGCGGCTGATGAAGCAGAGGGGGCTGAGGAAGCCGGCGTCGGAACGGAGGCTTCAGGAATTTAAGGTTTACATGATTCTTTCCCTCTTCGTCAAGAAGCCGACAGCCATTTTCCTCGAACATTGAATTGTGACGAACGGTCCAACGCCTTGGGAGAGGGGAACAGTCAAGCGGACGTCGGACGGAGCGCCCTTACACAAAGCCAGGACGCGGATGGCGTCCATCGGCTCAAGCTTGTAAACCTGCCCGGCGAATGTTACTGCGCGGTATCAGCGTGGTTCTCTTGACAGCTTCGAGGGCGCAGACCATCCTCAACCGGAAGCTCTAGCTCGTCTTCATCGCTCTCATCATCGGATCCACCGGATGCACCTCCGTCTTGCCCTGAGGTTCCGCATACCCTAGCCGCGTCGTCGGGAGCGCATCGTTTGCGTGGGTTCTGAACTGGGACATCCCCATCCCAACCGCGCTTTCGAGGACCAGGCGTATCCCGCAAAGTTTCCGTGAGATGAGAGTCAGCAGCACCCTTTGCGAGGGCTGCCGCGTGCCGGACAGAGAGATTCTTAGCAACCTCGCCGAGGGCCTCGGGCTTTTCGGCGTTGTTCCACCACGCCCGGAGTGCCGCGACAAATCCAGCAGAATTGACGGTCCCCAACGAGGTGATTGGCAGGGCGAAAATGCACAAAAAGAAGACTTCATCGCCGAATATCTCACGGATCAAGGCTAGGAGGCTCCGCGCCGCCTTATGCCTGCTTCTGGTAGCTGGGGGGAGACCCGCGAGGGTCTCGTCCGTTTCTGCGAATAAGGCGACTACCTTTTTGAGGGAACAAAGGTGCTTTTCATTCTCGGTAGGTGTGTTGATAAAGTTCGTTCGCTCCTCCTCTAATGCTTTTAGATGTTTCTCGATCTGCTTCTCCACCATCTGCTTGTTCTTGGACATCGCAAGCTTGTAGCAGAGCGGCGACAAGGGGTCGAGAGAGGTATGAGATGGGCGGCGGGTGGAAGTGGGCGGATCGTAGTGGATGGACGGAAATGGGCGGGTGGTGGAAGCGGGCGGTTGGAAGTGGGCGGATGGTAGTGGATGGATGGAAATGGGCGGATAGAAGTGGATGGAATGCGGTGAGTGGCACATCAGTGGCTGGTCTCGGGGCGGCAACCAACTGAGGTTTACCCGATTGGTCAATACCCCCACATCTCCATTTCTGCCAAGCACAGTCAGCCTCAAAACTTCACTTCAAGTCAGGATGCGGCCACCATGCATGAGGATTATTGGAACGGCGACTCTACCTGAAGGCGCCAAAACTTGGAGAGCATGTACCTCAGTAGAAGGCAGTTAGCAATGGGGACTCCTTGAGCGGTTCGCCAACTGAGACCTCTTCCGGATACCCATCACCTCTTCAACACCAAATGAGGCCAAGAGCCAGGGCTAAGAGACGACGTGGCTACGCGTCGACGCAATTGTGTAGAAACATGGATCGAACCTTAGGGGTCTCTGATCGGCTTACCCGCGTCTTCCATGGAGATCGACCTCATGGGTCTCCACGCCGCTAGCCGGCAGCTGCAGCTCAACCCATTTCAGCATCGGCCGGACGGGTTGGACCTAACCGCAGACCAGGGGTGGTTACGAGAGCCCTTGAAGTACTCGTGGCGCTGCGCTAGTCAATCCGTCATCAGACGTTGGACTTCGATGAGCGGTTCTGTCGGCATGCCTAAGTAACCGGCTCACCGGAGGACGTGCCGCTGAGCTGCGAGGTGATGAAGGGGGGCGACCAGCTGTTCATGCGCCCCGGGCTGAGTTTCCGGACCCGGGCACGGCGCCCAATCGGCCTGGTCTAAGTAATGCCGGGGAGTCGAGCTACCGATTTCTCATCCTCGACTTGACTGCAAATGCAAGCGCCATCTCGACGCGCGAGGATAGCCGACTTCTCGCCATTGGAAGCGTCTCGTTCGTCGATCCCCATGTCGTCCAGCCCCAGTAGGCCTGGGTAGATCCCGACTTGTCTCACCGGATGCACACCCCGCAGACTGAACTCCAACCCCTGCCTGGGCATGTCAGTGAATCAACGTGCGCGAAGGCTATGTTGCGCCTGCATTGCATGCCGTGGCAAATGAAATGCTGCTGACCATGAACAGCCACCGTGGGGGAGGCCGAGTTCTACGGCGAGGCCGCTGAGCAGTATAAGAAAGCACACTTTCACATCACGGAAGGTCACCAACCTCTGTTAACCCACTTCACTCCACCCTGTTCCTTCTTCTCACCTTTTCCGAGTTCCAGTTGCCCCTGAACATCCCTTGGCAACCCCTGGGCCGCCTTCTCTGTTCCACACTCACTCAGTGACGAAGAGCTTGATACGCCCTGACCTCGCACGCCACCTAAGCTACCTTTAGCCGTCACGGGTACGACTTCTATCCTTTCGTAGAATTTATGTTGACCATCTGCAGGAAGCACCAACACGACGGGCCGCTGGCATCCGACGAACCATTCCACCATGTCTGCCAACGATTCCACAACCCCGGCCGAAAACCAGAGCCCCGGTTCCGGCTCATCGGGCAGCGGACCAACTCCCGCTCCCCCCGCGGAGGGCGCCGTGCAAACGGATAGCGTTGAGGTGGTCGTGCCTAAGGAGGACCCGGCCAAGACGGCAGCTATGGGATTCCCTAAAGAACAAAAGAAATAGGGGCTTGCGCGAATGTTAGTCTATTGGGCGATACGGGCGGATGAACAGTCTTTACAGAGGCCGAACTTCCAGGCCAATGGTGCCCATCGTCGCTCAGCATTAGGTCTAACAATGGAGTCCGCTTAAGCAGCACTTTCTACCCCTTCGCCATGCCTCTGTCCTTATAAGGACCGCTACACTTATTCGCCGCGGAGTGCCATTGCGCTGGACGTGGTGGCGGCCAGTCTTTCGGACTACAAGGGGGTGGCTCGGGAGTGCCTTACGCCACATGCGATAAGGGAGAACGTCGGCCTGCCTCGACCGGGATCGGAATACCGCGCCACAATTCCTGCCCGAGATGGTGCACGTGACAGGATCCCACCGCAAACGACCGAACTTCGGCGGCGTGCGGGCCCCGTCCTTCACGGCCTAACCGCTTCTCATGCCTGGTAGATCCATTGCGAGCCAGCCATGCTATTGTACAATACACCGCCAGGCTCCTATATAACTGCTTTGCCCCATGCCTCTCTCTGCACCTTTTCTTCGACACGTCTATGTAGCCTGTAAAGTCGTTTGAGGCATTCTACACGCATCCATGCACATCTTCCTGCCTACGGATGATTTCCGGGAGGCGGCCGAGCGGGTTCACTTCCGCGCCGAAGATTTCGTCCCGGAGAAAAAGATAACAGGCACATGGAGATTGCCGTTCAGCGTCATCGAGCAGACTAAAGACGCCGTGGAGGTTCTGAAACTGTACAACAGTCAAATGGTATATTGTGGTTATAGCCCATGAGAAAGCATTGCTAACTCGGGATGCAGCGAAAAGAGATCGATGAACGGGCCAGCAGAGAAGGACTATGCATCAGCCATGTCCTCGGCGGGGGTCCAAGTGTCTTCTTCACCCCGAACGGCCAGGGGCTCCACCTCCACACGGAAAAGAACCAAACCATCATGGGTATTGCCATCCCGATCCCCATGGGAGAACTGTCGGCGTCTCAGCCAGACACCGAAAGCACGAACACTCAGGCGTCGCTTGAAAGACCGCAAGAGGGTGGCAGCGTGTCGGCGCCGCGTGGGCCACATCCAGCTGGGGCAGTTTCGCACGATTCTGCCGATGCCGATGGGTGCAGTGCAAGCACACACCCATCTCTGAAGTGGAGAGTCGCAGTCAAGTCGCGGACTGATGAAACGGGAAGTAATCAGAAATTTCTCCGCGAATGGCCTGTAGGTGGCATTCTTCAACTCGACGAGATGGAGGAGTACCTTCTCAATCCGAAGCGCGGCGGCCTTTGCCAAATAGTTGTTTGGTACAAGGTGGAGAATCTGGAGGGCGCGAATCAAGGCGGGGGAGAAGCGTAGACGCTTGGTTGGAGACTCACAAAGCCGAGGTCGAAAAGAGGGGGCAGAGGAGGCGGGTCGTCGTCCGTGTCCAACCCATGCGACTCCATGCGCCAGCTCGCGCCCGTGGAGCTGAACCATTCGGCCATCTCATCGGGGGCTCCTGCGGGAAGAAACAGCTTATCTAGGATCTCGGTCCCGGTATGGCTAGCGATTTGCGGAGAATTCGCGTGGCGGTGCATAGCGATGCTTGAGTCTCCGACGCCGCGTGGGATGTTCTCCGTGTGTCTGTCCGCCCCTGAATCCCCTGGTGCGAGAGAGTCGGCATATGCTACTGCCAGCAGGGCTGATGGATCGCCCCCGTCGCCGATCCCTTGCGCTGTTGCCACGGGACCTGACGCTCCGAGGTTGATGTTGGTGCGGCCAGGTCGGATCAGGATTGCCGCTCCGAGGGATATGTCCTCGCCGTTGTGACCGGGATTGCCGTCGTTCAGGCCTGCCGTGAGATTTGATGCTCGGTCCACGTGCGACCCGTTGCGATGAGCCAACTCGTCGGACAGAGGGAGCGCGTCGGTCAAATCATGAGACCCGTCTTGATCCGGCGACAACCCCGTGTCTTCGGATCCGACTGGCTCTCTCCGGAGGGCCACCGTCATCGTGTGTGTCGGCATCAGACAGCCGACCTGCCCATGGGATCCGTCCGGGAGGCTGACATTGGAACCGAGAACCTGAGATGGGCCGACATCAACGGGCAGGGCAGACTGATGCTCCCCAGCAGGGCGGTTCGCCGCCCTGGAGGGTGGGCCAGCTGGATCGTTGCTCGCACGCAGTTGGCCGCACGAAGTCGACTCGGCGTGAGCCGCCTGCAGACCCGGGCGAGTTGGATTATGGGCTTCGCCAATTCGGGGAAGCGCTTTCGGCACCCCATTCACCGCCGTAAACGCTGGGCCGAGCTGCAAAGGCGTCGGACCGCCATCCCGCGGCAGGAGGTGGACTGTTATCTTGCCATCTTCTGACGTGCTCAGGGTCCTTGCTGTGGTGCTCCCCTCCGTTTCTTTGGCCAAGAGCGTCGACAGCGGAATCTGCGCTGAATGGACCGCAAGTATCGGCAGCGTGTCCACGAGATTTCCGATTTCTATCTCTAGGTCCAGATGCGCACAATTGTCCAGTCCGATAGATCTGCAGACATCGGCGTACCTGAGGCTGTTAGTCTGTCCTGAGGCTGATAGATGTCTACTCACGCCGCATTCCTGACAAGGCTCAGAAAACACGCTGGATTGATGACGGGCGTGTCTTTTGGGAGGGTGAATGTGATCCCGGTGCCCAAGAAAAGCTTCACGATGGCATCTGCAACCTTGTCGAGTGCGTCAACGTGGATCCCGCTGGTATGCAGCGCGGATGCCTTGAATTTTGTTTCTGGATCTGTTAGCATGGTGCTGGTTGATTCGGATCCGGCATCGTACCGCTCAGGGCGTTGAATATCAGGCTTGCACAGACCCCCCAAGCTGGCTCAAGACGGTTGACAACCGAGCTTGTGACGCGACAGATCCTCTCCTTCCGTCTCTGTGCTTGCTCTTTCTTTTTGTCGCCGGTCTCCAAGTGAAATCCGTCGAGACCACGGCGTCGGACTGCGGCGTAAAGGCAATAGAAGTCTGCAAGCCATTTCTCCATGCTTGACAGGCGTTGGCACCGATCGTGGTACTCCTGGAGAAGGTCCTCTAGCTTTTCGTCCTCCTTGTCCCGGCCGGCCCTTTCGCGCGGACGAAGCTTGAGAAGTTCGTACCCTAGATCCGTCGGAGCCTCTCGGCTCTTGCCGCCTAGCTTGGTGAACCCATTCGCGACCTTTTGGTAATAGTCGTCGGCGAACTGTGCGATGGCGGCAGCCTCTGCGGACTCAAGCGCACCATCGAGCCGCCTACGCTTGGCCCGGCCGCGAGACCAGTCGTACTCACAAACCGCTAGGCGGCTGTCACTTAGACCGGACGTATCGTCAGATGCCCTCGGGCCCGCGCTCAGGTCCCTTTGCCGCCCATGTTTGCATGCAGCACCTGTCGGATTCGCCGGTCGTCCCCGTTGAAGTCTGGCTAATTAGTACAATGGATTCCAGCGAGGACTTGATCCGTACCGAGATAGAATCCAGTGATGAGGCCTAAAAGTTTTGTCGCATTCCTGCGAGATGGCCTCCTCAACGTTGCCGTCCGCGATGGTTGTAGCTTCACAGCACGGCGAGGAATCGACGTCACAATCGTGAAACTGACGGTCCCCAGGGCGGAGGAAGGGAGTGGCCTTGATTGCTATTTGTTCTGAATGAGGGCCGCGAGTGAGACGTATGTGTATAACCTGAGGACGCTCGTCGTGAGGCTGCGAAGCACCCGCAACTGCCATCGCGGGAGTACTCCATGTCTGCATCCGCATGTCCAAGTCGAAGGGGAAGAACCACCAGCTGTGTGGGGCGTGTCCCAATACGGTCAAGTCGCGGATATTCTACTAGAATATCTACCCCCCTGTCACTCGATTTTGGAACACGTGCACGGTGGCGCCAGCAAACCGGATGTCGCGTCCCCCACGCCGAGACTGTCTCGACTGCGGCCACGGCAGGATGCCGACTCCCACCTCCAGCGGGAGGTGCGATTCCCCTTTTAGGCCATATTGCTTGAGACGAGTCATGGATCGTCCCGGTGGAATCCCCGAGCTCTGCGTATATAGCAAAGCCCGCAAGGCAACCGGGCGCTTCCCCGGCCTGCATCCCGCAAGGCAACCGGGCGCTTTCACCAGCCTGCATCCCCGATCTGCACTTCCTGCACGCTGCCGAGATGTGCGAATACACCCAGGTAGGCAACACCCCTTGCCCGTATTGCCCTTCGTCTAAGTCGGGACCAGCGGGAATACGGCTGCGGCCACTTCAAATTCATCGCGGCGGAGTGGTGCCAGGTGTATGCGCGGACCCACAGGCGGTGCGCTCCAAACGTCACCCACTTCGAGTGCCGGTGCGGGCAAGGCATACGTTGGTGATGGCAGGACGAGGAGACAAGGCTGTCTGCAGGCGACTGTATTTATAAAGCGCCCCATCTGCGCGAAGTACCCGGGCATCCTTTGTCCTATTGTAGTGGTTCGGTATCCGTCTGTTGACCGCACACGAACGCCAGCGCGGTATCTCCAATGTGCGAGTGGGCGCAAGTATGGGCCCCTGGCCCCTTCTCCAGGCCCCTTGGTTGAGGCAGCGTATAAAACCATGGGCTGTCGCCGGGGTGCCCATCCACCTCGCTGGGCCTGCGGATGCGCGACTCACTCAACCCGCGCTCTGCTAATCCGGTAAGGGAACTTTGTCCGCTATCTTCTCATTTTGCTTCCAGTGTCTTCTCTTCCCGCGGACATTCACTCGACAGGGGGCTTCCCCTAACCAGACATGGGGTTGGAATCCCGGGTCGATCCCCGGAGGCCAGCTGGAGCGCCACAAGGGAGCGCGGCATTCCAACATTGAGCGCCAAGCGGGCTCGACCGGGATACTGGGGGCTTTTTCGGATTCGACGGAGGATCCGTGCTGACTCGCTCCACGCCGTGGCGCTGTTGCCATGGGGTCCTGGTCCGCAAACCGCAGGTGTCGCGGCGAGCATGATCTCCGTGTGGGGGACTCGAGGGACGGATACTGGCGAGTGCCAAGTGCTACCGGCCGGTACTTAAGACCCAAGCTTTCTCAGGCCTCAGCGATGGCCTTGCATTCCATCTGCAAGCCACTAGTTGCCTTGTTCTGCCTCCCTTGGTTCGTTTGGCCGATATTGTACGTGCAGAAGATGGTCACTACGGTCGATGCCTTGCGGTTCGTCGGCGTGGGGCTGAACCTCACGGTACACGCGTTCCAGTTTTGGCTCATGAGAGACCGACACCGTGTGTTGACATACTCGATCGTTCTTTTCTTCGTTGTCAGCATCGGCTTGAGCGTGTCGCTTGGGATCTGCTTCGCCTTGGATGCGGACGGCACCTCGGTGTCCACGGCGGTCTACACCTTGTCGCTATTCTTGGAGAGTGTCTGCACAGTCCATTCCAACTTCGTCGCGGTAAGCTATGCTCGGTGATTCTTTCCAGCGCATTGCTGATGCTAGGCCAGTATGTCACGGCCGTTTGGCCTCTCGTGTCGGCGTCCGGAGGCCGCGTCGTTTGTGGCTTTCTGTACGGCGAGACTGTGGCGGCCATCCACGTCAAGGAGCTGGTGGTTTGCATGGTGGTGGTCCAAGCAGTGCTCTTCGTCCCGGGGTTGGTGTTTCTGATCAAGAACGGCGTCGAGGCCGTCTGGGCCGTCTCTGTTCTTACGCAGTGGGTCTTTTTCGGGCTTCTCGTCCATGCCTTCAGGACCATACGCAAGAGCGTTTGGGATACGGTGATCGCGGTGGAGGGCATGCTGGCGCTGGGTTCCACAATCTTCTGCGTGGTCGG
>Ga0247771_1000553_pt1 | contig 11659 bp, 13 predicted proteins | sample UWRJL197509C6_FD_179948 | JGI IMG/M metagenome (GOLD analysis project Ga0247771, IMG submission 179948) | Plant litter microbial communities from Arlington Agricultural Research Station in Wisconsin, United States - UWRJ-L197-509C-6 | ecosystem: Environmental > Terrestrial > Plant litter >...
TCGCGCATCCGAGTGTGTCCACGGCGTGGGTGGACGGTGGCTACAACGATTCCGTTCTGCGCCACGGTATCCGCCGTGGAGTTCGCGTCGAAGTCGTCAAACGTGTTGCCGCCACAGGGTTTCATGTCCTTCCGCGCCGTTGGGTGGTTGAGCGGACCTTCGGCTGGTTGATGCAGCACCGTCGACTCGTGCGCGACTACGAGACTCTGCCGCAGCGTTCTCGCACGATGACCCTTTGGGCGATGACTAACATAATGAGCCGGTTTGTGGCCGGTGAATCCACCCAAACCTGGCGAAACGATCCAGGCAAACCGGACTTCACCGGTCAAATATAGATCAGATGCCCTCTTAGGGCTCCTATCAGAATGACTGGAGTCGTCGGTAGCAGATTAGGGCGCAGGCCAGGCTCAGGAATGCTTCGTGGATGTCGGCGCGGCGTTCCCACCGGACACGCAGGCGGCGGAATTGGTGCAGCCAGGAGTTGCTCCGTTCCACGACCCAGCGGATCGTGCCCAAGCCGGTGCCGTGGGTGGTGCCTTTGCGGGCCAGGACCGGGATGATCCCGAGCCGCCGTAACGCTGCGCGGTGGTGGCGGCTGTCGTAGGCGCGGTCACCGAACACCGTGTCCGGGCGGCTGCGAGGACGCCCCTGTTTGCCGCGGATCGGCGGGATCGCATGGACCAGTAGCAGGAGTTGGGTGACATCGGCGGTGTTGCCGCCGGTCAGGATCACCGCCAAGGGGATGCCGCCGCCGTCGGTGATCAAGTGGTGTTTGGAGCCCGTCCGTTTGCGGTCGACCGGGCTCGGCCCGGTGTGCGGCCCCCTTTTAACGCCCGCACATGCGAGGAGTCGACCACGGCGCGGGACCAGTCGATCCGATTGGCCTCCCGCAGTCGCGCGAGCATCACCTCGTGCAGGCGTTGCCAGACCCCGGCGTCGTTCCAGTCCCGCAACCGCCGCCAACACGTCATCCCGGAGCCGAACCCCAACTCCTGGGGCAGGTGCTCCCAGCCGATCCCGGTATGCAGCACGAATAAGATCCCTTGCAGGCACTCCCGGTCGGGTAATCGCTTGCGGCCCGGACTGCGGAACCGGCGTGGCGGCACCGGGATCAACGGCTCGATCAACTCCCACAACTCGTCCTCGACCAACCAGGGCTTCGACATGCCCACCGCATCGGCCGGATCGTGCCGCCACTCAAGGGTCCGACCGCGTCATCACCCCACTGTGTTAGGAGCTATTAGGATTTCTTAGCCAGGCAGACGAGTTCGTTGAATACTCTGCCAACATCGTGCGACGCGCGGCGTAGCCCATTCCATGACGTCCGTGCCATCTCCGCCTGCGCGGGGAAGACACTTGCTGAAAAGCAAGTTCACCGGCGACGTGCCGGTTTTAGCAAGTGTTGGCTCGGTGGGGTGTCCCTGATTGGGTGCGGAGGCGTTGATCGTGACGATCTTGAGCAAGTAGATCTGTGCAGGTGCGCTCAACGCTCAAGCGCGGTCGAGCTCATCTGCCGCCAATGACTTTCGCCGTTTCATTACCAGCGGGACCCGAGTTTCGATGACCAGCGGGTTTGCGTCACAGCGGGGAATGCAGGGGTGTGTTGGTCGTGCTGGCTCTACGGATTGATTGCCTGTGTGCATCCTGAACGAGCCTGAGCTCCGGCTCGATGTCGTCGAGGATCAACCCAAGCGGCGCGGCGCGCGGAGGCGCGCAACGCAGGATCGTCGTGGAGTTGCTTCTCGAGCTCGCGTAGCGACCGTGCTGCACCTGGGCGGCGCACGGCCTCCAGCGCGGGCAGCCGGGACAGGAGCTCACGAGCCCCGTCGGGGCTCTGCGCGCTCGAACAATGAGGCCGATCTGCTGATGTGCGGCGAGGAATCGCTCCTCTCCTGCCGTGCAGGGCTATCCCTGCACGGCAGGAATAGTTCTAAGATCTACCAGGCAAGATGATCCACGAGGACTGGACTGCGGGAGTACCGAGCGATGACATACGGGCTTGGAGTCGATCTCGGTACCACCTTCACCGCCGCTGCCGTGTCCACCGAGCAAAACACCCGCATGGTGGCATTGAGCTCCCAGATGGTCGTGCCATCCTTGGTGCACGTAGCGTCGGACGGCACCATTCGGACGGGCTCCGCCGCACAGGAGGCTGCGTCTACCGACGCGATGCGCGGCGTTCACGGCCACAAACGGAGGCTGGGCGACCCGACACCGATCGTGGTCGGAGGCACGGGCTACTCGGCGTCCACACTGCTCGCAGCACAGCTCAAGGACGTCGTGGCCTTCGTTTCCGAGCAGGAGGGCGCGCCGCCGGATTCGGTGGTGCTGACCTGTCCAGCCGTATGGGGTCCGTACCGTCGTGAACTGTTCGAAGAGGTAACCAGGCTCGCTGGCCTCAAAGGCGCCAGGATCGTCACGGAGCCGGAGGCCGCTGCTGCCCACTACGCCGAAGAACGCAGGTTGGGCGACGGGGACCTCGTGGCCGTCTACGACCTCGGCGGAGGTACTTTCGACACCACGATCCTTCGAGTGCGCCGTGACGGCATGGAGATCCTCGGCACGCCCGAAGGTATCGAGCGCTTGGGGGGCATCGACTTCGACGAGACGTTGCTCGCGCACGTGGATTCGGTTCTGCGGGGAGCGCTCTCCAAGCTCGACCCGGCCGATCCCGCCTCTGCCGCTCGCCTCGCGGCTGTGCGCGCAGCCTGCGTGGCAGCCAAGGAACGACTCTCGTTCGACACCGAAGCGGTCATCCCGGTCTCACTGCCAGGCGGTGATCGTGAAGTGCGGATCACCCGCCCGGAGTTCGAGCGGATGATTCAACCGTCCGTGCAGCTCACGACGGAGGCCGTCGAGCGAATGATCACTGCCGCCACGCTCCGGCCAGAAGATCTGTACGCAGTGTTGCTGGCAGGCGGTTCATCCCGGATACCCCTGGTGGCCAGGGCTGTCGCCGAGTCCCTGGGGGTACCTGTGAGGGAGGGTCTGGACCCGAAGTTCAGCGTGGCGCTGGGGGCGGCGGCGATTGCGCGGCGAGGACCAGCGGTGGGCGGGGCGGCATCAGTCGCGCCTGATGCACCTCGTGCTCGCGGTGCCGCGCGGAACACGAGGAGCAGGTTCGTCGCGGTTGTGGTCGCTGCTGTGCTCGTGGTGGCGTCAGCATTGGTCGTCGTCAACGTCCTGAACAGCGATGATGGCATCAAGGCTGCTGACGAACGGGCAAGGCCGGAGACTCTGGACTTCTTCAACGGGAGAGCTACGCCGCCGTACCGGATGTTCGTTGCCTCTCCTGACAACTGGGGTGGCATCGAGGTTGCCGACAACGGCTCGGCCCAGATGACGAACATCGTCACCACGGCCAGCGGCCCTGGTGACGTCGAGGATGGGGTGAGAGCGAAGTGGAGCGGTACCTCACCTGGGCAGTTCTACGTGCAGAACACGGCAGGCGGGCGGAACCTCACCTCCTACATGGCCGCTCAGACCGCCGTTGAGTTCGACGTGGTGGTGCACACCCGGCCAAGCAAGCGGATCACGCTGGCCGCTCACTGCGTGTTCCCTTGTTCAGGCGGGGTCGAGGGCACGTCGATCTTCGCCAAGGCGCCGCTCGAGCAGAAAGTGACGGTCAAGGTTCCGCTGAGCTGTTTCGTGGCGACCGGTCTTGACCTCTCCAAGGTAAACACCCCGCTGCTGGTTTACACTGATGGTGTGTTCGATGCGACGTTCGCGAAGATTCGTTGGGTGCCTGGCGCTTCGGAAGACGCGGACGTCACGCAGTGCACGGATCTCAAGTGATCAGATTCGGTTGCACCTCATCGGTCGAAACGGCCTCATAGTTCAGGCGCATAATCGGATCGTATCGGAAACGGTAGTCTGGGATGTCCGCATTCGAACCTGTTCGAGCTGACCGATGAGCGGCTCGACGGTCGCTGCTGCTTGACCATCTGCAACTGGCAGATTTTGGCGCAAAAACCTTGTCAAGATTCGCTCGCTCCGGTTAGAGTCACTCTTCCGGAAGAGCATGGCGGCCGCAGGGGCGCATTCGAAACCGGTGAACCAGGCGGTTGTGACCGTGATGTGGAGCGGCTTCGCGCTTTCGGTGTGTGAGACTTTGCCTCCACGTCGGAGTACTTCTGGATGGCCGATAAGGTCTAGGTCTCTGTCCGGCGGAAGCGGTGATCGATAGTGCTGTGGTTCGCCGCTTTCCGCGTCGCTGACGCAGTCGCCTCCCGGAGCTCAAGATGACGCCCCGCCTGGACCACCGTCCGTCTTCGCTGATCCACCTCCTAGTGGATCGAGCCGCAGACACCCCGGACGCGTGTGCCTACCAGTTCCCGATGCCTGAAGGCCAATGGGGGAAGCTGACTTGGGCAGAGACGCTCCGTCGAGTCACCGTGCTCGCCGCAGGCCTGCTGACCCTCGGCGTCCGACCCGAGATGTGCGTCGCCATCGCGTCATCCACGAGGGTGGAGTGGATTCTCGCGGACCTGGCGACGATGTCGACCGGAGCCACCACCACCGCCGTCCACTCAAGCGCGAACCCCAGCGAGACCGCGTTCGTTCTCGGGGACTCCGCGAGCCGTGTGCTTTTCGCGGAGAACGACGAGCAGCTCGCGAAGGTCCTCGCCCAACAGGACCGGCTGCCGGAACTCACGGCTGTCGTGCTGATCGAGGGGCAGACGGAACCGGTGTCCGGACTTGAAGTGCTCTCGCTGGCTGAGCTTGAGGTGCGCGGAGGCACCCATCTCGCGGAAGACCCTCAAGCGGTGGCGAAAACCATGCGCGCGGTGGAGCGCGATCACCTGGCGACGATCATGTACACGTCCGGCACAACCGGACAGCCCAAGGGCGTGCGGCTGGTTCACGACTCCTGGTCTTATGCGGCCCTCGCTCAGCGGGAAATGAATCTATTTCGTGCCGACGACGTACATTTCCTGTGGCTACCTTTGGCCCACGTGTACGGCAAGACTCTTATCGCCGGGCAGATTGCCACCGGCCACATGATGGTCGTCGACGGTAGGGCGGATCTCGTGGCGAGCAATCTCGCCACGATTCATCCCACGATCACGGCGTTGGTGCCCCGCGTTCTGGTGAAGATGCACAACGAGATCGTTGCTGGTGCTCGCGGCCAGGGACGCCTGCGTCGCCTGGTGTTCGCCTGGGCCGCACGGATTGCTCGCGACTACTCGCGAGCGGCGGGGACGGCATCGCCCGTACTGCGTGTTCAGCACGCGATCGCGGATAGAATGGTTTATCCGGAGATCCGCGCCGTGTTCGGGGGAAGGCTGCGCGGTGCGCTCTGCGGAGGCGTTCTGCTCGATCCGGAGATAAGTCACTTCTTCGTCGGAGCGGGCGTGCCCATCCTGGAGACCTACGGGCTCACCGAGACTTCCGCGGGGATCGCGATCAGCCGGCACGAGACTGCGCGCGTGGGAACAGTTGGCCCGCCGTTCCCCCAGACCGAGATCCGCATCGCCGCCGACGGTGAGATCTTCGTGCGTGGCCCTGGGGTCATGACCGGTTATCACAACCTGCCCAGCCAGACTGCGGAGGTGCTCGACGCTCACGGCTGGCTCAGCACCGGTGACATCGGTGAAGTGGACGACCACGGCAACCTCCTCATCACCGATCGGAAAAAAGACCTGTTCAAAACGTCTGGTGGCACGTTCGTCGCACCGGGCGAGATCGAAGGAGCGTTCAAAGCGCTCTGCCCGCTCGCGAGCAACATCGTCGTGGTCGGTAACGGCCGCAGCCACTGCACGGCGCTCATCTCCCTAGACTCGACAGTGATCATGCCGTGGGCGGCGAGACAGGACATCGCCGGTGCCTACGCCGATGTGGTGGCCCATCCACGCACCGCTGCCCTGGTCCAACTCTTCGTCGACGCTCTCAACGCGCGCCTTCAGAGTTGGCAGACCATCAGGAATTTCACGCTTCTGCCGCGCGAGTTCACGATGGAAAACGGTGACCTGACGCCCAGTCTGAAGGTCAAGCGTCGCAATGTGGAGATGAAGTACGCCGCGGAAATCGACTCGATGTACCTCGACGACTAGGACTGCTGACGATGGATGTCGGTTGCGCGACACGTGATCAGATGACCCTGGAATGAGGGGAGCCTCCGGGTTCGGTGTGGACTGCGACATCTGCACCGCACGACCAGAGATCCTCGTACCTCACGCTGACGCACCGTCACCGAGCTCGGCGGACTCCGCCGGATTCGCTGCGTCGTGGACGAGCACCGGTCACTGCGACGAGCCGCGGGACGTCTCCAATTACCAGTCACCACCGCCCAGCCGACCATGTAGCGGACTTGATCGACAAGACCTGATCTGGGGCCTCGTCAACGAAGACCGTGGGCCACTGGACGCCAACATCTGCCAGTTCGAACAGATCCTTGGCCAAGGTCATCGATGTGCGCCTCCTAGGGCCTGTATCCAAGTCGGTCAGAGCCATTCGTTGATCGCGGCGATATGGACGGTGGCTTCGTAGCGCACGGCGAGCTTGTCGTAGCGAGTGGCCACCGCCCGCTGACGTTTGAGCCGGTTGATGCCACATTCCACCGCGTGGCGCTGCTTGTGGTCCTCGGGGTCGAAGGCCGGTGGACGGCCACCCTTCGACCCCTTGGCCCTGCGATGCGCGTCCTGGTCGATCTTGCTCGGGATGGTCGCCCGGATTCCACGACGGCGCAGGTGTTCCCGGTTGGCCTTGCACGTGTATGCCTTGTCCGCCAGCACCCGATCAGGACGCGTCCGAGGCCGTCCGCCGGCTGACCGGGGCACCCGGATCCCCGCCAGCACGGCGACGAACTGCGGGCTGTCGCCCCGTTGGCCAGCCGTCAGCACGATCGACAACGGCTTCTGGCCCTGCTCACAGCCCAGATGCAGCTTCGTGGTCCACCCACCCCGCGACCGACCCAACGCGTGATCGTCAGGCTCCGTAGTGATTCCGCCCGGCGGCTCGGCCCGCAGATCCCCCTTTTCCGCGCACCCGCGGCATGCTGATGCGCCCGCGCGATGGTGGAATCCACGCTGACATCCCAGGTCACCTGCCCGGCCGCATCGGCGATGGTCTGCAACCCGGTCAGGACCGCCTGCCACACACCGGCTCTCTGCCAGCGCCGGAACAACGCATAAGCCGCCTACCATGAGCCATACACCGCAGGGATGTCCCGCCAAGGGGCACCGACACGGACCCGCCACCGGATCCCGTCGATCAACTGCCGCTTGCTCCCCAACGGCGGTCTGCCCGACCGGGACGGCTGGGGCAGCAACGACTCCAGCACCGTCCACTGCGCGTCGGTCAGGTCAAACCGCCTCGTCACCGCTAGGGTATTCACGAGGTCTCCGGTGTTCAGGTTCTTCTTCGTCGATGAACCATCTACCGGAGACCTCGCCTATTTTCGGCCACTGACACGCTCAACGGCGCCGACTCTGGGTCAGACAACCGCAGACGACTTCGATACAGGCCCTAGGTGTCGCGACTGGATGCCTGATCGAAACCCGTGGATGGCGAGAAGACGTCGTGGCAGCGGTGTTCGTCCCCGAAGGCATCCTCTGTGGCCCAAGACAACAGGTTCCCGTATCGCAAGGCGACCGTTCTCACGTGGGCGGCGTGTCCGGATCTCCTCTGCGAAGCCATGACGGTCATCAGCCGGTCCGTCGCTCTGGACTCCCTCCGCGGTCTCCCAGCGGTGCGACCTGCTCGTCGGGCACGTCGCACCGCGCTCAACCCAGTCAGCAGCGCTGAGCCACACGTTGCGCCCCGAAACCGGCCGCTCGCCGGAACACCCTGGGCACGGCGTTCGAGCCGTGTTCCGAAGGGCGGTCGTGTGCGGACGTTGGGGCACATTTGCCGACACCCACTGTGCATCGACCCCCTGTCAGGTGAGTCTCTGCGGGCAATGTGGTTTCACATCGTTCAAGGAGTTCCTCATGAGAAGCAACGTAGTTCGGGTGCTCGCCCGTCTCGGAGCGGCGTTGTGCGTCGTCGTAGTGCTCATCGCGGGCGTGGCGACCGGGACCGCTTCCGCGGGAGGCGCGGGTCAGCAGGTCCAGGTGTGCGCCGGGTTCTCCGCCCAGCGCTACATCAAGATCGAGGGCACCAATCAGAACAACCAGTGGACGTCCATGACGATGCCGGTCAGCGGTTGGTGTGCGACCAGTTGGGGATGGTGGTGGGTCGGCTCGGTCCGAACCACCAGCTACGACGGGAACTGGAACCAGCTCGGCTTCAACTGGTGCGGGCCGGTGCCAGCTTGGCAGAGCACCGATGTCTACAACTGCATCTGGCATGGGTGACCGTTCTGCTCTTCGTTGAACGTCCGGTGATCAGGTGTCGCAGGAGACGTCGGATCTAGTGGCGTGTCACGCAGCCTTGGCTGGGTAATGGGACCAGGTTCGGATTGGTGAGTCGGTAGCGAATCCGGTCTTGGGCTCGGCTCGGGCGTTGTGCCAGCGGATGTAGGCGCCGATCGCGGCGTTCTGTTCTGTGTGGCTGCGGTGGTCGGTGCCGTTGAGGGCGAAGTAGCGCAGCGCGGCGAACTCGGACTCGATCCAGTTCAACCACGACGAGTAGGTGGGCACGAACACCAACTCGACCCGGTTGTCTGCACACCAGAGCGGACGTCTGTGTGGCGGTGTGGGGAGAAGTTGTCGCAGACGACGTACAGCTTCTCGCCGGGCCAGCGGGTCCGCAGGGTCTTGAGGAAGGACAGGAACTCCTGGCGGCGTTTGCGGGCTCGGATCCGGTAAGAGATGTGGTCGGTGGCCAGGTCGAGTGCGGCGAGCATGTGCATCACGCCGTCGTTGCGGTGGTAGGTGGCCCGCAGCCGTTGCGGTCTGGTCTGCGGCCGCCAGGCCTTCCCCTTGCGGGGTAACAGATTGAGTGGACCGAACTCGTCCACGCAGATCACCCTGCCGTCGTCGGACGGGTGGTCGTAGAGGTCCAGGACGCGGTGCATCTTCGCGATGAAGTCCGGGTCGGTGGAGGCCTTCCACGTGGTGCTGCTCTGCCAGGAGACCCCGCCCGCGTGCAGGATGCGACGCAGGGTCTCCCGACTGATCGCGACGACGGTGCCCCGATCGCGCAGATGGGCACACAGCTTGCTCAGCGACCACGTGGAGAACGCGGTGATACCCCAGTCGGCGGGGGACGATCAGGCAGATCCGCTCACGGATCTTGTCACCGATCGTCCTCGGGCGTCCTCCGCTCCATTTTGGACACTGCTGGCGAACTGCGGCCCGCTGCCGTCAGGCAGCGGGCCGCAGTGCTGCGAAGTGGGATGTTCGGATTGCGGCCAGAGGTGAGTCGTCCCACCAGGCGTTGAGACGGTTGAGGTTGATGCCTGCCGCGGTAAGTAGGTGTTGAAGGTTGGTCTTGCCCAGGCCGCAGTAACGGGATCGGCGCAGACCGAAGGCCCTGACGCCTTGGGCGATGGTGCCTTCGACGCCTGCGCGGTGCTGATAGCGCTGTTGCCACCGGTCGGTCTGCTGCTCGACACGAGCCAGTTGGAGGGCCTGATGTTGGGCCTGGTGTCGCAAGGTGAGCCTGCGGCCCGCGCTTGAGCGGGTGCAGAGGTCACGGACAGGACAGGGACGGCAGGCCGAGACGGGAAACCGTACTTTGACGACCGGCACTCCCTGCTGGGACTGGTCGGTGTTCCACTGGGTGGCGGTGCTGCCGTTGGGACACGTCACGCGCTGGTTGTCCCAGTCGATGGTGAAGTCGTCGAGCGTGTGGCCGTCGCCGGCAGTGGCCTGCCAGCCGGTGGCCGACTTCGCTGGACCGAGCAACTCGACCCCGTGGATCTCCCGGGCGTTGACCAGGTGGTCGGCATCGACGTAGCCGGCATCGACCAAGTGCACCGCGGGAAGCAGATCCCGCACGGCCAGGTCGGAGTGGATCGCCGCTGTCAGGGCCATGTCCGGAACCGGGGCGAATGTGGTGGCCACGTGGGTGATCAGGTGCGGGGCGTCGGGCTCGCAGGTCTCGGTGAGGTGGACCTTGTAACCGTTCCAGGAGGTGTCGCGTTTGGTGCCGGTGCGGGCCTGCGAGTCGTAGGGCGAGCAGTAGCGGATCGCCGCGGGCGGTAGATATTTCTTATCCCGCCAGCACATCGTGTCGTCGGTGACCTGGAATTGCTGCACCCAGGTCCGACGCAGCGACTCCACCGCCGGAAGTTCCCTTAGCCACCCAGGTGCTTCCGGGGCGGCGACAGCGAGGAGAACGACCCGGCCATCGGTGCCGACTTGGTCGGCGTGGGCTGCCCTGGCCGCCCAGCGGCTGGGAAATCGGGTGTCCTCGGATCGAGCGCTGTAGCGGTCGAACCATTCCGGTTCGGCGAGGCCTGCCAGCCACTGCGGTGCGGCGGCGGCGAGTGCGTTGAGTGCCGCCCGCAGTGTTTCGGTGACGAACTGCAGTCGGTTGAGATCCCGTACCACCGCCAGCACATGGGTGGAGTCGCTGCGCTGGCGACCACCTGCCTTCAGTAGCCCCGCACGAGCGGTGGCTTCCAGCATCGCGTCCAGCACGCGCTGCTCCAGTCCGCCGGCAACCAGCCGGGCACGGAACTCGCTGAGCACCGAGTAGTCGAATCCCTGGTCGGACAACTCCAAGCCCAGGGCGTATTTCCAGTCGATCCGCGCTCGGACGGCATGCGCTGCCTGGCGGTCGCTGAGCCCTTCGGCGAACTGCAACACCGACACCAGCGCCAGCAACACGGGCGAGACAGCCGATCTGCCCCGGCGGGAGAACACCTCGACGAATTCGGTGTCGGTGAAGATCGGCCCCAACGCGTCTCGCGCCCGCATCGCCAGGCACCCGCCCGGGAACACCGCCTTGGCGACCCGAGCCGTCTCAGTGGGAACCCCGTCCCACCTGCGCGGACGCAACGACACCACGACCTCCACCGACAACCGTGCCCGGCATGACCATGTTGATCATGCCGGGCACGGTCGAACTGTCAGCATTCGCCAACGGTATCCATTTTGGGTCCAGCGCCGCGAACCCCCGTTCGTTGAACGCGTGGATCACGTCACGCACGTAGTCCTCGCCGACCTGCATCAACGAGGTGATGTCGCGGACCGCTTGACCCTGGCCGGACATCAGCACCACGATCGCCCGCCGCAACCGCACCGGGTCCTTCGCGGTCCTGGTGACCCGCTGCAGCTTGCGTCCCTCTTCTATCGATAACCCACGGACGAACACGCCCGGACGACGAGCCATGGCCACCTCCCGCACTCGACAAGCGGAACCAGCCTTACCCGGTCGGCTCGGGAGATCAATTACCGGGTCAACGATCTGGGCAGCACCACTAGCCGTGGGCGAGCCGGATGAGGCTGTCCTCATCCGGCAGGCGAGGGTGTCCGCCGCAGTGACCGCGAGGCAGGCGTGAGCGAAGAAAAACCCGCTGTGTAAACACATTCCAGTACGCACGCCTCGGAACCGTAGTACTGGCTGAGGGAATTCGGCATTGTTGTCGTCAGGAACGTGTTGTCCCGCAAGACGGCATCGGGGCCCTCGGCAACGCAGCGCTGCGCTGCGATCCCGGCGGAAGTCGACGCTGGGAGTGCGTCGAACGGCCACCGGGATCGCGTCTCTGTTGGGCACGCGTCGATTCGCGAGCGTGGTTCACCTGGCGTCGGAGGTCACCACGAGTTGA
>Ga0247771_1000554_pt1 | contig 11654 bp, 10 predicted proteins | sample UWRJL197509C6_FD_179948 | JGI IMG/M metagenome (GOLD analysis project Ga0247771, IMG submission 179948) | Plant litter microbial communities from Arlington Agricultural Research Station in Wisconsin, United States - UWRJ-L197-509C-6 | ecosystem: Environmental > Terrestrial > Plant litter >...
ATTGCGCTCCCCGGCCGTCGCGAGGGCTCTGTCGGCGAGTTCACGTCATCCCGACCTTGGAACGGTACATACCTTGGGGTATTCCGTGGCCGCGACGGATCTTGGACGATTGCGCTGGGCGTTGAGGATTGGGGTTGGCGATGGCGGGTCGAGAGGAGGAAAGCGAGCTCGGCAGAGTCTTTTTCGGCTGTGGGGCTTAGGGCAACGGAAATCATGTGTGCACGGGCCCCTTTTCCCGCCGAACCCACCACTGCGAACTCCAATCCACAACCCGCCGCTGGGATTTACTTCGTTCCAATTTGGAGAGCATTAAAAAGTTCACCTTCCACAAACCAACCTTCAGTCAGCAAGAATCTCTTCGAGGATCGCACCGACAATCACTTGAGACACCAAATATCAAGATGGTGAGTCCAGCTCGGCATGATGGCCCTCCGCCAGAGCTCCTGCGAGGGGCGTTGTGCGCCTTCGCGCTGCTCTTGTGACTACTGCTTCGTGCCGTCCACGGCTCCTGCTAACCGTGTTCCCCTCGCTTTCAGTCGGACGTAGAAGAGACCAACGCTCCCGAGGCCGCCGAGGAGGTCGAGGTTTCGGCCGATGCCGCCTCCAAGGGCCAGATGTCCGTTCTCGACGCCCTCAAAGGCGTCCTCAAGCTCGCCCTTATGCACGACGGACTCGCCCGGGGCCTCCGCGAAGCGTCCAAGGCCCTCGATCGACGACAGGCGCACATGTGCGTGCTGAACGAGGCCTGCGAGGAGGAAGCCTACAAGAAGCTGGTCGTGGCTCTCTGCTCGGAGCACAAGATCCCGCTCATCAAAGTCCCGGACGGCAAGCAACTGGGCGAGTGGGCGGGTCTCTGTGAGTTGCACCCGCGGCGGCCGGGGCCGGGAAGGCCCGGCACGGGGATCAAGCTAACGGGAGACCGCAGGCGTTCTGGACCGGGAGGGCAACGCGCGAAAGGTGGTCAACTGCTCCTGCGTGGTGGTCAAGGACTGGGGTGAGGAGTCGCAAGAGCGGTCGATCCTCCTCAACTACTTCCAGACTGAGCAATAAAGAGAGAGTCGCATGGGCGTTTCGAGCCGGAAAGGGACATAGATGATCGAGGCTATTTCAAGTCTGGGGTGTACTCTAGCTTCCCCAGCTGGCATCGTTCGGGGGCACCGGAGTCGCATATCGATCACCTCATCTGGGTTCACGAAGTGCGGTTCGCCGGCCGTGGTACAGTTTCGTGAGGACGCGGCGCGGGCCTTGACGCCGCCGCGGCCGGGGCTCATTTTCGGCCCTCCACCATGATGATGTGGTACCCGAAGCTCGTCTTGGCCTCGACGAAGGTGGGCTTCGCCGTGGTGCTGGTCTGCAGCTCAAAGGCAACGGCCTCGAACTGCGGATCCAGGCTGCCCCTTGATTTCCATCCCAGGCTGCCGCCTAACCAGGGCCGGTCAGTCCTCGGTGCCGACGGAAGGGTCGGTGGCGGCCGCGCATCTTACCTTGGCGGGCCTTGTCTTCGGAGAACTCTCGGGCAACGTCGTCAAACTTGGCGCCGTCCCTGAGCTTCGCGAGAGCTTCTTCCTTTTTGGCGTGCTTCTCGCACTACGCCGAGGGCCGTCAGTGACACCGCCAGTTGTCGGCTTCGTCTGCCACATACCAGAATGTGGCGGACGTTGATGGACTGAGCCCCCTTGACTTTGGGGTCGGATTTGTCCTCCTTGTCCGCCTTCCCTTTGCCCTTCCCCCCGTCCTTGGCCCCGGCCTTCTTGTCGTCTGTTTTAGCTTTTCCCATTGTGAGGTGGTCGAAGTGGTCGAGTTGGCTTGGAAGTGGGGGAAGGCAATCTGTGTAACCGCGTATACCTACTTACCTAGGCATGTACCGCACCATGTTACGGAGTATAGGGGGTACATGGCTCCTCAATCTCGTACCGCAACCCCACTCCTTTCCGTCAGTATCAACCGAAGAGTCCGACGACACTCCTAGGTAATGCAAAACTCAACCCGCTCGAGCGGTCTTAGACCAGGTTGCTTTACTCGACTCGTCCTCTTCGGCTCACGCCAGGAGTTACACGATTGTGGTCCTTTCTATCCGAGATTGAGCACCAGACCAATACGTCAAGGCTCGCTCGCATTCCAAGCCTGGAATGCCGCCCCGGCTGAACTCTGGGATCTATCTTACATCACACCGCAGTTAACCATGTGGGGCACCACTTGGCAGGTTGGAAAGGCTTCGCGAGGGCTAGGGATACGAGCTGCCGCGTCCGGAAATCCCCAAGTCACACCCATTGCGCGGCCAGGTCACCAGAAGCCCTCGTCGTGAGCCTTTCGTTCTAGGAGCGACTCAGTGACGCTCCCGACGCGATGGCGTTCCCAGTCATCTCCTTCGGTCACGTCTAGCCGCTTTCCATTGCCGGGCGCAGACACGCCGCTTCGCGTCCCGGGCCCCAGGCCGGGCACGCTCGTTCGCCTCCACAGTTCCGAGCAGAGGTCATAGTCCGGATACCCTAGGTCCTTCCCGTCGCAAACAATGCGGCCACGATTCCCGGCGTACCGGGGCCTGGTGCTTGTCGTTCTTCGATCCTGCGCAGTACTGCTAAGCGTGGTCTCGCTCGCCTTCCTCCTCTACTGTACCGTACGGTATCGGCAGACTTTTGCCGTTGGCTACGCTTCAGTGAGTGTCCTCAGGGCGCTCGTTCCTAGAGTACGACTGACAGACGTCTTCCCAAGTCATGTTGGAGTATACTCTTCAATGCTGTCGAGAACGCGGCCTTGACAGACAGGTCGCGTGCTGTGCCTCGCCTGCCGCCCGGCTGCATCGTCGTCATCGAGTTGTCGACGATGGTGCTTTCGGTCGTCGCTGCTATCTTAATAGGGGTCTACGATCCAGACGAGGGGGTTGTGGTGGACCCATGGAGGTTAGATGCTGCGTACCTCCAGGGGGTCGTAGGGTACGCCCCTCCCACCCCTGCCTGGGCCGTTCGCCGGAACTACCGTTAACATCCTCACAAGATTCCTCCACTGCGGTTTCTCTGTCTCTGGGTGCTTTGACTGTTGTGAGTGCAGCCCTGCCGCCAGGAATACCAAAGCTAACGAACGGCAAAGACTACGGCATGAGACAGGGCCTCTAATACCCACCGCTCACCACGGGGTCCTCGATGTCACTGCAGAAAAGATATCAGCATCATGCTGGGCTCCTCTTGTATTATCATAGAGTCGGTGCACCAGACTGCAACAGTTCGGCCATGCGCTTCATCCGTTAATTACTACTGTCCCAAATCCGTTCTCTCCTTGGTGGCATCGCCCTGCTCGATTCCCGGTTACCATTTAAAGGTGCTGTGTCTGCCGTCTTTCCCCTCGACGCCCTGCGTCGGGCTGGGTTCGTCCTTGGGATCGACCCTGCTGCCCCTCCGTCCTGGCAGCTCAAGCATGACCGAGCTTCTTCTCCTACCCTGTATCAGAGGGGGGTTGGTGGGAAAGGGGCCGAGCTTTGGCGAGAAAACCTGAGACAGCTGCTACCTGTCTCGTTCCGCCTTCTGCGTCTCCTTCTTCCTCGCCCATTCGCTGTACGCTATAGCCCCCTCCCTCTGCTGGATTTTCTCGGCTTCTAACCTCTCGTAGAAGTGCCAGTCATCCAGCTGCGACGGTCTGGGGATTTGCTTGATCCGCTCCATGGATGTCTGGCCGTCGACGCGCTCAAGCGTCACCTCCATGTGGTATAACTCCTTTGCATCGTCGAATTTATGCGAGAACGGACCGAGTTTATACCTTGACGACGGCCGGTCAGCCTTGCTCCGCACCGACCGCACCGCCCACGGCGCACTTACAACCCATCATACCGAATCCCCGCCGCGGGAGCATGCAGGCTCTTCAGGGTGTGTCCCCTCAGGACGCGCGTTTGGTGGATCATCTGGGTCAGCAGAGAAAAGTGCATATCGGCAGAGCGGCGGCTCTCGCGGATGTACTTGGTCTTGTTGGACCCGAGCACTTCCTCTGTTCCCGTCAACAACGGACTGCTTGACATCAGCATTTGGAGATCCAAATTCCACTTTCACAGAGGGCTACTCACAGAACCGCAATGCCGTAGCGACCTTTGGTCAGCTTTTCGAGTCCGTTTCCCACCATGCCGTCGCGATGGGCGCAGGCCAGATCGAGCCACCAGCTGACGACGTCGTGGTCAGCACTGCCGCACGGCTCTTGGGCATTGGGGTCACCTGCTGCCCGGGCTCAAACTGCGTGCTTCCTTCCAGCTCGGGGAGATTCTCGCTTGGTTCGGAGGCGGCCCACCGCGAAATTCCGTTACCAGCGGGCCCTTCGACGAACGATACGCCCCGGAGCCGGCCGGTAGTCAGGGTTATGTGGTTCCTGACGTCTTCGATCTCGGCGTATCTTTCCTTGAAACGGGCCTTCCACTGCTTCTGCAGCGTCGAGGCCGCAGTCAAGGCGACGCGGTGGCTGTCTAAGAGTTCCGGAGGCTTGTTGAGCGGGTCGAGGAGTGAATCAAGTAGTCGGTCGAGGCGAGCCTCTAGAATTGTGTCGAAAGAGAGCACCCCTGCCGTCTCATGGACTTCATCGGCGAGAACGCCCTGCAAGAATTTGATGAGGTGGACACCATACCGACCCAAGGAGTTGCTCGTGGTGAGCGAAGCCCGGACCGAGTCGCACATGTTCAAGAGCGTCACGCGATCGCTTGAATCGACGCCCACTGGCACTGTCGTCATGGCTGTTTTGAGTGTCATGGCAGAACTGGGAGTGGCAGAGTTCTCGGTCCCGAAAGGCGACAAGTCTAATTAGAGTTGGCATAGCCCCACATCCATACCGCCAAGGGACACATACCATCCTCTCCGTCCAACTGCTGTGATGTTCCATAGTAGTGCCCAAGGGCGTCGGGTAGGCCGGGCTGCGAGGGACGTCAGCTCCATGTGCGACCGAGGACAGATGGGAGGACTCGTTCTCGTACACTTGCGGACTCGAAAGAGTCAGCGGCTAGCATGCTGCTCGGGTAATCGGGGATCCTGTTGTCGCCAACATCCTTCTCTGCTTGGATAGGAGCTGCCGCAGCTCTCGGCTCCGCGGAGTAGTCTGCGCTGAGAGGCTTTAACACCATGACGAATGGATAATGGTGTTCCAAACTAAATCAGCATCGACGAGCAGTTGACACTTTGGTACCAGTCCATGTGGTGGTATACAGTATTTATAAGAGGCTCTTCTTAAGGTCCCGGATGACAAGGCTCGCGGACAGCGAGGAGGAGGGTCAAGGGTTGGCAAGCCGGGAGTACCTAAGGTATCCATCGGAAGAAACACCAGACCTGCGGCGAGACGACGGTCTGCTCCTTCCTGACTGACAACCAGATTCAAAGCAAGTGAGAAACGCTCACTCGCCATCCTGTCATGCCCTCTTGGGAAAGACCACTCCTCTTCACGGTTTGAGGCTCGGGTGTCGACTCCAGCCAACATCAACGCCCCCACACCACGCCTCGCTACACATCTCGATCTCACCTGTTGAGACCACCCAGGTCACATTTCATAGACAGAAATACCACAGTCTGATTTTCCAAAAGGCAGTCAGGTGCGGCGAATGGAGACCACGAGCAACGACGGCGTCATGGCAGGTTGTCCCGACTCCTGACACGTCACTTGACGACGCACACCCACGGCCGAGCTCTTTCCACTGGGGGGGGGCTCCGAGGGGGTGGAGCTCTGAAGTCACCGTAGGTAGGTAGTACACAGCGTCACGGTCGCACCGGGTGGAAGTATTCTTATCCCATCCTTGACCGACCACGTGCCGTCGTGGACAAAGGGCCTGTGGGACGCGGTACCCTTGCCGTCTACCGAGGATCTTGCGCAATGTCGCTACGGTAGCGTATGCTCTACGTAAAGGAGGTTTATGGTCCTGATAGTTGGCGGCAAGCAAGATTACTTGTGACATGCGACGGTTTGAGGTTGATGGGGTATGTAGGTACCCAGGTACCTACTAGGTAGTAGACATTGTTTAGAAGCCAGACAGAAGTACGGTGTTGCGGTGTTGCGGACCTCCTAGCCCAGTTCGTCTAGGATCCAACAAGGCTTCTTTAACCTTTCTATGGCGGCATGGATGGTTCTCATCGTTACTGCTCGTGTGAGTTACTTTTGGCTCTGCGCCACAGACGTAGAATACGGAGAGCTGGTAAAGAGAAAAGGGGCTGCTGAACTCATGTCTAGCTGCTTCACCGCCCGTTGTTTCTGTGAAGGCGGTGAATATAACAACCGGCAGAAATTCACCCCTTCCCCGCCAAAAAAAATAGAGTCAAGCAACCTCGAGAAGCTCCCCGCGACAACCTAACAAACCAACACTCCCGTATCATTTTCTCCGCTTTCGAGAGGGAATTGTCTCTGCACTCAGGCGTAGGAGCTTCTCATTCTACTCCCTCACCCCAATTATTCCGTGGGCATTCTCCCTTCCCCCGGCACAAATCGTCTCTGCCTCTAGAAGGCCCTCCAAACAGCCAGCTGATCGTGCCGAGAGAACAGCCTCCACACGGTCTTCCGTCTTTCACTATTGTCAGTCGCCCAGCCTCTCGTCGCTGCCGTTTCGCCGCCGCTATTGCACGCTCCGGTCAGGTCTTTGGTTCCGTCCTACCGATTGGACATTACCTACCATGCAACGTCGATCCCGGCGGTAAAGTCAACCTAAATCTTCCGCATCAGGAGCAGCAACATCCACCAAGATGTCGTCGAAACCCACCACCGCGCCTCCGCAGGCTCAATCCAGCTACCACCTGCCGGAGGTACGCAACGCTGCTGAGCAAAAGCTTGGCATTCTTCACTACACCTCGGTTGTGGACTTTGGTTGGGTTGGCGACATTCGCAAGCGGTACGTTACCTCCTTTGCCTCTTCCCAACCCACTCCCCTTTCTTGACGCTTGGTACGTATGCGCGATATAATTCTTACTATGTATATGGCGCCCTTCCAGATACACAGACTTTCAGGTCAACGAAGTCCGCAAGGATGGATCCGTTGTCCATCTGACTGGATTCAAGGCGGCCAAAGATCCCAAGCAGAGAAAGGAACAAGCGGGGGGTCCCTCGAAGCCCAGCGACCACGCCTCGAACTCCGAAGGTGCCCAGGAGAGCGGCCCTAGCCTGGACCAGCCGAAAGGGAAGGAGGCGGAGAAAGTGGCCGAGCTTGAAGTCAAGAGTATCAGTGATGCCGATGCCTCCTCCCTGCAATCCTTGTTGGGCGACGATGTTGCGGATGGCTTGACAAAGGCGTACCATGAGATCCAGACCAAGAAGCTCGGACCGGGCTTCAAGTTGCTGCTGGGCAATTTTGACGACAAACAGAAGCGAACCGAAGTGCACAAGGTATGCCCTTTGTTGGCGACCACGATCTGGTATCGCTGCTGACGCTCCCAAGATGGTGCGAACCGTATTCTGTGGCCGTTTCGAGACGATATACGACCCTGCCGATACTACCGTGACGGCCAAGCCCATGCCCAAGCAGAACGCCCGCCGGTCCGGAGGAGGCGCAGTCGCTCCCCGCCGTGGTGCCTATGTTCACCTCACGCTGTACAAGGAGAACAAGGACACCATGGACGCCGTCAACAACCTTGCTCGCATGTTGAAGGTCAGGTCGTCGGACTTCGGCTTCGCCGGCACGAAGGACCGGAGAGCCGCCACCACGCAGCGCGTCAGCGTGCGCTGGGACCGCGGTCTCGAGGGTCTCCACGGTATCAACGCCAGAAACCCTCAGATCAAGGTCGGCGACTTCAGCTTCCAGCCAGCGCCCATGCAGCTCGGTCAGCACGGCGGCAACGAGTTCGTGATTACTCTCAAGAATGTCGAGCTCGCCCGCGACCAGCAACAGGCGCACAGCCCCATCGCATACCGCCTTCAGGCGGCGGAGCAGTGTGTCCAGAACGCCCTCGACCACATCCTCGAGCACGGCTTCCTCAACTACTACGGCCTCCAGCGTTTCGGCACGCACACCATCGGTACTCAGGAGATCGGAAAACAGATCCTAGCCGGAGATTTTCAGGGCGCCGTCGACAGCATCCTTCACGTCGACAGCGAGGTGCTGTTGGCCGGTTCTGATGACGAGAGGTTCCACGAAGACGACATCCGGCGGGCCAAGGCTATTGCTCTGTTCAAAAGCTCAAACGACGCGGAAGGGGCGTTGAAGGTGCTTCCGAAGCGCTACAATGCCGAGTACACCCTCATCTCGCATCTCGGCCGCAAGGAGTTTAAAGCGGACTTCTGCAGCGCGCTGCTGCGAATCACGCGCGGTCTGCGCAACCTCTACATCCACGCCTACCAGTCTTACATCTGGAACTTTGTGGCAAGCAAGCGCTGGGAGCTCTTCGGCGCCAAGGTGGTCCCGGGCGACCTTGTCCTGGAAACCGCTGAAGCGGACCCCCTCCAGCTCCGAGACGCGGGAGAAACGGACGAGGACCCGAACCAGGAGGCGGAAGACTTCTACCAGCGCGCTCGCGCGCTTACGGCCGAGGACGTGGCCAGCGGCAAGTACACCGTCTTCGACGTGGTCCTCCCGGTTCCCGGTTACGCCATCGTGTACCCCGACAACGAAATCGGCACGTTCTACGAAGAGTTCATGGGCCGAGAGGAGAACGGCGGCATGAACCCCTACTACATGCAGCGCACCCAGCGCGAGTTCAGCCTGAGCGGCTACTATCGCAAGTTCGTGGCGAAACTGTCCACGGTCCCGCGCTTCTTCGTTTGCGCGTACGCCGACGACCTTGAGCAGATGCACGCGACGGACCTCGACCGTATTCATATGGCCTCCAAGACCAGGGATCTTCAGCACGGCGAGATTCCCGCCGGCAGACAGCACATCCGGGGACCCCACGCCAGGGCCGGAGCGGCCGCGCGACTCAAGGAAGCTCAGGTGGTGAAGCAAGACGAGGCAGTGCAGCGTGCGGCCTCGCGATGGACTCACTTTGCCGATAACGCCAAAACCTTCGACGAGGCCGCCATCGCTTCGAACCAGCGCCTCGCCGCGCTCCAGCCCCAGGACTCTGAACGGCGCATCACCGACAACTGGCGTCCTACGGATGTCGACGGCGCGAACAAGCGTGTCAAGGTCGAGGCGGCGGATGAGGACAAGACAGTCACGCACTCTGCCGACGCGCTCAACGCGAAGGAGGCCACTCCGGAGTTTGCTGATCACACGATGGCGGAAGTGAAACCAGAGGCCGAATCTGGGGCCCGGCTGACCGATACTCACCCGATGCGCTCTGTCCCGGGCTTCGATGGCGCCGACGCAACCAAGGGCAACTCGAGCGACGGCCCTGCCGACACCAACGACCGCAGCGGCAAGCGGGGTTTTACCACCCGACACTCGACCACGCCCGAGAAGCCGCGCCAGCGTTTCCCGGTCGACTTCTACCGCGGCGACGCCGGGACGGCCGAGGGCAGCAAGGCCATCAGTCTTACCGACCACGAGCTGCAGAACGACTCCAAAGCCGCCCAGAGGATTGCCGTCGTTCTCAACTTTCGCCTGGGTTCCAGTAGCTACGCCACCATCTGCCTTCGCGAGCTGATGAGCTCGGCAGCCGGCGCCATGAAGGCGATCAGTAAGGCCTAAGAACGCCGGACGCCCGCCGCAAGTTGCCGATCTCTCCTCTCGCGATAATATCGCGGAGCCTTCCTTTTGTAGGGGCGGCGAGGGCCTGTACGAGTTTGCCTCGTTACATTGGGCAACGGAGCCGACCTTTTCTCGCCGTACCACCGGCTCGAGACATGTTCACCTACCATCGGGGGTACCAAGCACGCCTGCCCGCTCGGCTTTCGGCCCCTTTACCGCATATTCAAGTTGGACGGTCACTACTCGAGGTCTGTCTTCAGGTCCAACTCGAAGCGGAGGGTAGACCTGATCTGGGCTCCCTCGATCTCTCCGCGGCCTTGATTCAAGGGAGTGAAACATCGAGGGAACGGCCCAGGGCCTGAGTTCCCCGACCCGGGGCTTGCTATTTGCTTTCTGGTTTCAACAAAACATCAGGCGCGGCCCCCTCAACGGATTTCTGGACAGGGGGGTGTCGTGGAGGAATAAGGGGCGGCCTGCGTGGATCCGCCATTCCCAGGGTGTCATTTGTGAGGATTTGGCGTAAGGTCAAGGCGGAACGGATCTCGGAAAAGTGGCCTTTCTTGTGTTCAAGACGAGATACCCAGTAGCTCGAATGCTACACTTGCTACTACGCTGGCGCTGTGGATGTGTGCCTACTGTGACCGCCCGCGCTCTCCTCGCAACTCGGACAAGACGAAGACGTGGTGATGCGGCCATCATTGTCCTACGCCGCACTTCCTGACATGCTAAGCTCCGTAGGCAGAAACCGTAATACCGGTTGATGATGCTAAACAACACGGATTGCCCAGCAGTGTTGGACGTTCTGCGTTTGAGGCTGCTGTCTATATCCACATGAAAGGTATACTCCCCATCCCCCTTTCGAAATGTTTCTGGATAGGTAGTCATCAGATCCTGCCGCCTCCGCCCCAAAAACGGTCGCGGGCCCCTTTCCCGTCCGGTTCCCCAGGTCCCCGCCGCATCCGAGCCCGTACCATGTCATGTTTCGTCCCCCTTTTCGTGATCGTGCCGTTGGCTCCGGGTCGGCATCGCTAGCTCCGCGGGACGTAAGCCCCCCCTCCTCGTCGTCGGCCCCGGCGTGGCAGTCTTGCGGCCGCGTTGGGGCTGTATCCGGCCATGTCTCTCCGTGCGCCCCGTTCGGGCGGGGGCCAGGTGTGCTTGCAGTCTGTATCTCCAAGTTCCTGGTGCCGTGCCCCCTGTTTACAACGTCCCGCCGAGCGTCCCGCCGATGGTGCCGCCGCCGTCGGCGCCGCCCGCCTCGGCCTCGTCCCAGCCCCACACTTTGGAGAGGTAGCGAGTCATGTTGACGCGCTTGCCGCGCATCTCGACCATCCAGGGGTGGTCGAGCATGCGCCAGGGGGTGGCGCGGCGTTGGGGTACCTTCTCGAGGCTGTAACAAGCGTGGGTTAGCACCACCCTCGTGAACCGTGGGGAATCCCACCATAGTACGGCTTGGATAAGGGCCAACGTACCAGCACTCGATGAAGTACTTGAAATTGTCGCTCCACAAAATGTTCGCCTCGGGCTCGTCCTTCAGCTTGGGGATAGGCTGGCGGACAATGTACGTCAGGAGGTCGATGAGGCCGGCGCGCGGCTGCATCTCGGTGCCGTCGGCGGGGAAGGGGAAGCGGTGCTGGGCGACCTCGAGCAGCGTCACGCCCGTGGACCAGACGTCCGAGTTGATGGTGTAGCTCTGGCCGGTGATGCGCTCCGGTGCCATATAGTACGAGGTCCCGATGAAGGTGTTGGCCTCCCCCTTGGTGCCGAAGTCTCCCGAGACGCCAAAGTCGCACAGCTTGACCTCGCCGTTGCGGCAGAGCAGGATGTTGGAGGGCTTGATGTCGCGGTGGATGATCTTCTTGTCGTGCAGGTACGTCAGGCCGCGCAGCACGCCCTCGGCGATCTTGCCCAGCACCTTCTCGCCCGTGCGGCCGCCGAGCCGCTTCACCTCCTTGTAGATGCTGTCCAGGGAGCCGCCCTCGCAGAACTCCATGGCGATGGAGATGGTGGCCGTCGTCGGGTCCACGAAGGCGCCCCAGTACCGGCAGATGTGCTCCGAGGCGCAGCCCTTGTTGAACTTGAGCTCGCGGAG
>Ga0247771_1000556_pt1 | contig 11650 bp, 5 predicted proteins | sample UWRJL197509C6_FD_179948 | JGI IMG/M metagenome (GOLD analysis project Ga0247771, IMG submission 179948) | Plant litter microbial communities from Arlington Agricultural Research Station in Wisconsin, United States - UWRJ-L197-509C-6 | ecosystem: Environmental > Terrestrial > Plant litter >...
TCTCCATCTCCGGCGTCCCCCTTGCCGCCGCCATCGCCGCCGTCCCCCGCACCCGCCAGGTCCCGGCCCAGCCCGTCGAGGAAGCTCTCTGCGAGCTTCTTCGCGCGCCTCTCGGCGATCTCGGCGCGACGGGCCTCGACCTCGCGGCGGCGGGCCAGCCGCGCCTCATCACCGCCGGCGCGGGCGGCCTCGGTGCGGGCGCGCTCCTCCTCGAGGCCGCGCATCTCAGCGGCGCGTGTCTCCTCGGCGCGGCTGAAGGCGTAGAAGCCGGTGCCGCGCGTGCGGATCTCGGCCGCCGCGTCGTAGTGCGCGGCGGGCGGCGGCGTGGGGCTGCGGTCGCGCCGCGCCGCGGCCGCCGCCATGGCCTCGGGGTCCAGCGGCCGGAACGCCTCTGTCTGCACCGCGTCGCCGCGGATGACCTCCTCGGGCGCCCGCGGCCGCGCCGACATAGCAGCCAGTTCGGCCGCCGAGGCCGCGCCGCGCGCCGCCAGTCTCTCGCGCCGCGCCTGCTCCGCCCACGTGCCCGTCCGCTCCCGGCCGAATTCGTCCGTATATGTCACCTGCTCCTTGTCGGCGAAGTCGTCGTCGCTGCCGGCGCCGTCGTCGGCGTAGTCCTCGTCGTCGGACGACGAGCGCGCGCCGTCCGGCCGGGCCCGCTGCCCTTCGGCCCACTTGCGGTCAAAGTCGACTAGCGGCGCGGCCTCGCCGTCCTTGGCAACGTAGTCGCCGCGCTGCATGGCCGCGTACAGGCGCGCCTTCTCCTCCATCCGGCGGCGGCCGCGGGCGCGCTCCGCCTTGTCGTCCTCGGTGCCCAAGGGGGACTTGAGGCGCAGGCGGCGGGGGTCGGGCGCCCGCGCGGCGGCCGGCCCGTCTTTGCGCTTGATCTTGACGCCGGGGAAGGCGTCTTTGGACTTGGAGGGCCGCGGGCGGCCCGTGGAAGAGGAGGCGGCCGACGGGCTGGCGGGCTTGGAGATGAGGGACGACAGCTGCGTTGCGAAGTCGAGGGTGCCCGAGAGCGCCATCTCGCGCTTCTGCCGCTTGGGCGCCGGCTGCCCGTAGAGGTTGGGGTCTTGAGGCATCCTGTAGGCTTGCGGATGCGCTTGTTGGACGTCGCATACTCGCGAGGGACTGCGATTCGTGATGGAGGTTTCGTTTCCGGTTGATGTTGCCGAGTGGGTCTCTGGAAAGCTACCGGCCCCGCCGTAAGCTCCCCTGGAACTGAGCGAATCACAGGGCAGACCCTGTCGACAGGGGCCCCTGACGTCTTCCTGGCTCAAGAGCTTGGGCTGACCAGGCGTCATCATTCTCATCTGGCCAACACCACGTGGATCCGCCCGAGTGACCGCTGGCTACTAGGTAGCAGACCTCGCCGGGGCCTGCGTCGACGGAAACGCTGGCCGGGTCCATCGCCAGCCAAGCCAGCGACGTCGAGGAATCTCACCCGCGGTAGCCCGAGTCTCTCCCAGAGCTCGGATACGGCCAAGTCCACCAGAAACGCCTCCCGTTTATCGACCATGGCAGATCCCGGCGGTCATCCCTCGTGGCTGAAGAGGATAGCCACTCTCAGCATCTTTTCCGATGATCAGAGCATGGCCGTCCGGGTCATCTCGACCGTATTCGTGCGTTTTTCTCGGATTCTCGACGGTTACTGTGTTCTAGGCTGACTCTCTTGTCTTTGCGCAGGTTGCGCTGGGAATCGTATTCCTCCTCCCCATTGCTGGCCTCCTAGTCTTCGATGTTTTGGTCTGGACCTGGCGGAGGGTCACACATGGGACAGAGAATATCGCCAACGCGGTGGAGGAACCGACGAGGGACCCCAGGCAAGGGCTGCCCCCGCCAGTTGCAAAAGCGAACTCGAGTCCCGACCTACGGCGACAACCGCTATCGAAACCCGACGAATAAGGGCTCCCGGAGACAAGACACGATCAACACAACAATGAGTTACAGCAAGCAGACGGGAACCACGCGTAGTGGCCCTTGTTGTGCGCCCTTCATACCTCGACACCTAGGAGATGTGCGATAGCACCTTCAAGAGATCGCTCGTCACGCCCATTGCCGTCACCTCCCCCCCGGCGCCGGCGCCCTGGATGATGAGCGGGTGTGCGCCGTACCGCTTGGTGTAGAAGCTGATGATGTTGTCGCTTCCCTTGAGCGCGGCGATGGGGTGCGAGGCGTCGAACTTCTCCAGGCCCACCTTGACCTGCTTCGTGGCCACGTCGATGCTCCCGACGAAGCGCACGACCTTGCCCTCCCTCTCGGCGGCGGCCTTGGTCTCCTCCATCTGTGCATCGAACTCGGGCAGCTTCTGGAGGAACTCTTCGCCGCTGGCCGCCGACTCGAGCTCCTGGGGGATGAGGCTCTGCACAGGGAACGAGGTGGGCGAGTCGACCTCCAACCCGGACAGACGGGCCAGAATGGTAAGCTTCCTGGCCACGTCCAGCCCGTTCAGGTCGTCCCGCGGGTCCGGCTCGGTATACCCCAGCTCCTTGGCCTTGGTCACCTCGGCGGACCACTTGCCCCCGGACCCGCTGGTCGGCGCGAACGAGTTGAAGAGGAAGGACATAGTGCCGCTGAAGACGCCCTCGATCTTGGTCACCTCGTCGCCCGTGTCGACCAGGTCCTTGAGGGTCGAGATGACGGGCAGCCCGGCGCCGACGGACGACTCGTGGAAGACCTTGGCACCCGAGTCCGCGGCGGCCGTGAAGATGTCTTTCCACAGTTTGTACGACCCGGAGAAGGCTTTCTTGTTGGGCGTCACAATGCTGACCCCGCGGCCCAGGAAGAGAGGATACGCGTCGGCCACATCCTGGGAGCTGGTGTTGTCGACAAGGACCACCTTGGAGGGCGCACCGGCGAGGTACTCGACGACTTGGGGCAGGCCAGGAGGCGTCTGGCTCGAGGCGGCGAGCTCGGCGATGACGTTGTCCAGCCCAATGGCCGAGTAGTCCTGATGGTAGAGAGCCTTCTTGCTGGTGGAGATGTAGCAAAGGCTGAGCTTCGTTGCCGGTCGCCGAGCGGCGAGCTGAGCCAGCTGTCCCAGGAAGCTTTTTCCGACACCACCGGCGCCTGAGGTAGGTCAGTCCACGCCTCCCATGGGGTAGCTAGCAAGATGAGAGCATACCAATGATGGCAATGAATACCTGAGGGGCGGCAGCCATCTCGCTGCTTCAGACTGCTAGCTAGCTAGCCAATGTGGTTTCGTTCTTTCAGCGAGATGAGTGTCTGAAGAAGTCGAGGTTGAGGCTCAAATAGTATCCGACTTGACGCCGGAGGTGGGGAGTTGGTGGGGTGCATTTCGCGGCCGGTCTCGCAGCCCCTTGTTAAGGGGTGGTAATACTGCACGAGAAGCTCGGCTTAGTCCCTCCTCCACACGCCGTCAGTTGAATCTAGTCTGAGAGTCGAACTTGACGATCTCATGCGGCCCGCAAGGAGGGTTGGGCTGGTGGTCCACCAAGGCCCTCTAAAGTACTCCCTTTTCGATGTCGAAGAACCGCATCCACAGGCACGGGTACTACTTGTACCGTTGTTTTGACAGAATGCACACGTCCTACAGTGGATAGACTGGGAACACCACGAGGTGCCGCACGAAAACACATTACAAGTAGGTACTAAAGTTGATAAGTACTGTTGAGGCTCAACACGAGGCTCCGTTCTGAGGGGTGAACAGAATCTAGCAACATCCCCGCTGTATACCGAGTTTGACCGGAATAGGAGTGCGAGGTTTTGAATGAACACGCACGGTGTAACTACTAACAGAAGCATCTTTTTTGTCTTTGTGGTTGTGTCACTGGATAAGATAGGTCCAGGAGGTAGCAGGTTACCTTACGCTGGGCGGGATGCATTTTGAGTTGCAGTTGAAGCAGGCAATTTTAGACAAAGCTTCTCTCCACACCAACCGCAACGAACATCGCACGTTGCCTCACCCCAATCTCTTGAGGGCCACGGGCCTACAAATCAGTTTAAACGAGGCGTACGAGATTTCCGAAATGTCAACACCCTCCGGTAAGCGCCAAAGGCGCGAGGATTATCTGGCCCAGCAGCGGGAAGACGGCGGGGCAGAGATGCCCAAGAAGAGGTTTTATCGCCAAAGAGCTCACGCCAACCCCTTCTCCGACCACAACCTCGTCTAGTAAGTGGGACTCTGATTAGTCTCCCGGAAGTGCACAGGAACTAAGGTGCCCCAGCCCATCATGTCCCGAACAGATGGATTGGGCAACACTGTACCCGGCGTACGCTTGTGACGACGAAGCGTCGCCGGGGCAGCCCGGGAAAATCTCAAAACCAGTCCAGATTGCAGACATTGGTTGCGGATTTGGGGGGCTTCTCATGGCTCTTTCCCCAGTACTGCCCGACACCTTGGCTCTTGGTAAGTTTGCTGGCAAGGCTTATCACACCCTCCTCGTGGACGACGGAGGAGATACCTGTCTGACTGCCATTCAGGGTTGGAGATCCGGAGTCATGTCAGCGAGTTCGTACAGAGCAAGATCCGCGCCCTTCGTGCCCAGGACAGCGACCAGCCCGGCAACGCCTATCAAAACATCGCGTGCCTGCGGGCCAACACGATGAAGTTCCTGCCCAACTTCTTCGTGCGGTCGCAACTGCACAAGATCTTCATCTGCTTCCCGGACCCGCACTTCAAGGCTCGGAAGCACAAGCAGCGCATCGTCTCGGCCACGCTAAACTCCGAGTACGCCTATGTGTTGCAGCCGGGGGGCATCGTCTACACCATCACCGACGTCGAGGACCTGCACAAGTGGATGGTAACGCACTTTGAGGCGCACCCCGCCTTCGAGAGGGTGCCCGAGGAGGAGCAGGAGAAGGACGTGTGCGTGGCCATCATGCGGAAGGAGACCGAGGAGGGCAAGAAGGTCGAGCGGAACCAGGGGCAAAAGTTTGTCGCGCTGTTCAGGAGACGGGAGGATCCGCCCTGGCCCGAAGAGTAGATGGGGCCTCAAGAGGAGGGCCCTGAAGAGGCCTCTCTCCGGGATAAGATGGCACCTCGACCTCCCTCACAGCTCCAGGTGTTCCATGGATGGCTTGATATCGATCTCTGCTATCAGGACTGCTCACGAACGGGCATAAATACTCCCTATGTAGGGCGTCACTGGGAGTACCCTAAGTCCCTCCCAATATTCGCAGGTCTTCTGTTGAAAGACGCAGTCGCACTGAGAGCCATGGTGGTGGTCAGGGGCTCGGGGCGTGACTGGACCTCGTGCAGCTGGAGATTATGCAGCTCGGGTGGGGCTTGGGTTGTCCAAATTATGCAGGGACCCTGACCTCAGTCAACTTCGCCAGATGCTGCACTGCAATTATCCCGAGAATCGATAAGGACCAGCGCTCGGCAACAGCTCGAAGAACGATGCGGCAACGGATCGCGGCTTCGGATCATGGCCCTCAAGGGTAGAGATCTGATTCTCGCGGGCATCGTCGCCTTCATCGCCTGGGGATACGCCACGCACTGGGTTCCCGCCCTCCGAGTCGCCGGCCATGCCTTCGTCGCGGGTGCCGTCGTCGCCGGCGCGGCGCTTCTCGCCCTCATCGCCCTAACCTCGCGCGGTTCCGCCTACGGCCAAGCCCGAAGATCGCGCCGCCCAAACGGGGTCGCCTTTTTTGGGCGAGACGTATGGCGGACGGAGCTGCGGGCGCTCGACCGGAGACGACACTACGACAAGGAGCCTCTCTACGACGAATCGCCCAGGGTATCGCGAGCCCTGGACGACCTCCTCGAGCTCATCACCCGCGACTTTGTTCGTTCCTGGTACTCCAACATCAGCCGAGACCCCATCTTCCCCAACGAGGTCGACCGGGCAGTTCGATACGCCCTGTTGAACATCCGCGACCGCATCTTCGAGGTGGACATGGTCGAGGTGCTGACCACCCGTCTCGTCCCGGTCCTCACGGCGCACTTCCGCGATTTCTACGAAGCCGAGCGATCCGTACGCGGGAGGAAGCTGAACCGCTCCGTCACCGAGTCGGAGGAACTCGACCTCGCCATAGCGTCCAAGTACCGCGATGGCAAGCTCCACCCGGCCGCCAGCCTGGCCTATTCGGATACCAAGACGGAGCAGCAGGAGTATCTCCGCAAGATCGTTGCCAGGATTCTGCCTCGAGTCCTCACGGGCAAGCTCCTGGCGAGCCGGCCTGTCGCGACCATCATCCGCGAGATAGTCACCTGCGCAGTCCTCTTTCCGTTGATGCAGATCCTGTCGGATCCGGACACTTGGAACCAAGTAATGGAGAACTATGTACGTATTAGCTACAACCGGTTTCGAAGCACCGGCTTATACAGCACAGGGTCGCAGCATGCTACAAGACCGCTCCACGGTGAGGAAACTCCGCGCCGCGCTGGACCAACATGCCTCCCCGACCCCGATGGCCTCCAAACAGCTCGTATTCCCCCGGCTCTCCCCCAGCGACAGCGAGAGGCGGTTCGAAAAGTTCATACGGTCGATTCGCAAGGTCAACAACCTCTCCGACGCGAGACGTTTTCGGAGCGAGGTGGCCAGCCAGCTCAAGAAAGACTCGCAGCAGGAAGGGCTGGATCAGGTGTACCTCCGTCGCTTGGAAGTTGGCAAGCGGCTCCTCGATCAAAAGGTGCAGCATCTGGCCGCCGGTGGCGACCGCCGCGCCCTACCGCTCAACGCCGCGGCGAATACGCCTACCGTGTCCAGGTTGGAGACTGCCACCCTCGAAGAGCTACTCCGCGATGCCTCTGGCCTCTCCTATTTCATGGAGTACATGGACCGGCAGCGTCTGCTGCCTCTGGTCCAGTTTTGGCTGGTCGTCGATGGGTTCAGGAACCCGCTGGAGGACGTCGGCGCGGAAGACGAGCAGCTTCCTTTGACGTTGCCCCCGTGGATCGAGTCGGACCGGCTCGACCTGGCGCAGATCGACCAGGCGTATCTATCCAGAACGGAGCTCAAGGTCCCCGAGCTATCAAAGCGGATCGTCAAGGAATTCCTCGACGCCGGCAAAGATGCGACGCCGGAGCAGTATTACAGAGCGCGACGAGCCATCCTGGGAGCTCAAAGCGCAATTCTCGAGGAGATGGGCGCCAAGCATTTCCAGGGCTTCAAGAGATCGGATCTCTTCTTCAAATGCCTCGCCGCGGAGGAAGCATCCAACGTCGCAGCGACGGCTGTGCCGGACGTGGCCGTACCGGTTCCCCAGCTCAAACGGGCATCGCAGTCGTTTACTGGCGCTACGAAACCGTCAACAGTCTCCAGGCTCGCCCCAAGACTACAGACCGGGCCCCCGCACAACCGACGAGCGGGCTCGGCGACGGATTTGCGATCCGCCCATGTTAACGGCAACGGCGCCGATCCGCTGTCTGGCAGTCGCCGGTCTTTGGACGAGCACTCCCCGTCGCCTCTGTTTGACGACGATGAGGCCGACCACGATGTCCTCGCGGACTCTGTCCAAAGCCTGGACCAGGATCCTGTTCCGCACGTCCCAGATACTAAAGTTGTCCAGGCGGTCGAACAGGCGTTGAATACCATCATGGAAGACAGCAGCCCGCCGACTGCCGAAGCCCTTCGGGCCTCCCTGTTTGGCAACGAGGATGCCGGCTCAAGCATCTTCTCCGGAGCCGAGACCGACTCGGCTCGAGGTTCTCTCGACCTCCCCCGCCCAATGCAGGCACAAAAAGAAACGGACAAACCCAGCCTCGCTTCGTTGGGTCTCGTCAGCGCTGCATCCCGCATTGGCGTGTTTGTGGACAACGATTTATTTGGCGACGAGGACAAGTACCTCTCCGACGAGCCGGACGACGACGACGAGGCGGGGAACGACAAGGATGACGCTGATAAAGTTCACGAAGCCGCCCCTGGTGACCTCGGCCTCGCAGAGGCCATCACGACGCTCAGCAACGACATCGACCGGCTGGCGGCGCAAGAGGCCGTTGTGGAATCTCTGCTGAGAAAAGCCGAGCTGACCAACAACACGGCCGAACTCAGGATCCTTCGAAAGTCCAAGACGAGCCTCGAGAGAGAGCTGCGTCGCAAAGAAATGCAAAGACAGCAGTATGTTGTTCAGGAGAGCGACAACAGCCTCTACGGCCGCTCGAACGTGAGGATCGCTGGTATCCAAGTCGGCCGCGAAGACGACGGCAAGGAGTTCGCCCTCTATGCCGTCGAGGTCCAAAGAAACGCCGGCGAGAAGATGCCGGCCGCGACCTGGGTCGTCACCAGACGGTATAGCGAGTTCCTCGAGCTTCACCAGAAGCTCCGGTCGCGATACCCCTCCGTACGCAACCTAGACTTCCCTCGCCGGAGAATGATGATGAAGCTCCAGAGCGACTTCTTGCAAAAGCGGCGCGTGGCATTGGAAAACTACATGCGGTCGCTTCTACAGCTCCCGGACGTTTGCCGCAGCAGAGACCTGCGCGGCTTCCTCTCCCAAAGCTCCATCGCCCAGGGCGAGGACCTCATGGACAGGGAAGAAAGGAAAGACATGATCTCGCGCCTCTACGACTCGGTGACGGACGGGATGGAGGACATTCTCGGCAGCATCCCGGTGCTGGACCAGCTGTCGGTGGCGGGCCAGAACCTGCTTGCGGCGGCTACCAGCCAGCTCCAGACGATGCCCCTGAGCGTCAACGAGGACGGCGGCATATCGGCCGCCGAGGCCGAGGCCGAGCTGGCCGCCTTCGAGGACAAGGAGCTGGAGCCCTTCGTGAAGCCGATCTGCGACATCTTCCTCGAGGTCTTCGAGCTCAACCGGGGCAACAACTGGTTGAGGGGGCGGGCGGTCGTCGTGGTGCTCCACCAGCTGCTGGGCGGGACCATCGAGCGAAAGCTCCGCGACAACGTCAAGCTGTTGGTTCACGAGGACGCGGTCCTCAAGTACATCGGGCTCGTCCGCGACAGCATGTGGCCGGGCGGCCAGCTGCAACGGGACAAGCAGCCTCGGTCGGCGGCGCAGAAGTCGAGGACCCGGACCGAGGCTAGCCTGATGCTGGCGACGCTGGTGCCGGACCTGGCCGGCAGCGTCGTCGGCCGAGTCAATGCGCAGGCCGCCAGCCGGCGCATCTTGGCGACGTTCAACAACTCGAGGCTAAAGTAAGAGATACCGCTTCACATGCCAGTCGGACGGAAAGCTAACCGAACGAACCGGCAGTGCCCACCTTGTCTTCACCTTCTTGGACGAGATTGTTGATATCCTGTTTGGAGGAGCCTAATGGAGGGCAGGTAATGTTGGCCCAAGCATGGCAGCGGCGTTGGAGGGTCATGATGGCGTCTTCACATGCGGAATTCTATCACGGCATACCCGTTGGCATCTCAGGCGCTATTGTTCCATCTTGGTGGAGAGGTTTGACCAGAACAAGGGCCGAGGCTGCCCAATTGCGTTCTATCAGCTCAGAGTTAATCGACGGAAGCCACCTCCGCGTAGGGAACGCCTAGTCCGCCCATACGGCGGCAATGCGATTGCCTTGGCGACGACCTGATACCACAAGCGCTCGCCTCCAGAAGCAAGTGATTCTGCGACACCGGTTGACATGGGTTCGTCTGGGGCGTCGGGTAGGGTCGGCGCGGCGGGGGGTCGAAAGAGGAAGTGGCCCGTGCACCCGTAACCTCGCCCGGTGTGGGTGGTGGGCCAATGGCGGTTCAGACAGCCGACGCCTTCGCCGCCTGATTTTTCGACGTCGCCCTCTCCCACTCGTCCTTCGACCAACACCCAAACACATTTCAGCCCAACCAAAAGGCCTCGACCCCTCCTCGCCAACAACGAGGGCGACGAAGCTGCCCATTAAACCCTCACCTTGACCTTCCAGGCCTCGGTTGTCCCATCTCACCGCATCTTCCCCAGCGCCGTGCGATTTGACTTCGGGTGTGTTTACCTCCCAAACTCTCGCGAGGGCCGACCCGGAAGGCTACCCGGCCAGGACCTCCAGGTTCCTCTGGTTTCCGGTCCCCGCGCTCCCTCGCCCGGTGGCCGCTTTCCCTCACCTAACCATTCTCTTCCCATCCAGCAGGAACACCCCGGACCAGACTTCATCATGACGGAGGTTTCGTCCACGCGCCTCTATCTCGGCAACCTCCCCAGGCAAGGTGAGCCACCTAGTCGGTCCTGCGCGCCGTCGCGCCGTCGACCCTTCCCGGCGAACCGGACCCTCTGGCCGTGCTGACTCCCCCACGAAGCCACCAAGGTCGACATTGAGAACCACTTCAAGGCCCATGGCACTGGCGAGATTGCCGAGATCAAGCTGATGAGCGGCTTCGGCTTCATCGAGTACAAAGACCCCATGGATGCCCGGGACGTCGTTCCAGGTGAGCCCTCCAGCCCCTCCGCCAGGCCGCCGTCACCTCTTGCTGACCGTTCTCGTCCTCTAGCTTTCCGTAGGTCCCAGAGATCCCGAGACCGGTGTTGCCCACCATTCCGCCCCAACCCCCGCTGACCCCGCCGTCAAGATGGATCGACCCTTCTGGGAGAGCGCCTCACGGTCCAGTTTGCCCGAGGCTCCCGTCACCGAGAGGGTGGCTTTGGCACCAACGAGCGCAGCGCCCCGCGGCCCCGGCGCACCCCTCATCGCATGCAGATTACTGGTCTGCCCGGTGAGACCAGCTGGCAGGTTTGTGTCCCCCTCCCGTTGCTGCTTTCCGGAGTGAAGGACCCTCGCGTCTCGGAGGCTTTCCAAGTCTTTGGTCAAGTTGCATGGAGCCGGCCCTCCCGTCCGGCCACTTCGGGGCCTGTCGTTTTCTCTTGTGCGGGAACATGTTTTTCTTCCTGAGCCGAATGACACCGGGACCTGGCAGGTATTGAAGCGGCGAAGGATCTCCCGTGTCCGGACCCAGGTTTCCCCACCTTCCGGTGGCCGGGCTTCTTTCTGGTCTGGTTCTGCTTGCGGAGGATGGCCACTTCAGCACACCAGCCGCGCTCCCGGACTTGGACTTGGACTTACACGGACTCTGGCTTCTAGGATCTCAAAGACTTCGCTCGAAAGTCGGGCCTCGATGTGGTCTACTCTGAGACGGGCCGCAACGGCAACGGAGAAGGGTAAGTGGCGCTGCGCACCCGGCGACGGACTGGATCTAACGCTGCGCTCTTCAGCTTCGTGGAGTTTGAGACCGCCGAGGACCTGACCACGGCCGTCTCCAAGCTGGATGGCCTCGAGTTTAAGGACAAGGTTGTTTCCTGCGTTGCCAACGTATGTCGTGTCCCGCTCTCCCAAGCTTGGAATCCCTTCCTAAGCCTTCACCTACAGACCCAGCCTGATGTTGCGACCCGGGACAACCGCGGCCGTTCGCGTTCTCCGGCAGGCCGTCGTCCGTATCCGGCCGGTCGCGAGGAGTACGATCGCCGCGGTCCCCCGCGCAGCGGTGGTGGCGGCAGCGGCGGCGGCGGCGGCGGCGGCGGCGGTGGCGGATGGGGTCCGGGCTGGGGAGGGGGCAATAACGACCCCCCGCCGCCGTACCCGGGAACCAAGCCGTCGACCGAGGGTCAGGGCGGCTGGCAACCCGGCTTCTGGACCGGTCTGGCCGGTGGAACGGCCGCAGGCTACTTTGCGGGCAACAGGAACAGCAACCGGTACGACAACCGCCGGGACTACGGCTCAAACTCTTGGGGTTCGAACTCATGGGGTGCCGGCCCCTCTGGCTCGTCGTCCGCCGCCTCGTCCAGCAGTTCCTCTCGTCACGAGAGCACCGGCTTC
>Ga0247771_1000557_pt1 | contig 11649 bp, 11 predicted proteins | sample UWRJL197509C6_FD_179948 | JGI IMG/M metagenome (GOLD analysis project Ga0247771, IMG submission 179948) | Plant litter microbial communities from Arlington Agricultural Research Station in Wisconsin, United States - UWRJ-L197-509C-6 | ecosystem: Environmental > Terrestrial > Plant litter >...
AGCTCGCTACTACTAAGAGGGGTGGGTAAAAGAGGTCGAGGTCGACAGTGTGCCTAACAGCTCATTATCTAAGACGAATCCAGGTGTTCTCTGCTTCTATTATTAGCTTGAGCTTGGTGGTTGTTGACTTAGACACCTTATTTATAGTTGCGCGATTAAAGATAACTTATGCCCAGTTTCGGGAACCTCTGCTGCATCAATTGCCAAAGCCAACATTTTACAATATCTCGTCTCTATTGAGAATGCCTCTAGCCTTTAATTTGAATAATCCCAACTACCATTACAAACTCCTAAGTCACAAGCAACCACTCATCGCTGGGTGGAATCGCAAGCATGTCCAGCTTAGCAGAGGCGGGAAAGTGGCAGAAGATGGAGCAGGAGAACCAGACTACTCGTAAAGCATATGACCTAACGGACAGTGATGGCTCGGATTGGACAGAGCAAGTGTTCTGCCTTAGAGGGGCGACGGAGCCTCACTTAGACTTGGCTGTTCTTGCATCGCTGCTGCATTCCAGCCGATTTGACCGCTTCCCCCGATCACTCCGTCCTTCCGCCATAAAGAGCTGAAGAAACCAAGTCCCTTTCGCCTTTGCGCTGCCATCATAGAGTCAGGGGGTTACATCACTTGCTCAAGGGACCGATGCATCCTGGCCTACCCACTCTTGGGATGCGCGAGGCCGACGTGCCTCTTCCTTGCACGCAGTTTCCTCATCGAGAAGATCATGCGAGTCGGCATTGCCTTCCCGAGGCTGACGATCTCCTAGTTGACTGACTTATATAAGGCAGTAATTACAGGGCTTACAAAAGCCGTGAAACTCGGGCCGTATTCCATTGCAACATCTGTGAACCCTCTCTCATCCTGTCTCCGGGCCGACGTGGTCGCTCGTTTCGTGCCAGAGAGGCTGATTCGCGCCTAAAGACGAGCGCAAAGAGTAGATCGCTCGGCTGCGTAACTGGCGAGAGCGTTCTTCCCTCACAATTTCGAGAAGGACTTTCCTGGCTTCGGTAGCAAGGTCGGCATCGAGGCGCATCCTACACAGCCCGCCCACCTGGTCGACCACAATGAACCACTGTCCGTCAGCGCCTTCCATGTACAGACTGAGCTGTTCCTGGAAACTGTGGTTGAGCCACCGCCCATACAGTGACGCCAAGAGCCGCTCAGTTTGGAGGTCGACGCGTGGGGTTCCCTCGGGTTGTTCGGCCAAAGGGATGCCTATGCCGTCGAGCAACTTCTCGAGTAGGCCGCTGCCGTACGTAACATCGGTCACTCTCAGATCCGCGAGAGTTGCCACCGAAGCCGGGTCGGGCAAATGCCGGTGTCGTCTCAAAACCTCGGCGGCCATGTCTCTAATACCCTCGTTGTGACTCTGGAGGAGCGGTGCAACAGCCTGAAGTACTTCCTCCGTTAAGTTGGAGGAAGATCCCAGCGTTAGAAGGGTGTGAAGTACCACAATCCGGTCGCGACCCCCAAGGAGTAAGGTTATAATTTTGACAGACAGCCCTGACAATAGCCCCCATGCTGGGTCAAGTAGCACGGGCCGGTCGCGGTTCTTGAGAACAGCAACGGCCCTCTCTATCAAATCCGGTGAAAGGCTCTGTTGTTGCAGTAGAACGCCGAGCCCCGCGGCGCGTCGGCCCGGGGCTTCATCCGCGAGAAGCGATACTATGGGTTCCAAGGCACGCCGCGGGAGACGAGACCCTCTCAATGCTACTGCGGCGGTGGCTCTTCTGTCCATGTCCGGGGACTCCAGGAGTAACACTATAGCGTCAACAAGCTCTTGTGGAAGAGCACGTCTTGCAAGTGCCTTGGCGATAGGTCGACCGTCGTTCGGGTCATCATTTTTGAGAGCTTCGACGATGACCTGGATCGGGCGGTCCGACAGCTCGGGCTGATCCGATAGCATGGCGACGATTTTTTCGCGTATCCTCGCGTTGCGAAACCTGGATAGACGTAACAATGCCAAAAGGGCTTCCAAGACCGCGGGCGATGCGTTTCGCCGGTGCTCGAGTGCCCTCTCTGCCGCTGCCAGCAAGTCGTCGCTCGCATTTTTGTCGGCCATGGCGTTCAGAACAACTAGAAAACTGACGTCCGGCAAGCGGTGTTGGCCTCCGAGGATGTCAATGGCGATTTCTCGGACTTTTTCGTCCTTGTCTTCCGACAGCCGGGTGACGGCCAGGATAACTGGCTCAGAGATGTTGTGCTGGTGGCGCAACCTTGCACTAAGAGCTGAGCTTCTCTCCGCGTCCTTCAGCATTGCAACGACCGTCTCAGCGACGGCCCCTTGGAAGACAATTGGTTGAAACGGGAGTGTCAGGGCCTCCACGGCGTCGGCTGTAGCGTCGATGTCGCTAGCGCCGAGCAGTTTCGTCACCGTCGCCGATGACAAGCGCGGCTGCGAGGCAAGAGCCGAGGCGGCGGCATTGCCAATGCCCGGTTGCCGAAGGATGGTAAAAAGGAAATCCTGTGTCTCCTTGGATAGTGATGCGCGGGAACGTGCCATTGCCCTCAGGATGGGTATCTTCAAGTGGTTAAACTCTTCGAGATCGGTCTCCAATGTCACTCGGCGAACGCGGTCTGGACACTCAATTTCTCCAGCGAGTAGAGAGTCGCCGAGCATCTCAACTTCGAACAAGAGCCACTGTGATAGTCTGCCTTCGAGGTCAGATCGAATAGGAAAGTCCGTCGAAGGGCTGACTTCGCTGAGACAGTGCATGACGAGCCGCTGGTGCGCCGGTCCGAGGAGGTCCAAGGGAGGTGACTCGAGATCGTCGAAGAAGCGCGACAATTCCGCCGGTGCTGTCAAACCGGCTACAAAACGCCATACGATGTCGTACCGTGAGGTGTACTTGTGCCGCTGGAAAAATCGGATTGGGGAGACGCGGGCAACGCTCTCTTCGCCGCCGACCCGGAGGTCGACGTACTCGATATCTTCTCTTGCTTTCCACCGTCGCGCGATGTACCCGGCCGCAAAGAATTCTTGGAACGTCAGGTGCAGAAAGTGATAACTCTTGTAGCGGTTGTGCACCTGCGCTGACGTGTCGGCGCCTCGCATGAACGACAGATGCCCGAGTGCCTGATCAAACCCGTTCGCTTGAATGGGGAACCGCTCCAAGACCTTGCCGCGGTGTGACGGTTGGAATTCAACGATGTTACTGAACATGCCACTGAATGCCATGTATTCCAGGATCTCCCGTGTGGGTGCGGCGAGTCGTTCGACTTCTTGTCTAAGGGCATCTCGGACGGTGCTTTCGGAGAGCGCGGTATCTACGCGCGAGAGGTCTTTTCTCCACAGCTGCGCTACGATGGCCTGATAAAGCGTGGTCATCGTTTCCGGTGCTGAATTGACGCCAAATTCCTCGAGGCCGTCCCATGTAAAGCAGAGAGCATCTAGTTGGATCGGGATGCGGACGAGACCTTGGACAAGAGGCTGCAGATTGAGAAATGTCTGAATCCTCTCGAGCGTAGACGGATTGCTGACGACAGCTTTCAGATATTTCTGAACCTGGTCGGGGTAGAACCCGACTGTTTCCAGCTCCAAGTCCGGCTTGTTCAGTCCCCTCGGGAGGTTGATATGCGGGCGGGTGGTGATGATGACGTTGGGGCTGTTGAGGATATCGTAGAGGGTCTCTGACGAAGCCTGGCCCTCGTCCAGAAGCTCAAGAACCTCGTCCAGGCCGTCGAGAATGAACAAGCTATTGCCGCGGTTGTCTCTTTCAAGAGCTTCCCAGAGGGTCTGAGCAAGTCCGCCGCCGCCAGGGTTTTGTTCGAAAAAGATGTGGTGGAATAAAACGCCCATGTTCTGCTCCGCGCTTGGCCGACCCGCTTGTTTCAGTTTCCGCAGTGGCATCCAAAGGACGCGGGCGAACAGATTGTTCCACTTGCTGCCTCTGTAGATGAAGTCGTAAACCATCTTCTTGCACAACGTCGACTTGCCCATGCCCGCACGGCCACGGATAAGGATTCTTCTCGGCTCCTTTGTTTGTCCTCCAGGCGCCGGGCGGGGGTCGAAGAGGGTGGAGATGTCAACCTGGAGTCTTTGCTTCGGCGACTCGATCTTCAAGCGGCTGGCGAGGGAAAATGGAGACGCGGCCGGTGCCGCATCATCGTCGGAGTCCTCGCCGTCGAGCTCCTTGCCCGAGTCCGCAGCCCGCGTGTCCACGATGGCGAGATTGATATAGCATCGTTCCATGGGGAGGAGCTCGCCAGAGAGCCGTTGTATCCGCAGCCGCTCCTCATTGTAGTGTTTGTCGCGGATCCATCTATCCGCACTCTGGATCGGCGTATTGGTCCTCACGGTCTCCAGGAACTGCATGATCTTCCCGGAAACAAGCCTGTAGTCCTCATCGTCGGGGCCCTCAAACTTGTTCATCATTACATGTCGCCGACTTAGGCCAATAGGTTTCTGGCCGATATCCAGGGTTGCAGAGGCACAGTCGACCAACTGATCAGCTGCGGTCAGCGAGAAACCCTTGCGTCCAAAAGGATACCGTACCTGTTTTCGTTTAGTTCGCGGGAACAACCGTCCCAGCAAACCAATCTTGTCGTAGAGATTGGTATATCCACGCTCAAAGAACGTAGCTACCTGGATATCCTGCTCCTGCTTCAGGGCGGTAAACCCTTGTACCAGAGCTATAAGGTTGAAGGCTGGGCTGACGTTCTCCAGCAGTTTAGTAACCTTTTTGTCGCGAATTAGAGCCCACGCCATCAGGCCCGGCTCGGCCCACGCAGCCACATCCTGGAAGGATGTACCCCGGAACGGAGTCGAGAGGAAGACAACGCCTCGGGTAGCGGTGACGAGAAAGCGGTGCTCGCCCTGGGCCATGGATAGAGCCTCTAACAAGATGATGCCCCCGAGGCAAGATGCAATGAAGATGATAGGCCGCTCATCCGGTTTGCTGTCGCCGTCTCGAGACCGGCCTGGGGGTCGCGCTTTGATGCTGGACAGGAGGCAGAGACCAAACTCTCCGATGGTCCTCTGAACCATGTCGGACCTTTCGAACAGATCGGCTGGCCAGTCGCACGTGAATATCCGAGCAGCCCCGACTGTGCTCGGCAGCATGTCGAGATCAGCGAGCCAGTTGACGGCCCGCTTGTTCGGTTGCTTCCTGTCACGCCACAGCCACGTGTCCGGCGACTTGGTGTCGAGACCGTGGATGGCAATAATGTCGACATCGGTCTCGGCTTCCGAGTCCACGGGAGGGTATACTTGGCAGAGGCCTAGCAGATTGGGCCGTGGGACGTCATCCCGGACGGGCGACGCTGCGGTCGAGCGGTCGCTGGCGGAGAGTCGGTGTGCGCGAGGACGCGACGTCGTGCGCAGCGGCCAAAGATACGCGCTGGCCACGATTATCGCCGCGGTGACAACGGCGACTACGAGCAGAGTGTGGCTGGTGTGGCATGAGTCCATCGCGTCTGGTTGAAACGGTCCTTTATACATTTCGCTTGCAGAGGTAGACGGCGCGAAAGGAGAACTTCTCTGATGAGCTGCGCTATGGCGTCCAATCATCGTCCTAGCGCGGACCGGCGTCTCACGTGCGCTCCGACTTTTCTGTGTCCCCCGAGCTGAAAACACTGTAGACTCTTCCAAACTCTGCAGTGTCAGGTCCGAAGACGCAGTCGGTCCCGAGATCGACTGCACCATGTTTATTATATAGCCGAGGGTGGCCACTCTGATAGGCTTCCGCCTTTGGGGTTGAGGCTCCGCAGCCAAGCTGTCGACCCGGCTCGCACCTTTCATACGGGTAAAACGTGTCGGATTACCAATTGCACTAACAGCCAAAAGTGTGAGGCCCCACGCTGTAGCGTAGAGCGGTTCTCCCTTATACGACAAAACGGTCCTAAACGGCTACTGCGTGCCTCCTTGGCAGTCGGCGCCACGACCCGCGCGAAGCGCCTCTCCCCCAAGCGCGGCCGACGCGAAGCCGGACGATGAGGACTACTGCCTGACACTGCAGCCTGGCAACTCTGAGCCTCCGGTGTAAAATAGGCCTATAGTGTAGGATTCCCCTTAGCGTGTCTAGACAGCTGGAAATTCTCGCTAGAATGTCTGTACACCCTCCTCTGCAATTTGTGTAGTTTTTAGACACGCTAAATGGCAACCCTTGTAGGCCTTCGAGTCTGAAGGATATCTGTAACAGGCTGTAATGATTAGAATAACCATAGTATAAGCATTCAAGAATGCTGGACTTACCTCTACCAGCTGCTGCTCCTCCATGCTGTGACCGTAGTTCGGCAAGGGACATGTGTATCCTGCAAATATGTGACTCCGCCAGATAGTGACTAAGGAGGAGATGCTGTAGCGGGCACGGTGGGTGCATTGGACAGCATCTTGTAACAAGCTCGAGACCTCCTGCGGCGCGGACGCACTGCATGGCCCCAGTAACTGTCTGGTCGCGACCCGTAATTTGCAGCCGGGCAATACAGAGCAACGTGAAAATATAGTCGTTAGCTGACGCAAAGACCCCGTTGCGGCAGTATTCGTCCATGATCTCTAACGGCCGCAGACCCCTCGACGACCTGCAGGTTGATGCAGTTGCTGATGGGCAGTCCCCTTACTTCAACCTCGCCGCACCGCGAAGGGGCGAGTAGACCGATGGCGGGGGATTCGAATCGCCGGAGTTGGATGAAGACGTCGGCCAGTTGTGCGAACAAATTGCGCCGTTGGGTTTCGGACGCCCTGCCGAGTTTGGCATCGAGAAGCGTGATACCGGTTCAACTAGGTCGAGCGGAGGACTACGCGCGAGGCCGGCACCAATTTTCACGAAGACGGGCGCGTTCTCGAGAACGAATTCCCACCGCCACAAGCTTAACCACCGCCGAGATCCTCGCCGCCGTCTCCGGCGCACCCGACCCCACCCTATCGCCCCCTTCCGTTCGGGCGGGTCATCCACGCCCCCCTCTCCTCCGACCCAATCCGTTCCAAGGCCGCGAACACCCAGCGACTCCATACCATAGCGGAAGCGGGGAGGGTGGGCAGAATGCGGCCGCGGCGGGGATCCAGTGTCTGGCGCGGGCCTAGCGCTAACGAAGGTAGACCGTCACTGACTGGGTCTTAACTTCGAAGGAGGAGGACAACTTGGGGGGGCGTGGAAAGGGCAATGAGGTAACAGGTGATAAATGACTATACAACAGATATTAGGTTGTTGAATTCTACTTTTGCGAGCGACTACCTGCTAGGCGCCACCTGCAAGACTCCTTTTAGTTTCACTTCCCCATTAACTGTATGTCTCCTTTATAAAGCTTTTTGTTGTATAACCTTGGGAGCTTGGCAGCAGTAGTCGCTTTGCTGCTAATAAGCGGGACTCTGTGAACATTTTCATTGCCTAGCCCTCAAATTCTCTACTGCTGTCGTCCGAAATCACCTACTAACGTAGACTTCCCTGCTATCCTAGAGCTGTGTGCTCCTAAGCTAGTCCTGGCAACTCTCCGCCTGTCCGGAGTAGGACAGGCTCCGGTACGCACGTCTTAACGGCCGGGGCTCGTTCTGCAACTAAACTAAGGCGATCCATGCCTTCGCTACGGACAACAACCTCCGCATCCTCCTCGCCACTATTGGTGCAGGCAGCGTAGGGCTCACGCTTACCTCTGCAAACCACGTCTTCCTGCTCGACTGGCACTGGAACCTGGCGGTGGAGGAATAGGCCGTTATGCGCATCTATCGCATCGGACACCCGGCGGCCCGTAACGGTCCGCAGCTACGACATGAAGGACTCGGTTGAAGCGGCCATTACTGTAGCCCAGGATGCGAAACAGCAGCTTGGCGGGATGGTGTTGCGGCCGGAGGCGATTAACACAGCACAGTTCACTACCTTATACCAGAAGCTTGCGGCACTGCTCAAGTGAAATACGGAGGGACATAGACGCGATGGACGCAAGGAGAACGCGAGTAACGCTTCTTGGTCCACTTACGCATTTCTCCCCGCTGCGCCGGGCTGCTCAGTACTTGGACCAATGCGTACACTCCTTGGTAGGTGGCGCCCAATCCGCACGAGAACAACAACATCAGCTCGGCCGGAGGCGTGCGCTATATTCCGCGTTTTGTACCACAAAATCCCTCATTGTGGAAAGGCGGGCCACGAGAGCGGGAAGCGCAAGCATTCAACACAAGAGGATCGACAGCTCTCCCATACTTCATCGTAGTCCCCGCTTACCCAGTTTCCAGAGTATTGCCCTTTCGCGGCGGCTCAATACTACTAGTCGCCCTTTTTGTTCTCCAGAATCCTCTTCCTGTTTTCAGCGCTCACTCTGCTCATATTTCGCGCTCTTCCAGTCCCACTAAGGACGTCGCAGTCAAGATGCCGTCTTTCTCTCAGAACATCGCGTCCTTGTTCCACTTCCGAACCGTCCAGTTAATCCTCGCATGCGTCGTCCTCGGTCTTTCCATGACGGCTATTCGAAGAACCTATATCGACGAGGTGGGACTGGCCATTGCCACCGTGAGATTCGCCTCCGCTGTCTCGTATGACGCCTCCAGTGTCCCGCATATCAAACTAACAAGCAGCTCCGGAAAAGAGTATTATAACATGGCTCGTCGTCGCTCATGCTGCATTAAAACACAAGCTATACAACCCGCACAGTGTTGAAAAGGAACTCACCGTCGTCCTCTGCCTAGACGGCATCGCGACGATCTTATGGCTTTCCACCGTCGCGTCCGTCGCCGCCCGCCGATCGAGCTACTTTTTCAGCGTCTCATACGCCAGCTGCTTTGGAAGCCACAAAAGCTTCAGCTACACGGAAACGTGCATTGCTAACGAAAAGAACAAGGTGCCGCCTGCTGAGAGCCTGGACGCGATGAGCAGCGTCGCTGGCGTGTCCGCTCTGCTCCTGTGAGTTGGACCTCCCTCACAAGGTGCTCCGCGGGCTAGACTGATTTGACGGCCGGTAGCGTCACCTTCGTCGGCATGTCTATACACTCGCTCAGGAGGCTCCGGCAGCAGCAAGCCGCTGCTGCGGCTGGGGATGACCACACGGGCCCCGGTCGGCAACAGTTAGATCCTGAGGCAGCGCCTTGTGCCAAACCTGTCAGCGATTCTACTGCGAAGCCGATCCCTACCAACACGCTGGCAGCCGGAACCTAAGGTTTTAAAATTATAACCTTCTCTCCCCACAACGCCTACGTTGACTTTGGGTCATATTAGACAGGATTTGGCCCCGATGTCAAATACGAGAAGCAAGCTCCAGCGGAAGCTCTCGGCTTTGATGTAAAATCTCGTCAGACGTACGAATACAAGTCACTATGCGAATAGGGCGTTGTTAGCAAGAACCTTAGGGTAGGCCGTTGCCCTACGCCTGCATTGTGATTTCTGTGTTTAATGCAGCTCTCCTGACGTTTGGACATGTGGTTTAGCCTTGTCGTCGTCTCGGCTTGGCTGTTATGGATAATCCCGACTAAGAAAGATTTGTGCGGCCCTCATCAACTCGTACGGCGGCAACGCCGAGGTCTTAATGCTCGGCGCCGAGGCGGGTCTCAAAGGGAGCACGCACATCCCGTTTGCGGATCTGGACAACGAGAAGGTTGGCGATATGCTAGAGGGGTTTCTGTTTGACAACATGCTCGACGACTACCGAGAGAGCTGACATCGCCGGGAGACATGTGGCTACCGACGGCTGGTCGTCCCGAGATCATCAAATTCCAACGGCATGACGGCGGCCTCAAATAACAGCCTAGCAACTCCTACTCTGTGTTATTCGCATGACACGCGTCGAAACCTCCTCTTTCTTCAAACTTGACAGCTCTAAGGTGCCTAAAGTGCTTACTGCCCAACTCCTGGTGCTCATGTGGCTCATCATACTTTGTCCTCAACCTGCGTGCTCTCGCCGGACGTCAAGGCTCTGCCTCTCTCCTTTCACTTTGTGCCGATGGCCCACCGCCCGATTCGACAGACTTCTCGTCATCAACATCAGACCCCTTCAGCAGACCAAGCCAGCGGAGGAATCTCTCCAGTGGGCGTTTAAGGCACGGCATACTGGCAGCGATGATGCTGCTTTTGCGTCAGCACGAGGTCACAAACCCGACTATCTGTACCGGGGAACGGAGGCGGCCGACTTACGCAAGCTGCGCTTCGAGATTGGCCATGATTGACAGGCCCACGACACTCACGGACATGTCTTCTGTGACAGGATGCGGCGTAAGCAAGGGCATTGTTTGTCGGTTTAGTTTAGGGACGTCAAGGAACTTACGCTGGACGTCAAAAGTCCGCACGATGGTTGTTTTGTAGATGGCAGCGGACGTTGCCAACAGGCCGACCAAGATCATGGAGCAGATGCCGACCTTCTCCCGAGTTGCCCGTCTGTCGTTCAAAAGCGAGAGGGGCAACAGCGAGCATGTGAGATCCGTAAATATCTGCATGGCCGAGGTGACGTAGATGGACGTCTGCGCCGTGCCCATATCCATGCAGGTCACGCCCTCCCGTGTGGCCTCTGCGAGTTGTCAGCGGTGCCCGGCTTGCTGGTGCAAACGAGGTCGGAAGGGGGGAACACACCTTCATAACTGGTACTGACCGCCTTCCAGGAGGCGCTAATCGGCTTGCACAGAGACATCTGGAAATAGGTGATGACGACGCCGATGACAAGCTGCCAGATGATGAGGATCGAGAGGAAGATCCTCCAGGCGAGCACCCGCGGCTGGATCCGGAGGAGACAGAGGGAGACGCTGATCTTGGCGAACGAGATGGACCACGCGTAAAGCGGTTGACTCAGAAACACGTACATCCCACCGAGGGCGGCGTTCTCGGGTGACGAGTAAATGGTCCGATGGCCGTACCCGTAGCTGATGCTCAAGAGCAGGAAAACCCATTGGACCGTATCGAGGATCCGTTGCCAGGGACCAAGGTTAGCGACAAGAGAACTGCGACCCCAATTTAAGAAAAGGCGCTTTTACCACTGCTCCCGTGAGGAAATAGCCATCCCAAGTGACGCGCCAGACGGGTCTGATGCGACCATACATTCGTCCTACGTAGAGGGGAATGGAGAAGAGATGCATCACGGCCGTCGCGATCACCATGGTACGGCCCAGGTCGGGATCGGGAGGCAGGGAATCCATTGCCGCAGTCCGTTGTAGTGCAGGGTAGCTCAAGGTAGGCAGAGGCTGGTGGTAGGGATGCTGACAGTGATCTCGGAGCGAAGCAGGGAGACTCGCTGATCCAGCCCGAGTTAGTCGCACATAAAGCAACTGGCAACAAGGGGGAACGGCATTCTTATCATCCTTGGCGGACGATCGGGCTTCCACCCGAACTAGGCGCAGATGCCCGGGGTTCCGGATTCTGGCTCGCAAGGCTGGATTCTTGACTCGGACCCATGCCCTGTGCCATCACCCCTAACGCCCCTGAGGTAGGCAACCGCTTGCCGCCTGGTGGACGACAAGGACCGGGACATCAAGGTGTAGCCCTTGAGGCGTACGTCACAGCGTCGGTCATGTCCGCCCACACCCTCAGAATTCACCTGATATGCAGGGTGTCGCTATAAGCGCGGACCGCTGTAGCATGGCGGCTGTCGGTCGGAGACACCGGCGCGCACGGCCGCAAATTTTTTTGGGGGGGGCCAGTAACGTTTGCAGGTGCCGTTCGTAAGGCAGTTCCTTGCGGAACGCCAGTGTTTCAGGAGTAAACCGCCACAACGCCCGCTGGCATAGCTGAACTAGCTGAACTTTG
>Ga0247771_1000558_pt1 | contig 11644 bp, 14 predicted proteins | sample UWRJL197509C6_FD_179948 | JGI IMG/M metagenome (GOLD analysis project Ga0247771, IMG submission 179948) | Plant litter microbial communities from Arlington Agricultural Research Station in Wisconsin, United States - UWRJ-L197-509C-6 | ecosystem: Environmental > Terrestrial > Plant litter >...
TAGCTCGGGTTAACTACTGGTGGTCTCGTAGTGCGCCAAGACCACGTCGAGGTCGGTGCGACCGTCCTCTGCGAGGGTGTGTCCGTCGCATCGTCGGCACAGGCCGTCCTCGGCGAGGACGGCCTCGGCAACGGCACTGAGTGCCAGTTCGTAGGTGGTGTGCAGGCTGATGGTGTCGTCGTGGCGGTCCCAGACCCGTGCCACCCACACGTCATCTGGTGTACAGATGGGTTCTGGGGAGTGTGCTCGCGCTCGCAGGTCGGCTTGGTTCGATGCGTTTGTTCTCTGGTGCAGGGGTTCTCCTGTGGCTAGGTCGTCGGAACGGTCGCGGGAGTGCACCGGGATGCTGATGGTCTGCGGCTGGCCGGGCGCATGGTCGGTCAGCGCTCGGAGTGGTTGCCGTCTCGTCGCAGGGCGTCGAGCCGTTCGCGCAGCTCTGCGGGCGAGTCGACGGCTACGGCGTGGCCGTGGTCGATCAGGTGGGTGATGCCGCTTTCGGTGTCCGCAGCCGAAGGCGGGACGGCGTAGACGGGAAGTCCGGTGTGTGCGGCGCGCTTGGCGATGGCTACCTGCGGCAGGAGCGGGCTCGGCGCGGACAGCACGAGCAGCCGGCCGCCCAGGGCCGCGGCGAGCAGTCCGCGGTAGCGGACGTGCCGAAGAGTCTGGTTGGCGCCCAAGGGTGCCGCGGAGACGATGAGTCCGCCGCTTTCCAGGACGCCGGCGATCAGGTGCTCGTTGTCGTGGGGGAAGGTGATGTCGACGCCGCTGGCGCTCAGGCAGATGACCTGGTCGCTGGCGGTGTCCGTCGCGGCCTGCAACGCTCGTTCGTCGGTGCCGTATCCGGCCGTCGTCACCACCGTCATACCGTGGGCGGCGAGGTCGGCGGCGTAGCTGCCGGCGAGGCTGACTCGGTCGGGCGTGGCGATGTGGGCACCGGTGATGGTGACCGCGTCGAGGATGCGGTCGCGCAGGTCTCCTTCTCCTCGGACCCACAGGGCGAAGGGTGCCCTGGCGATCCCGGCGGTGAATGCTTCCCTTGGCCAGTTCGGGTCCTCGGGGATCAGCAGCCGTGCGCCAATGAGGGGTGCCCTGCGCAGGTCGTGGTGGGCGTCGTCGAGGGTGGCCTGGTCACGCAGGCCGTGGAGCACCGAGGGGGGTGCGGCGCGGTCGAGCAGACGCTCGACCGCTCGGACGGGTCCGTACCTGGTGACGAACTGGATCAGGTCGTCGTGGGGGAAGTAGGCCAGGCGCAGCAGGCACGCGCGGGCGATCCTGATCTGGTCGAGTGAGGACACAGGTGCTCCTAGGAGTTGTTCGGAGTGGTCTGCGCTGGGGCGTTCAACGGGGCCGCAACGCCGTGTGGGCCTGCTGGCGCAGGTGGTCGTCGTGCAATGCCGAGCAGTGCTGTGATCTGTGGTGTGACGGTCGTGGTGTTGCGCTGCACGCCGTTGCTCTCGGTGAGGTCGCCGTGGCGGCGGGGTTGGCGTCTCGCCGCCACGGCGACGGGAAGACCCGGTGGCGCCGGGGTGCGTCGCCGGGCCGGGTGTGGTGATGTGGGGCTCGGTCAGGACCGCCGTGTGGTGACGCGCTCGACGACCATTCCGGCCTGCTCGGCCAGCAGCGCGTAGACGTCGTCACTGACGAAGAAGCCGGTCAGCGCGTCCCAACGCTGTCCGTCGTAGGGCTGAGCGGGATGGCCGGGCCGCCTGACCGTGCCGGGTGTCAGAGATCCGTGGTCTGCGGGCCCCTGGTTGAAGAACGCCGACCAGATCTCGCCGTCGGTGGTGTCGAAGCGCACGATCGGCGTGCCGTCGGGCATCGCGAAGTCGTGCTCACGCACCAGGAACTCCTCAAGCGTGGTCTCCGAACGCAGCGAGACGTTCGATCCCTCGGGGGACGGTTTGTCGCTGTCCTGGATGCTGGTGGTGACTTGTACTCCGTCGACCGCGACGACGATGAGCGTCGCGTAGCGCGTGTTCTTCGAGGACGCCATGGCGGTGCTCCTCTCGGCGGGCCTGGGTGCTCGCCGGGTTGGCGTCCGGTCGGGCACCCAGGCAAAGGCAGGAAGCGGATGCGGCGCAGGAGATGTGCCGGTCGGCAGTGACCGTGCTGTGGGTGGGCAGGGCGGACACCGGCCAGGAAGAACTGGCTCCTGGCCGGTGACCAGCTGTCAGCGCTGAGGCTTGCGGCGTGCGGTGGTTCCGGTGCAGAGCAGCCGGCCGTCGTCCAAGAGCACCCAGCCGTGATCGTGCACCGCGGAGTGCAGAGCAGCCTCAGCGGTGTCGAAGCTGGCGTCCCGCTCGCCGAGCACGTCCCACAGGGGCTCGTGGTGGCAGGTGCAGACCACGAGGTACTGCGGGTAGCTGCGGATGACTCCGTTGCGGTACAGCGCTCCGATGCTGGTGCGGCCGGTGTCCTGCGTGATGGCGGCGGGCTGGATTCCCTCGACGTAGACGCCGTGGTGCCCGGTGCGGGCGTGCACCCACTCCGATGCCGCCGCGAAGCAGTCGGGGCGTGCGCAGGTGTAGATCGAGGCGATGTTCTGGTTCCTGCTGGTGCGGACCAGGTCTGCGGGCCAGGAAACCCGCCCGGTGTGGGGGTGTCCGCAGGAGTCGAACTCGGGGTTGGTTTCGGGCGGCATGTGCGGTGCTCCTTCGCAGTGCGGGAGTTGCGGGTCGACCGGTTACGGCTCGGTCTCCTCGTGTGCTCCTGCTGGTGGTGTGCCCCGGTTCGTGTGGGGCGCGAAAGGGCGGATCGACGGCGGGACGGGTGTCAAGCCGCCGAGGTTGGCGGCTTGACACCCGTGTCGTTGTCGATCAACCTGCGCGAGCCCCACACGAACCGGGACACACCACTCCCCTGCTCCCCCTTGTTCTGCTTGTGTCACGGACGGGAAGCCAGGACTAGAGCCTGGTCGCTCGCTGGCCGGGTGCGGCTGCTGTTGAGGGCGGCGCCGGTCAGCCTCGGCGCGCCAACTTCCATGCGAGGGCCGCCATGCGCTGCAACGACATCGCGCGGTAGCGGTCCTGCTGTTCGGGCTTGAGGTGGTCGTACACCTGGGTCACCACATGGGCGGTCTGGATATCGATCAGCACTCCGCGCCACTTGCCGAATGTGTCGTGTTCGAGCAGCCCGCGCAGGTAGGTGATCAGGTCGAGGTCGCCGTCCGCGCCGTCGTCAAGGGTGTCGGCGAACTCCTGCAGCTCGGCGTACTCGAGCCAGGATGCCGTCATGCGGCACGGCTCGCAGGTGACTGCGGTGGCATCACCGGTCAAGGATTCCAGCGGCCGACGTCGACCACAGGCCGCGGTATCGCTGTCGGTGGTGAAGTGCAGTGACGCGGGGGTGACGGTCTCGCCGTGGTCGGCGTCGATCACAGAATCTCCTTGGGCACAGTAAAGCCGGGCCCTACAGACCTGCGGGGCCCGGCGTGGGTAGGTGGTGGTGAATCAGACCGGGCACAGCGAGCAAGGTCCTGTGCCATGCGCGGACCAGCGGGTCAGACGAGGGGCAGTCGCTGCTGATGTAGACGTCGGCCCAGGTTTCACCGGTCTCCTGGACACCATTCGGGCCGATGGGCAACAGCGAAACTTCATGGCAACTGCGGCATCGGCCGAGATTCCAGGAACAGCCGGCGATGGGGTTCCAGCATGCTGAGCACAGCGGGCTCTCCACGCCATCGCGAATGACGATCTACGTGTTGCCGTGCTGGATCGCGTCGGATGGTCTGCCGGGCATGGCGTGTCCTTCTGTCGGTGAGGGTGGCCAAGCGGCGCGCATCCGGCCTGACGTGGTCACGTAGCGGGTGAAGCCGATTGCGGATGGTGGCCGTGGATAGGCGGGCTCAGCTCGTCGTGCTGATCAAAGACGTGCGCGGCACGCAGTGACGCGGCACGGACCATGTCCGGGGTGACGGTGCGTGCGGTGCTCCAGTGCAGGATCGCCCAGTGGTGTGCTGCGACCGGTGGCAACCAGCGGTGTCCTCCTCCGTCGAGGGGGCGGATGGTGATGGACGCAGTAGGTTGGTTCTCCACGACCAGATGGGCCGCGCCGGTGCCGCGAGCGATGACCGGAACGTAGAAGCTTTCCGCACCGTTGAGGACGCCCAGGGACAGCATCTGGATTGGGCCGGTGACCTGGAGGACCTGGTCCAGCACGACTTTCGAGTGTCGCCAGAAGTCGAGGGTGACGCTGGCGATGACGTCGCCGGGGACGACGGCGCGCAGCAGTTGCCTCTCGGTGCGGGACGGGGAGAACAGCTCCGCGATCAGCAGCACGAGTCGCTCCAGGTCCGAGACCCTGTCGCTGTCCCGACGCATCACGCCGGAGCGGCGGATCTTCTCTGCTCGTTCCCGCAACAGTGTCACGGCCGGCTTCGGATCGCCGCTGATGGCGTGCAACGCAGCGAGGACAACGGTTGTGGTCGTGGCGGCGTCCTCTCGGCGCTGCTCTGTGGTGCGCTGGTCGCGGCGGCGACGAGTGTGGCCGCGGTTGAGCTCGGCCAGCAGATTCCGCAGTGCCTCGACCAGGACGTGCACATCGCGGCCCCACACGTAGGGCAACTGGTCGGCCATGATCGTGTGAATGACGTCGTTGACCGTTTCGGTCGCGGCGTCACGCATCGGGTTGGCCGCGAGTGCGTGCAGTACCGCGGCGGTGTGCAGATCACGTCCGGTATCGACAACGTCGGACGCGTCGTCCGGGAGTTGTGTGACCCGCCACGTACTGAGTACGGGATCACGCCACGCGCTGACTCCGACCACAGCGCCTGGGAATGTGTCGTCCCAGTCGACGGGCTTGCCATCAATACCTGGTGTGCGCTCCAGCGCGTCGGCGTAGTCGAGCACCGCTTGATCCGACAGGTCCAGGCCCGCGTGATCGGGGTCGTAGAACCGGTGGTTCTGCAGGTGCGTTGTTACCAGGTGGGGTAGGTGAGCACCGGAGTGCACGTGCACCACATGCCATCGCAGCGGCCTGCGACCTCGACTGATTCGGGCTTTGACCAGTAGGAAGTGCCCGGCGGGTGACAGTTCCACGCGGGTGGCCGAGGTGATCAACCGCGTCGTGGCTTCGTGGTGGGTTCGCCACAGGTCTTGCCTGGACGGGTCGGGTGTGGTCAGGGCGCGGAAGTAGCTGACCGCTTCTTGGACGTCACGGGCCGCCGCGGTTGATGAGGCCTCGTCAGCGAGCAGGCGCCGTTGCACGAGCGATGCCGCGACGTGGAGGTCGGTGGTGAACGGGCTGGATTGAGACATGGTGATCCTTTTGGTGCACACGATGTGGCGGGTGGCTGCGGTCTGGCGATGGGAGCGGCATGTCCGGCCAGTCATCCGGCGGCTGCTGTTTCACTCGGAGGTCGCGCTACAGTTCCCGGTGTCCGGCCCAGGTGAAGTGGTGGCCGTTTCAGCCTGCCTCTCGGCACCTGGGCAAGGACCCCGGCACGAAGTTGGCACCCTCTGCTCGCAGAGGTTCAGCTTCGGCTGGATTCGTGCCGGCGGGTGAGGTCCGGCGCTCTGTGGGCGCCGGACCTCACGACTTGCTCCACCGGCCACCATCACGCGGCGAGACCGGGGACGTGCTGCTCCCGTGGTGACGGGGAGCCTGCGACGGGCCGGACGGTCGGTGTTGAGGGGGTCAGACCGTCATCAGCAGGCGGTGGGCGTGGCCCAACTTCTTGCTCACGTCGTCGTTGGTCAGCCACCGGGTGGCCCGCACAAGCTCGTCGGGTGCGGGCGCGTGGTGCTCGAACCACTCCCCGATGCTCTGCTCGGCCGCCCATGCGGTGCCGCGGATGGTGTCGTTGGTGGCGGCGGTGGTGAACAGCTCGAGGATGCCGTTCTCGCGGCGCAGGCGGATCGTGTCGGCGCGCTTGGTCGCGGCGGCCTCGGCGGGCCACACCTTGCCGATGATCTCCTTGAGCTGCGGCACGGTGAGTTCGCGGTCCATCAGGTGTTCGGCGTCGCGGACAAAGGCGTCGCGGTACTTCTCCACCAGACCGAGTGCCTTGCGGGCTTCGGTGATCTTGGCCCGTGCTCCGGAGGTGTGTCGGATCTTGATGCTGGCTTTGGCGTCCTCGATGGCCATCTGCTGGGTGTTGGCGCACACGATGCGCACGGGCGTGACCAGGATGCGGAACGCCGAGGTGCCGTCGTGGCTGTTGAGCGCTGCCAGGTACAGGTCGACCTGGTCGATGCTGGCGAGGGTGAGCTTGTCGGGCAGCCGCATCGTGACGAACACTTCGCGACCGTCGCGCAGGGAGCCGCCGGTCTCGAATTGCGCCCCGAACTCCTGGGCGATGAAGTTGAGCGTCTCGCAGTTGTCCTCGTTCTGGATGGTTCCGTAGTTGGCACCCACGGTGCCGAGATAGTCGGTCGTCCCTGTCACCGGGTTCGTGCGGACGTGCATGACTTTGTCCGGGTTTTCGATCACGGTGACGCCCTCGGCGGTGATGTCCACGCCGGTCTGGACGAGCTTGCGCACGTTCCACCCGCCGAGCTTGGCGAGGTCCATCAGTTCCTCGGCGGTCATGACACCAGGATGGGTCTGTCCCAGGCGGTGCCAGGAATCCTCATCGGAGGAGGCGAAGCCGGTGGTGCCGTCGATGAAGCGTTCCAGCAGGTGACTCATGGTCGAGGTCCTCTCGGTGGGTTGTGTCGATGTCCGGGTGAGTTGGCGTTCACCCAGGCGGTGATGTGACTGAGCCGGCGGTGCGATCACCGATCCGATGTCCTGTGCGGATGCGGTGCTTGTCCAACGCGAGTACCGCTGGCACCCGTTGGCCTGTTCCTGGCTGTGGTGCGTGCGGGTCGTCCGGGTGGGATGCGAACGAGCCGCTCGGCGAGTGCGTCCCGGTCAAGCCATTCCTTGGGCTTGACCGGGACGTGGGAGTCGAGCAGCCTCGGTGAGTGCCGCCCGAACGACCGGCGACCACCTGCATCTGTCCAATGCCGCCGGCATGCGAGGTGTCGCGCCGCAACAGCTCCCTTGCCGGCCTCAGGATTCGGTTATGGCTGATCGGAGCCCGTGGCGCTGCTGTCTGGGCGGTGTTGTTCCAGGCTGGGCAGGTGAGTGGTGCCGGAAGGCACGACCTGTGGTGTGCCTCGGTTCTCGTCGTCCCGCATGCAGGCGGGTTCCGGTTCGCGGTCGTCCTCGTCGTGTACGGACTCGAATAGCTCGTAGGCAAGACGCTCTGCTTCGTCGGCATCGCGTGCGATCACCGACTCGGCGACCCGCTGCCTGTCACCACCGGGGTCGGAGTCCACGCAGTTCCGCTCCCCCAGTACGACACCGGCGATCTCGGTGCTGCCGGGGGAATCGTTGTCTCGGAGGGCGAACACGGTGAAGGGTCGTCAGCCGCTGCTCATCTCCGCCGTGGCACGCTCGTGTGTGCCGTTCACGTCGATACCTACCGCGGTGGTGAACCAGTCCAGGAGGACCTCGACTGTGTCGCCTCCGGGCCATGACCCGAGACGGTCGTCCTCCTCGACTTCGGATTTGATGCGGTCGAATAGGTGCATGATCAAGGCGCCCTCGTGGCAGTGCGGGTCGATCCATGGTTTCGGTGTCACGGTCACGTGCCCGGCTGGTCGGGCCGGGACGGTGTGTCCATGTGCCGTGATCTGGGCGGTCGGAGCGATGTCAGGCAGATTGAAGCCGGTCATGGGAATCCTCTCGGTGCGGTGAGTGGGCGTCGGCTCTGAGCGGGTGTTGGCGTCCCCGCCCTGGGCCGTCGTGCCGTTGCCGGTCGGTGTGTCGATGAACGTTGTTCTCTGCCGAAAACTCGGTCGGTGAAGTGGGTCAACGAGGTCGGAGTCCCAGGAAGCGGAGGCAGGAGCGCAGACGGCTTGGCCTAGCACGTGGTGTTGCCGGTCTGGTGGTCCAGGCGGTGACGGTTCCGCGGTTGACCAGGATGACCTCGTACTGGGTGATGTCCTCGTCGGGATCGAAGACGGGCCAGTAGCTGCCGGGATCCTCGGCGCCGACGCCGGTACTGGCGTGTGGTCCGATGTAGCGGGCGACGTCACGCCAGGTGTAGCCGTCTACGGTCACCCTCTGGTGGTGTCGGGACTCACCCACGTCCCACAGGACAGCACCCTCGCCGTCGCGGACACTGGTCAAGGTCATCCCGTAGGGCGGTTCCCACCGGTCTTCCTCCCCCAGGGTGATGATCTCGGCGGTGGGGAAGAAGTCGCGGACGACGCGGGACAGGTTGACCATCAGCGCGTGGTGGAGTGCGAACCTGGCCTTGTCGTAGTGGCGCTGGGCGTGTTCGATCCGGTCCTGCAGTGGACCGGTCGGCAGGTACATCACAGGTTCGGTCTCAGGCATGGTGATCCTCTCGGCATGGGAAGAGCCGCTGCCGAGACGGGGTTGGCGTCCCGTGTCGGCAGCGGCTCGACGGCGTCAGTGGGTGAGGTACGAGCGGATCACTCGATGACGTTGCTGCTCGTCGGGTGATCGATCGGCTCGCGGGTGCTGATTCGGTGGAGGAATTCTCCGAAGTGCTGGCGCAATTGGGTTCGCGAGATTTTGGTGAACATCTCGGGTTTGGTCCTGCGCAGTCGGGTGATCAACCGTTCCATGTCCCGGAGTTCGATGAACTCCGCGCAGGGACCGCACGCGGTCCAGCCTTCCGACATCGTGTGCTCGGCCAAGTCCATCGCGTCGCCCTCTTCGGGGGTCACGACGTCCCAGTGTTTCGCGATCTGTCGGCGTTCCTCACGTCCGGTGAAGGTCGGTGCGGCGATGACGGCGCGGATTTCCCGTGCGTGCGGTAGACCCACACGACGTCGGAGTCGCTGCAGAAGTCGCAGATCTGGACGACGTGCGTCGCCTCGGATCGTGGGATCGGGTCGACCTCGTGGTCGTAGGGTCCGGGCCTGCCGTGGCGGAAGGTCACCTCGCCCGCGCCGAAGAAGCTGGTGAACTTGTTGACCGGTTCGTGGCAGTGCCTGCACACGAAATCGGGGAATGAGCTGTTCGTCATGCGCTACCCGTTCTCCTCGATAAACCGAGGAGCGAAGTCCCGTCTCATAGTCCGACGGTTCACCTGGTGGACCGTTGTTCTTGACTCGATGGCGGGCGCTGCGCTCCGTGCGGGGTGCACTCGAGGGCGCCGGACGAGCTGGGGTTGTCCACCCACCGCCTGGGGTTGGCGGTGGGTGGACAACACCGGGGAGATCGGCGAGAGTGCGCCACCCCGCACGGAGCGAAGCGGACGCACACCCACTTAGACCCCTTCTTGCCCCGCATGGTCGCGCGGGATGCTCACGGTGGTGGGGTCATGCGGGTGCACTGGGCCGAGCAATTCCGCCCAGGGACCGGTCAGGACCTGGTAGTGCCGCGGGTGCAGGAGGTCGCGGAGGAGAAGTGCTACTGCGGCGTGACGGCACGGCTGGGCGTGGGCGATGCGCCACGCGTCATCACGGCACGACTCGACCGCCGCGCGTACCGCTGCGGATATGGCGGGATTCATATCGGTGTCGGGTATCGCGGTGATGGTGGCGGTGACCGACTTGAGTTGGTCGGCGTCGAGGGCGCGTGCTCGTTTCATGAGCGTCAGCACCTGCATCCATTGTGGACCCTGAGTGCCGTCCTGCATCGCGGGGAGTTCGGTCGGGTCCGGTTCGATGTCGACTACCTTGTCGACGTCGTCGTCTTCGTCACCGTCGTCGGCGTTCATCTCGAGTCGGTCGGCACAGTTCGGGCAGTAGCCGTCCCAGGAGTCTCCGTGGGTCGAATCGCCGTCGCAGTCTTCAGTTCGGCACGCCCGGCATTCCGAGCAGACGCCGCCGGTGAGAACCCGGGTCTCGCCGCATTCGATGCAGTCGCGCGTCGGCAGGTGTGATGCGAGGATCGCATCGGAGTCAGTTGCCTCGACACCGTCGCGGTCACGTCGACCACGCTCGGATACTTCGGTGAGCTCGTGGTGTTCGGGTTCGAGCAGGGTCGCGAAGGTGGCGGCTGCGTCGGCGTGCCGGTCACGGCGTGCGGTCAGTGCGGCGATCTCGCTGTCCAGTTCCCGCATCGCGGACAAGTACCGGTTGCGGCGTCCTGGAGCGCACAAGCGAGCCGAGATCAGGCGCAGGTCCTCGACATCGTCTCGGGCGGTCCAGTGGTCGACCAGTGCGCGCACCACGGCCGCGAGCCGTGCTTGGGACTTGGTGGGCAACTTCTCGCTGGTGTGTGGACCGGTCCTGCGCCATCCGCCGCTGCGGATCCTGCTGTCGGCGATCTGTTCGGCTGTGTAGGTGTTGCCGCCCGAGACCTCGATCCCGTAGACGACCGGCGCGTCCGGCAGTGTGCGGTATCCGCGGTAGCTGCGGTGGGTGTGGACCTCATCGCCGTACTCCACGTCGATGCCCTGCGGGATGACCTCGATCGCCTCGACGTCGGTGTCGTAGTCCACCCATTCGGGCCCGATGGTGAAGGTTCCGGCAAGGTGAGGTGCGGTGACCTGGTATGCGGTGCGTCCGGTGGCGTAGTTGGTGCTGTAGCGCACCCGTGCGGTGCCGTAGTCACCGAGGTTCATCCGTAGTGGCTCGTCATCAGGGGTGATGGGCTCGGCGCCATCGCTGGTCTTCGCGTCACTGCCGGGGAGCGGCGGGCTCTTGGCCGAGTTATTTGTGGCCTTCTCCCCCGATGCGAGCTCGGCGACCTCCATCGGCTGCTCACTCACTGGCACCGCGGCCGACGCGAGGATTGACTCGTTGGCCACGTGTGGACGCGCTTGGAGTACAGGCAGCAGGGGCGCGAGTGCGCGTAGGGCGGCCACATCGTCCAAGTGCACGGGCAGGGTCAGCTCACCGGAGCCGAAGTCGGCGTGGACGGTATCGCCGTGACGGCGAACAAGGTAACCGGCTTCGTCGGCTTGGATGATCAGTGCCGCGAGCGCACTGGCTGCCGCAGAATCTGCAGCGGACACCGAACTCGTGGGGGCGGGGTCTAGGACCGAACAAGCCACCTCGGCAGTGTGGAGCTGGGAACCGGCGTTGTCAGGTGAGTCTGGTTCGATGAGCTGGGTGTCGCTGATGTCGAACCACTGTGCCCGAGTGCGCGCCCCGTCCTCCACCCGAGGGTTTCCCTCATCGTCGATGCCGATGGCCGTCGCGGTAGCGATCACCCTGAGCGCTTTCGAGCCCCTGAGCACGTGACGTCCCCGTGCACGCCACTGCTCGTAGGTCGCGACATCGCGCAGCCTCTGCCCGCGGGCGTTCGCCTGCTGCCAGAGGAACACTTGGTCGACGATGTCGAGCGTCCGCACCGTCTCTGCGGTGTCGGCCAACTCGGCCCGGATCCGGGCCATCGCGGTGGTGTCGGCGAGCAGCTCGTTGAGGTGTGTGATGAGCGCGGCTTCCCGGCGCGCGAGTTCTTGTCTAGTTTCAGGTGTGTAGCGAGGCATGTGCGAACTCCTGGCGACGTGTCGGCGATACGCGCCAATCAGCGGCAGTATCTCGCCGCGGCTGATCGACACGCAGGAGTCGGCGGCGGAACCGTCAGACCCGTCAGGTCTTCCGGTTCTCGTGATCCGCTTCGTCCGCCCCGCTTCGGGTGGGGCGCGACGACACCGATGAGGGGCTGGGTGGGGTCACGCCGCGGCGGTATGCGGCGTGACCCCACCCAGCCCCTCATCACGCTGTGCGAG
>Ga0247771_1000559_pt1 | contig 11639 bp, 11 predicted proteins | sample UWRJL197509C6_FD_179948 | JGI IMG/M metagenome (GOLD analysis project Ga0247771, IMG submission 179948) | Plant litter microbial communities from Arlington Agricultural Research Station in Wisconsin, United States - UWRJ-L197-509C-6 | ecosystem: Environmental > Terrestrial > Plant litter >...
CGGCGGCATTCTCAACATACTGCCCTATATCGGCGGGCTGGTGGCGATTGCCCTGCCCCTGCTGATGGTCACCATCAGCCGCGATGGTTATACGGGTCAGCTGCTGGTGATCGGCTCCTACCTGGTCATTCAATTTATTGATAATAATATCCTGGTGCCCCGCATCGTTTCCAGCAAGGTGCAGATCAATGCCCTCATGTCGATCGTGGTGGTGCTGCTGGGCGGCGCCCTCTGGGGCGTGGCGGGCATGTTCCTCTCCATTCCCTTCATCGGCGTGCTCAAGATCATCTTCGACCGCGTGGAAGGACTGAAACCCTGGGGCCGCCTGCTCGGCGACGAGGTGCCCACGGAACACATCGGACTTATATGGCAACGCCGGTGGGACCGCATCTTCCGGCGCATGGAAAAGAAGAAGCAAGACGAGGTGGTAGCGGCCGCAACGGCCGCGACCGTAGCTACCGCAGAAGCAGCGGCAGCGGCCGCCGAAGCCGCAAGGCCCGACACCGCCACCGACACGCCGGCGGAAGGCAGGAGCATTTAAAAAAATCTTTCCCAAGCCGCCCCGATCCCCAATCTTTGCAGCCGCTTAACTGAGGCTCATGAATCCCGAATACAGCTCGCTCCGGCAGGTCATCATCCATTACGTAGGCAGCAAGAACAACCTCGATCCCCTGCAGCTGTCGCCGCGTGCGCTGACGCTGGAAGAGGAGCCGATGCAATTGCTGCAGGACAGCTTTCTCAACCGCTTCCGCAACAACCACGAGTACTACGCCTTTCACCATTCGTCATCGCTCGACTATAACGAGATGTACCAGTACTGCCGCAAGCTTTTTGCCGACCCCGCGCAGTTCGAGGAGCTGTCCGCCACCATGGCCCGCCACCTCTACGAGCAGTCCACGCACCCCAAGGTAAAAGGCGGAGAGCTCTACATTGCCTACTTCGAAGGACTGCCGGTGGACAGCCGCATGCACAAGGCGATCGGACTGTTCAAGACCGAGAATAAATCTTTCTTTCTCGATGTGGAGCAGCACGGCGCGCAGATGGACCTGAACCTGAAGGAAGGTGTGGAGCTGAGCAAGATCGACAAGGGTTGCCTCATCATCGACAACAAGGAAGAGGAAGGCTACGACGTGCTGATCTTCGACAACCAGAACCGCGGCGAGGAAGCCCAGTACTGGAAGGAAAAATTCCTGTCGCTTACGCCGCAGCAGAACGAGTTTCATCACACCACGCAGTTGATGACGCTGACCAAGCAATTCATTACCGGCCCGCTGGAAACCGAGCTGAAGGTCGCGAAGACCGAGCAGGTAGAGCTGCTGCACCGCTCGCTTGATTATTTCAAGAGCAACGAAGCCTTCGACATCGGGGAGTTTCAGAGCCAGGTATTCCAGAGCGACGAGATGATCGAGTCGTTCCGGCGCTTCGGCTCGCAGTACGTGGAGAACACCGATTACGATATTGCCGCTTCCTTCGATATCTCGCCCGATGCGGTGAAAAAAGGCAGCCGCGTATACAAGAGCGTGCTCAAGCTAGATAGGAATTTTCATATATATATTCATGGCCGCACGGATCTTATCGAAAAGGGCACGGACATGGATGGACGCAAATACTACAAGATTTATTACCAGGAAGAAGCCTAGCAGCGGCGGTTGACTTCGGGCCCGCTGAAACGTTTGGAAATATGACCGTTCAGCGCAATGAATTTTGCTTGAAGGGCTATCCGTATTTCTACGGCCAAGTTCCGTAGTAACCACGTTGTTCAATCGGGCGCGGCGTCTCATATTTGTAGTGCCTTTGCACATGCGCTGATTGCGCCCGAGAGCCGGTTACGGGAAACGATCCTGCTGGCGGCCTGCGCTCCATTGCCCATGGACCCGGCCGGCGCAATGTATCAGATTCGCGCACCTAAAGATCAATACCGTGAAGCAAACCCTGACTGAACCCAGCCCCCATTTCCTGCTCGATGAAAATGAGCGTCTGCAGGAACTATATGCCTACGAGATCCTCGATACCACAAGCGAAGAAGACTTCGACGAGTTGGTAGAGCTGGCCGCGCAGGTGGCCGAATGTCCCATCGCCTCCATCACCTTCGTGGACAGGAACCGCCAGTGGTTCAAGTCGCGCCTCGGCGATCCGACGCGCGAGACGCCCCGCGATATTTCCTTTTGCACCCATACCATACGCCGCGATGAGGTGATGATCGTCGAAGACCCTACGCTCGACGAGCGCTTCGTTCACAACCCCGACGTTACCGGCGGGCTGCGCATCGGCTTTTATGCCGGCGTGCCCATCTATTCGTCACGGGGCTTCAAGCTGGGCACCGTTTGCGTGATCGACCACAAGCCGCGCCAGCTGAGCGAAAGCCAGATCGCCTCCCTCAAGATCATCTCCCGCCAGGTGAGCCAGCTGCTGGAGCTGCGCCTGCGCAATAAGATGATACGGGAAGACGCCGCCCGCATACTGGAGCAGACCGAGAAAAGCTACGAAGCCTATTTCTGCGACGAGGGCATCGCCCGGCTGATCTACGAAAGCGAAAGCCTGCGCATCGTGCAGGTGAACGACGCCGCCATTGAACGTTACGGCTACAGCCGCAGCGAGTTCCTAAACCTCACGGTCTTCGAGCTGCGCGACCTGGAAGAGAAAAAGCAGATCAACCAGCTGGTGCGGGGCCTGGCGCAGGAAAGCAAGTCGATCACTTTCGAAACGGTGCACCGCCGCAAGGGCGGTGACGCCATGCCCGTAGAGGTAACGGTAACGAACATACTATATAAGGGCCGGCGCGCCCGCCTGGCCACGATCAACGACATACATGAAAAGATCGGCCTGCGCGAAAAGGTGAGCCGCGCGCACGATACGATGAAGAAGCTGGTGGACCAGGCCATGCAGAACGCCCAGGAAAAGGAGCGCGACCTGATAGGCAAGGAGCTGCACGACAATATCAGCCAGATCATGTCGAGCACGCGCCTGCTGCTGGAGGTGGCGGAGAGCAACCCCGAGCTGAAGGACGACATGATCCGGCTGAGCAAGGACAATATCAGCGCGGCGATCCAGGAGATCCGCGCCCTCTCGAAGTCGCTGGTGGGCGGGGAGAAGGAAGATTTTTTGCTCAACGATGCGGTGGAGGAGCTGGTGCGGTCGTACCGGATCGTGAACAATTTCGAGGTGTCGTACAGCTGCACGGGTTATGTGGAGGAGCTGCCCGACGACGTAAAGCTGACGGTGTTCCGCATCATCCAGGAGTCGATGCACAATGCGACGAAGCATGCGCACGCCACGCGGGTATCGCTGGACATTACGCTGGAGGACCAGCTGCTGGTATCCATACGCGACAACGGGCAGGGCTTCGACACGGCCTGCCGGCGTGCGGGCATAGGCATCAACAACATACGCCACCGCGTACAGTTCTATAACGGCGATGTCGATATTATTTCGGCGCCGGGCAAGGGTTGTGCGGTATTGGTGCAATTGCCGGTTGCCGGCATGGGCCAGGAGGTTATACCCGGATCAGCTCGTGCTTGATGGCATAGATGGCAATGCCTACTACGTTACGGGCGCCCACTTTTTTCTGGATCTTCCTGCGGTAGTCTTCGACGGTGCGGAAGCTCAGGCCGATCTTGGTAGCGATCTCCTTTGCGGTGAGCTGCTTGCAAATAAGTTTCAGGATTTTCAATTCCTGCGCGGTGAAAGAGATTTTCTTCACGGTAGTTGTGATTAACTGAAATAAATAATGCTTTATTTCTTCAGGCGCGAGGAGGTTTGATCACTGCCGGAGCAGCATAGCTGAATGCGTCAGCATGTTTCGAAAATAATCATTAAATACAAACAACGAAAAAAATTTGCATTTAGTTTTTCGCAAACGTTCCCGAAATCGTCCTCACGCATAAATACGGTAAGCCCAAATATCCGGTTTTATCAATTTGACATTTTTTTTAGAATCTATGGGACTATTGTTGCAGGTATAAAGCAGTTACCCCGCCAGCTATGAAAAATAAATGCATCACCGCAATTCTACTCCTTACATTTTTGCTGGGCGCCCGCACGGGCCGTGCCCAGCTGAAGGGCTTTAGCATAGGTCCTTATTTCGAAGCCGCATGGCCGCACGGCGATTTTGCCGACGCGCACAGCAACGGCATCGGCGCCGGCCTGGGCGCCGACGTGAAGCTCGGCGGTCATATCAGCGCCATGGGCTCGTACGGCTTTCTGCACTTCGGCCGCAAGACCGGCGTGGAAGGCAGCTCGGCGGTGAATGCGCTGCCGCTGCGCCTCGGACTTAAATACAAGCTGCCGCTGCTCTACTTCAAGCTCGAGAGCGGCACCGCCACCCTTACCCGCAACCAGGGCTCTGCAGTCATCCTCTCGCCGGGCATTGGCCTGCGCCTCCTGGGCCTCGACGTGCAGGGCAGCTACGAAACCTGGCTCCGCGACGAGGGCTGGAGCTTCGCCTCGCTCAAGATCGCTTACCATTTTTAAGGCGGATTCTTTCCGGAAAGCTGCGGAGAAGGAAAAAGAGGAGAGGCAGCAACGTATCATTTGAAACAGGCCGCGCACTGCGCTCTCTTCCTCTTCCTAATTCTATCGGCGTGTTTTGCAAAAAGCAGTAATTTGACGACGCCTTCGCGCCGGCTTACGGCCGCGGCACAATCAGCATGAGCGAACAATTGCAACACGAGCTAAAGAAAGAATTTCAGCTGGAACGCATGATCCTTTTCAGCGATGCCGTCTTCGCCATCGCCATCACCCTGCTGGTGATCGAAATAAAGGTGCCGCCCATCGACCGCCACATCGCCACGGACAAGATGCTGCTCGAAGCGCTCGACGAGCTGGTGCCCAAGTTCATCGGCTTCATACTTTCCTTCTTCATCATCGGCCTGTACTGGATCATTCATCACCGCATGTTCGGCTATGTGGTCAACTACACGCACAAGCTGCTTTGGCTCAACCTCATCTTTTTGCTGGCGGTGGTGCTCATGCCTTTCAGCACGGCCTTCTATAGCGAGTACATCACCCACCTGCTGAAGGTGCCCATGATCATCTATACTTCCAACATCGTATTCCTCGGCATCATGAACTTCACGCTGTGGCGCTACCTCTGCAAGCCGGGCCGCGGCCTCACCGAGGGCGTAGGCGAGTCGGAGCGCCGCTATTTCTCGTTTCGCGCCGCCATCGTGCCGATCGTGTTCGTGCTCATTGCCGTTATTTACCTTACCGTAAACCCGCGCTACGCCGTATGGATACCGGCCTTCGTGCCTGTGGTGATAAGGCTGTACAAGGGCTATTATTTCAGGAAACATAAAATCAAGGTCTGAACCCAAAACGCATCGCATGGATCAACTGAACCTCGGCATCGGCACGCGCCTGCAGCATACGCAGCACGGCCCCGGCGTGATCGTGGGCATACGCTACGCCACCTACCTCATTTCATTCATCTACCACGGCATAAAGGAGATCGACAAGAACGATGCGCAGCTCGACGAGATCATCCCCGAAAATGCCAGCGCGGAGCTGGAGACCCACTCCGATATCGAAAGATCGCTGCTGAAGATACTGCGCCTCTGGAACGGCACGGGCGAGCCGGTGCGCCTCGGCGACCGCTGGACCGGCGGCACCCTGCTGCTGCAGCCCGCCGACAAAAGCCTGAAGCCGAAAGAGCTGCCCATAGAGGATTTCTTTCACAAGATCGTGATGCTGCGCGACCGCCTCCGCGTGATGGAACAGCAGATCAACGCGCACAAAAAACTCTCCGACGAGGACAAGGTGAACCTGCAGCAGTACATCACGCGCATCTACGGATCGCTCACCACCTTCAACGTCCTTTTCAAGAACAAGGAAGACTGGTTCGTGGGCGACAAGAGCGAGTAGCTTATTTGTTCTGGAAGATGCCGAAGTTGATGCCGCCCGCAACGAACATATTCTTCGGGTGGTCGTACACGCGCGTATTGCCGTTAAAATTGCTGCCGAAGGAAAACTTGAGCGTGGCCGTCTGGTTGAGCGTATAGCTGAAGGAAAGCAGCCAGCTGTCGGTCCAGTGCGAACGGATGGTATCGGGCACCTGCGTGGCACGCCGCGCCACCCACTCGCCGGAAGCCGTCCAGGCCGTGCGGTTGAACTGGAACTTGGCGCCGAGGTCGAGGTAGCTGGCGCTGTCCACGCGCTTGTCGTTCCAGGTATAGCGTATCACGCCCATGAAGTCCGCCGATTGCGTAAGGTCGTCATGGTCGCCCTTGAACACGTTCATCCGGTAGGCGGGCGTGAGCCATATCCCGGTCTTGCCGAAATGCGACTGGTTCCATTGATTTCCCTGGAAGACGGTAACGCCGGCGGCGGCCAGCTCGAGCGTAAAGCCCTGGCGGTCGAAGGGGGCAGTCATGCGGTGCGCGAGGCTGCTGATGGCATCGAGCGAGGCATTCTTGGCGCGGCTGTTGGCGGCCGTGTCCTGCCGGAACTTGATGGTGAAGTTGGAATCGCTCAGGCCCTTGTAGCTGTCCGCAAGGCCCTTGAGGCGCACGAGCAGGTCGGTGCGGTTCTGCTCTAAAATATACTTGCCGTCGGCGATGCCCGACTTTACATACTTCGCTACCGTCGCATAAAAATTATCGAGCTCCTGCGCGCTGAAATTGGTGCGGCCGATGAGCATGGAGCTTGACATAACATCGAACAGGATGCTTTCCACCTCGGCGTCTTCCCAGTCGAGGAAGCGGCTGGCCACGGCGGTGTTGATCTTGCCGGGCACGATGGTGATGCGCAGGCCGTAACCGAGGCCCAGCCCGGGTTTCAGCTGTCCGAACACCACGGTGTCGGAGGTGGAGGTGGCCAGCGAAAAGGCGAAGTTCTTCTTTATCGTTTCCGAAGATTTATAGAAATAGTCGTTGGCGTAGAACTGGTTGTCGTTTTTCTTTTTGTTCCAGTTGAAGGGGTTGGCCTCGAGCGAGAAATTGGGCTGCAGCTGCTGGTTTACGACGGCCGACTGTATGCTGGCCACGAAGTCGCGCGGGGTGGAGGGGCGCTGGATATTTTCGGGCTGCACGCCGAGGAGGATGAAGGCCGGGCTGGAATTGACGGAGAGCTTCTGCACGTTGGGTTGCGGCACGTCCTGGGCGGCGGCGGCCAGTGAAAGCAGCGCGAGGGCGGGCAGTAAAAGCTTTTTCATGACGGTTGTGTTGAGCAGGAAAAAATGTAGATGAATACGGCGTTGTTTTCGGCGTAGGCGCTGTCGGAGAGCTCGAAGCTTTCGAGCGGCGTGCCGCCGGCGGCCACGGTCACGGTGCAGGTGACGGCCGTGGTAGTGGTGGCCACGTTGCTGCTGGCTACATTGCTGGCCGCCATGGCGAACTTGCTGACGTTCACGATGAGGGCGAGCTTCTTGCCGTTGAGGGCGGAGGCGTTGCCGAGGGAATAGGCTTCGAACTGCACGTCCTGTATGTCCACCTGTCCGTCGAGGTTGATGACGCTGTGCCCGGCGATCTTGGTATCGGGGTCGGTGAAGCTGATGGCGGCGGACAGGGTGATGGCGGCGTTGGCGGCTTGCCTGGAGAGGTCGAGGTTGGCGGGTGTTCCGTTATTGTAGGTAAAGGTTGCCATGGTTTTTTGTTTCGGCTTTTAGTTGAATCCGTTTGCAAGATTGCGAGAAAGCGGTGTAAAACCAACCGTATTACTACGTGAAATTGAAACAGGTTTCCAACCAACAAATCGACCGACAAATCGCGTGACAGAACATTTGTGCAATTGCATTTGGGTGTTCATCTTATATAAACTTTTTGATGTGCCAAGAGAAAATTCTCGGGGGCGGCGGGAGTTTACACCCGTATGCAAATCTTGTTTTCCACAAAGGCAAAAATATATATAAAACCTGCGCTGGGAGCGGGTTAGAAAGGAGTGTAATAAGTATATTCGGTAACCAACTGCAGCTATGTTAAACAGCAATTTCCATCCCGTACGCATCGTCATCGCCGACGATCATGTCTTGTTCCGCCAGGGCCTTGTTTCCCTCATCAGCAGGGAGCCGGACCTGGTGGTGGCGGGGCAGGCATCGAACGGCCAGGAACTGCTTCAGCTCGTGGCCCAGCATCGCCCGCACGTCGTCATCACCGACATACACATGCCCGTCATGAACGGCATCGATGCCACCGCGGCCATCGCCAAGAGCTATCCCCATACCTCGGTCATCGCCCTCTCCATGTACAGCAAGAACAACCTCGTAGTGGAAATGCTGGCCGCCGGCGCCAAGGGCTACCTCCTCAAAAGCTCCGACTGCCACGAGCTCATCACCGCCATCCGCACCGTTCGCGAGCAGGGCAGCTATTATTCGGGCACCACCATTTCCTCGCTCATGGAATCGATCCCCAAGGGCATGCAGCCCGCCGCCGCGGCCCCGCCCCTCACCGACAAGGAAAAGAATGTCATCCGCCTCATGTGCCAGCAATACTCGAACAAGGAGATCGCCTCCATGCTAAAATCCTCCGTGCGGTCGATCGAAAGCGCACGCGAGCGCATACAAAACAAGACCGGCGCCAAGAACATGATCGGCGTGGTGCTCTATGCCATACAGAACGGCATCATCTACTTCAACGAGTTCAGCGAACATATTTAATCTGTCTGAATTTCTGTCGCGTAACGTGTCGGTTCGATGCGTATGCGGTGCTAGAAATCGGCGAGGCGCTGCACCGTTTCGTGCAGGCGCGCCCTGGCCAGGAAGTTTTGCTCGAGGGCCGGGTTGAAAGGGATCGGCGTATCCAGCGAAGCGCAGCGCAGCACCGGCGCATCCAGCAGCTCGAAGCAGTGCTCCGCTATCCAGGCGGCCAGCTCGCCGCCGATGCCGCCGATGAGCGTATCCTCGTGCAGCAGGATCACCTTGCCCGTCCGCGCCACGGATGCCCGCACGGCCTCGTAATCGAGCGGCAGCAGCGTGCGCAGGTCAACGATATCGATGGATAGCCCGGGATGCGCGGCCGCGTAGTCGTCGGCCCACAGCACGCCGCTGCCATAGGTGATGATGGAGATGTCGCTGCCGGTGCGCACCTGGCGGGCCTTGCCGATCGGCACTTCGTAATATTCTTCGGGCACGGGACCGCTCACGCTTCGGTAAAGCGCCTTATGCTCGAAAAAGAGCACCGGGTTGGGATCGTTCAGGGAGGCGATGAGCAGGCCCTTGGCATCGGCCGGCGTGGAGGGATAAACCACCTTCAGCCCCGGCGTATGCACGAACCACGCCTCATTCGATTGCGAGTGGAAAGGCCCGGCGCCGACGCCGCCGCCCGTCGGCATACGTATTACTACGTCCGCATTCTGTCCCCAGCGGTAATGGATCTTGGCCAGGTTGTTTATGATCTGGTTGAAGCCTACGGTCACAAAGTCGGCAAACTGCATTTCCATCATGCTCTTGAATCCTTCCAGGCTTAGGCCCAGCGCGGCGCCCACGATGGCGCTTTCGCAGATAGGCGTATTGCGCACGCGCTCCGCACCGAAGGCTTCCATAAAACCGTCGGTGATCTTGAAGGCGCCGCCATAGGCCGCAATGTCCTGTCCCATCAGCACGAGGTTCGGATGCCGCTCCATGCTTTGATAAAGCCCTTCGCGGATGGCATCGATGAGGCGCAGCTGTTTCGTAGCGATCCCTTCCTGCAACCCGCCGTCCAGCACGCGGGCCAGGGGTTTTGCCGGCGCATAGAGGTCGTTCAGTTCCGCCTGCGTATCGATCACGATGGGCTGGCTGTCGAAGCCGGCCTTCAGCTCTTCCTCGATCTGGCTTTTCTGCGCCGCGCGTATGGCTTCCACCTCGGCGGTTTCGAGGATGCCTTCGGCGAGCAGGAAGCTTTCATAATTGGCGATGGGATCCTTCGCGCGCCATTCCTCGAAGAGGGCCGGGGGCACGTATTTGGTGCCGCTGGCTTCCTCGTGGCCGCGCATCCGGAAGGTCATGCATTCGATGAGGTAGGGCTTCTGCTGCTCGATGCAGTAAGAACGAATGCCCTTGATGGTATTGTAAACGGTGAGAATATTGTTGCCGTCGATGGTCACGCTTTCCATGCCGTAGCCCTTGCCGCGGTCGGCCAGCTGGGCGCAACGGTATTGCTCCTGCACGGGCGTGCTCAGTCCGTAGCCGTTATTTTCGATGAGGAAGATGACGGGCAGGTCCCACACGGCGGCCACGTTCAGGGCTTCGTGAAAATCGCCTTCGCTGGTGCCGCCGTCGCCGGTGAAGGCCAGCGCCACCTTGCTTTCTTTTCGGAGCCTGGCGGCCAGGGCCACGCCGTCGGCGAGGGCCAGCTGCGGACCCAGGTGGGAGATCATGCCGCAGATATGATGGGCTGCATTGCCGAAGTGGAAGCTGCGCTCGCGGCCCTTGCTGTAGCCGTCCTGCGCGCCCTGCCATTGCTTGAAGAGCTGGCGCAGCGGCATGTTGCGCGCCGTGAACACGCCGAGGTTGCGGTGCAGGGGCATGATCCAATCGTCGGACTCGAGGGCCAGCGTGGCGCCTACGGAAATGGCTTCCTGCCCGATGCCGCTGAACCATTTGGATATGCGGCCCTGGCGCAGCAGCACCAGCATCTTTTCCTCGATGAGGCGCGGCCACAGCAGGTGACGGTAAAGATGCACCAGCTCTTCCTTATCGAATCCAGTTCTTGAAAAATCCATGCAATAGAATTTGATCGTTGCCGGGCAAAATAGGACAAGGGCGTCAAACAAAGAAATAAGCCACCAGCTGGCAGAGCGCGCCGGCGAAAAAGCCCATGTATACTTCGGCCTGCGTATGGTTGGAGGTGATGAGGCGGGCCGTTGCGGTAAGGCCGGCCACCAGCAGCACGACGGTGATATAAGGCCCGAAGCTCATGTCGGTCATCATACCCGCAAGCAAGGCGAGCATCGTCACTACGCCGGCCGAGATGGTATGCATGCTCACCTTCAGATAGCTGTTCAGGATGAGGCCGAGGCTCGTGGCCAGGAAGATACCGAGGGCGAAGAGCACCATCAGCTTGGGGTAGTGGTTGTTGCGTGCTACGTACCAGGCCCAGAAATAAAATATCTCGCACACTATGTAAGGCAGGATGCGGTCGCGCTGGCTACGCAAAAAAACGGAGCTGATAAAGCCGAGGGCCTTCATCAGCAGGATCGTCACCAGCGGAAAGAAAGTGTAGTTCACAAAGAAGGAGATCATCAGCTTCGTCTTTTCCCAGGGCGAGAAGCCGGCGAAATCGCTCATGTTGTACGTCATGAACCAAAGCACGTACATGGGTATGAACAGGGGATGGAAAATGTAAGAAACGACCTTGGCCGCCCCGCGCAGCGCGGGATGGAAGGAGGGCGAAAGGTCTGCGGTTGAAACGCTCAAGGCTGGTGGTTTTATGGTGACTGTGCCGCGGTCGGCGGTGTAAAATTAGCGGTTCGGCGGCAGAAGCGATCGTTCTTCCGGGCAGTAGCGGCGCGGGAAGAACGGTCGTTTACAGTTCCTTGCGGAGGCGGGCCACGGGAATGTTCAGCTGCTCGCGGTATTTGGCCACGGTGCGGCGCGCGATGTTATAGCCTTTCTCCTGCAGCAGCTCGGTGAGGCGTTCGTCGCTCAGCGGCTTTTTCTTGTGCTCGCCTTCTATGAGGTCGCTCAGGATCTTTTTCACCTCGCGGGTAGATACTTCCTCGCCGGTGTC
>Ga0247771_1000560_pt1 | contig 11624 bp, 4 predicted proteins | sample UWRJL197509C6_FD_179948 | JGI IMG/M metagenome (GOLD analysis project Ga0247771, IMG submission 179948) | Plant litter microbial communities from Arlington Agricultural Research Station in Wisconsin, United States - UWRJ-L197-509C-6 | ecosystem: Environmental > Terrestrial > Plant litter >...
CATGGATATTGAGAAGTGTAAGAAATATGAATGCCAATATACACGATGTGATCGGGGTTAATCTTGCAGGCGTTACTTTGGATAAGCAATTTACCAATGAACTTACAAAGGAAGATTGGTTGGCTAACATTCATAAGGTACAGAATTCACTTACTGACCCTGCTATTCACAACGCTGTTATGCAAATGCCCAAAGAGATTACAGACATGTCGGGCGCTTTCGTTGAAAAAAGATTGAGGCAAAGAAGGGATAATATGTTGTTCTATGGGATGAAGTATTATAGAACGATTAATAAACGAATCACGATCCTGGGATCAGATAAAGAAGAATTTTTTACGATTAATAAAATAGATGATCATACAACTGAGATAACTGTACAGGAAGCGGGTAAAGATCATTTTCCCAAAGACACCATATTCTACCGGAAATTTACACGTGATATAACAAGAGAAATAAACCTATATGGATTTGGCGACAACGATAAATTTATTTACAAAGGCCAGGCGAAAAACAAGATCTTTTTAAGAGCGGTCGGCGGTAATGGGCAGGACATATTTACCGATAGTACTGTGAGCAATGGATCAGGTGCAAGGTCAAGGATATATGATACGAAGGATAATAATATCGGCGAAAAAAATAATTTTAAGATCCGTTCAACCAATGATACTTCTTATACGGAATATAACAGGAAAGCATTCAAGTATGATTGGTGGAAACCGATCATAACGCCGGGATACAATGCAGATGACGGCGTTACCATTGGTTTAGGTATTACTTATAAAAGACAGCAATGGCATAAATTTCCTTTTGGCTGGCAGCAATCAATAGGAGGAACTATTGCTGCAGCAACCGGCTCATTTGGTTTTTTCTATAAGGGAGTATTCAAACAGGTTTTTGGTAAATGGGACTTTGAACTTGCAGCCAATTTTAAAGCGCCAAAATATGTATTGAATTTTTATGGTTATGGCAACGAGACAAAATTGAACGATAAGAAGAAAGATTTTTTCCGGATACGTTCTTCAGGTTTTTTTATAAACCCTGCTGTTAGTAAAAGCTGGGAAGGATCTTCATTCAATACCGGCCTGGTCTTTCAATCGGTAAAAATACAGCAGGCAGAAAATAGATTCATTTCCCAACCGGGCAATCTCATTGATTCATCTGTTTTTAAAAGTAAATATTTTGGTGGGGCAAACCTTTCTTATGAAAAGAACAAATTCGTCAATAAAAAAAATCCTGAACTGGGCTATGGTTATGAAGCAGGTGCAAGTTACCTGGTCAATCTAAAAGAAACCAAGAGAGGTTTTTTAAACTTTCGGGCCAATGCCAGGATATATATCCCGGTCGTTAAAGGATTGACCTTCGCTCACAGAACCGGCTTTGCAACCAATATAGGCGATTTTGAATTTTACCAGGCTAATAGTATTGGCGGGTTGGATTACCTGCGGGGTTACTGGCGTACGAGATTTACAGGCAAGACAAGTTTTTACCAGAATACGGATCTTCGCCTGAAGCTCGCAAACCTGCGTGGTTATGTCTTCCGTGGTGCATTAGGGATATATGGATTCTTTGATGATGGCCGTGTTTGGGTAAAGGGAGAGGATTCAGATAAACTGCATATCGGTTACGGCGGCGGTATTTATTTCATACCATACAATAAGATCGCTTTGAATGTTTCTTATGGAATGTCGGAAGAAGTAAATGTATTTACGGTGAGGGCGGGATTTCTTTTTTAGTTTCCGCCTTTACTATCAAAATATGACCGGGCGATAATGTTCTCTTTTTTAAGATCTGCAATTTTGTTGTCATAAAGCTTTTGATAATTAGCAGCAGTTACTGATTCATTTATTGCTTTATATAGTTGTGCCGACACAAAATAAAAATCAATAAGGTCCTGCCAGTGAAAATCCTGTGTCGTAATTAACTTTTCAGAAATCAGCTGGGTTGCTTTCGCCCTTTCGTTGTCCTTTATTTTGATCAAAAGATTTATCAGCATAGTTTGATTGCCGAGCATCCTTGGAGCAACTGATTTGGAATTCCAATAGGCAAGGGAAATATTGCAATAGTAAATGGCTGAATCAAACTTGTTTTCCATCTCATATACCCTCGACAGGTCGAATTGCGAGACTGCAACGCCGGCATCTTTTTTCAAAAGCTGGTAAAGACCGATCGCCGTTTTTATTATTGCCTTTGCTTCCGGGAATCGCTTTAACCTGCCTAACAGGTATCCTTTGAATTTATTGTTATTGGCAATACTCGCTGTATCGCCTAACACTGTAAAAAAATTAATGGCTTTATCTGTATACTTCAAAGCATTGATGTGATCATGCCCCGATTCATCAAGGAGCTGTCCGTAATTTTGAAAGCCAAAAGCAATTTGCTTTAATTCTTTTACATCGCCCTCGCTGTTTGATCTTGCTTTTATCTTCGTCATTAATGTATCAGCCTTTTTTTCATATTCTGCATATACCGAATCCTGCCCATAAGCTTGTAATGAAAGAAAGTATAATATTATTACCAGAAACAAGTTCATGTTGATTAAAGAAACGAAATTTTATTTGAACCTGTTAATTGTTTAACGGCTATTTCACTATTGACAGAGATAAAAAAAAGCTGTCTTATTATAAGACAGCTTTTTTATATTTAGAAAGAGATGGTTATTTAATAGCCACTTTTCCTGTAGCCAAACGTTTTCCGCTTGCATCCCGCAGTTCCACCATGTAAACATCAGAAGCTGCATTGTTCATATTCACATCCATTTTTGTATAAGGGCTTGTGATCGGGTATGATTGTGTGTACACCCTTGCACCTTTACTGTCATAGATATTTAAAGTACGGGCTGAGTTGCTGGTTGAGCTGTAATATCTCACCTGGAACTGGCCAGAACTTGGGTTTGGATAAATGAACAACTCGCCTGAAGATGCATAATCTACAGAAGAAATATTCGATTTGTTACTACTGCAACCTGTATTCAGATCAGTAACGATCACTTCATAATCTCCAAAATCATCAACAGTAACCGCAAACCTGTCGCCGGTTATAGATGGAACCAAAACGCCATCCCTGTACCATTGATAACTATATGTTCCTGCCGGACTAACTGTTGTGTACAGTGTTGTCCTGATATAAGGAGTAATGTTCGAATAAGAAGCAGTAGTCAGCACAACAACCGGTAATGCTTTTACATCGAGCAATGCTGTTGCTGAACTGATCGTTCCCCCGCATGGAGCTCCCGATGCATTCAAACGGTATACATTACCATTTTGTCCTGTAGCAGGATTAACAGTAAGGGTAGCCGTATTCACACCAGAGTATGGAGGATTGTTTGTAAGGTCAACGAATGGCCCACCACCAACACTCACCTGCCATTGGTATGCTATAGAACTGCCAGTTACAGTTGCGGTGAATACAGCAGCCGAACCTGTACAACCAATAACATCCTGCGGATCTACGGTGATAGCTACAGATGTATTTACGGTTAAGGTTGCAGCATTTGAATTTACTGTATTACATGCGCCGGCTACAACGCAGCGGTACATGTTGCCCGACATAGCAACTGTAGGGTCAGCTATTTCAAATGAAGTAGTTGTATTCACAGGGCTAACATTACTCCAGTTTGCTCCGCCATCTGTGCTAACCTGCCAGTTATAGGTTAAGCCTGAGCCGGCAGCAGCTACATTGAATATAACCGATGTGCCTGCACAAACACCAGCATCTGCCGGTTGAGCTGTAATGGAAGTAGTAGTGTTAAGTGTTAAGGTAGCGGCATCGGAAATAATTCCTACTGCAGTACAGGTTCCTGCAACCACACAACGGTATTGATTATTATTCATAGCCGCTGTTACATTCGTAAGCGAAAGTGTTGGAGTATTTACAGCAGGAACGAGATCATTCCAGTTTGCACCGCCATTCGTACTTACCTGCCAGTTGTAGGTAACGCCTGTTCCTGTTGCGGTAACACTGAAGCTTGCATTTCCGCCGGTACAACCTGTAGTACTTACAGGCTGCGCTGTGATAGCTGCAGCTGTATTAACAGTTAGCGTACCGCAGTCTGTAGTAACAGAAGGAGTACATCCGCCAGAAACTATACAGCGATAAGCTGCATCATTCATAGCTGCTGTTACTCCAGTTAGATTAAGGCAATTTGAATTTCCACCCACAACATTGACCCAAACTCCTGCACCAGAGCAACCTTGCAGGTTTACCTGCCATTGATAGCCAACATTAAAGCCGGTAGCTGTTACGCAGAAACTTGCATTACCCCCTTCACACGCAGTAGCGCTGGCTGGTTGCGCTGTAATCGAAGGAGCACTGTTGACATTTAATACAGCAGGGTCAGAATTTACACCTGCAGGATTACATGCAATGCTCACTACGCAACGGTATTGATTATTATTCATTGCAGCAGTTACTGCATTTAAAGTAAGTGTAGCAGTAGTAACGGCAGGAACCAGATCATTCCAGTTTGCACCGCCATTGGTGCTCACCTGCCAGTTATAAGAAAGGCCGGAACCGGATGCTGCAACCGTAAAGCTGGCATCGCTGCCAACACACACTGTAGTACCTACCGGTTGTGCAGTAATAGAAGCAGGTGTATTGATGGTTAAAGTGCCTGCGTTTGAATTTATTTCAGCAGGGGTACAATCACCATTTACCACGGCACGGTATTGATTATTGTTCATACCCGCTGTTACGGCAGTTAATGTAAGTGTTGAACCGGTTGCTGCAGGAACAACGTCGTTCCAGTTAGCGCCACCGTTAGTGCTTTCCTGCCACCTGTAAGTAGGATTTACTCCTGATACAGCGATCGTAAATGTTGCATCATTACCTGTACAAACCGATACGTTCACCGGTTGGGTTGTGATCGCAACAGCACTGGTAATTGTTAAAGTAGCTACCGCAGAAGTAAGACCGGCAGGCGTACAAGCGCCCGGTCCGTTCACTATACAACGGTATTGATTGTTATTCATACCTGCAGTTACACCTGTCAGGGTTAATGTTGGAGTATTTACAGGAGGAGCAACATCGTTCCAGTTAGCGCCGCCATTGGTGCTTACCTGCCAGTTATAAGTTATACTTGCACCTGTTGCAGTTACACTGAAAGAAGCATTACCACCTGCACAAGCTGAGGCATTAGAAGGATCTGCTGTGATAGACAATGCGCCTGTTGTTACAGTAAGAAGTGCTGCTGATGAATTAACGCTTGTTGTTGGGCAACCACCGGTAACTACGCAACGGTATAAATTTCCACTCATTGAAAGGGTTACTGCATTCAATGTAAGTGTAGTTGTAGTATTGACTGGAGATACATCATTCCAGTTAGCGCCGCCATTGGTGCTTACCTGCCAGTTGTATGTATTTGTTCCCGCAACAGCGATGGTAAATGTTGCATTCGTTCCGGCACAAACTGATGTATTGGAAGGCTGTGCTGTGATCGATGGCGTTGATGTGTTTACCGTTAATGTTCCGGCATTTGAATTTACAGGTGTATTAGGGCAACCGCCTGAAACTACACAACGGTATTGGTTACCATTCATTCCAACTGTTACACCCACCAACGTAAGTGTAGCTGTTGTAACTGCAGGAGAAACATCGCTCCAGTTAGCGCCACCATTGGTACTAACCTGCCATTTATAAGTTAAGTTATAACCTGTAGAAGTTACGCTGAAGCTTGCATTTGTACCTGCGCAAACAGCTGTATTGGCAGGTTGTGCAGTCAAGGAAGGTATTGGAGGAAGATTGAATGCGGCAGTTTGATCTGCAGCACTGAATGAACTTCCCTGTAAAGCGCTGTAGCCCATTCCTCTTTTGGCAAATGCAGCCCACAATGTACAAAGGTGTGCACCACCATATAAATTCTGGTCAGCAGTCATGATTGCATTTCTTGCGTCCACAAAGCCAGGGCTACATGGTTGCAGTTTCATTCCTTCGATTACAAGTTTCATTGCAACACTGTTTCCACCTGTACCTGTTGCATTGAAAATATTAGGATTGATACCATCCTGTTGTATAAGTGCCCAGGTCATTTCCCAAAGGATCTCTGCCCATACTTCACCGGTATTATGAACTTCTGTTCCGATGATACCAGTTCCAAGATCAGCATAAGTAAGGGGGTTAACGGCAATATCAGTACAATATTTGTAATGGCGAATTCCAACTCCGGGTGCGCTTGTAGCGAATAGATTAGCTCCACCCAAAGCATACAGGCCCATCGGGCGTGGCTTAAGAACACCATCTGTTACCAAAGCAGTTGTCCAGTCTGTTGTCATCATCAGTGCCACAAAATCACTCCATCCTTCTCCACCCTGTTCTCCATTTTGCAGGCAACCTGAAACATTTGGTCCGCCAGTTAAGCGGTTTGAAATACCATGGCCAAATTCATGACAAACAATACCATTATCAACATCACCATCAATATTTACAGAAAGTGTTCCACTCATGGTAACATTTAAACCATTACCTAACTGTGCTACAAAAAGAGCACCGGTAATATCTGATATCATGATGGCTGGTATCGTAACAGTATTATCCGTACCGCCCATTGCTATCGGATCACCCGCCACATTGTTTACCATGATCACGCCAATAGCACCGGCATTTTGAGCAGCCAATACTTTTACAGTAAAGTTGCAATTGCCCCTGTTTATCAAAGCTATCTTACCGGTTAAGGTATTTGAAGGAGCGCCGGAACATGCTTCATGTGTTCCACCAGCGGCATCATTAAAATAAACTACATCACCGGTAACGGGTCCAACATTCCCTAATTTATTATTTATACTGAAAACACTTTCAATGGCTGGATAATCGCCAACAAAAGGGCCGGGGGCATTTGCATGCAGGGTAACAACTGTAGGAGCCGGGGCCCAAAGGAACATTTGCATCCTGGGCCTTGTACCATCTGCAGGTGTGCTGAAATTTGCATTGCTCATACCTGCACCGTCCTGTGCTTCTGCCTGTACATAGTCATTGCCATTTCCACCCCTTCCAAGATTATCTGTTTGAAAATTACCTGACACTTCATTAAAGCCGTACTGGTAATACACATCATGCATCATATTATTCCAGTAAAAAAGATTGTTTAACGCAAACTTTTTATTTATGATAACAGCAGGCTCCTGTGTTGTTACAGGTGTTTGGGTAAAAGTTAATGTAGGAATAGCTGTTGTAGAAGTATCGGGCCAGTTGTTGGTAGCATTTGGTGAATTGGTAGATGCCACATCCAGGTAAGCAAAAACATTGTTACCTCTTGTCCAGCTATAATTGGTCGTTCCATCAAAATGCCAGCCATTGGTTATGGCATTATTTCCTACACCTGATGCTTCCCAGGGATTGTGTATAAGGGCAGTTGAGCCATAGTTAGGGCTTTCTACTGGTATCGGGTAGATCCTGTAATCCCCACCTGTAACAGTTGGTGGTGGCGGAGGGTTAAACAGGTTTAATTGTTCAAAGCTGCTTTTCTTTGGTTGTAAATTGTCTTCTTTGGGGCGAAACAATGAAAGGTAATCAGCTTTTTGATCCTGTTTTTCATAAACAGTAAGGTTATATTTATTGATAACAGCTCCTGTAACTGCATCCACCTGTATATACCAAGTATCGGCCTTTCCTTGTGGAAATACCTGTACCTGCCAGGCAAGCTTAACTGATTTTAAATTTCCTTTTTCTATAGGTACCCACATTAATTCAGCCGTTACATTTTCAGTAACAGAAGCAGGTTTGCCGAAATTCAGTTTCGTTCCATTATCAGATGAGCTAACGGGCGATAAAGATGGAGCCGGCAACATGGCTTCAGTGAATGCCCTGTTTACAGCCTGGATAGCGGAAACAGAAGGAGTAGCACCTTGCTGGTTGGTTAGCTTACTCATGTCAGCGAGAAGCGCTCCTGCATTAGAAACTACCTTATCATTTTTAAAAGCCAGTACCAGCATCTGGTTATAAACCGGAAGGCCTTTATAGGTTTGCAGGAGATAAACCATCTCTGTTCCTGCGATCTCATTAAAATAAGCGCTGCTTACTTTAAGATTGCTTAACTGATCAGGTGACAAACCGATCGCTTCGCTGTGTTTACTTACCAGTTGCATGGCCTCAATGTTCTTGTCATACTGGGCCTTTGTAAGAAATACGCAAAACAATAAAGTAAATAAAAGGAAAATTTTTTTCATAATGTCCTCATTAAATGGTTAAAATAAATTGCCACAACTACATGTTATGTACAATTGTAAGATGGTTTAAATTATAGAAAATATACTGTTGTAAAATAAGCGTGCTGATTTTTGAATTATTTTATTCATGTTAGTTTGGCCGAAGAGTACACAACTTTCTTGTTTTTTGAAAAACCAGCTGGGTTGGTAATTAAAAACATAAAATTGAAGGCGGGAAATTACATTATTTTTTTAAAAAAATCACTGCGTATGCTAATTATAATAAAATAAATGATCAAAAGCAGTGCCCGCTGGTTTAACAACCCAGAGTAATGATTAAACCAGCATTATTTTATATTTTTTTCTAATGAATAGCTTCAATTTTTTAAAACCGTTAAAGCCTGCATTTCCTGCAGGCAGCTAACATCCATAAAGAGTGCTGAGTCATTTAATAAAGTAACCGATCCGCATCAGTATTTCTTTTAAATATTGCTGTTTTTTTTGCCATTCCGGCTGCCTTCCCCTACCTTTGCAGCCGATTTAAAAAGGGTTGATAAATTATATATTTACAATCATAAATATGCTGTCAATCCATCAGCTTTTCAATTATCAATTAATAAACTATGGTAGAAATTAAACCAGATGAAATTTCGGCGATACTACGCCAGCAGTTAAGCAATTTCAATGCAGGAGCGAGTTTGGAAGAAGTGGGAACCGTATTGCAGGTAGGTGATGGAATTGCACGTGTTTACGGCCTGAGGAATGTTCGTTCCGGTGAGCTTGTTGAGTTTGATAATGGAATTAAAGCCATTGCATTGAACCTTGAGGAAGACAATGTGGGTGTGGTTTTAATGGGTGACAGCAGCGGGATCAAAGAAGGTGATAAAGTAAAGCGTACAGGCCAGATCGCTTCTATAAAGGTTGGAGAAGGAATGAGCGGACGTGTTATCAATACACTGGGTGAGCCTATTGATGGCAAAGGGCCTATCAAAGGTGAATTATATGAAATGCCATTGGAGCGTAAAGCGCCAGGGGTTATCTTCAGGGAGCCTGTAAAAGAGCCATTACAGACCGGGATCAAAGCGATCGATGCAATGATACCCATTGGCCGTGGCCAGCGTGAGTTGATCATTGGCGACAGGCAGACTGGTAAAACAGCCATTGCCGTTGATACCATCATCAACCAAAAAGAATTTTATGCAGCCGGCAAACCGGTTTATTGTATATATGTGGCGATCGGGCAGAAGGCATCTACCATCGCAGGAATCATGAAAACACTGGAAGAGTATGGGGCAATGGCTTATACTACGATTGTTGCGGCATCAGCATCAGATCCTGCGCCACTTCAGTTCTACGCCCCATTTGCGGGTGCAGCCATCGGAGAGTTTTTCAGGGATACAGGCCGCCCGGCTTTGATCATTTATGATGATCTTTCAAAACAGGCGGTGGCTTATCGTGAAGTATCATTGCTGTTACGCCGCCCACCAGGGCGTGAAGCATATCCGGGTGATGTGTTCTACCTGCATAGCCGTTTACTCGAAAGAGCTGCGAAAGTGGTATCTAAAGATGATATTGCCCAGCAGATGAACGATCTTCCGGACTCTATTAAGCACCTTGTAAAAGGAGGAGGATCTTTAACCGCTTTACCGATCATTGAAACACAGGCGGGTGACGTATCGGCATATATTCCTACAAATGTTATTTCTATTACAGACGGTCAGATATTCCTGGAAGGTAACCTCTTCAACGCAGGTATCAGGCCGGCCATTAACGTGGGTATCTCGGTTAGCCGTGTGGGTGGTAATGCGCAGATCAAATCCATGAAAAAGGTAGCGGGTACATTGAAACTTGACCAGGCCCTGTATCGTGAGCTTGAAGCATTCTCTAAATTTGGTGGAGATCTGGATGCTGCTACCAAGAACGTTATTGATAAAGGAGCAAGGAATGTGGAAATATTAAAACAGGCCCAGTATGCACCATTCACGGTAGAAAAGCAGGTTGCTATGATCTACCTCGGAACACAGGGCTTATTAAAAGCGGTAGCTGTAAAAAATGTAAAAGCATTTGAAGAGCACTTCCTGCTTGAAATGGAAAATAAACATCCTGAGATCCTGGCAGAATTCAAAAAAGGCAATTTGCCGGAAGATGGCTTGAAAAAACTAACAGACCTGGCAAGCGGAATCGCTGCTCAGTATAAGTAAGTCTATATAAGCTTAATAATCATGCCTCCCACGGGAGGCATTTTTTATTTAGGTATTTTGCTAACCATCATAATAAAAAATAACAGATACCGGATCGGTAATAAGAATCGAATTTCTATCCGACATCCTTTATCTGGTCTCCTGTATCGGCATTTTTGTCAGTATTTTTCTTGGGAATACTTTTTGCACCCATACGGGAAAGGAAAAAGAAAATGACATTCGGAATAATAGCCATCTCAGTAGTTTTTATGATCATTGGCATGCTTGTGCAGTACAGGCTTAAGAGTAAATTTGAACAATACAGTAAAGTGCCAACCAGCAGCGGTTTAAGTGGCGCCGAAGTTGCCAAAAAAATGCTCAGGGATAATGGAATATATGATGTGGAAGTGGTTTCAGTCCCCGGTACTTTGTCGGATCATTATAATCCTGTAAATAAAACAGTAAATCTAAGCGCCGAAGTATACGAGGGGAGAAGCGTAGCAGCGGCGGCTGTTGCGTCTCATGAATGCGGTCATGCTGTACAACATGCAACTGCTTATTCAATGCTGATGCTTCGCAGTAAGATCGTTCCTGCGGTGCAGATTAGCAGTACGCTTTCGCAATGGGTCATTATTGCCGGACTTGGCTTTATGGGTTTTGGTGGCGGCAACCCAACCATACTTTTAATAGGGATTGTTTTATTTGCGGTTACCACATTATTTTCAGTCATTACCTTGCCCGTGGAATTTGATGCTTCCGCGAGAGCGCTTAACTGGCTGGGCACAGCAAATATCACAACCGTAAATGAAAAGGAAAATGCAAAAGATGCTTTAAAGTGGGCAGCGCTTACTTATGTTGTAGCTGCATTGGCTTCCATTGCAATGCTGGTTCAATATATCCTGATCTACCAGGGCAGAAGCAGAGATTAAGCAACCAATAAAAAATAAGATCATAAAAAAAGAAAAAGATAGCGTTAAGTTTTGCAGGAATAAATTTTTCTCCTTCAATTCGTAACTCGCAACTCTCAACTATATTTGCTCACACATTCAATTATTATACAATGGATTTTGGAAAAGAATTTGAAAAATATGCTGTAAAGCACAAAGGAATTAGCAGCAACACATTGCATGGTTACGTCAATCACAATGTAACCAACCTTACACCTAATATTATTGAAGAGCGCCCAATGAACGTTGCAGTGATGGATGTATATAGCCGTTTAATGATGGACAGAATCATCTTCCTGGGTTATCCCATCAACGATGAAGTTGCAAACATTGTTACAGCTCAATTATTGTTTTTAGAAAGT
>Ga0247771_1000561_pt1 | contig 11613 bp, 8 predicted proteins | sample UWRJL197509C6_FD_179948 | JGI IMG/M metagenome (GOLD analysis project Ga0247771, IMG submission 179948) | Plant litter microbial communities from Arlington Agricultural Research Station in Wisconsin, United States - UWRJ-L197-509C-6 | ecosystem: Environmental > Terrestrial > Plant litter >...
CCAACCACCCGCGGATGCTGTCCGCGCTGGAGGAGGCCAAGGGCAACGGCGCGAAGATCATCGCGATCAACCCGCTGCCCGAGGCCGGGCTGATGCGGTTCAAGAACCCGCAGAACGTGCGCGGCCTGGTCGGCAAGGGCACGCCGCTGGCCGACGAGTTCGCGCAGATCAAGCTCGGCGGCGACCAGGCGCTGTTCCAGGCGATCGGCAGCCTGCTGCTGTCGTGGGGCGCGGAGGACCGCGAGTTCATCGACCGGTACACCCACGGCTTCGAGGACTACCGGGCCCACGTCGCCGAGGTCGACTGGGCCTCGGTCGACGCCGCGACCGGGCTGTCGCGCGAGCAGATCACCAAGGTCGCGCGGATGTTCGCCGACTCGGAGCGGACGATCGTCTGCTGGGCGATGGGCCTGACGCAGCACAAGCACTCGGTGCCCTCCATCCAGGAGATCACCAACGTCGTGCTGCTGCGCGGCATGATCGGCAAGCCCGGCGCGGGCCTGTGCCCGGTGCGCGGGCACTCCAACGTCCAGGGCGACCGGACGATGGGCATCTGGGAGAAGATGCCGGAGAAGTTCATGTCCGCGCTGGAGCAGGAGTTCTCCATCCGGGTGCCGCGCAAGCACGGGTTCGACACCGTGGCGGCGATCCGCGCGATGCGCGACGGCGACGCCCGCGTCTTCTTCGCCGTCGGCGGCAACTTCGCCTCCGCCTCACCGGACACCCCGGTCACCGAGAAGGCCCTGCGCGGCTGCGACCTGACCGTGCACGTGTCGACCAAGCTCAACCGGTCGCACGTGGTCACGGGCAAGGTGGCGCTGATCCTGCCGACGTTGGGCCGCACCGAGAGCGACCTCCAGCACTCCGGCGAGCAGTTCGTCACCGTCGAGGACTCGATGTCCGTCGTGCACCGCTCCCGAGGCAGGCTCACGCCCGCGAGCGACCACCTGCTGTCCGAGGTGTCGATCGTCTGCCGCCTGGCCCGCGAGGTCCTCGGCGGTGAGCACCCGGTGCCGTGGGAGGAGTTCGAGAAGGACTACGACACCATCCGCGACCGGATCGCCAACGTCGTGCCCGGCTGCGCCGACTACAACACGCGGGTCCGGCAGCCGGACGGTTTCGTGCTCCCCCACGCGCCTCGCGACGCGCGGGAGTTCAACGCCACCAAGTCCGGCAAGGCGAACTTCACCGCGAACGAGCTGACCGTGCTGCGGGTGCCGGAGGGCAGGCTGCTGCTCCAGACCATGCGCAGCCACGACCAGTACAACACCACGATCTACGGCCTGGACGACCGCTACCGCGGCGTGAAGGACGGGCGGCGGGTCGTGTTCGTCGCGCCGGACGACCTGACGTCGCTCGGCTTCACCGACGGCGAGGTCGTGGACATCGTCAGCGAGTGGCCGGAGGACCCGACCGGGGTCGTCGAGCGGCGCGCCGAGTCGTTCCGGATCGTGTCGTACCCGACGGCCGTCGGTTGCGCCGCCGCGTACTTCCCGGAGGCGAACTCGTTGGTGCCGCTGGACTCCCAGGCCACCACGTCCGGAACGCCCACGTCGAAGTCGATCGTCGTGCGGCTGGAGCACCGGGCTTAGGCCGGGGTTTTCACGACAGCGCGCCCATCGCCTCGGCGAACCGCGCCTTCGCCCTGATCGCGGCGCCGTGCCTGCCCGCCGCGGTCAGGGCGTCGACGAGGTCGCGGTGGGCCTGCTCGTCGTAGGGGTCCTTGGCCAGCAGGCGTTGCAGGTAGTACCCGGCCTCGTCGACGTCGGCCGCGCCCGCGGCCAGGGTCCGGGCCACCCGCAGGTAGACCACGCGGATCTCCTCGCGCAGGGCCACCGCCCAGTCGTCGTACGGCTCGTCCTCGAACAGGTCGCCCGTGTACGCGGCCTCGGCGGCGGCCAGCACCTCCCGGTCGCCCGTCCGCAGGCCCTCGTGGGCGGCGGCGAGGAAGTCCTCCAGGTCGATCGCTGCCCGGCCCGCGTCCAGCGCCACGGTGTGCTGGTCGGCGAGCACGAGGTCGCCCGCCGGGTCGAGCGCGGAGCGGACCGTGGACAGCGCGACGGACAGCCGGTGCCCCACCTTCCCGGAGTCCTCGTCCCACAGCAGACGGGCCAACTCGTCGCGGGCGATCCCGCGACCGCGCCGGACCACCAGGATCCGCAGCAGGTCCCGCGCCTTGCGCGACTGCCACACCGACCGGGGCAGCGGCTCGCCCGCCACCCGGACCTCGAACCGGCCGAGCGTGCGGATCTCCACGGGCTCGACCGGCGCGGGCACCCCTCGTGACGCCAAGGCCCGGCGAGCCACCCGCGCTTGGGCGCGTTCCTCGGCCGACGCGTGCGGCAACGCGCCCAGCAGCACGGTGACCCGGTCCGCGTCGACCGCGGCCCCGGTGTCCCGGCAGATCGTCCTCGCCTCCAGCAGCGCGGCCCTGGCCTTCGCGGGCCGGGCCGCCGCCAGGAGTTCCAGCGCCTCGGCCAGTCGTGCGCGGTCCCGGTGCAGGCGGGCCTTCTCCGCCGCCAACGCGGCCGTTCCCGCCGCGCGCTCGTGGTCACCGCGCCCGTGCTCCACCCAGCCGAGCGCCAGCAGCGTGCGGATCGCGGCCGGTCCGACGGCCGCGCGGTGCGCACGGTCGGCCAGCTCGGCCGCAGCCGCGAGGTCGTGGCCCACCATCAACCGGGCCAGGCCGACCAGCGCGGGCACCAGGCCCTGCCGGTCGCCCTCCGCGCCGCACACCCGGACCGCCTCCTCGTAGGACGCCCGCGCGAGGCTGGTCCGGCCGCGCAGCTGGTGCACGTCCCCCAAGCCCGCCAACGGGTACGCCAGCCGCTGCGACCCCACCGTGTGCTCCACGGCCAGCGCGCGCTCGAAGCGGTCGCACGCAGCGTCCAGGTCGCCCAGCCGCAGCAGCGCGTCGCCGCCGTTGCACAGCGCGATGCCCAGCACGGTCAGGTAGCCGACCTCCTCGGCCTGCGCCACCGCCAGGTCCGCCAGCTCGGCGGCCTCGGCGTACCGCGCCTCGCCCAGCAGCCGCGACGACAGGTTGGTCCGCATCCGCGCCGACTCGACCCGGTCGCCCGCGGCCTCGGCCAGCGCCAACGCCTTCTCGTAGTGGTGCTGCTCGGCGGCGCAGTCGCCGACCATCTCCGCGGCGAACCCGAGCGCCACGTGGCTGGCCACCAGCGCCCGCTGGTCACCCGTCTCCACGGCCGCCCGCCACGCGCGGTCCGCGTGGTCGCGGCAGGCTGCCTCGTCGCCGATCGCCCAGTGCGCGGTGGCCGTCCACGCCAGCAACAACCCGTCCGGCGTGCCCTTGGCGTACCACTCCAACGCCTGCCGCGGCCTGCCCCGCCGGTACTCCAGGTGCCCCAGCAGCCGGGCCACGTCGGCGGAGCCGCTCGCGGCCAGCGGCAGGCAGATCGCCGCCGCCGCGTCCAGGTCCCCCGCCAGCGCCAACGCCTCGGCGTGCAGGCAGTGCACGTCCACCGACCGCTCGGCGGCGGGCACCCGTTCGACCCAGTCGAGCGCGGCCCGCACGCCGTGGCGCGCGAGCAGCCGCCTGCCCTCCGACTCCACCTGTCCCCCATGACCTTGAGCCGACGTTGATCCCACCCTGACACCCGTGCGGAGTCTGGTGGCGAAACGGAAATACCGCTGGAGGAAACCCCGTGAGACGTGTGCTCGCCGCCCTCGTGGGGCTGCTGCTGAGCGTGGTGGCCGCGCCCGTTCCCCGCGCGGTGGCGGCGGTGGACGGCTACGGCTGGGTGTGGGCCGACCAGGCGTCCCACCGGGTCGGCGAATGGTACCGGCCGGACACCGGCTACCAGTACGGCTTTCCCGGCCCTGGTCAGGAGAACCTCGTGCGGCACGAGGGCCCCGGCACGTACACCGTGTACTTCGACGGCGTGCTGCGCGCGGGCGTGGGCCACGTGAACGCCTACGGCGGGGACACCCGTGCCCGCTGCAAGATCGCGAGCAGGGCTCCCGGCATCTCCGGGGAGTACCTGGTCGTCCAGTGCTACTCCTTCGGCGGCGCGCTCGTGGACAGCGTGTTCACCGCCTCGTTCACGAACATGCGCACCAGGAACCACCCGTTCGCCTACCGGGCGTCCTACGGCGGGACGGTGGTGCAGCACAACTCCTCGTTCGGCGCGGTGACCTCCACGCGGGTGGAGGCGGGCACGTACCGAGTGGCGTTCAAGGGGCTGCCCCAACGGGGCACCGTCCTGATCACCGCCACCGGGCCGGACGCCGTGTGGTGCACCAACGGCCGGGCCGCCCTGGACGGCCTCTCCCTGGTGGTGTGGGTGATCTGCCACTCGCCGGTCGACGGGTCGCGCGCCGACTCCGAGTTCGACGTCACCTACGCCGTGGGCGGAGGCGTCACCGGCGCACCGGAACCGGTGGCGGGCTACGCGCTCGTGACCTCGACCCCCGGCCTGCCCATCCCGTTCCAGTTCCCGGAACCCCGGTGGCGCCTGGAGAACCCGGAGCGCGGCGTGTGGGTGATCACGCCGTGGCGGCCGGTCGACCGGGGCGCCTACCAGATCACCGTCGACGACGCCCAGCCGAACACCTGCGTCACCGCCGGTTGGTACGCGTCGGTGACCGTCCGGTGCTACGACCTCGCGGGCGCGCCGCTCGACACCGGCCTCTACGTCTCCTACCTGGGCACACCCGAGCCCCTTCGCGATGGAGGAACCCCTTGAGAGCGAACAGATCCGTCCTGCTGACCGGCGTCGTGCTCAGCCTAGTGACGACGCTGGCCCCGACCGCGCACGCCGCACCGGACTGCTCGGTGCCCGACGGCCGGATGAAGTCCGCGGTCTGCGAGATCAGCGCCGCCGCGCCGCCAGAAGGCTACGGCTGGGTGTGGGCCAACGACGCGGGACACACCGTCGGCGAGTGGTACGCGCCCAGCACGACGTACCAGTACAGCTCGGTCACGAACCTCCCGACCAACCAGGTCCGGCACGTCGGGCCGGGCACCTACACGGTGTTCGTCGACGGCGTCTCCCCCACCGCGGGCGTCACGCACGTGACGGCCTACGGCTGGGAGAACCGCGCACGCTGCAAGAACACCGTCACCACTCCCACCCTCGGCGGCCAGTACCTCACCGTCCGCTGCTACGCGTTCGACGGCACACTCGTGGACAGCCAGTTCACGGCGTCGTTCACCAACCTGCGGACCCGCTACTACGACTTCGGCTACCGCGCCGTCAACAACAGCACGGTCACCACGCACAACTCCACCACCGGCGCGGTGCTGTACGCGCGGGAGGCGTTGGGGCAGTACAGGGTCTCGTTCAAGTCGTTGGGCGGCAGCCCCGGCGGCACGGTGCAGATCACCGCCACCGGCCAGACGGACGTGTGGTGCAAGACGGCGGACTGGTACCCGGACGCGGTCTACCACCACGTCCTGGTCCGCTGCTTCACCCCGGCCGGAGCAGCGGCCGACAGCGAGTTCAACGTCACCTTCGTCCGCAAGGGCAACATCCTCGGCGACAAGAACCCCACCCCCGGCCTGGAATCCGCCTACGGCTGGGTCACCTCGGGCACCAGCGCCCCCGACACCTGGGCGTTCCCCCTGCCGACCTGGACCGTCACCAGCCTAGGCACCGGCATCCGCGACGTGGCCCCGGCCCAGCCGTTGAACGGCGGCGACGTCCAGATCACCGCCTACGACGGCACCACCAACTCCTGCGCCATCGCCTACTGGACCTGGGCATCGGCCACCGTCCAGTGCTACACCACCACAGGCGCCTTGGTGGACTCCCCGTTCGACATCTCCCACGTGGGCAAACGCACGTAAAACGGCCGTGCGGCCCAAGATCACCCGCTACCGTCCGATCATGACCCGGTGGCACTGGTGGACCCTGACCGCGTTCGCCGTTCTCGTGGCCGCCACTTGGTGGTCCCCGCTCTGGCCGGGCGAGCAGGCCCTGCACACGTCCCTGACCGTGCTGGCCCTGCTCGCCCTGGCCTGGGTGCAACGCCGCCACCCACTCCCCCTCGGTTCGTGGCTCCTGGTCCTCCTCTTCCTGTCCCTGCACACCGTCGCCGCCCGCTGGCTGTACTCCGCCGTCCCCTACGACGACTGGACCCAGGCCGCCTTCGGCATCCGCCTCTCGGACGCCTTCTCCTGGCACCGCAACCACTTCGACCGCCTGGTCCACTTCACCTACGGCCTCTGCCTGGTGGGCGTCCTCCACCGCCACCTCGGCTGGTGGCGCTCGGTGGAGGTGGTGGTCTCCACCAGCGCCCTGTACGAGCTGTTCGAGTGGGCCATCGCCATGACCCTGGCACCGGACCTGGCCGAGTCCTACAACGGCCAACAGGGCGACATGTGGGACCCGCACAAGGACATGGCCCTGGCCCTGCTGGGCGCGGTGGTGATGGTCGCGCTCCAGGCCGTCACAAGCCGCCGAAAAACACCGACGAACACCCCACGCCCCAAACCACCGACAAGCACGCCCAAACCCGAGCCCGCCACCCACCAGACCTGAACCCGAACACGGTGACTCGCCGTCCAGCACCGGTTGGTGCCAGCCGGGCGGTGCCAGCCGGGCGGTGCCAGCGCTGCCCGGCCAGGTCTGGCCTACCGCCAGCGAACACGGTCACTCGCCACCCGGCACCGGTTGGTGTCAGCCGGTCGGTGTCGGCGTTGCCCGGCCGGGTCTGGCCTGCCGTCAACGGGCGTGGTGACTCGCCAGCCAGCACCGACAGTGCCAGCCGGACGTCAGCGTTGCCCCAGCCGGGCCTGGCCTGCCGTCAGCGAACACGGTGGCTCACCGCCCGGCACGGGTCGGTGCCAGCCGGTCGGTGTCGGCCTGTCGGCGTCGGCCCGTGGGTGTCGGCCCGTGGGTGTCGGCGTTGTCAGCCGGTTCGTGTCGGCGTTGGCCCAGTCGGGCTTGGCCCCGGCCGTCAGCGCCCGCGGTGGTGTGCCAGCACGGCCATGGCGGCGTTGTGGCCGCCCAGCCCGCTGACGCCGCCTCCTCGCCGAGCGCCCGCGCCGCAGACGAACAGGTTGGGCACGTCCGTCTCTACGCCCCACGCGCCCACCTCGGCGTCGGTCTCGGCGAACGGCCACGACAGGTCGCCGTGGAAGATGTTGCCGCGCGGCATGCCGAGTTCCGCCTCCAGGTCGAGCGGGGTGCGGGCCTCGATGCACGGGGCACCGTTCGCGTCGACGGCCAGGCACGACTCGATCGGGTCCACCAGGTACCGGTTTAGGCCGGCCAGGTAGCGCTCGACCAGCGAGTCGCGCAGGGTGTCGTTGCGCCCCTCGAACAGGGCCGCGGGCAGGTGGAGGCCGAACAGCGTCAGGGTGTGGTGTCCGGCCAGCGACGGTCCGAGGATCGACGGGTCGGTCAGCGAGTGGCAGTACATCTCGCCGGGCAGCACCGTCGGCACCTCGCCCGCCGCGCTCTCCGCGTACGCCCGCTCCAACTGGTCGTACGACTCGTCCAGGTGGAACGTCCCGGCGAACGCCAGCTCCGCGGGCACGCCGGAGCGCAACCGGGGCAGCCTGGTCAGCAGCATGTTGACCTTGAGCTGACACCCCTCACCCCGTGACACCACCTCCTTCCCCCGCAACGAGTCCAGCACCGCGGGCCCCACGCCCGCCAGCACGTACCGCGCCCGCACCTCCCGGCCACCGAAGACCACCGCCCCGGACTCGCCGTCGGCCGACACCCGTGTCACCTCTGCCCCGGTGACGATCTCCACGCCCGCCTCGGACGCGACGCGCAGCAGCTCGGCCGTCACCGCGCCCATGCCGCCGACCGGCACGCGCCACTCCCCCGTGCCGTTGCCGATCACGTGGTAGAGGAAGCACCGGTTGGCCGCCAGGTCCGGCGACTTCAGGGACGTGTGCGTGCCGATCAGCCCGTCGGTCGCCACGACCCCGCGCACGACGTCGTCCGGGAACAGCTCCTCCAGCGTCGCGCCGAGCGGCCGCTCGAACACCGGCGTCCACGTCGGCCCCGCCAGCCGCGCGAACTCGGCCCGCGACAACAGCGGTTCCAGCATCGTCGGGGCCAGCACGCCCGCCAGGGTGTCCAGGGACGCGTACCAGCGCCGCCACGCCCGCCACGCCTCGTCCGACCCCGTGAGCGCCCGGAACGAGGCCTCGGTGGCCGGACCGGGCTCGCGCTCGACCAGCAGCCCGCCCTCGCCCCACGGCGTGTACGACGACGCGGCCCGCGACCGCAGTTCCACCCGCAGCCCGAGGTCGGCGACGATCCGGTCCGGCAGCAGGCTCACCAGGTACGAGAACCGCGACAGCCGCGCGGGCACCCCCGCGAACGGGGACGCGCTCACGGCCGCCCCGCCGACGTGGTCGAGCCGCTCCACCACCAGCGTCGACAGCCCGGCCTTCGCCAGGTACGTCGCCGCTACCAGCGCGTTGTGCCCGCCACCCACCACCACGACGTCATAGGAGTCCACCCGGCCAACCTAACGCCGCCGGGGCGGATCGCGGCCTGCGAAAAGCCGCACCACGAACCCACCGCGGCCGAGGACGGGAACGACCCCCGCCGGGACGCGCGACGCGAATGCCGCGAGCGCGTCCCGGACCAGGAGCCACCAGAGCAGAAGAACCATGCGATCAGTAGACCGACGAGCACCGACAAAAACCGGGCTCAGGCCGTCACCCGATCGGGTGGAGCACTCAGCTGCTGAACAACGGGATCACCTTGCGGACCAGTTCCTCCAGCCCGTAGACGAGCGGAAGACCCACCCACAGCCACGCGAACACGATCAACGGTCGCCTCATCGGGACGCCTCCTCCAGCTCCGCGGCCTCGTGGAACCTCGCGGCGACCGGCTTCACCAGCTCGTTCGCCACGAGACCGACCACCAGCAGCGCGATCATGATGTAGAGCGAGTTCGTGTACAGGTCCGGCCCCGACTTGCCCGCGGCCTTCTGACCGTCCGCGATGGCGTTGACGATCAGCGGCCCGAGCACACCGGCCGTCGACCACGCCGTCAGCAGCCGACCGTGGATCGCGCCGACCTGGTACGTGCCGAACAGGTCCTTCAGGTACGCCGGGATGGTCGCGAAACCGCCGCCGTAGAACGACAGGATCACCATGGCGCACACCACGAACAGCGCCGTGGACACGTTGCCCGCCAACGCGATCACCAGGTACATGAGCGCGCCGACACCGAGGTAGATCCGGTAGATGTTCTTGCGCCCCACCAGGTCCGATGTGGACGACCAGACGATCCGGCCCGCCATGTTCGCCAACGACAGCAGTGCCACGAACCCGCCCGCCGCCGCGACCGCGACCGGCGTCGCCGTGCCGGAGAAGAAGTCGACGATCATCGGCGACGCCTTCTCCAGGATGCCGATGCCCGCGGTGACGTTGAAGCACAGGATGACCCACAGCAGCCAGAACTGCGGCGTGCGGATCGCGTTGCGCGCGGACACGTTCGCCGTCGTGATCATCTTGTTGACGACCGCCACGGCCGGTTCCCAGCCGGGAGGCCGCCAGCCCTCGGCGGGCACGCGGATCAGCAGCACTCCCAGCGACATGAACACCGCGTAGACGACGCCGTGCACCGCGAACGACTCGGCGATGCCCGTGTGGTCCTTGCCGAACGACTTGAGCATCTGCGTCGACCACGGCGACGCGATCAGCGCACCGCCGCCGAAGCCCATGATCGCGATGCCGGTCGCCATGCCCGGCCGGTCCGGGAACCACTTGATCAGCGTCGACACCGGCGAGATGTAGCCGATGCCGAGCCCGATGCCGCCGACGAAGCCGTAGCCGATCACCACCAGCCAGAACTGCGAGGTCCACGCGCCGAGCGCGGAGATCAGGAACCCCGACGAGAAGCACACCGCGGACACGAACATCGCCCAGCGCGGACCGTTGCGCTCGACGAGCGTGCCGCCGAACGCGGCCGAGAGCCCGAGCATGACGATGCCGAGCTGGAACGGCAGGGCGCTCTGCGTGCCGGACAGGCCCAGCGCGCCTTCGAGGGGCGACTTGAAGACGCTCCACGCGTAGGCCTGGCCGATGGCGAGGTGGACCGAGAGCGCGGCCGGCGGGATGAGCCAGCGGTTCCAGTCCGCTGGTGCGACTGTTCGGGAGCGGTCGAGGAAACCCACTGTCCGACACCTCCGTAACCTGGTTGGTGACCACCGGAACTTAATTGCTCGCCGATGGTGTTCGCACGAGCGGGGCCGGTGAGCGGTAGGTCATCGGCGGGGAACGGCTCGAAGTTAGGGGTTGTCGAGATGGGACGCGTCACGGTTCGACGTCCGGTGATCAGCTTCTCGTCGCACGGGGAGCGCAGGAAGATCGACGCCCTGGCAGCCGAGGAGCCGTTGGAGTTGCGGGTGGACGGTCGGGCGCTGGCCGTGACGATGCGCACCCCCGGCCAGGACGTGGAACTCGCGCACGGCTTCCTGCTCAGCGAAGGCGTGGTCACCGATGTCGAGGACATCTCGACCGCCCGGTTCTGCGAGGGCACCGGCCCCGACGGGCAGAACACCTACAACGTGCTGGACCTGGCCCTCGCGCCCGGCGTCCCGCCGCCGGACGTGGGCGTCGAGCGGAACTTCTACACCACCTCCTCCTGCGGGGTGTGCGGGAAGGCCGCGCTCGACGCCGTTCGGCTGAAGACCTCGTTCTCCCCGGCGGGAGACCCGTGCCGGGTGCGCGTGGACGTGCTGACCACGCTGCCGGACGTCCTGCGGACCCAGCAGAAGGTGTTCGCCTCGACCGGCGGGCTGCACGCGGCCGGGCTGTTCACCTCGTCCGGCGAGCCGCTGGTGGTGCGCGAGGACGTGGGCAGGCACAACGCGGTCGACAAGGTCCTCGGCTGGGCGCTGATGAACGGTCGGATCCCGCTGCGCGACCACGTGCTGATGGTGTCCGGGCGGGCGTCGTTCGAGCTGGTGCAGAAGGCGGCGATGGCCGGGATCCCGGTCCTGTCGGCGGTGTCCGCGCCGTCCTCGCTCGCGGTGGAGCTGGCCGAGGAGCAGGGCATGACCCTGATCGGCTTCCTCAGGGGCGACTCGCTCAACGTCTACACCGGTGCCGAGCGCGTTGAAGCCCCTTGACGACGTCCTGGTGGTCAGCTTCGAGCAGGCCGTGGCCGTCCCGTACGCGACCCGGCTGCTGGCCGACCTCGGGGCGCGGGTGGTCAAGGTCGAACGCCCCGGCACCGGGGACTTCGCTCGGCACTACGACTCGGCGTGCGGCGAGGTGTCGTCGTACTTCGCGTGGACGAACGTCGGCAAGGAGTCCATCACCCTCGACCTGGCCCACGAACGGGCGGGCGAGGTGGTCTCACGGCTGGTCGCGGCAGCGGACGTCGTGCTGTGCAACCTCTCCCCCGGCGCGGCTCGACGGCACGGGCTGGACGCGGGCACGCTGCGTGCGAGCAGGCCGGACCTCGTCGTGGGCGAGCTGTCCGGGTACGGCGACGGCGGCCCGTACGGCGAGCGGAAGGCGTTCGACGCGCTCATCCAGTCCGAGGCCGGGCTGGTGGAGCTGACCGGCGACGGCGACGTGACCGCGCGGGCCGGGATCTCCGTGGCCGACATCGCGGCCGGGGTGCAGCTCCAGTCCGCCGTGCTGGCCGCGCTGGTCGCCCGCGC
>Ga0247771_1000562_pt1 | contig 11604 bp, 6 predicted proteins | sample UWRJL197509C6_FD_179948 | JGI IMG/M metagenome (GOLD analysis project Ga0247771, IMG submission 179948) | Plant litter microbial communities from Arlington Agricultural Research Station in Wisconsin, United States - UWRJ-L197-509C-6 | ecosystem: Environmental > Terrestrial > Plant litter >...
GAGATCCAGGGTTATGGGAAAAATATCGGTTCCTACGAATCGCAGATCAGCATGCTCGAAGCCAAGGCCAGCGACATCGCCGGCAAAGGCCAGACCCTCGAGACCATGACCAAGGAACGCGACCTCGCCAACCAGGACTGGCTGCGCGCCAAGCAACGCTACAACGACGCTCTCGAGATCAACGGCTCCTCGGTGAATAATTTCAGGCAGACCGTTTACGGCCAGCCCGCCATCGACCCCGAGCCTTCCAAAAGAAAAATGATCGTGGGCATGGCCGGCGCCGCCGCACTCGTGACCACCATGCTGATCATCATCTTCCTCACCTACCTCGATTCTTCGATAAAGACGCCGCTCATCTTCTCGCGCTCCGTGAACCTGAAGCTGATAAGCCTCGTGAACTTCATGGACCTGAAGGACAAGAGCATCGAGGACATCGTGGCCAACCGCACGCAGGCCGACACGAAGGTGGACCGCAATAAGTTCAACGCCTTCCGCGAGTCGATACGCAAGCTGCGCTACGAGATCGAACATACCGGCAAGCAGATCTTCCTGTTTACGAGCACGAAGAAGGGACAGGGCAAGACCACGCTGATACAGGCGCTGTCGTACAGCATGAGCCTCAGCAAAAAGAAGATCCTCATCATCGATACCAATTTCTGCAACCCCGACCTGACGGTGCAGCTCAATGCCGACCCGATCCTCGAGAAGCTGATGCCCTACAAGGCCAACGGCACGACCCTCGTGGACCAGGTAAAAGCCTATTCGAAAGATGTAGGTGAAGGCACCGTGTTCGCCATCGGCTCCGAAGGCGGCGACTATACGCCGTCGGAAGTGCTGCCGCGCGAAAATATCCTGCAGCACCTGCACGGTCTCACCTCCGAGTTCGACTATATTTTCCTGGAAGGCCCCCCGCTGAACGATTTCTCCGACAGCAAGGAACTGGCCCAATATGTCGACGGCGTGATCGCCGTGTTCTCGGCCAACCATATCATCAAGCAGATCGACAAGCAATCCATTGCCTTTTTCAAAGAGTTAAACGGCAAGTTCTGCGGCTCGATCCTGAACATGGTGGACCTGAAGAACGTGAACGTGACCTAGCGGACACGGCCGCCATTCGACATCAAGGAAAGGCCGTTCCGCCTAAAACATGGGAAAAAAATTGATTTTGACCACCCTTTTAATTATCCTTGTACCGTTTTACTCCTCGGTCAACGAAGGGTAGACCCCTTTCCCTAATTATTTCACCGTATGAAAACGTCAAGCATGAGCGTCATTACCGGAAGAACGATATTGTCATTTCAACAAACCTCCTTGCTGGTTCGCCGCTCCCTTTTCATTACCCTTGCCCTCGCCGGCGTGCATGGCAGCCTGCAGGCACAAAACAATCTTCCCGCCCCTACGCCCGCTACCAGCGATACCGCTGTCGAAAGAAAGCTGGTGGAACTGGCCCTGAACAGCCCCGAAGCCCTGAAGGTGAAGCACGAAAGCAGGATCTACGAGTACCAATTGCGCAATGCGAAGAACTCGTGGATGAACCTTCTGACCGTGAGCACCACGTATAACGACCAGAGCTTCAACGTGGCGGCCCGCCAGGCGAACATCATCTACCCGAAGTATTTCTTCGGGCTGAATATTCCGCTGGGCACTCTTCTTTCGCGCACGTCGGTAAAGTCGGCCCGCGAAGGCGTCGAGATCGGCAAGCTGAACGAGGAAGAGATCAGGCGGCAACTGAAAGTAAACGTACTGTCGAAGTACAAACAATATAAAGCCCAGAGCGAGATAATCGCCCTGGAAACCGGATTCATGAACGACTTGCAGGCAGCACTCACGCAGGCCGAGGACAAATTCAGGAAGGGCGCGATCACCTTCGACGCCTACAACCTTTCCCTGCGCAGCCGCAACGACGAGCAGGCAAAGCTGATCAACCTGAAGCTGGCCCAGGACCTCCTGAAGCTGGATATCGAGCGGATCATCGGTACGAGCCTGGAAACTGTGCTTAAATGAACAAAGCGCAAGCCACGGCTGCCGCCATCGTGAAACCGGAACGATCGCGAAGCATTGCTATATATAATCGGAGCGGCATGAAAGCTTATCAGGAACGTATTAAGGATTGGTGGGGCATGGCCTTCAACACCTCCATATTGAAGCGGAGGCGGATGGAGTGGGTCGATTACCTGAGAGGCATCGCCATCCTGCTGATCGTATACCGCCACGTGCTGATCGGCATCCAGCGCGGCAACATCGCCGTACCGCAGATCCTCGTCGATGCCAATATGGTCTTCTACAGCTTCCGGATGCCGCTGTTCTTCATCCTCTCCGGCATCTTCATCAGCCAGAGCCTCGCCAAGAAAGGCGTGGAGAAACTGATCGGCATCAAATTCGAAAAGCTGTTCTACCCCTACCTTATTTGGGCCAGCATACAGATCACCTTGCAGATCGCGCTATCGGGCGTCACCAATTCCAACCGCACGCTGAACGATTTTACCTACCTGTTCTACCAGCCCCGCACGCTGGACCAGTTCTGGTACCTTCCCGCCCTCTTCAACACCACCGTGCTCTATGTTCTGCTGAAGGGCAAATTCCGCATACCCAACGGCGTGCAGCTGATCCTGGGCCTCGGTCTCTACTTCCTCTCGCCCTATTTCCAGTCCATCAGCATGATGTCTGACTGGATGTCGTTCTATTTTTTCTTTGCCCTCGGCGATGCCATCTCCGAAGCCTTCTTCCGGCCCGCCTCCCAGCGCTTCTTCAAGCACCCCGCATCGCTGGTGCTCATCATACCGATCTTTATTTTAGCGCAACGCTACTACCTGCAGCACAACCTGGGCAACCTCGCAACGATCAGCGATCACATGTCGCGGCCCGACTACCTGCACCATATACACGACCAGATCGATTTCCTGTTCATCGCCCTCGTAGGCTGTCTCAGCATGTTCATCCTCGCCTTCCGGCTGCAAAGCCTGCGGGCCCTGTCCTTCCTGCGGCTGGTGGGCTACCACTCACTGTATATCTACGTGATGCACGTGATCATTACGGCCTTCGTGCGCCTGTCGCTGATCGTGTTCTTCCACATCAACAACCCCGTGATCCTTTTGTGTACGAGCATCGTCTTCGGCGTAACGCTGCCGATCATGTTCTACAACCTGCTGATCAGGGATAATATCCTCTGGTTCCTGTTCGCCTACCACAAGCGGAAGCCGCGCGTTGCCGCCGCCACCGCCAAGGACGTACCGACACCCGTAGCCGCCGCCAGCTGACCGATCAAAATAAATAATAATGAAGAGGGACCGTATTTCTACCGGTCCCTTTTTTCTTTTGCCGCGGGGAAGAAGCGATCTTTCCATTTAAGGAAACGCGCTTCGTAAAAACGGTAGCTGACCTCCGCGAAAAGATAGACCAGCGCAACATAAGGAATGAAAAGCAGCAGCCGCAGACCGAAGTGCGTGGAGTGAAAAAAGCGCGCATAAAAATAAACGAGGATGGCCCAGTGAAACACATACATGCCATACGATACCCGGCCGATGCGCACCAGCCATGAATGCTCCAGCCGCCGCCGCAGCCACTTTAGGCGATCGCGATTGTGCAGGCTCACGAGGCAGAGAATGAGCGAAGCGAATAAAAGGTTGAGACAGGTATATTGCCACACATGCTCGAAGCGGAGCGTTTGCGCGTGCTCATAACCAAGGCTGGTAAGATAACCCGTGGAACCCGACACCATGAAATCGGCCAAACCCGCGCCCAGCGCCAGCGCCAGGCTGACGAGCAGCCAGCGGCCCGGACGCTTCACCGAGCTGTCGAGCGCACAAACGGGTATCAGTCCGCCGATAAAAAAAGCATCGAGGTGCGTGAGCGTGTTCCAGTAAACGGCATCGCCCGCAACCTCCGGCGCGAAGCCGCGCTGGCTGTAATAGAGTCCCAATCCATACCGTATGAGCGGTGCTGCAATAACAACTGCGATCATAAAACCGCGCGTAAGCTTTTTAGGCAGCAGCAGCACGATGAGCGGGAAGAAAAGATAAAATTGCTCCTCCACCGACAGTGACCAGAGATGGGTGAATAACGGGTTGCCCTGCCATGCCGCCAGCGTCCGCGTATAGTTGAAGGTATAGGTGGACAGCCATGGAATATAGGTAGCGTAATAGTTGGGGAAATGGAACAGCAGCCAGCAGATACCCAGAAAGGCCAGGTAGCCGAAGTAGAGCGGGAAGATGCGCAGCGAGCGGCGTACCCAGAACTTTTTGAACTTATAGCCCAGCGCGCCCTCGCGGCTCCTCTCCTTCCAGAGTATGCCCGTGATCAGGAACCCCGACAGCACGAAGAAGAGTTGAACGCCGGTCCAGCCGAACCGCGTAAGGTCGGCATGATAGGTCATTACCAGCAGGATGGCCAGGGCCCTCACGCCATCGAGGCTGCGGATATATCCTTGGTTCTGCATATCAGGGGTAGATGGATGAAGACACCTCGTGCGGAAGGAGGGGTTGGTATTCGAGCAATTCTTTTTTCAGCTGTGGCGCATCGAGCGGATCGATGGCGTAGAAAGATACGGTATCGTCGCCGCACACCACGTTGTCGGGGATGATCCAGGTGCCGACCTTGGTCCAGCGGGACAGCAGGTCGCGGGGCATCCAGCTATCGTAGACGATGGCCAGCTTTATATGTCGGTTGCGGGCGAGGCTGTCGAGATAGGGTCCGCCCCAGTAGCCGCGCTGCCGGCTCCTTGCCACGTCGATGCTGGCAAGGCCCCAGAGATCGAGCAGACGCACCTGGTTGAAATAAGATACGGCGCCGATATCGTTGGCGGCAAGACCATCGCTGGCATGATAGCGATGTACGAATTGCGCCATCTGGTACTGCTGCTCGTAGATATTGAGACAGGCCCGCTTCGACTTGGCAAAGGCCGCCGCGCTGCGCATCACGAGGGGCAGCGCCAGCAGTCCCGCGAATCCCACCAATACAATGCGGTAGATGATCGCCTGCCCGGACCATACGGCGCTGCCTGCGCGCACCAGCAGAACTACGGTAATAGCCACGGAGCACAGCACGAGGTAGGCTTCGTAGCGGTAGAACTTGCCGGTATCGGCAAGAGCCAGGTGAGCCGCCGCAGCCAGCGCCAGCGGCAGCAGGAAATAACAATAGCCGCGGTGGCGTCGGATAAAAGGCGCAAAGACCAGAAAGACCAGCGCCAAAAGTATAAGCAACCGTTGCGTAGCCAGCAGGGTGATGCCGCTGGCGGCAACAGTAAATTTTTCGATGATGATGCGGCCGATGCCCGACACCAGTCCGCCCCCGGAAAGCCCGGCAGCGCCCGATTTGATGAGCACCGAATTGGGCAGGAAATAGCTGCCTTTTGCCACCGAATAGATGCCGAATAAAAGAACCGGAACCGCACTGATCGCGCCCAGTATAAATGCGGTAGTCCACCGTCTGCGCCAGGCCAGGGCCAGGCAGGCAGCGCCCACAAGAAAGAGTCCTTCGTACCGGATCGTGGCCGTGAGCACGGCCCAGAGCACCAGCTGGCGGGGCAGGGGTCCGGGCGCGTCGCTGTTCATCCATCGGCCGAAGGCCGCCAAGAATAAAAAGCTGAACAGGCATTGCAGCGTATGTTCCATGCCGCTGAGCACGAGCACGGGAACAGGCGTAAAGAAGATGATGAGCAGTAAGGCCAGCAGCTGTGCGCCGGCGCCGAGACCCTGCTCGCGCAGCCAGCGATGGAGCGCGACCAGCAGAACGATTGCGGCGGCGCTGTTCACGGCCAGCGGCAGGTAGGCGGAGGCGCCGAAGACGGCGCTGAGGGCCGCCAGTATCAGCGTATACAAAAGCGACGAGGAGGCCGAGCCGAAGCTGCCGGGGTTGACGCCCCAGGTGCCGTGCTGCGCGAGGTTTTTAGCCAGCTGCAGGTGTATGTAGGCATCGTCGACGGGGTAGATGAAGCGGCCGGCGAAGCTGCGCACCTGGAGGATGGTGGCCAGCAGGGGCAGGAAGGCGGCCAGCAGCGCCACGATCAATACGCTATAGTTCTTCTTTTGAGTCGGGTCCTGTTCCATGGTTGGGGATCGTGCCCATTGGGTTTGGCCCGAAAGATAAGGCCCCCTGCGTTCAATGTCAAACATTGGGGTTTGAGGAACCAACGGTAGTAGTGAGATGCGGCTCATTCGGCGGCCATTCCTCTTTCTCTTGCTGTTTCTGTTTCTCTCCTCTGTTACGATCTTTGTAATCTTTCCTCATTCGAGATTTCATTCTTTCATGTGATATTCTTTTTCCACGCTTTTGTCTTGAAACAAAAGGTGGAGCCAAAAATTCAAGCCCATTCGATGCGCATCAGTTCCTTATGCGACAAGTCTTTTGGCGAATGGGCGATCGGACCACCCCGAAATCCGGCGGCACGCACATGCTAAATATGCCTCGATCCTTTCCATCGTACGCCTGTGTCGCGATGGAGGCTGATGTCTACTGCGCTGAATTTTTCCTTGGGAAAAGAGCACGAAACTTTAAAGCATATGTCGGAAAAATGAGGCGCTAAAAAGTCCCGCCTATAGAGGGACGTCCATAGATTCGCCACGTGCGCCTATCGTTAGCGGAGAACAAACAGCCATGACTATTCTTTCTCCGCAACCTTTTGAAATAGTATGGATAAGGCTTTAAAAAATATGTAATGAATGGCTACTTGAACGTGGCTGGAACTTTGAACGACCATTACTGACTGCAACAAGAGGCAGCTGGGCTGCTGTGCCCGCCGTAGCCTTTGGCGAAGGCGGACGCTGAATTTTTCCTTGGGAAAAGGACGAGTCACTAAAGCATTTGTCGGAAAAATGAGGCGCTAAATAACTACTCCTATAGAGGGACGTCCATAGGTTTCTAATGTGCGCCTATCGGTAGCAACGCAAAAACAGCCGGCAGCCTTTTCCTCTCAGCAGTCTTTTTCATTTTATTATTGTAGGTACTTCTATTACTGACCGCTTTGGATAAGGGAGTATGTGATGAATAGTTTTAATTAATCAAAAACTTTAGCATGTGTCTACTATCCGAGTTCAATTACATTTTTGAATAGCGATGAAAAGGTAGCGGAGAAAGAATGGTCACGGCTGTTTGTTCTCGACTAACGATGAGCGCACGTGGCGAATCTATGGACGTCCCTCTATAGGGGGAACTCTTTAGCGCCTCATTTTTCCGACAAATGCTTTAGTGACTCGTGCTCTTTTCCCAAGGAAAAATTCAGCGTCCGCCTTCGCCAAAGGCTACGGCGGACACAGCAGCCCAACCGACTCTAATCCTCAGTCAGTAATAGTCGCTTAAAAAACAAACCACTTTCAAGTAGCCATTCATTACATATTTTTAAAGCCTTATCCATACTATTTCAAAAGGTAGCGGAGAAAGCATGTTCATGGCTGTTTGTTCTCGACTAACGATGAGCGCACGTGGCGAATCTATGGACGTCCCTCTATAGGAGCAGTTGTTTAGCGCCTCATTTTTCCGACACACGCTTTAGGAACCCGTGCTCTTTTCCCAAGGAAAAATTCAGCGCAGTAGACATCGGGCTCCATCGCGACACAGGCGTACGATGGAAATGTCCAAGACATAGTCTTGCTGCACGTGCCGTCGGATTTCGGAGTGGTCCGATCGCCCATTCGCCGAAAGACTTCCCGCATAAGGAACTAGTGCGCATCGAATGGGCTTGAATTTTTGGCTCCACCTTTTGTTTCAAGACAAAAGCGTGGAAAGGAAATATCACATGAAATAAACGACCACCGGATGAGGAAAGGATTACAAAGATCGCAATATAGGAAGCGGCGAATGAGAAGAAGCAAAAAAGAATTTGATAAAGCAGGCCAAAACAAATGAAAAAAGGCAAGCAAAAAAGAGAATAACCTTGCCAAAATTTAAAAATCATAGAAGACTTTTTTATATGTATTCACCCCATTTGTTTTGCCTGGCCTGCAAACAATCAACACCCACCGTTTTCTTTAAATAATACACCTGCTCTTGTCAAAAGTGGACACACTTTCAGCAAGAGTGAGCACACTTTTTTATAAAGAGCCCTCACTTTTTATAAAGTGGCCAGCCTTTTTGAAATTTGGTACTGAAGGATGAAAAAAATCGTGCACTATGGGAAATATTTCGGCGGGATTTTGAAAAAGTATGATCACTTTTTCAAAAAGTGAACGCTCTTTTTTAAAAAGGCAGTTCGTTTTTAAAAAAAGTGCAGCTACTTCAGGTGCCCGCTCTCCTTTGTTTCTGTTCCTCACTGCTCAGTCTCACCTTCTTCCTTGGGGTCTCTCGCCCGCTCCATCTGCTGCAGGCGGAGCATGATGGCAATGATGGGATAGTAGACCACCACGTCAGTGATCTGCCCGATCGCCTCCTGCGCAAATTCAGCAATGTAAAAGGAAAAGATCGCCGCGGTGCTCGCCGCATACAGCAGCTTGAACTTCTCGCTCCGACTTCGGAAATAGGCGCGTATGCCGAACTTGAGGATGATGAAATAAAGCACGCAGATCAATCCCAGCCCGATCCAGCCCGTTTCCAGCGCCTTGCGGAGGTAGCCGCTGTCCGGCGGAAAGCCCGCCAGGTAGTGGCCCCGGTTGAAGCGCAGGCCCGAGGCGCCCGTCGTACCCAGGCCGCCGCCGATCGGATGCGAATGGATATAGGGTTGAATGAAGGCCCGGTTCACGTCGCGCACCTTGTAGGATTCGTCCTGGCTGCCCATGAAGCTCGTGCGGAAGCGGATGATCGTGCTGTTCACGTAAGGACCGTAGAGCAGGAAGATGAAGACCAGCGCGGCTGCCGCGGCAAACCAGCGCGTGGACTTGCGGTTCAGCGTCAGCATGATGAACATGGCGATGCCGGCAGCCACCATCACGTTGGCGGTGCGCGTGCCCGAATAGCCCATGCCGAGGCACATCAGGAGGATGCCGCCGAAGATCACGAACTTATGCACCCGGTTCTTCTGGTTCCAGGCGATGATCGAAAAAAATACGGTGCAGGAAGCCATCACCACGCCGTAGGCCGTCGGGTCGGACATGGTGGAGAACTTGCGGAAATCACCCATGATGAAGAAAAGGCCGAAGCGATTGTCGTCGGCGGTAACCCAGGCAAGCTCGAAGTTGAAGAGGCCGTGCCACTGCTGTATGCAGCCGTATAGGCCGGTGATCGTGCACAGCACGAAGAGCACCGTTACGAAGCGCCGCATCGAGGGATAGCCCGTAAATACGACATAGGAAATAAAGAGGAGGAATACCGATTCGAGGAAGCGCCGGAAGGTCTGGAACCAGCCCTCGAACGAGTGGCCGTAGGGGTTGAACAATTCGATAAGCAGGTAGAAGACCAGCACGAGGATGCCGATCACCACGGGCGAGCGGGCAAACTGGTTGAGGTTCTTGCGCAGGCCCACGTTCCGGATGATCAGGCTGAGAAAGGTGGCGCCGAGCAGCACGTCGGTCACTACGCCTACCGGGAAATTATCCTGGAAGAGAAAGCGCGACAGGTGGAAGGCGAAGAATGAATAGCAAAGGTTGATATAAAGACCCACCTCGGTGCTCATGAGGCAGGCGATGATCGTGAAGAAGCCGAGCACGAAGCCGAAGAGGCTCAGGCCGAGGAAGGTCTGGCGGGCCAGCAGGTAGCCGAAGACGCCGGCGATGCCCGTGAAGAGCAGGTAGCCGAGCCAGTTGTTCAGCTTTTCCTCGAGGAAGATGCGTTCGAAGTACTGGGCCACGCTATTCCTGCGCGTTCGTCTGCGTATGATGCTCTGCGCTTCCATGACCTCAGTAGAACAGGATTTTAATGAAGATGAAAAACAGGATGCCGGCTATTACGGCGGTCACCAGCTTTTCATGCACGCTTGTTTTGTTTTCGGACATCTTGATTCGGATTAGCGGCGGGGCCGCGGGCCAAAATACAATAATGCGGGCGGATTACGGCACTTATTCCCGCAAATAAAAAATGGCACTGCGGCTTCGCCGCAGTGCCATTGGTATAAAGTCGAGGCCTTAGCGCTTGATCACCTTGATCATCTGGTACTGCTTCGTAGTGCCCGTTGATACGCGCACCATGTACAGGCCGGGCTTGATGCTCTGCGCCGGCTGGATCTTCAGGTAATTGGTGCCGCTGGCCAGGTTGCCGAACTGGTTGCGATAGATCAGCTGACCCGCGAGGTCGTAAACCTCTACCTGCACCTGGCTGCTCGTTCCCGCCGGTACGGCCAGCGTAAAGTACTGGTCGAAGGGGTTGGGATAGGCCGTCAGGGCGCTGGCTCCGGCGATATCCGTTACCGGGGCGGCAACCGACAGCGTCGTGATCGGATCGTTGGCCGCTACCCTTTCCGTGGGCGCCGAGGCGCTGCCGGTGGTGGGGCTGTAACCCTGCATCACGAGTGCGCCGATGAGGCCGAACTGCGAGGTGGGCGAGCCTGGGGCGATGGTGATCAGCACTTCACCGTTTTCGTCGGCGGTAATGCCGTACATCGTGAGCGTACCGCTCTTGTTCAGCGAGGCGTTCAGCAGCGAGGTCTGTCCGTTCACCGTATAGCCTACGGTTACGTCGCGGCCGTCGGTCGAGCTGGCGAAGAAGGTGAAGTCATACTTCATGGCCAGGTTCAGGCCCGTGATCTTTATCGTTGCGCTCTGGCCGGGGAAGAGGCCATAGCTTTCCGCCATTACATTGTCGGGGTACACGCCGGAGTTGTTGCCGGTGGTCATGCCTGCGCCGTACATACCGCCCCACTGTCCTGTCTCTACCATGCCGAGGCTTGTCGGCAGGCTGGTTTCGTCCAGGAAGTTGTTCCATACGTAGCCGATCTGGGGTACCGTGTTCAGGTTGTTCCAAGGCGTCGTTACGGGGTTCACGCTGTTGAAGTTCACGTATACGCTGTAGGCGTACGTATTGGCGCTGGCCACGTTGCTGTAGGCCGACCAGACGGTCGAGCTCTTCTTGGCGCGCACGCTATAGTTGTAACCCTTGTTGGCGGCTACGCTGTTGTCGGTGTAGGTCGTTACGTTGGCGTTCACGCTGCCTACCATCGTGTAGGAAGTGCTGCCCGCGTTGGCGCGCCAGATCTCGAAGCCGCCGGTGGCCAGCTCGCTGTCCGAGCGGTCCTGCCATTGCAGCGTTACCGATGTGCGCTGGGCGCTCACCACGCGCAGGTTGGTCGGGCTGAGGATGCTGACCACGCCGGGCGTGTAGCTCTGTACCACGATGGCGTTCAGGAAGGCGTAGTCGTTGCCGGCCACCTTGCTTACGCTGATGGTCACCTGTCCGCTGGTGGGGGTGATGCCGTTGATCTGTACGGTCTTCGTGCTGTTGTACGAAGCGTTTAGGGTAACGGTCTGCGAGCCGATCGTGAAATTGGTCTGGCCGCTGTTGCCGTTGTCGCGGCTATTGAAGAACACGAAGTTGTACCGCTTGGAATTATCGAGGCCGCTGATCACGATACGCTTGGCGGTGGTCGAGCTTTCGAGCAGGCCGCTGCGCATTACGTTCTCGGGATAGATCTCCTTGCCGTTGCGGGGGCGCATGCCGCTGCCCTGCGTCCACTCGAAGCCGTCCTGCATGGTCACGGTCATCGCGGTGGCGGCGTCGCCGTCGTCCTTCAGGCTTCCGAAGACCGAA
>Ga0247771_1000563_pt1 | contig 11574 bp, 7 predicted proteins | sample UWRJL197509C6_FD_179948 | JGI IMG/M metagenome (GOLD analysis project Ga0247771, IMG submission 179948) | Plant litter microbial communities from Arlington Agricultural Research Station in Wisconsin, United States - UWRJ-L197-509C-6 | ecosystem: Environmental > Terrestrial > Plant litter >...
CCGAGGGTCTCGGCGGGGCATCTTGGGTGTTGGGTCGTTCGCCCGGCGTCGGTTCTGCTCTGTAGCGTCAGGACGGGCCACTCCTGGACTTGTGTTTTGCTCCACGTACCTTGAACCGCCACCTCCAACGTCAGCCTAGCATCCCTTGGCGAGGCCGGGCCACCGCCCTGAGGTTGTGGGGCGTCGTGGGTCTGCCGTTCGGGAGAGGACGGCGAGGTCCCCCCGCCGGGGATCAGGGGCTCGGTCGTCGAGGCGCGGAGGGAGGGACCGGCCTCGGACTCGGCACTACGAGTCCGCCGGGGCGCGAGGGCGGCGGCGTGGTCCACCAGGGTTATCTCATGGTCGTAATCGCTGTCTTTCAGCGGCGGGGCTCGGCGCGAGCTTTTGGGCTTGATCTTGGGCATTGCTCCGGCGGCGCTTCAGCACGAGCACGGCGGACGTGCGGCGCGTTACCAGCTCGCCTCCATCAACGGCCCTCGACAAGACAGCAATAGAGCGAAGCAAGGTGTGCGGCGAATGCCGGGATAGAACGACTGCGGCCAAGAGAAGAAGCAAAGAGGAGAAGGAGAAGCCACGTCCCGACGCGAAGGGTGCCTTCAGCAACCACCGGACGAGAGCAAGGTTGGCTCGGGGGCCGCCGTCGGTCCGTCACAAGGTCCGTCACCTCACAAGCCCCTGGAAGCTGGTGCCGGCATCGCTAGGCTGCCTTCCAAATTGCGCCTTGGCCGCCGCTGTTCGTGCTGTGAAGCCGAGACCGGACAACGAAGACAATGGTGAAAGAAAGCAGAGACCAGAAACGGACCGCGGCCCTGAAGGTTCTGGAACCGATTTCTATGCTAAACTGTAGTTGGAAGCCTCGACGAGCCGCTTCAGTTGATCCTGCAGCGGGCTCGAGTTCCAGGTTTGCTCCGCAGCTTGCCGCTGGAAATCGGCTCAATGATGTAATTGTGGCTCAGCGGAACGGAAGCTCCATACCACGCTCCATACCACGCTGGGGCCAGCTCCTCCGCCCAAATCCCCCAACACAGACACGGCGGAGGGGCCAGAACGCCGTCAGAGCATAGGATGGCCAGCTCGCCAGGTCACACATGTTCATGAAGAGACATTCTGCGGGAGTCGTGAAGATAATTCCAGGAAAGGAGGGAATCCGGGCCGTTGAAGCTTCAGCTCGACTGCGCCCGTGACAGCTGGAGCTTCAGCAGCGGGGAAAAGAGGCGCCACATGCCGAATGCATGGTCTCAGTTCTGTACCTCGACGCCCGCAACCCGCAGGCGTTACGTCATGTATCCCTCCGCGCTGCGGCCGGCCGTGACATGTCGCGGATGGGCAAAGCGAGGGACGGCATTGGTTCCCTTTTATTTGATTGACCCGTGCCCTTCCACTTATCAGGTGCCCTGACGTTTGAACCTCACCCCATCCATCATCCCCTCAAGCTTCCCCGCCCTCGCTCCGCATCTCGAACTCCCAACGTTGACCCATCAACCGCCGTTTCCCCGACCCAAGCTCAGGAACACCGCCGCCAACATGTCGCGATCCCGAACTCCCCTGGTCCTCGGCCTCGCCGCCGCCGGTGGTGTCGGTTACTATCTCTACAGCTCCGGCGGCAACGTCAAGGTGGCCGAGAAGAAGTTCGAGAGTCAGTCGCCCGCCGCTTGACTGGCCCGGACGCGGCGCGGTCCGCCGTGAAGATTACTGCTGACGCCGCTTCCTTCTGCGCAGGTGACATCCACGCCGCCTCGGCCAAGGTCAAGGGCGAGCTGCCCGGCCGCGCAAAGCAGGCGGAGAAGGACATGGAGGTGGTCGGCCAGCAGGCCGGTGCCAAGTTTGACTCGGCGGTAAGCCTCGCCACAGGTTGCGGCTTCGTCTGCAACCCTGCCGTCGCCGTTACCCGACCTTGTTCACTGACTCACCTCCTCCCGCCGACAGGTCGCCAAGACGCAGAGCGAGATCGCCAGGGCCAAGGCGGAAGCCGAGGCGTACGCCAAGGACGCAAAGGCCAACGCGCTGAAGAAGGTCGACCAGTTCGACAAGAAGGTCGAGGACGGCGCGTCCAAGGCGAAGTCCGGCATCTCGAGCTGGTTTGGGGGCAAATAGGACTCACGGCACTCGGGGGCCCTTGTCTTTCCGTCTGATCCGTTTGGAGGGGTAGGGGTGGGCCGGTCTGGAGCAGTCATATATCGGGCTTTCCTACGCCTGTGACCGCCAGGGGCAACAGATGTGGCCTGGCAAATCGAGTCAAATATTCCGAATCAGGCCTTCCCATCCAAATTCATGTGTGAACTCGTAATCATTGCGTCCGGCTGGTATCGATTTCGCTCCGCGCCCCAAGACGTCTCCTTCCCGTCCGCCCCGGCCCTTAGTTGGTCAGAGAGGCGGCCACCAGGTGCAACAGCTCCTCGACGTTCTTCTTCGCGTTCCGGGGGTCCTTGGCGATGGCCTGCCAGGACTCGCCGTGGCGCGGGTCGTTCATGACGCACTTGGTCACGACCTCGCCGCGCTTCTCGGGCGTGCCGTGCTGCTGCAGGAATCGGAAGTACCAGGCCCACGAGTCGCCGACGTCCGGGTCCAGCACGAGCGCCTTCTCGAACCAGCTCTGCGCGCGCTCCAGCTTGCGCTCGCCCCAGAAGATGCGCGCCACCGCCACGAACAGGATCGGGTCGTTCTCCACCTGCTTGATGGCCTCGAGCGCCAGCGGCTTGCGCTGCGTGCGCACCTCGAGGTGCCAGATGCGCTCGCTCCACAGCAGCCCGCTGCGCGGCATCTGCCGCAGCGCCGTCGCCATGAGCGTCTTGGCCTGCGCCGCGTTGCCCGCCCGCCGCTCCACCCGGATCAGCTCGCACCATAGCTCGGGCGATTTGGGCACCGCCTGCCGCGCCCGGTCCAGCACGCTGCGCGCCTTGACCACCGCGCCCGCGCCCTCCTCCAGCCGGGAGAAGAGGAGCCAGAGCGGGACCGACGTCGGCACCGCCTTGACGCCCGTGCTGTAGGCGTCCCTGGCCTGCGGGATCCGGCCGATGTCCTCGTAGATCTGGCCCTTCATCATCCAGAGCTTCGGCGCCGCGGGGAAGAGCTGCAGGGCTTCCTGGACCAGCTCCAGCGCCGCGTCGTTGTTCCCGAGCTGCCTCTCGAAGGCGACGCTCCGCATCCACACTCGGTCGGTCGGCGCGTTCTTCCGTGCCGTGCTCAGGAGGTCCCTCGCCTGGCCCGTCTCCCCGTTGTCCGCCTCCAGCTTCACGGCGGCGAGCCAGATGTCCTCGTTGTTGGGGTTTTGGTGGAATGCCCGCCCCAAGACGCGCCTCGCCTCGTCCAGCTGTCCCGCCAGCAGCCGCTCCTTGGCGAGCATCATCCACAGCACTTCGCTGTGCGGGCACGCCTCGACTCCCTTCTCGAGGACCTGGCACAGCTCTTCCTTGGTGCCGTGGTTCCGCTCGAGATCCACGGCGGCGAGCCAGAGCGACTTGCTGTTGACGAAGACGCGGAGGGCGTAGGCGTAGATGGCCCTCGCGGTGTGGTATTTGCCCCGCCCGATGCTGGCTTTGGCGTCTTCCGCCCACGTGTCTTTGCGGTCGTCGTCCTCGTCGAGGCCCCATCCCAGCGTCTCCATGACGATGCTGCCGCACGTGGCCACGGCGCCTTCGTCCTCGCACTTCTCCGCCTCGGCGATCCATTCTTCGCGCTTGGGCATGGCCGATTCCTTGACCAGGGCTTTCACGGCGCTCCTCATGACGTTCGTCTTCTTGTCGCCCTCGCCCAGTTGTTCTTGCAGCCGCGCGGCCGCGATCCAGATCTCGTGGGACGTCCGGATCGCGTTACGCGCCCTGTTTAGGACCGCCTTTGCCCTCTTCGGCGTCTCGAGCCGCGCGAGTGCCAGCCACAGCTCGATGGAGTTGGGGATCATCTCGGTAGCTTTGGCGAGGAGCAGCCGAGCGTCGTCTGGGTCCTCCTCGAGGTTGACGGCCGCCTTCCACAGGGTTTCGGACTCGGGGATGTGGTCCAGGGCCCGTCGGACGACCCGCTTCTTGGATACCGGGTCATTCTCCAGTTTCATGGCCTCCGTCCAGAGCCGTACGGAGCGCAGATTGGCTTTGATGGCTTCGGCGGCGATGACTTTGGCGTTGCGGTTCTCGTTCAGCCGGATGTTTTCCAGCCACGCGTCCTCGCTCTTGGGGCAGTGTTGACAGCCCCGAGCGATCATGCTCCTGGCGGCGACGGTCTTTCCGGCCAACTCCTCCACCCTGGCCGCGGCGATCCAGCCCGGGGCGCTGGCCGGATTGGACTCCACGGCCGATTTGAGGAGTTTCCGGGCTCGCTCGAGGTCGCCCACGTTGACCTGCCCGGCGAGGTCGAGCTTGTCCAGCGAGGTGATGTACCCCTTCGGGTCGACGCTGGTCGAGGTGCCGACGGTAGAGCTGATGCCGCTGCTCTGGGAGGCCTGGTCGAGGTGGGCCTGGAGGACCTTGTCTCGCGCGGCGCCGATCTGCGCGAAGTTGGTCATGGTCCCGTCCTTGGCTTCCGAGCTCGCGCCGTCGTCCATGACGGAAGTGCCGAGCTCGGACGCGTCCCGCGCCGCCGCAAGCACGCTGTCCGGGACCGCATAGAACCGCTCGTGTCGCGCCTCCCTCGCCCTCTTGGTCTTTCCCGTCATGTCCTTGACGTCGGGCAAGGCAGCCCACTCGTCGTCGGTAACGGTGCCGAGGGCGCGCTTCAGGTCGGCGAACTGCTGCTGTATCTTGGGGTTCTTGCGCTCGTATTCGTCTCGTTCCGCTGCTTCGCGCAGTTCCCTGTACGTAGAAAGATCCTGGTCGGTAATCCGTTCATCTATCTTTTCGCACGATAAACCACTTGTTTGACAGGCGGCCACGGGGCGAAGCATTCGGGAGGTGCTAGGGTAAAAGAGGACATGGCAGACTAACCTTTGTCTCTGGCGGCGCTTGCCCATCTTTTCGTCAACATCTTGCCATATGCGGTCCGCCTCCTCGTCGTCCTTCTCGTAGATGCCGCCCGCGAACAGGCCGACCTCGTTGTCGGGATCTTGGTATCGGCCCTCGTCCTCGTCTTTCTCTTTCCCCTCTGCTAAGCTCAGCTGCGCAGAGCGCTTCGCGATAGCCGCCTTGATCTGGTCCTCGCTGGGACCCTCTCGCGCCGGGCCGAGATCCGACCGGGTCGTGAAGCCCGTCGCGCCGCGCCCGAGACCCGCAACGTAGTTGTCCGGCGCCGGTTGGCTGAGGAAGTCGCGTCGGCTCGCCATTCTCGCGTATTCGGGATGATGGGCGGAGAGTTGGAGGACGTCGGAGCTCTAAAGGAGGGAACGGTTGTGGTATGGTCAAAGGAAAAAGCTTCCACGCCTCCCCAACTTTTTGTTGTCGGGAGCTGGAGCCTAGTGGGGTTCTGCAGGGTCTGACTACCTACCACGGATGTACCCCTGCCCCCCTAAACTCAGGTGCGGGTTGTACGGAGTACAGATCAGTTCGGTAGATTGCCATCAAGTCTCCCGTTTATGGTAGGAAGGTAAACTTACCTTGGCATACCTTTGAGAGAGGGTCTGCCAGGAAGGTTACCTATTCACAGCTCTTGCCAGCACAGACCCTTCCACCCCCTCCAGCATCGCGAACCTCGCGTTCGAAGTGTAGGATATTATGCCCCGTACGTACAACGTCTTCTGGTCATGAGATATTCTTCGTGAGGCTTGACAGCGGCCGATGATCGTTGCAGACCTGCCTGTCCATACCAACTCGTCACGTCTGCAGCCTTGGTCGCCGCCCTGCATCAACAGGCCCAGACTCCTGCGCCATCCTCAACACAGACACTCCCTGATCTTCCCTGATCCCCCAATGTGGTACTCGATCCACCGGCCGACGCCTCTCCGTCCCGTCACTAGGATGCTGCCGGGGTTCATCACATGGCTGCCCTCGTATGTTACACAGAACGGCGGCGCCGTCGTGTCGACCAGCACCATGGCCGTCGGCAGCGGGTAGAGATGCAGCGCACCCGCGTAGTCCCAGTGTACGGGGCGGGTGGACTGTCGGAACGGCGTGAGGTAGCCCTGGTCCAGGATGGTCTTGACCAGCTTGCGGGCAGTACGCACGTCCTCGGCGACGGGCTCAGCTGCGTCACCAGGGACGTTGTCCGCCCCGGCGGCATCGACGTCCATCGCGTCAGCGCCGTTGTCGGCTGATACGTCACCTGCTGCCTCGTTCTTCTGCTTCTTCCTCGCCCATCCGAGTCGGACTGCCGTCCGCCGCAGCCGAGCCGAGATGTCGTCGCGGAACAGCACCAGCTCGTGGCTCGGTCCGAAGAGCGTCAGGCGGCTTGGGTTGGTCGTCCAGATGGCCTGTCCGCCCTCGTCGTTGGGGATGTTTGCCTCGGCGTTGGCCGTCGCGAAGGCGCGGCGGATTCGAGAGGTGAACATGTCCGGAACCGCCTTCCGGGGCAGCGGCGCCGAGGCGCCGCCCGTGAAGGCCGAGACCCAGCCGTCGTTGTCGCCGGGCACGAAGACGAAGGTGGCCGTCTGCAGCAGCGTGGGGAACTCGGCGAGGACCGAGGCCAGGGAGTCGAAGTACTCCTTGTACTCTATGCTGCCGCCGCTGCCGCCTTGGGCCATGACGGCGTGCTCCGCGAAGTTGCCCGTCATGACAAAGGTCATTGGCGAGGTTCCCGCCGGCTCCCGGCCGTAGGTCTCCAGGATCTTTCTAACAGCCTGTAGCGTCCGCGGTTGGTCCAGCTGGAGCTCCCCCATTATCACAATCCGTCCTCGGCCTGGTGTGTCAGATGTTGATGGGTGCCGAAGTAGTCTTTGCTCCAGCTTCCGCATGCGAGGACCCGCGGCACGCTCGCTGCCCACTCCGAGAAAGTCGATCCAGCCGAACCCGCCTCCTATGGTGTGGTCATGGCCGCCATCTGGTCCACTAACGCCCAGAGTGGCTTTCCGTTTCTCGCAGGGCGGCTGGCCGATGAAAAAGGCCTGAAACTTGCCACCTATCGTCCCGCCGATGCCGCTGCTGCCGCTCAACCCCTTACCGACGGACTCTTCCTCCTCTTCGTACACGCCATCCACCAGGACGATCATGCCCGGGCAGAACCAGGCGGAATCCTCCGGTATCGACGTCGCGTGCGAGACGTCCAGGACGATAACTCCGGTCGGGTCGCACACGGCGAGATCCCCAGTCGGCAGGATAACCAGGAGCCCCAGTAGCATGTGGTGGCTACCATGGCGACCTAAAAGATTTGCGACGGGGGTAATCTTGTGCGAATGTTCTGGCTGCAGGGAAGACGCGGTCCGGCGAAGGGAAGGCGCCCGGGCGGATGCCACTGCTGACCGCTGAAAGGCCTCATTGCGCAGAAGCCGCTGATGAATGACGTTGTACCGGTTGCGGAAGACCGTGGTCTTGTGCGAGACGGGCGGTAAGATGGAGGGTTTGGTGGTGTCCCTCGAGGAGGGTTAGCATCAGCCCAGGGCGGTCTGAACGGCTTGACATACTTCTCGAAGTGCTTCTTCCCAACATTATACAACATCCGCGGCTGGTCGTAGGCACCCACGACTTTTATCCACCTCCTCGGATCATCCTGGCCTTCGTCGTCGGGTTCCTCGTCGACCGCTAGCGCCGAGAGGCCGACGCTGGTCTGGCTATCGTCCCTTCGTAGGCTCATCGCCGGCCGTATACCCAACCTGGTGTTGGAATGCTGCAGCTCTTGGGTCGGCTCCAGCAGGAGGCTGTTCTGACGGCTTAGGCCGCGGGGCCCGCTCAGGACCTTGCCGGCGCTCATATTGCCCTCGAGCGTCTTGAGGATGTCTTTCAGCTCGTTGCTAGAACCGTCGACGATGACGCCGCCGTTGCGATTTTTCCAGCTCTTGGCCACCTCCTCTAACACCTTCTCGGCGAGGCCCTCCTCGCGCCATCCCGAGCCGCAGTGCCTCCCGACGAAGGTCGCAAGCTCTTGCAGGGCCGATGAAGTCAGCGTCAAGCTGTGCTTCTTGGTGAAGGTCCGGAACGCCAGCGGCCGGAGGGTCGCGGGCGGGAGGAGGATGGGGAGAACCGCCGCCGACTTCGCGGGCGCATTGACGCTGAAGGGCCTGATCGGGTGGACGGGTGTGCCAAAGGCCGGCGAAGACGACGGGATCGGGTTCGACGACGCTATCTTGGCCATGCCCTTGGGCCCGAAGAACGCATCGACGAGCGGCTTGCTCTGCCGCTGCTTCCTTGGGCTGAGCCGCACGGGGCTCTGAGGGTCGGTTGTCATGATGATCGTGCCACGATCTCGAATTCGCCCGAACTTGAACACCGATGGAGTCGAGGCTGTTGCTAAGCCTTCTGTCTTGGGTGAGGCTCGGCTTCAAGGTAAATAGAATGCCCGGGGTTGATCTGGTGAGACGCGTTGTGGCGTGTAAAGCCGCGCCGTAGCGCGTCTTGGTGGGGCGGCTGATCCGACAAGGGTCACCCCTGAGATGCCGCTTTCGACAACCATTGGCTCAGCCGCTCACGAAGCTATGACAGCATCGGCCCTCCCAAATCTCAACCTCGAGCTCGACGGCTTGGAGATCCAGACATTACCTAGTGACACATGCTACAACATGTTCGTCTCGAGACTGCGCAGCAGAGGGCTATTCTCAACGCGGCTCACCCGAACGCTTGCAACCCTGAGCAACAATCCTGAAATCGTAAGCGATGGCCCCCCCGCGAGGCTACGAAGGTCCTTGCCTCATGGTGAAAACAGAACGTGTTCCCGCTCAAGTCCCGGCCCGGATCCTACCTTCTTAGCTACCTGGACACGAATCCGCCGTCTTTCGAAGCCTCAATAGGTGTCACATCCGAGCTTCCTCCAACACCACGCTCATTCGAAGGAAACGCGAAGTTCCTTGCCGTTTTAAACGAGGTGCTTGGCCAGTATGCCTTTCAGGATGAAGACTTGAAGGCGCAGGCCAAAGTCTTTGCCTCCCCGGGTGGTTCTTCGCTCGGCCAAAACACAGGAGCTGCAGGCGCAGCCACGTATGTTCTCCTATCCTGTCCTGTCAAGCAAAGCCTCTGGGTTTCTGCCGGACGACGGATGTAGCTGGTCCGCTTGAGGCAGCGGGCTATTCTGACACAGTATTTTAGGTCTCAGGGCGGTCCGGGAGGCGCAGGCGTTGGTGGATGGATTCACCTGAGCGATGTGAGTGTATTCTCCGCGGCTGTGAGGAGGTGCCCATGTTCTAAATGGATACTTAGAGTCGGAACCCACCCGATTTTGGGAGGATAGCATGGTGAGTGCGTCCCAATGCGCTAGGCTACACGGATACCAACTATTCAGGCCGGAAGACATCTTTGGCAGCGTTGAAGTCGATGGCCATGGCGACTTGCGGGAGAACTTCCAGCCATCTGGTACCTACCGGGTCGTTACGAACGAAGGAATGTAGGTTCCAAACCACCTGGTGCCCTCGGTATCTACAAAAGGCTCCTACTGACGCGCAACAGTCTTGGACTCACGCCCTTCCTAAGAGAAAAGCTCGTAGCAAGGCTGCGCGAGATAGACCGAGAGAATGAACAGCGAGTAGAGACGTCCGAGTGACTGGACAAATCGCCTATCCACTCTGTTCACCACATGCATCCCCAACCCAACCGAATAGGTTAGGAAGATGACGGAAACTCGCTTTGGATGGTGTGCGTTACCGCTTCTGTCACCACCTCAATCCCCAGGCACACCCACACGGCAGGCAGATATGCAAAGGAGGACTCGAGCTAACACAACTCAGGGTTAAGGAAATGATTCAGCGGGATCTATTGAGTATATTTGGTGTCAACTCGAAAGATCTCATCTCTTGCTCGATATTTCCCGGTTGCAAGATACCGACCTTCAAAGGCGATGTTGAAACCAAGGAAGCTCCGTATCAGTCTTCTTCAGGGGCGTGCACTTCCATTTTACCCAAGCACCTTGAGTTTATCGAGGTCCTTGCTCTCGTACGCCCACCCATCGGCCTTTGCTCCGTCTGCGGTGAAGTACTTGGCGGCGGTGGTGTTGGCTTGGAGAGTCCACTGGATCCAGTGCAGGCCGGCGTTTCCGAACACGCCGCCCTCGGGCTTGGAGTAGGTGCCGCCGTGGCCGACGTTTATGTTGCCCTTCCACGACGGAGTCCCCGCGGGTAGGCCCTTGTAGTCACGTTCGCCCTGTGTAGTTGTTAATCATCGGCGCAGAGTTCGTCCATCGTGCGCGAGCAGGCGCGACCCACATTCTCATACGCGATGTCCGAAGGACCCCCGAGGAAGAAGAAGACGGGCTTCTTGATTCTGGCGATAGCGGTGGTGTTTTGCCGGTATCCCGAGTTGAAAATGCCGATGTACGACACCTTGGCGTTCTCGTTCATGTCGTAAGCCTCCAGCCCACCGCAGCTCATGCCCGCGGCAGAGATCCTGGTGGGATCGGCGGCCGCGTACGCCCCAGACCCTGCCTTGGAGCTAATCCACGTGATGGCGTCGCTCATGTACTTGCTGGTGGTGCTACCATTTCCCCTGGGCGGACCGGAAGCGAGGATCACGAAGCCGTGCGAAGCCCAGTTGGTGAGCATTCCATTGAAGGCAAGGCCGTTTGCCGCGCAGCCGCCCTCGCCCCAGACCACGATGGGAAGCTTGACGCCGTCAGGGACCTTCTTAGGTATGTAGATGGTGTGAGTCGGCAACGACGAGTCAAAGGTGTAGTTCTGTGCGAAGTTCAGTGGCAGCATTCTCGGCCCGTAGGACATCAGGGCTCATACCAGTGGCCCATACGGGCCGAGACCTCCGGTCTGTACAGTACCGTGGTGAGATATTGTCAACCCGAATAACAGCCGGGTGGTTTTGGACCTACTGTCGACTGGGAACCAGACTGGCGTCTGAATACCTCCATGAGACCTGCGACACTGCTGCTGCTAGCTTCAACAGGAGCATTGTCCCGCGGCTGACGCCCGAAGGTGTCAACCAGGCCCGCAGAGGCAACACCTGTGAGAGCAGCGGCAACGACAGCGACAGCCTTCATCTTTGGTATATGATCACGAGGACGTCGATAAGAGGAGTTTGGGCGATTCGACAACAGCAAATCTCGGGCATCGCAGTCTTAAGGTCAATATTTCAACCTCGTCATTGCTATCATGGGAAAAAGTAGTTTAGCCTCGAGCAGCTGCGTTGTCTTGCGCGTTCTCCATCTCAAGACCAGCTCTGTTATTTCAACCGCGTCCCGAGAGGACTGGAAGCCGGTTCAATACCATCACGCCTTGGCGACGTTGGTGGAGGGGCCCGCATCTTCGGCTACCATCCGCGGTAATGGCTCAGAGCCGGCGCCAGCCTACATTTCCAAGGGGACGAGGCTGAGAAGAGGGATGGGCCACATTGTCGTGGGGATACCCCTCCCGATCCGTATTAATCATTGCGCCTGTGAATTCGTAGGTAGGTGAAAAGAAACACGGCTGTTTCTTATATTACCTATATGAAGTCAGCTTATCGCCCAGTCATCCCCAGATTCGAGTTTGCTCGCTGCTGTTCTACGCCATATCAGCGTAGGTAGTCCAGTACTAGCCATGTAGATGTACTGAGCGGCTCAACCAGCCCGCCGTTATAGACACAAGGCTAG
>Ga0247771_1000564_pt1 | contig 11543 bp, 9 predicted proteins | sample UWRJL197509C6_FD_179948 | JGI IMG/M metagenome (GOLD analysis project Ga0247771, IMG submission 179948) | Plant litter microbial communities from Arlington Agricultural Research Station in Wisconsin, United States - UWRJ-L197-509C-6 | ecosystem: Environmental > Terrestrial > Plant litter >...
TGAGACGACGTCCACCTCCCACCACCGGCCTACACGAGCTCTCGACGATAGTCTCCGAGGAAACACTCAGGAGTCACGAATCAGACACCATGTCGACCGTCTCGCAGACGACTGTGACACAGGCCACTGCCGTGACCGGGGCGACGAACCCGTCGCGGCAAAAGAGCCAGAAGACGGGCTTGAAGAGACGCTTGACCAAGCACTCGGATCTCGTTTCCGTTTTGTCCCTCCCGGACGACGGTCAGCTCCCGGCAAGGACTAAGAGCATTCGGGTCGCTCGGAGCTTGCACAGGAAGACGAGCAAACTGGACAACGCAACGCTCGACGACCTGCTGCAGGAATTTGCGGAGGACGAGAACCTCTACCAAAGGGAGCTGAAGACTCTCGTGGACGGCGTCGTCCCGGTTCTCCTGACGCAATTTGTGCATGGAGAGAGACGAAACGCCGCCGCCCTCTTTGGGCGGGACTCCGGGCTTGACAACACGGACAGCATGGCGTCTGCCGTGGTCAACATGGGCATTGCGCTGGAGAAACTGAAGAACTTTCACAGACGTGTCCCCCTCCACGATGCACAACGGTTGCTCAACTGGCTGGAGGCCGTGTATCCAGTTTACAACAACTACCTCGACGTTTGGCGGTTGGGCTTCCAGGACATCATCGTCAACCTCGCTCCGGTGACGGGCAGGCTAGACGACGAAGACTCGCTGGTCGGGGCCATGGCTCGAAACGAGGCTGGGGACGTCCTCGACGAAAACGGCGAACGTGTTGACGTCGCGCACCTCCTGAAACGACCCCTGATCCGAGTGAAGTGGCTGTTCAAGTTCGCCAAGGCACGTTGCCGTAATGCCCGCACCGTAGATGGGAGACAAGTGTTAACGTGTCACGCAGGGCGCTTCTATGATCTTGGGTGGGCATGTAGCCAAGGACATGGTGGACAATCTCGAGACACTGGTCGACAAGGCCCGCCGTCGACACCGGGAGGAGATGGCTCGTAAGGCCGACGAGGATGCCTCCGCCACGGACACCACAAGGACCCGAAATTTGCGCCATCTCTCGGCGGCAGATAATGTGGTCATCGACCAGACACGGCAGGTCTTGGCTAAGGACTGCTTCGCGATGGACTTGTCGCATTCGAACGGGCAGCGGCTCGAATGCCAGGTCGAGCTCATCATGCGAGACAAGCCAAGCGACCGGCAGGACGTAGGAGATGTTCTTATTCGAGAGACGGGGGGCGGGGGCCGGTCGTGGCTGCTCTTTCCCCCGGTGCTCTCAGGGCAGATTTCCGCCCGGAAAGGCGAGTCTCCACGGATGATGGTGGCCATGGTCCGGGGCGTCCACGACGGCGAAGACTGGTACCAGCTCATGACCCTGGTCGCCGACCACGAAGACACTGTGGCGGAATGGCTTGACCTTCTGGGCACGACGCCTATCCCGCCTGGGGCGACGTACACAGCCCTCGTGGTCGTCAAGCCGGCGGTCCTGTCACCAAGCTCCGCCGAGGCCGACGTCCCCGTGGGGGAGCCCAGGATACAGCGGCAGCTGTTGTGTCCGCCATCACGAAGCTCCTTCTCCCCTTCGCCCGGAGATGGTACGGTGACGGGCAAGTCCCCCAGCCGCTACCACCACCACCACCAGAGGAACCAAAGCCTGCCGTCGAACGCGACGCTGCCGCAGCCTGCGGCGTCGCCTGCGTCGCGGTCCCCGTCGTACGGACACCAGCGGTCCCAATCGACTCAGCTCCAGCCGCGGGAGGAACACCCACCGCCTCGTAGGCGGGTCGATCCGTCCTGTCACCGAGCCGGGAATGACGTGTTCCTCGATCCCTCGGAGCCTACCAAAGCGCAGCCGAACGCCGCACCCCTTCGTGAGGACGGGGCACCTCCTCCTCCCATCCACCGCACTCTTGGACCAGCAAAGCCTCCGGCGATCAGCTCCTCGGCCGAGCTGTCAGCCGCCACCTCGCGCATCAAGCGGCGTACCTCGTCGCCGCTCAAGCACGAGTACCACCCGTCGGACGGCTCGTCAGACGAGTCATCTACGTTGGGAAGCTCAAGTTCCGACGGCGAATCCTCCAATGACGAACTCGAAGAGGAGGACGTCCCGGATGCCATACCGGCCATCAGCATCAAGGCACCTCTGGCAGCCACCGCGGAGTCGGTTGTTTCCGACTGCAGCCTCACGCCTTCCAACTCGGCATCGCAAGCCGACCACCCGGGGCGGGCAGACAGCCCGGAGTTCGGCCTCAAATTCCTGGCCACCATTTCGTACTGGAATGACAAGAGGGGGACGTGGAAGGAGCTCGTCGAGGAAGCGAGCTCGATCGTGGTGACGCCGGGTCTCATCGAGGCGTTCCCCCTCAGGACGCACGCGCCCTACGTCGGAGCGGACCTCCATGCTTCGGGTACGTCGGACGTGGTCAAGGGCGATAACGACGCCGGCGCCTCGCGGCCGCACATCGCGCTGGATCTGACGCCGTTGGTCATGATCCGCAAGAGCACCAGCATCGACCTCGAGATCCGGTCCCCGGTCCGTTCCTATTCGCGCTACAACCATCTGGACAAGAACCTCTTCCGGTTCCGGGCGACATCGCCGAACGAGCTCGCCGCCCTTTACAACGCTGTGCACAGCGCGCGGCTGAACAACGCCAAATTCAAGGCCCTGGAGGAGGAAGCCCGCTTCCGTTCCTTCGGTCAGCCGCCGCCCGACGCCGGCCCGGCCGACGGGGGCGGCGGCGACGATACAAGCAGCCGGCGGCGGCACAGCTGGTTCGGTCGCAAGAACAGCTACCGCGCGTCGGCGCGCGCCCCGTCCCAGTCTCAGGGCAGCGTCTCCAGCGGCGGAGTCTCAGCGTCGAGCTTCCTGAGACGCCTCACGGGCGGGGCCAACCTGTCGTTCAACATCGACAAGTCGAGCGTCGACAAGCAGAGCAGCCGCGCCAGCGGCAGCGGCGCCACCTCGCTCTACACGTCGGGCTCGTCGTCGGCGTCACCACTCCGCTCGCCGTCGGTCAGCCTCGCCGAGAGCAGCAGCCGCGGCGTGGCGGTGCTCGGCACGGACAACTTCAAGATCCGGTGCCACCTGCAGATCAGCCCGTCGCGGTGGGAGGACCACGGCAACTGCCTGCTGTCCATCTCGCGGCCGCCGCCGGGGGTGCGCCAGGAGCTGGCGCTATACCACGGCATGGAGAAGCGCGTCATAGTGACGACCATACCCAAGAAGAGCCCGCTCGCACTCGGCAAGGACAAGGAAAAGCCGCTTGTGGTCCTCGACGTCGTCGTGGGCAGCGGCTGCTTCAAGCGGCTGGCGGCGCGGGGCATCATCCTCAACGTGTGGGAGGACCTGCGCGACGAGAACAACAGGGTGGGGGCGGTGCCGAGGGCCGGGGGCCTGAGCGGCAAGGTCAAGAAGTGGTGTTTCCAGTGCGGCAGCGTAGCCGAGGCGAGCTGGATCCACGGGCTCGTCGCGCAGGAGGTCGTGATCGCCTGAAGGTCGGCTGGAACGACTTGGGTTGCCGCAACCGCGGCCCGACGGCGGTGACGGGTTCCTTGGCCGAAACTCCCTCGGCCACACGCATCTGCTGCACGCTTTTCTTCCTGTGGTCTCTCTTGCCTTCTGCATACATAGAGCAGCCCGTGGTATCGGGGGCGAAGCGGGGGCTGGCTTCTGGCATCGGTGATATCCCCAACATGTGCTTGGTTTTTGTAATATAGAAGGGCCGGAGGTTTGACGCGGAACATGAGGACTCTACGGATTAATGAAACCAGGTAGTACCCTGCGCTGGTTGGAATGGCTACCATCACAGAGACGGGTGGCTTGGCGTTGCCCGGAGGTGGAATTAAATGCACGTATCGGGGTACCCCGTTCTTTCTGCCGGCGACGCAAGGGCGTAATCCGATAACCGCAAACGGCAGTAAAAACACGACGTCTCGCCGCGACTTTTTGCACGGCAGGGCTTCCGAGCAACCTCTCTGACAAACACGTCGTCCACGCGGCGGAGGCTAGGTACCCGGCCAGTTGTACCCGCTCGATAGCCTCACCTCGTCAAGCCGGTGCGACTTGTTTCCGCTTTCCGCAGCTTCCAACCCGGTCGCCGCCATGGCCACCGACTATGCGTCGCTCAAGGTGCCCGAGCTCAAGAAGCTGCTCTCGGAGCGCGGGCTCGCCCAGACGGGCAACAAGGCCGACCTGATCGCCCGTCTGAAGGACAACGACGAGGCTTCGTCTGCGAGCAAGCCGGCGCGTATGTTCCCCCGTCGCTGCTCTGCCTGCTCACAGCGGCGCCGGCATCCCTTGCAACGACTACCGCTAACCTCATGTCGCCCTACTGCAGAAGCCGCCGAAGACGAAATCGACTGGGACGATGACCAGCCCGCCGAGGCCGAACCAAAGAAAGCCGCGGCCGCCGCCCCAACCGCGGCCGCCGCCCCAGGCCCTGAAGCCCAGACAGCACCTGCACCGGAGGCCCAGGCTGCCGACGCGCCTGCCGAGCAGCTCTCCACGGCTATTGACGCGACTCCCGCTGTCACGGGCACTGCTGGCCCTGAGCTCGGCCAGCGCCTCGCAGCCACGGATGCCGAGGAGGAAGCCAAGAAGCGCGCCGCAAGGGCGAAGCGCTTCGGGCTTGTCGCCGACGAGGATGCAGCCGCCCCGGCCTCGGACACGGGCACCCAGGACGAGGAAACCAAACGCGCCAAGCGCGCCCAGCGCTTCGGTCTCGACTCTGCAACCCTGGTCAAGGGCCTGGATGCCGCGCTGCCCGACCGGCCGCGCAAGCGGGGCCGCGCCCGCGAGGGAGAGGGCGAGGGTACGCAGGCGCGGGCTGCGAAACGCGCAACGCCCGATCGAAGAGATGGGCGGGAGGGGGGCCGGAGAGGAGGCCGCGGCGGCCGCGGTGAACGTCGCGAAGGCGGTGGCGGCCGGCCCACGCGTGGTGCGCTCGACGACCCCGAGGAGAAACGCAAGGCCGAGGCGCGGGCGAAGCGGTTTGCCACCTAGGATGGCGAGCCAGTGAGCGGCGAACTGCCGCTCTCGGACCCCTTTCATAGGACCAGGGCCTCGACTTGTATGTGGTTGTGGACTGGAGCGATTGGAACCATCATCAGAACCGCTCGCGCCTGTCACCATGGCGCGGCACAAGCGACGCGCCCATCCCCCCCGCCTTTGAACCGCAGCTCTTGGCTCGACTCTCCCATGCGCGTCAGGAGCGCATGTCGGTTGCGCGATGTAATTCTAGTGGCGTTGAGGACGCAAGCTGGGAGGCTGGTTTCGGCGGGAGGCTACCACGGAAGGAACAACCAGCTCTAGGTCGATCAGGGAAGGGCAGAAACCATGGGGAACGTCCACTTTTCGTATATGAATCGCATCACCTTCGGCAAACGCAACTCTTCGGAGTACCAATATTCTCGTTTCTCGGCTCAATAAACGATCGGTGGGGGTATCTCTAGACACAAATGCGCACTCCTGTATACAATGTCCAACGCCCGTCCACTTCGTCATCATCAAACTTCCAAGAGATGCAAGACGCTGGTCGTCGCCTCGCCTCGTTGACTCGTACGCCCCTACCACCTTGTCTCCAGTCCCTGAGGACCCCGGAAGACGAACGGAGCGCAATGGACCAGCCAGCACAATACCCAGACAACGTACCGACCCGGTTCTGCTCTTCGTCTCCCGAGACTTTCCCCATTAGCCCCCAATCCTGCTCGTCAAAAGACCTGGAAACCCTGCCAGCATGGGGAATGTGCCGGCCAGCCGAGGAATCGAAAACCGAATACCAGGTGGTATGTGTACAGTTGTTTGAATAACGCCCCGCCCTTCTTCCCTCGGGAGAAGGGTTGCCGCCCGCGAGGGCGTGGTAATGGGAGCCCCTGGCCTCGTACTGTGGAAACCGCTGCCAGGGGTCTCTTGGTCTTGACCTGTGCTGTGGCCCTTTCCCCGGAGCGAGCGGTGTGATGTCGACGGGGAGTTGAATGCTCTTTCTGAACTCGTGGGCTCGCGCCCTCTGCTGTCTTTGTCGCCTCCGATGTCTTGCTCCCGGCCCGTAGCCTCCGTAGAGAACGGCGGTCGCGGTCGAAATGGACATCCTTTATGATCCCATGCTTGTCGGGAGTCCCGCGCTGGCGACAGAAAATAGAAAAGGAAGAACAAGTGACGAGTTGGTCGTGAGACGCAAACTGTAAACGAAGGGAGGGCAAGAACGCAAACGGTCAGACAAACTCAGATACTCGCCACGCGCTTCACATCGGGGACACGCGCGTGGCACACCATGAGCTTCAGGCTAGTCCTCCACTCCTCGCACTCCACCAGCAGCTCTCGGTCGGCCCACATCGTATGACCGTTCGGGCCCGAGGCGGCGGCTGCGCTTTCGTAGCACCGGCTGTACCACCAGCGGCCCACCTTGGCCACCATGTTGGTGATGCTCTCATCCGCCACGGCGCTCTCGTCGCTCATCATCTCCGCCAGGCTGCGGTTGTCCCTCTGGTTCTTGGCTGCTTTGCGCGAGCCTGACGAGCTCGTCTCGCTCCCGCCCGAGGAGTGAGGGATGACGCTGGCGACGGGAACGCCTACGCGGCAGGACTTGACGTCAGAGAAGCCTTTGGCGCCGAGCAGCCGCAGCATGACGTCGGCCGTAGAACCAATGTTGGTGTCGGGCGCCCGTGCGTGGATGCGTTCCTTCAGCCGCCGGATCCCCTTGCGGGCGCGATTGCCCATGTTGTTTAGGTCGAGGTCCAGGATGGAGAGTTCCAGGTAGCCGCCGGGCTTAAGTACGCGCCGGGCCTCGGTGATGATGTTCCGATAGTGGCTCTCAGGTGCCGCCGCCGGGAACCGGAAGACGACGGCGGTGAAGCTCTCGGGGCCAAAGGGAAACTTGTCTAGGTGAGACGTGTATTGGATCTGGTGATGGTTGGGCGGGCTCAGCGGGAAAGCGGAGCTGCTCGGCTGCTCCGCCGGAAGAGGTGCGCGGGGAGACAGGTTGAAAAAGGTGGCTGCCGGGTATGTCTCGGCGGCGTAGAAGGACCAATCGTCGTTGCCCAGCCCGTCAATGACGAGGATGGAGTGGCGTTTCAACGACCCGACGAGTGGGACGAGCTCCTCGCGAGCCGGGCTGAAAAGAACGTGGCCGAAAGTGAGCCACTTGCTGACCGTCATGGACCCTACGCGGAGGTTGACCTGCGACAGGGGCGAATTATCCTCGGAACCTTGGCTCCACTCGCTCGCGTCGGACCTTCTAGGCCGCCGGCCGCTGGCGTTTGACGACGTGCTGCTCCGTTGCGACGCCCGGAGTCTCTTGGTCAGGTCGACGCTGGCCGCTCGCCGGCGATCGAACCCCAGCAGCAGCTCGGAAGCCGGTGTTGGCGACAGGGCCTTTTGTGCCGCCGCCAGGACTTCGTTGATCTGGGCGGTCAGATCCGTGCTGTACACGCTCGAAGGCACGAAAGTCCTCCCAGTCCCTCGCACTTCCTCCATCTCTGACACGGGATGGTGGTCATTGATGGTTGGAGACTCCAACGGCAGGTCCGGCCGCTTGGCTGGCTTCCCGCCAGGGCCCGGACGGAACGGCATACCCTGGGTGGAACCTCCCGAGAGAGTCATCTTGAACTGTTCCTCGCCGAGGAGGTCGTTGTACTCGTCCCATATCTCGTCTTCGACTAGCGGGGCATTGGCTTCGGGGACAACCGCGGTGGCATCAGCAAAGCTGGGGATACCCGAACTGGTCGACGTCGTGCACGAGGTGCACTGCGAACCTTTCCGCGGCGAGAATGAGAGGAATTCGTTGGTGAGCCGGGCGGCGTCTGGGGAGAACTCTCTGGACAGTCGATACCGCGAGGCGGAGTCGCCTGTGCCTCCAGTCATCGTCGATTCTTCCAAGGTAAGTTCCGGCGTGGCCGGCTTCGGCGGGCTGGGACCTTTGGCGATCTGGTCCACATCCGGTAGATCTCGTTGCGGGCGAGGGGCCGCTTGTACGCTGAGACGGTGAAAAGGCCTCGAGAAGCTCTTCGGGGATGTCTGCTCCGGTCTCGCGCTGATGACCTTGGGAATACGACCGACCTGGGGGAGTCGGCTCGGGCGCCCAGTCCGGGGTCCGGGGTGTTGTTCTGCAACTGTGATGTCTTGAGGCCGCGACTTCGGCTCGGCGGCCGTTGTTGCTCGGACGCCGCCTCCTCGGTGCGGTGGCTGCTCCGGATTCGGCTGCGGGAGAGGTAGGGGTATTCTGGGCGGCTGTCTTAGGGCATCACTTCGGCTAGCCGATGGCCTTCTCTCTCTCGCGTCGTGTGGCGAAAACTGTCGGGGCGGTTGAAATACTTGGGCAACGCGAAGGACCTCTTGTACGTCAGGGACTTCAGGGGCGTCACCATCCTCTTGCTCGGACATGTCCATCATCGTATAGAAAGCCACCGGCTTCGCCTCCTGTTTGACCTGCATGACCTTGACGGTGGCCGGCATAGGAGCCGGCGATTCAGGTGGGGCCTTCTTCTTAGCCGTTACCGGCTGGCTCTGCGAACGACCAAATATGTTCCACTTGCGAGGCGACCGCGCTCTCTTTGTCAGCTTTTTCGGTGCCGCGGATGAAGAGCCCTTGCGACCCCGGCTTGATGAGGGCTGCGGGTCCAACGCAGAATCATCCGACATGACACCAGCGTCCAGGCTGTTGGTCGATGGCGAGGTCCCACCGCGCGTAGCTCGCGTGACGATGGGTCTTGGGAGCCGAGCCTGCGCCTGGTCTGGTGTTTTCAGGCGCTGGATGGAGCGGCGGAAGGCCAAGGTGGGCCTCATCGCCAGGGCATCGGACTCGCTGCTGTCCGATGGGCGTCGGCTACCAAGAGACGGCGCCCGCGGAACATCGCCGGGAAACGCCGAGGGCCAGAGGGTGTTGCGGCCCTCTCTCGACGAGAGCGAGAGCTGCGAGTCATTTCGCGAGTCCATGCTGGGGCGCGCGTAGGCGATGCTCTGGTTGCTTTCGGTGCGGCTCAGCTCGGAGCTGGTGTTTCGGTTCTCGACGACTTCGCCGCCGGCAATGACGACGGGCTGCATACGGTCCGCCAGGAATGGATCTTGGAACCGGGGGCTGTTCAGAGTCTCCTGGGACGACAAGAGGCCCGCGAGACCACGGGTGATGCTGCTGCCCGTGCTGCTTTTCCGGCGGTGAGCGCCAATACGTCCGTATCCCTCATGGCCAGTACCTGCCGCTGGGCCCTTTCTCGCCGACTTCTCTTGACTCTCCGCTTTCGGCACCTCCGGAGCTGTCTTGGTCCGCCGCCCGAACAAGGGGAAGCGGGTCCTGAACGTGGACACGCTGGGGCTCGGCGTGCGGGTCGTTCTCGAGGTGTCCGGGTTGGACGGCCGACGACCCTCCGGGCACGGAGCCGGGGTGGGCTCCCGGCCGGGGTGGAGCCGCGACGGAGCGTGCTGAGAATCAGGAGGGGACAACGGCGTGACGGATCGGTGAAGTGCGCTGGGACCCAGTGAAGTGCTTGTCCGCCTCTCCGACAAGGACGTGGAAGAGAGGTTGCTATGTATAACCGGTCTCGGCAGTCCGAACTGGGATTGCAGATCAGGCGTCCCATCTCGGCTGGGCCTGTTCGGAGGCGCCGTTCCAGGCGACGGCACAGCCGGAGATTGGGTTGACGTTGTGGCTTTCGCGGGAGACGCAGCCGTCATGGCTGGTTGGGCCGGTCGTCGGGGTGGCTGGAGCGGCGACTCCTCATCATCTCGGCTCTTGTTGAACTTTTGGGACGATTTCCGGGGCGGCGGGCTGGGCGGGAGAGGTGACAGCCTCTTCTTCCTCTTCTTCATGTCCTTTCTGTCCCCGTCGCGGACCGTCCCATTCGACGACGACGACGACGATGTCAGTGACTCTCTAATTGCGGCTAGGGTGTGCGGATTGGCCTCGGCGCTAATTCCACCCCTCTCATTGGGTACGTCCTTTGTGAAACTTCCGGCTCTGGCCCGACTTCCCTGTCGCGCCCGGGGTGGAGGAATCCCCATCGAAGAAACGATGCCGGGCGAGTGCGAGGAGAGGGAGGTCGGGGTGGTGTCCCGGCTGTATGGGCCGGGGCCCGGGGACTCGGAGAAGCGGGTTGACGGGCTGCCACTGACCCCGCTGACCAGGCTGCTGGGCCCTGAGAACAGTGGCGTGGGCGGCGGGAGGTCTTTTGTAGCAATCTGATATGGAACCCCCACGGTTGAGCCCACCGAGAAAGGAGGAATGTGAACATCGCGGTACCGGTCAAGCTCGGGGTAGATGGTTGCGGCGTAAGCGTTTGTGACCTCTGCGTTCGTTGCCACCTTCGTCTCGCTTGGGCTCCCCGTAAGCCCGTGGCTGGGAAGCGTGCCGACGGAGCTTTCCTGCGACGACTGCGAACGGGGCACTGAAGACGATGAGCTGGTCCTGCGGGAGTCTCCGCGAGAGTTGGTCCGCAGAGCACCCGTATCCCTCGAGAGGTTGAACTGTTTCCTCGGTAGTCCACTCCGGGCATGATCGGGGCTGGTGCCGGCTCTTGAAGCTCTTGAAGCATCTGCTGCCGGATTCGGTGCGTTCGGGCCGGATCTCGTGGACGAATTGCTGGCGACAGAGCCCCAGGACTTTGTCGAGGTTCCCAATGCCGGCCGCATCAACGCAGGTGGTGCGGCGGAAGGCGGCATGAAAGCAGTCTGGGGAATTTTGCTGACGTTGTTGGATCTGTTGGAGGACGGGAGAGGTGCTCGAAACGCATCTACGTCCTTGTGAGGCTTCCGGGCGGCGTTTGGTTCCATCAGCGACTCCATGAGAGGGCCAGCCCTGCGCGGAAGGCTCCCGTCACCTGACCTGGTCCCGGACCCAGACCTCAGGGACGACATATTAAGGGTGTTGTGTGGGTGCTTCGGGTATCTCGACCATTATCAAGACCCATTCAAAGGCCCATACTTCGAAACCAGGGGATGCTCCAGTGGCAAGGCGGAGGGTGGTCAGTGAATGTGTCGAGCACGCCGCTGTCCCTGCGGGCGCAAATCCCCGGCCGGTACACCGCTTGGGCGGATATATCCTTGCAGGGGCAGGTACTGATCCGCCGCGGAACACCCGATGGTCGGGGAGGGAGCCGCCGGGGTGTCACGGGTGATGTATGACAGAGGATTAAACGTCGAAGGGCGTAGGTCCCAAGGCCTAGGGTTGCTTGGCTCCAGGCGTAGAATGGGGGCCAGACCCAGCGGTTGGGTGGGAGACAGTATTAGAAAGAAATACGACGAAAAACGTAGGCAGGTCTCCGGGACGCGAAGTGAAGAAAACGTATCGACGACAGGAGAGATGTGCTGTTCGGGCTCAACACCCGGAGCGATGGCCGGGTTGGGTCGAGGAGGAGGGGGGAGGGCCGCCTAGTCGTCGGGATGAAGCATGTGCGAGCTCTTGGGGAACCTGGTGGGTGTGTTGCACCCGGTGGAAGGGTGGTGGGGGCAACTGGGCGTTTAAGGAGGATTTGCCGCCGTAACTGGAACCGGCCTGGTCCGATTTGCGGCCCCAGGCGGCAGAGACACCTTCTTCCGAGGAGGATATTGCGGCGTCTTCGCGG
>Ga0247771_1000565_pt1 | contig 11538 bp, 11 predicted proteins | sample UWRJL197509C6_FD_179948 | JGI IMG/M metagenome (GOLD analysis project Ga0247771, IMG submission 179948) | Plant litter microbial communities from Arlington Agricultural Research Station in Wisconsin, United States - UWRJ-L197-509C-6 | ecosystem: Environmental > Terrestrial > Plant litter >...
GACCTGCTCCGACGACTTGGCATAGTCGACCGGGACTCGATCGCCCGCGTCGACCAGGCCGAGGACGGCGTAGATCTTATCGGCGGCGATGGTGCTCTCAAAGTCGCGAAGCTCCTCCAGAAGGCTCAGCAAGGGCATTGACAACGGCCCGCCTCCGTTTTCGAGCCGCTCCCGGCGGAGGGAACCCATCATACACACGGCCTTGACGCCAGTCGGGTGCCCCATGATGCCGTCGGCCCTCATCGCGCGCAGGCCCGAGATGGCCTCGTAAAAGAAGTCCCAGGGCATGGCCAGCCCGCCCGACCACAGCGTGAGCTCTTTCGCGTTGGCGACTTCCTGGATGACCAGGACCGCTGGAACCACGCCCTCCGGAGGAAGTCGCCGAGGAGGTCCCATTCGATCTCGATGCCCTCGGGGTGGGCGAAGAGCTTCCGCCCCGCCTCTGCCCAGATCCAGCCCGGCGCAAACAGCTCCCGGGAGATCTCCCAGTACCGTCGCAGCGCTTCTTGGACGTCGATTTCGATGCCGACCTCGTCGCCGACCCAAACGCGTACCGCCGCGGCGGACGCGTACACCCGGCCCATCATCTGGACGTGCTCGTTGCGCTCGCGCAGGTCCGACTGGTTGATGCAGAGGGCGTCGACCCAGATACGTAGCGGCTCGGCCTCGTCGCGCATCCGCCGCAGGGCGCGGGCGAGCTCACCGCCGATCTGCACGGCCGACCCGTCGAGGGTGATCTCCTCGGGCGGCAGCACGCCGCCCACGCGCACGTAAAAGAAGTCGAGGTTCGGGTCGCCGAGGGTTTCGCGGAGGGTCAGGTGGCGGATCTCGTCGACGCCGTCGCCGTATACCGCGAATTCCTGGAGGGTATCAAGGTCGAACGCTTGCGAGTGGGTCACGCTCTTGCTCCAGCAGTAGCTCAGGGCGTCATACGACCCTGGGGAGTCCATTTTCATATGGGAGAGACCGCCAATGAGCTTCGTACCCGCGGCCCCGGGCGCGACGGTGAGGACCCGGGTCTCGTGGGGGAGGTCGAGGGGCTGGTATGCGTAACCTGCCATTGTCGAGCTCCGAATCACTTCAGGACGGGTGTGTGATCTGGGAGAACGCTAACCGTATGCCTCTGCTACTGATGTATCGAATTTTATCTGTCCCCGTCAAACCCGGGAGGGATCCAGGTCTGCGCCTGGCCTGGGGGGGCGGGGGTTCGACGGAGGCGGCGCAGCAAGTTGACCGCGGGTCTCTTGGGGAAATGCGGCTGATTTTGTGCCAACACAACCCGACGCCACGCTTTAGGCAGCAGGTACTGAGTATACTTGCCTATCCAAGCGGCCGTGGCAGAACAGCGACCAGCGGCTCTGCTACGGAATCTAGCATCTGGATGTGCCGCATGTTCTCGAGGCATCAGAACGTCCTTGCCGTTGCTAGAGACCACCCTTATCTATACGTAACCGGAACATCGCCGGGGAGCGACGAAAGCCCTGCGAAATGTTAGTAATAGGGGTTAGTTCGCGGTCTTGGGTCGACTTACACTCGCCGCCACGTCCAACCACCTCGTTCGGCACTTGGGTCCGCTTATTGCATTCGAGAACGTCCTTGGCGGTCTGCGACTTCAGGGCATGGCACACCTCGTTGACACAGTCCTTTCCGAGAACGGCATCCATACCGCGTTGCAGGGCGTCGCCTTTCCATCCAAAGAGGTAATCTCCATGTTGGCCGTAACCGGTTCTGTCGAGTGTTAGCCGGGACTGAACCCTTGAATCCCAGATGTGATTGAGTCTCACGCGTCACCGAAGCTGTACACAAAGGGCTGCTTGCCGCCCTCGAAGTACTTGGGATCGTTGAACGTGCGCGTATCCCACTGCATCTCGTACACTGCGACGCGCATCAGTGCTCCTGCCGTCTACGGAAAGAGTTGGTGGGGACAACGGGAGATCTCGACAAGATCCTCGTCTTCTCTCTCTCTTGTCCTGCCAATGAGGCAGCTGAGCACCCGGGACTACATACTGACTTGCGGTACGCGAATAGGGTGGCTGGCAGGGCAGGCCGAGCCGGCGAGGACGGCGCTGCCGGGCGAGTACGCCATGTGGTCGCGATGGTTGGGGCTGTCGAGATTCTTGCCGTCCCAGCAGGTGGGGAAAATGACGGAGCCCCGAATGCCGCGGGGGCACACCTTGGTCGGGAGCTCCGACGTGTCGCGCGAGTCGCACGGCGCGAAGCCGTCGCCGTTGCCGTTGCATCGGTGGCAGATGCCGCGGACGGTCCCCTTCTTGCCGCGGAGGGCCGGATCGCCGGCCACCATACGGAACCCCTTGCCGGGATCAGCAAAGAGAGGAGGAAATGGGCCCATGGGACTTTACCGGCCTGAACGCGGTGACCTTCCCGTCTCCTGAGCCGCCGTACGGCGACATGTAGTAGACCGTGATGCCGCCCCCCTGCGGGTGCAGGATGTTGTCGAGTCCGCGGAAGTTGGTCATCTGAGGCACCATTTTGTACGTCCCGTTCTCGGGAGACCTAAAGTATAAACTGGCCGTCCAGTAGTTGCTGAAATCCTCCGAGTAGGTGCACGTTGTGCAGGTCGACGCGGCCGACGGGTCCATGTTGGCGGGATCCATCTAGAAACAGGTCTGTTAGCATGCGATCGAGAAGGTAGCATGTCGACCTAATTGTTACCGTTGCGTTGAATGAGTTCCCGCCGACGATTTGATGCGTATGTGAGGACGGCAGCGCGCCCGGCTGGACTATAGGATCGGTCCGCTCGATGACGAGCTGCGAGCAGGCGAAGCGCAGCAGCTTGCCGACGTTAACGTTTTGACCGGCGACATCCTGCGTTAGGAGCGCTGAGGCGATGAGCCCCTTCAGCAACATGACGCCGAATTGTGATTCCTTCGTCGTTGAGGTCGTGACGAGACGTCGGAGGCGGCGCCCCAGGGGCTAGGTCGTGCGTTCTGCCGGTTTTAAAGGAGGCGGCCCTCGCCAGTTTTGGACCGGGAAATATCAGTCATCGCCCTATAGGAAAGTGTCCGATTGCCGAGAGCTCCAATCACGGATACGATGCAATCACCTTGATAGTACCATAGACAAGGCCGCGGATGCTCTAAGCTAAAGCCGCCCAATGCGGGAGCGGGAACTTGGAGCCGAGCGGGAGGTGATTTCGCCAAGTTATATCGACGTTCTCGAAGCATTCGTATCTTGATCTCGTAGGCGGCTTGGTCATCTCTAGGGTCGTTGCTTAGCGTTCATTTTCGCGTTTAGATGGATTACTGCCACTTACATCGAGACGCCGACTTCACGGCTGGTTGCTGCTCCTGGGCGGAATTCGAAGACCAGATTGGCGAGTCAAAGGCAAACGGCCGCCTGCCATCTTCGGGAAACCTCTTTCCAGACTCTCAGCTTCATTGGTAAGTCTGTTGTATGAGCAGACGCAGCCCCGTAGTGAACGACCCCGAACTGTGCTGCGGTACTTGTAGTGCCCCCACTGACTGGCGTCTGATCAAACTTCCCATCACACGCCCGACCTCAGGAACTCTACCTCTGGATATTCTCGGTTTGGCCCTTCCAATAGCCCCTGACCGGCGTCCCCCAGCGTCATCTGGAAGAAGTCGTCCAGGTACTCCCGCAAAATCTCCATGATTCTCGCACCAAGGATCTCGCCGAAGAGATCCCGGACCAACTGGTCGTTGCTCCGCAGCCCTGAAACGTCGCCGATGAGCGATAGGTCCCAGAAGCTGCCGTGCAGCGAGCCGTTTACGCTCAGCTCCTTGATCCACCGGGGCGGGTGCAGCCGCACCGCCTGCCACAGGCTCTCCCAAGACGGCTCGTTGCTCGAGTTGTGCCCTTCCGAGCCGACGATCAGGAAGCTCTGGTTGGCGCCCGGCCCGCCGAAGCCGGCCTGGAGCACGGGGCCGAACATGCGTCCGTCCAGGTTAACACCCGCTACCACGCGGGTATCGTTGAGCATTGCCACGGCGGTGGCGGCACCTCCAAAAGAGTGTCCCGCGAAACCGACTTTGACGGAGTTAGGGCCGCCGCCGTGCAGCTCGAGGCCGAGCGCGTCAAGCACAAAACTAGCGTCGTTGGCCCTCACTTCCAAGGCACGCACCAGGGCCGCTTCGTCCGAGGTCCGGTTGACGCGCCCGCCGTAGATGATGCTGCCGTCGGGGAAGATGACGACGTCCGTCTCGTAGGGGTGATCCACAACTATCACGTTGTACCCTCTGCTCGCCAAGTGCTGCGCCGTGGCGGAGTAGAACAGCCTCGTGGTGTTGAGCCCCGTATCGAAGAGGATGGTCGGAAATGAATGGTAAGCGTGGTCCAGAAGGGACGGCGGCGCGTTACGGCATAAGTCCAGCTTTACCCTGGAGAGGACGCCGGACGGCCAACTGGAGTTTCCTAGGAACTCCGTTCCGATCGCGTCTTCGAGCTCCGAGATGAGCGCCGGCATGTACTCTACGCGGCCGTTCGAGGGACACTTCTGCCTCGGAACGGGCGTAAATCGTGAAATCATCACCCGGCGTGGATGGCTCGTGTTAAAGGGGTCGAGGCGTCGTGCGTCCACGAGCTCCTCGGACGTCATTGCCACCACATAGGGCCCCGGAGGCTGAGGGAGAACCAAGTCTTCCGCGGCGGCGAGCCCGAAGCCCGCCGTAAGGAGAGGCAAGGCATACTTCATTTCCTAAACGAAGGATAGGCACGCTTTCCGAAAACTGGAGGACACTTGCGTGTTTGCGTGTTTGTCTGAAGAGAAATCCCGAACCGCCGATGCTGCCGCGTCACCTCGGTTACTATGACGACCTCCGTGGGCCATGGGGTCTCGGATAAACTTTTATTCGTACCGTTCGTGCCCCTCGCGATATAACCGACAATACGACAATACGGCCACAGGTTGCCTGTGATTGGACCCTGATTTCGCTACAGTATCTGGTACGGACTGCGCCTTTAGAAGAAATACCCGCCGCCTTCTCAACTCCAGCTAATTCTGCTTGGCATATTAGACGAGCAAACCCAAGAAAACCACTCTATGTCAGCAACTTCCTATTACCAACCTATTAAAGCAACTTTCTAGGTTATCTACAAAGTTCTAGGTTATCCACAAAGTTCTAGCTTATCTACAAAGTTCTAGGTTATCCATAGAATTATAGGTCATCTACAGAGCACTAGGTCGTTTATGAACCGCTGTCGCTGTGTGGAGAGTAACTTTGTCGAAAGACGGTTCTCTGTCTATGGTACCTAGGCCTGAATCGAGCTCAAGGTATGTTCTTCCAACATGGAAACTCGATATAGCCCTACGGCAAGGCTTTGAGGAAGGGAAGGGCAAATCGAAGCGGCAACGGCACAGCGGGGCCTCGCGGAGCTGGAAGCAGGGTCCAAGGCGCTAGGGGTGGAGCGCGCAAGCCTCCTGTCGGCAGCTAACCGAGCTCACGGCTCGCTGTGTGTCCCCCCCGGAGGTGATCGATAGCGCGGATGCGCCACACCCGAAGCTGCCGAATTGGTCCTGCAGACGACGACCCTTCTGAACGAGACATACGTCCCGCCTCGAGCCGTCTCTACGTGCGAGCCAGCGAGCTCGGCTCGTTTGCGAGGATCCGACGACTCGGGCCCTGAGATTTGAGATTGAGAAGACGGGGGATAGGCGTATCGCGTCACGAAGCGGGAGAAAAATAGCACCGCGATGATGTAATACGTGGGCGGGTGGAGGCATCCCGCGCTTCAGCTGCTGCAGCCAAGCCTTACGTCATGGGAGTCTAGACCCCCGGGCGCTTCCGCGTTGTGTGGGGTGTTTGCGTCTATCCCGCTAATATTGCATTATCACGGCTCGAGCACGACCGCCTGCTCGGGGAGCCCCAAACGGGCCTGGGGGGCCAGACCGTCTGGCGGCCTCGGCGTCGGCTGCGGATCCTTGTCCGTTCCGGACGGAGCCTCGCGCCCAGTCAAGTCGTAAGTGGCGGCCGTGGCGTTCTCTCCCCATTGGCTACCGACGGGCTTACCTAGTCTCCCTTCCGAGCGCGCCTCAATGCTTCTTGATCTGCGCTCGCTTCTTGTTCGTGGTGGCCATCTTGGCTGAGCTTGGCACTGCTGCTCCCTTCCCTTTTGAAATGGACAAGTCCGCGGAGCTCGACGCTCATCGGCCTCTGAGCTCTGCCAACAGTCTCCGTGTCTGCACAACGAGCATCGCACCATGGCACTACGCTCTATCGCCATAACATTCCTTTCCGTCGTCTTTTTCGAAAGCCGGGGAGCCTCGGCTACAACTCTCGCGGAGGGCCTGACGGCCTACATAAGGTGAGAGAGCTTCCGGGATGCCGTCACCGCTGTCGGTAGTCGGGTTAGACGCAACCGTCGCCTTGTACCGCCCGCCATGACCGATATTGGCATTCTCGGGTCTGCCCCGGGGACCTTCATCACCCAGAGGCCCCTGGACGAGGTCGAGCGTCGTCTGTCCGCCGCCGTCTCGGAAAACGAACGGCGCAGGTCCTCGACCGGGGGCCGACGCCCGTCTGTCGTCGCGCAGGCCCTCAAGCTCGACTCGGAGAAGATCAACTGGCAGCGTCGCAACAGCCACATCACGCCCCACGACCTCGAGACCATCCGCGAGGCCAAGCAGACCGAGGGCGAAGCCTTCGCCAGCGGCGGCCAGGCACGCTATTACGAGCCCATCGACTCGTACGAGGGCAAGCACCGATGGGACCCTAAAGCCGAGTGGACCGAGGAGGAGGAGAGGAAGGTCGTCAGGAAGCTGGACTACAAGATCTGCGCTTGGGTGTGCTTCATGTTCTTCGCTCTCCAACTGGACCGTGGCAACATCGGCCAGGCCTTGACCGACAACATGCTCGGTAAGTTGTCCCCCGCGTCCGCACTGGCACCCCCTTTCCCCCCACCCCCTTCTACCGAAAGGGCGGATAGCTGACTGGGAATACTCTGTACAGGGGATCTCGGTCTCAACACCGATCAGTACAACTACGGCCAGACCATCTTCTTCCTCAGCTTCCTTTTCGCCGAGCTGCCCTCGTATGTAAACGCCCTTGCCCCGCTGGAGCTTTGCCGCGCTGACTCGCTCGTGTCCAGTCAGATGATATCCAAGAAACTTGGTCCCGACAACTGGATTCCCGTCCAGATGATTTGCTGGTCCATCGTCGCCATCAGCCAGTGCAAGTTGACGGGCGCGACGTCGTTCTACGTCACCCGCTCCCTCCTCGGACTCATCGAGGGGGGCTTCATCCCGGACGTCATCCTCTAGTGAGCACCTCTCCGCCGTCCCCGTCCTGTCCCCGTGTCCTGCTAATACCTCTCAGCTTGAGCTATTTCTACAAGAGCAAGGAGCTCCCTATCAGGCTCAGCTTCTTCTGGAGCGCCTACATCTTCACCCAGGTCATCGCGGCCTTCCTGGCCTTTGGAATCCTGCGGCTGCGCGGACACCACGGCTGGGAGGGCTGGAGGTGGCTCTTCGCCCTCGAAGGCGTCCTGACCGTGCTTATCGGCATCGCTTCATGGTGAACGCTGCCCGCCGCCAGACTCCGTGCGCCGTGTCAAGCTGACCCTGAGCCAGGTTTTACCTCCCGCCTTCTCCTACCCAGACCGCCTCTCGCTTCCGCGGCAAGAACGGCTGGTTCAGCGAGCGCGAAGAAGTCATCATGGTGAACCGGATCCTGCGCGACGATCCGTCCAAGGGCGACATGCACAACCGGCAGGGTCTCAGCTTCAAGCTGACCTGGCAGGCCCTGACGGACTGGGACCTGTTCCCAGTGTACATCCTCGGCCTCACCTGGACCATGGCCCACAATACCGTCCAGGCCTACCTCACCCTCACGCTCCGCAGCCTCGGCTTCGACACCTTCACCTCCAACCTCCTAACCATCCCCGCCTCGTTCCTCCTGTTCCTGCAGCTCGTCTTCTGGACCTGGTTCAGCGAGAAGATCAACAACCGCTTCGGCGTCGTCCTTCTGTGCCAGATCTGGCTGCTGCCCCTGCTGACCGCGCTCGCCGTGCTGCCCAACGACGCCAGCGCTTGGGCGCGCTACGCGATCCTGGTACTCTTCGTCGGCTACCCGTACGTGCACGCCATCATTGTAGCCATCACGTCGCGTAACGCGGGCTCGGTGCGCACGCGCACCGTGGGGTCCGCCCTCTACAACATGTCGGTGCAGGCGAGTTCCATCATCGCCTCCAACATCTACCGCGAGGACGATAAGCCGTACTACCGCCGCGGCAACCGAGTCCTGCTCGGCATCACCGCGTGGAACGTCATCCTCATCATCGCCATCAAGTTCTACTACGTCCAGCGCAACAAGAGGCGCGCCAAGGTCTGGGACTCGATGACCGACGACGAGAAGCAGAGTTACCTCGAGACGACCAAGGACGAGGGCAATAAGAGGCTCGATTTTAGGTTTGCCCACTAAAGTTCCTCACGGGGCGGGGCGGGCGGTCTGCTACACAGCCTCGGCCCTCGTGCCTATTTTCCTTCGAGTTTCTCAGCCTATGCCCATGCCGGGCTGTGTACTACCAGGTATAACCCGGAGGCTGTTTCTTTACAGACTCGTTCGCTACAAAAATGTCGCCAGATATAGTTTGCTCCCGATACTCAAGTCCGTAGCGTAACAACATCGAAGAAACCAACATACCACTTCCAGCTGCCTCAGGTTGACGCCTCCTCGTCTTTCTCCCCTCCTTTGGCGCCTCGGCGCAGCGGGCTTGTATGTTCGGAGCGGTGCGAAAGGCTCGGCGACCCCGGCGTAGGCGGTGATTTTCACTGGCACTGCCGGAAGACATTTGGCGGGATGTCCCTTCTGTACCGAGATCTTCAGTCAAGGGCTAGAGGCAGCCCCTCAGTCCAGGAGTCATGGCGGTTCCAGTTCGAGTGGCCCCTACCCAGCCTCTCGCTCAGGCAAGCTCGGCTTCGGCTCAGAACCTGACAAGAAGCGGCTGTTCGTTGCGATCGAGGTGCCCCGCAGCGTAAGCACACATAACAGTGGCCAATATGGCTTCCAGTTGCTAGCACAGTGGGGCGCGACCCTCAGTCCCCCCAAAGGTTGGCAGGAAGGAAGCACGGACGCTAGCAACCGACTAGCCGCCCATCCCTTCCGAGAACCTGACGATAGAAAGATTTGACTCTCTTAATTCCAATGCACGTGCCTTGAACGTTACATGGTGCTGCCGGACTTCTCCAGTTCTCCTTTGTCAGATGGCCTAGCAAGCGTAGTAGCACTTCATTGACTTGGCCGCCGGCGAGAAGGTATGACACCTGCTCCCTCCAATCTGGTTCTTGGTGTCCACGAGCTCGGGCCCCTGGCAGTTGAAATCCGCATAGATATGGCACCGGGTACCCTTGGCTCCGTCACCCCACACCTGAATTGCGTCGAAATGGTCGTACTGGTAGCAATGGCCGGAGCAGTCTGGCTTATACGCCACGTACTTGTTGTCGACCTGGGGCGGGCTGCTACGGCACCCTGAGCCGAAGATGACGCATGCGCTAACCGTACTGCAACTCCCAGCAGACGCCACGGAAGACAGGGCGGCGAGAAGAACCAAGACTGAGTCGATCATGGTGACGGATGCGAGTGAGTGAAGTGGCGAGCCTTGTGGCATGAATGTCAACCAACTCTGTTCGGGCGGGTCTGCGTGATATTTTGGGGACTCACGTCGTGCGGTTTTGTAGGCGAGAACAGCGGTGCCTCGGGAGATGCTTGTCTAGTTGCGGACGTACGGAAGTAGTAGGAAAGATGAGGTGATGGACAGTTGGTAAGGTGAAGACGGAGAAATCGACTTGGGGGGAGATGAAGCACTACGTATTTATGGCTCGGCGCAACCGCCTGGAGCATCGCAAGTCCTGGAGCCGGGTGTCCGCGTTTGCATCTCGGATTTGCGTAGGTAGGTAGGCCCCTCTTCCTGGCCCCCACTAGACGCCGTACGTACATGAAGTGTTCAGCTCGAATGGATGCCTGAGTGCGAACGTCCGGGACGTCAGCACCCCTACGCTGAACTGTTTGCAACCAGACCAACCTTGAAGTCGATGCGCCGCGCTTACTGCTAAAACGCCTTGATCTCGGTAGGCGACCTTACCGCGGACATGCGGATATTTATCCGATGTACCCTAGAAGTCGGAAATCTCATGTCAGCCACGTCAGCTACCACATCCACGGCCAAGGCCCTTGCGGAGCACTTGCCTATTGGGGCATTCCTTTCGACTGGCGAACGTACTCCTGATGATACCTCGGCAGCTAGTTTTCGGTTCCCGATACAGAGGAACGGTCAAACGTACGGAAGCGGAAGCTCCAAGCCAGGTTAGTGTGAGCGGCATAGCGGTAGCCAGAGGCTGTTACTGTCGGGGAAATGTAGGCCCCACGCTCAGTAAATATTAATGAGGTACTGGGTAGGTACGTTTTCACCGCGTTAGACTCCGGGCGGACGAGATTGGCGACCTATGAAGGTGGAGACAGACGAGAAACAAAACAGGCTAGAAAGGCTTGCCGTAGTATCGGGGCGGCAAGCACACTGCCGCGCCTTATATCTGGCCCCCGGATGACGGAATCTCCGTCCCTGTTGCTGATGACGCGGGTTCGGCTTCCCGGATGGACGAAACCCCAGGTATTCGAGCCCTGGCGGGTGCCACAACGCATGCATAGCTTACTCGCGGGTCGAACGTCACTTGCCCGCGCAGCAAGAAGAAGAAATGCGAGAAGCAAACGGGTAGAAACTGAATCTTCATGCTGTGTTCAATCGGCCGCCACCTCCGAGCTCAGTCGCTCCAGCTCTCGACACGGTGACTAACCCGTGGTGACGACGTCGAGGATCCAGTCCGACACAGCCTGGCGTTAGATCCACTTACCGGGGTTGCGCGACCCCATAGTGGGGACAGAATATGGAAAGATAAGCCAGGTGGGTAGGTAGGTACCTGGAAGTGCCTAGAATGGGGTGGTAAGGATGACGAAGAACGCAGGACCTCGAAGCGCGGGCCCACATCTCGGCCGAGTGTCGGTGGATGGAACCATGGAACCGGGGTTGAATCCATGTCGACTCAGATCGGTTCTGCCGAATAGCCCGTAACCCAAGGCCTTCCACGTAGTGACCGCCCCTGTAAGCCACATAAGCAAGGCGGTGCTGGGGTAGAACCCGGATCACCGTCAGCGGCGTCCTCGTAGAGAGACGCCAGGTAGGTGTTCGCTGGGGACACGGCTGGGCTCACTCGGCTTCCCGCGGTGATCTGTATCATCCTCTTTGGGGAGCCCCGGGCTATGCAGCATCCGAGAGCTACTGTGGCGGAGTCAGGTCTGGCTGTGCCACGGGCGCGAGCGCCGGGCGGATACGCATTTAGGCGCGCCTATGGGCTTAGCGGTAGTTCTACGAAGTCCGACCCCACGAGGCCGAGTCACCTACGGCATTTGGAATGATAATTTCACCAGGGAGCGCGGTGGTCGGCTTTTTGGGCCGGACAGGCGCCGCAGCTTGATCTGCTCCCGACGGACAGTGGCCGCTCAAGGAGCCGCCTTTCGCGGTGGCGCCAGGGTCCGCCATCCCTTCGAAGAGTAACACCGACCGCCCAAG
>Ga0247771_1000566_pt1 | contig 11536 bp, 10 predicted proteins | sample UWRJL197509C6_FD_179948 | JGI IMG/M metagenome (GOLD analysis project Ga0247771, IMG submission 179948) | Plant litter microbial communities from Arlington Agricultural Research Station in Wisconsin, United States - UWRJ-L197-509C-6 | ecosystem: Environmental > Terrestrial > Plant litter >...
TGCGGAACCGACCTCGACCTCGTCATCCGAGGTGCTAGGCCCCGGGCTAAGACGGGGGACTTCTCCTTTTGTATTGGCAATCGGTACTTATCGAAGTATACTTCATGATTTCGAGTTGCTATGGAGCAGGAAGATCAGCTAACGAATCTCGCCCCCTGCACGGCCGACTTGTGCCCAACATGCCGGACCTTGGGCACCACGACTCCAAGCTCCGTCATCACTGGCTTCGGAAGACTAGACGATATCAAGGCGCGAGGCCGTTGCCCTGTGTGCCACGTGGCTTACTTTGCCATACGGAACCACCAACTCAACCGCCCGCGAGAGGAACGTGATCCGACACATGACGCATTCACGCTCGTACCCCAGGACAACGGCACCTTCGAGGGCAGCCAGCACGGAAATGGATGTATATGTCGTCTGGTCGTTCGAGTTGACTCTGGATCTTATCCTTCCTCCAAGCCGATCTGCACCATCAGCCACTTTCGTCCCGGCGAAGAACCTCGTTTCGATGCGGAACCGGGCCGCGACCTCAGCGTGGCCGACGTTTCCGAGCTTCGATCCTGGCTTCAGCAATGCGAGAATGAGCATGACCAGTGCAGGGTCTCGTACGACTTGCCTCCTCTTCTCGTCATCGACGTGGAGTCCATGTGTCTCGTCGAGGCCAGTTCACCCCGGTACTTTGCCCTGAGCTATGTCTGGGGAACCGCCGAGGTATTCAAGACGTTGCAATCCAATGTCGATGACCTCCGCCAGGCGGGCGCTCTCGAGCGTCTGGGGGAAACGATCCCGCTTCTGATTCGGGATGCCGTCCTTCTCGTACAGCGGCTTGGCGAGAGATATCTCTGGGTCGATTCCCTCTGTATCGTCCAGGACGACGACAAGGCCAAGCACTCCCTCATCGGCCGGATGGACGCCATATACGCCAAGGCAGTCTGCACCATCATTGCCCACGGCAGTGCCGACGCCTCGTGTTCACTGCCCGGGCTGCGGGAAGAGACGCGCCAGCCTTATCGAGTCACTGCCCAGGGTGGCGATGGCGTTTTTGTTTCTTCTTCGCCTCACTATTCGACCTGTCCCTCCGTTTACGATACCCGAGGCTGGACCTTTCAGGAGCAAATACTCTCTCGGAGACGGCTCATCTTTGGCGCCGACCAAGTCTTCTTCAGCTGTCAGTCTCAAACGGCCGGGGACCGTTGTGAGAATCTACCCAGCAGTCCAGCGGACGCGTCGACGATGTATGGCCCCATACAATTCATGGACCAGCACGGAGCGGCCGTTGGAATCCTCCCTAACCTGAACCCCGACCTCACCGGCGCCGGTGACTTGGGCCGGGCGAAACGTGCCATCTTGGAGTTGAGCCGCTTGGATTCTGGCACTGGAGACGGCCAACAGCATCAGCAACTCAGATGGAATGCGCTGCACGCCTACACATCGGCCGTGACGGCGTATTCCAGCAGGCGGCTGTCGTATCCCTCGGACATACTGAACGCCTTTCTGGGTATCTTGTTGTCTCTTGAGCGGTCCAGCGGCTTCACTCGCAAGTCTTCTGTGTACGGCCTGCTGCCCAAATACATACGGCACAATCTCCACTGGTTCTCTCAGACTGGCGCCCGCCGCGCGGGCTGGCCGTCCTGGTCCTGGGCTGGGTGGGACTCGGAAATCTTCTGGGTTGAGAGGGAGAACCCACAAAAGCTCGAGTATCAAATCAAGGATACTTTTATCTTTGATCGAGGAAGAATCCTGAAGATACCGGAGGATGAGATTGCCGTGCTTGCGGGCACAGGAGATCCCGGAACTCAACCCGACATCCCGATCGACCGTCAGGCAAGCCTCCTCGCACTCAGCAACAAAAGCCCCATCATAGCTTTCAAGGCAGCTGTCGCCGACCCCGATACACTCAGGGTCAGTCCTCACCCCATCCGAATCCGGCAGATCCGGATCTGGACCCACAGCTGGGAGATCTGCGGGCACATGCACGAAGTGTACGGGTATTCCACGGAGCTTGTGAAGAATCTGCTGCCCAGGTGTCGGCTGGTGTATCTCTCGCGGAACTCTCAGCCTTGCGTGTTTCACATGTACCGAGGTGAGTGTGCCGGGAGCTGCTATGCCCTGGTGGTGGACCCCGGCGAGGACGGGCAGCAGAACGGGTTCGCGACTAGGGTCGGCATCGCTCAGATATGCGACAACAACTGGAGAGTGACGCCGACGCATGAGGAGTTTGTCGCTCTGGTATGAGGATTTTGTCAGAACGGAAGGTCACAATAAACCTAGGTTTGGTTCGCAAGCAGCTCCACCTGTTCCGGTATAGTAGATTTCCTAGGCGGTTACTGAACACTACCAAGAGCTCTCTCCGCAAGTCTCAGAACCTCGCAAGTGAGGAAATCCACGAGAAAACAAACAACAGTCCAGCCCAGCCGAAAGCCACGAGTACCATAAAGACCGTCCATCGTCAGACTTGGAAGCGGAAGCGTAGAACGTCGCCGAAAGAGGGAAGACTTCGCGAGAGAGTTGAAATCAGTCATAAAATACGTCTCAGGGTAAGGCCTGATGGGCCGCCATCGCGGAATGGCCTGGCCGAAGCTGCAGTGCGTGGTGGCGTAGCTACGCCAACGGCACCCTCGCCCTCCGGATGGGCTGTGGATGGGACATGCCCGCTAGCCTGCCCCCTAGCTGCTCCTAAGCGGGTTGCAGGAACTTTTATGGTCAACACCATCTTGTTTCCGATTCGAGTTTGCTGCCCAACTCATCGAAGCACTCTCGACAACCTCCCCTGGTGAGGTTACTAAACGACGTCGATCTCCGTTTCATGCGATCGGAGGAGCTCCGCAACCGTAAAGTGCCGGTTTCTCTCAGCCAGATCGATCTCCTTCTGAAAGCCGACCTGTTTACCCCAACGATCCGGCCGGGCGCCGGCGTTGAGGAGGAGCTTCACCACGTCCAGCCGGCCGTGTTCGGCGGCGCCCTGCAGCGCGGTCCGGCCGTACTCCAGCGCGGGGCGGGCGTTCGGGTCGGCGCCGCTGCCGAGCAGCAGCAGCACGATCTTGACGTGGCCTTGGATTGCCGCGCCCTGGAGGGCCGTGAGGCCCCCGTTCGCGGCGGGCGCGGCGTTGACGTCTGCGCCGTGGTCGATCAGGAACTGGACCAGCTCGAACTCGGGCTTGTGGCGGGTGACCGCCGCCTGGAGCGCCGTCCTGCCCAGGTATCTCCAGGCCGGCCGGTTGACGTCGCCGTTTCGGGATACCATGAGCTTGACGAGATCCAGGCTCCCCTGTTCTGCAGCTAGCTGTAGAGCCGTTCTCCCGTATCCAGCGAATTCGGTTGCCATCTCGCTAGAATCGGCGCCGGCGTCGAGGGTAAGTGAAACTAGCCGGAGGAGGTTTTGGTCATGGATCCCCCGAAAGATGAGTCGGCGAAGGATTCGACTACTTTGGCCTGGTGTTTGGTTTATGGCAGCGCCGTGTTCTAGTAGAAGCTCAAACAATTCGTTACATTGATGAAACTGGAGGGACGCTTCAATGGCCGTGATGCCGCGCCTGACAGCAGGCGGGGCGTTAACATCGGCGCCTTTTTCGAGGAGATACCGCACTGTCTGCTTGTTATTAGAACAACAAGCCGCTTGCAAAGCTGTGGCCCCGCCTGATCTCGAGGCTGGCTTATTGATGTCACCACCGTGCTGCAAGAAGTAGTCTATGTAGTCGATGTTGCCGCTCTCAGCAGCGGCTTGGAGAGCGTTTCTGCCACTGCCGGACGAGCTATAGCTGTTTGGGGATACTCCCTTCTCCAGAAGCGCCGCCATTATGTCGGTTGCCTTGGAAGCGGTTGCGTCGGTGAGGAGCCTCGGTCCGTACTTCTCAAGATCCAAACCGCCATTGAGGAATATCTCGAAGTGGTGATCCTCCATTTCACCCTCGGTGATCATGTAACTCAGACCGCTGACTACCCCCTCGTGGTTTGGGTCCGCGCCTGAGTCGAGCAAAAGCTCCAAGATCCTGTGGTCGTCGGGGGGGTCTGAAAACTCGTCTTTTGGCTTAAGCCATAGTGTGCGAGCGATCGGAGGCTCCCCAGCGGAGGTCTTAGTGGCGTTTGGGTCGACACCCGCAGATAGAAGGGTTGCAATGGCATCGAACTTCTGCTCATCGACTGCCTGTTCCAATGCTTCCTCGAGGAGTTGATCGGTGAGATCCGCTCGGTTTTCCCAGTGGAAGATGGCGAACGGACCTGAGCCGCGGTCGGCCTCACGAACAATGTCGGCCGCTGTCGCCTTCTTCGGCTTCTCCGAGTTGCCATCTCTGCCCGTCAGAGTGCAGAGATGGCGATAGACTCTCGCATTGTTCTCGGACGACCAATGGAAAATGTCGCGTCCGCTGATGCGACAATCGAGATTCGCGCCACCTTTGACAAGCGCAGTGATGATTTCTATCCGACCCAGTCGGAGAGCCAAGCGCAGGGGTTCCTCCAGGTATCCTCCCGCTTGAGCTGAGACCATACTCAAGTTTGCGCCAGCTTCTATGAGGCACTTCGCCACGTTGGTATAGCCGCGGGACACTGCGAGCCCCAGCGGAGTATATCGATCGATGATGCGACTCCCGACAACGTCCAACTTACAGCCCTTTTCGATCAGAGTCTTGCTAGCCTGCAGATAGCCTTTCCTGACGACAAGCCACAGTAGCTGACCACCGGCAGCCCCGGAAAGGAGATCGGCGCTCACCGGGGCATTTAGCAGACGTACGAGGAGCTCCTCATCGGCGGAACCCGTTGCCCGTTCGAAAATAAGCGTGGCGATCCTGCCAGAAAGCTGCCGGAAGAGGTCTTGATCTAGTCCGTATTCGATAAGGTTGTCGAAGAACTTTTGGTTGTGCACGCCGGTTGCCTGGGCGAGGATATCACCAAAGGAGACCCCGGACCGGACGAGGAGTATGACTAGTTGCAGATTCTCCATATCCATAATGGCTGCGATCACCCCGTGGCGAAAGCCACCCACGCTGGTCGATGGAATGGCGAGAAACGCAGCGAGTTTCTGTGTATAGTTCTTTTCCATGATCCACTTCATGAATGCCAGTCTCTGTCCTCTCGACAACATGCTGTTTGAGAAGAAATAGCAGGCGAACGTGAACAAATCCTGTAGGGGATCTTTGTTTGTTGGGTCCAGGAATCCGTGAACTGCCAAGGCTGCTTCTCCGTCCAGGTGTTCCGGAAGGATGTCCGTGAGCTTGGCCGTAAATGTGGGAACCGCCGTGGCAGCTGCTCCGGCTTCCTTGGAAGGTGACCCTAGAAGTCCAGCAAGAAGAGCTTGGCGGTCGGCAACCGAGACCTTTGTAAGCGCTGAACTTGAACGCGAAACGCTAGTACTGGACGGCGACCTATAGTTCCCCAAACCTGCCAATGCTATTAGAGCCACGCTCAGGAGTTCAATACGCAACGGACGTACTTACTTCGCTCCACAAGAATGTCCTGCAGCTGGAACCAAGGCAGATTGGCCAGGAGCTTCATCCGTTCAGACACGATACCATCGACGTCGAAGTTGAAGAAGTCGAAGTCTTGGCTTGACGTCGGAGCCAAAAGATCGAGATCCATAGCTCCGTCGCCGGCAGTGGCAATTTGCGCCTCTGTAGGACGAGAAGAGGCCTCAGGGACTAGAGGGGGAGTTCCAGACATGCTTGGTACAGGCTCACACGTGGTGTTGACCGGAGTGACAGCCGGAACCAGGGGGGTGCTGTTCTCAAGTCTTATTTCCGGACAAGGGGGTTGGAGGCGACTCTCCGCAGATGCTGGTGATGACGTGCTACCAGTCGCCACGGTAGTTGACGGCGGCGTCTTGACCGACAGCCTGGGGTGCAGAGCAGGTGTCGCGGCTGTGCTCGTCGCTCCAGTAGTTAGTTTTGACAAAGCGGTCCGCGACACCACTGGAAGAGAGCGCCTCACCATTGTCGTTCTCTGGAAATTGCGTCTTGTATCGTTCGAATTGCTGCAACACCCTTCCGGGGTCCATCTTCCTCCCTCGCACCCAGAGCTCAGAGGACTTGCCTTGCTGAGAACGCTGCGAGTACACTTTGCTGACGCCGGCCCATTCGACGACTTTTATGTTCTTGCAGCCGGCGTATCGCTTCTTGTACTGATTGACACTGTATTGGTGTGAGTTGACCCCGAGGCTGCTGCTTGTCTTTGGGGCAGCCGAGCACTGACGTGGCGTTGAATCCGAAGTTCTCCTTCATGTGGGCCTGCGTGTCCTCAACGCTGTGGTTCTGGTCGATGTAATACTTGAGGATCTCTGCCTCGAAACGGGCCCAATCAATAGCGGCCTCGGTTGGGGCCTGTGGTGCCATCTTGAATGTTGGCGCTGCCGCGTGGTGCCGCCCGGGGACCGAAATTTCTCTGCTCACAAATCTTGGGCAGACCGATGCAGTTAAATACGCTCTGGCGAGCCGCGGACCGTGAGGCCCCTGAATCTCAGACGCACAAAAGCGCCGCCCCGCCGAAAACAGACCCCAGGGGGTGGGCACAAAAGCGCCGGTGGGAATCGGCGGTGAGGATCTGAAAATGACTTGGTTGTTCGATGGCATTAGCTCAGCGAGGCGTCGCCGAGGGTGGATACCGCGGCCGCCAGAGCCTTTCGATCTTGCTCTTGCTCGTTCTCCCCTCAGCCATCGCTTCCGTACTCTCCTCTGCCAGGCGCATGGCCGGCCATCTGATCCTCCTACATAGATCCGCTTTCCATCATAATGTAGGCGGCGTAGCTGGTATCGCAACGGCTGGAGTGGCCATATCGTCCGTTATTTACGACCTCATCGCCTCGACGCACAGCGCCCCAAGCGAGATGGTTGAAATCGCCCAAGCCATCCATGATCCATGACCTCTCTGCTGTGCTGACGGAGCTCCGTCGTGTCTCAGGTAGCCTTTTCGGGCACAGGTACTCGCGCAGCACGGCGACGGTGGCCAGGTGGACGACTTCGGAGCAGAAAGCCAGCACCACGGCGTCGGCGTACAAGTAGGCCAAGATCTCTACGTGCATGCCGATCCGGACGATATTGATGGCCACGGCGAGCGCGAGCCCGACACCAGCTGCTGGTCTCTCATGACCACCACGAAGCTCTGGAACCTGCGCCTGCGGGCGTTGCTCCGGTTGCTGCCCCGGCTGCAGGCGTCGCCCTGGCCGCCGCAGTGGTTGCGCCGGTGTCGCTACAGAATGATGCAGCTGCCAAACTAGTTGTAGTAGTCCGCAGGGAGCGCGCCTGTTGCGTATGCGTAAATGGTGGTTACCAGGATCAGTAGTATGGATGCTATGAAGGAAATCAACACCTTGGAGGCTGGTTAGCTGCGTGTCCTCGGTACCGTGAAAAGGGACGCGGGACTGGCCCCCAAGCCTGTGACGGCTGTGTCGCCCGTGTCTTCGGGCTGACATTAAACGTTAGGCGCCGGCCAGAATCCGGGTCGAGATGTCGAGGTGGTCACGGACAAGGGGGAGTTGTGGCGATGCGGATTGGTCTGTTAGTAGGGATAAAGACCGAACAAGGTCCTTAAACACTTCGCTTTGACCTTAGAACGGAAGGGTAGTTCGGTCAACCAAGACCAATTGTGATAGTGACTATATTTACAACGAAAATGCCCGCGGGAGAAGGTTGAACGCATTCGTCCCCATCCACTCTCCACCCATCATCACAAGCTCTCGTTTGGACGCTACCGATAGGCACAGACGTTAAAAGCCATCCACTCTCAATAACTTTTGGAGTGGTATTGTTTGGGACGGTGCTGCAGATAAGTACCGCCCTTCATGATGGCAGATAAGTGCCCAGACTGCGGACAAGCCAAGGACGCACCAATCCGCACCACACCATGTGGCAAATGTATGGGTCGATACAACGGATATCTTCTATGCTCCACCGCGAAGGAATGCACCGACCCCAACTGCTTCGGCGGACCTACCAAATCAGACAAAGCCAAAGACTGCAGCGCTTGTCACGGAACCGGAAAGGAGCTGGTCCTTTGCGACGGCGTGGGCTGTATCAATGGCAATGTGGAGTACAGGTGCCGGGATGAGTTCCACGGTTGAGATGACAGGGTTTGCACAGCAATACGCACCTGGTTGGGCCCCGGCTGGCAAGTGATGAGTCTGAAGATAGTTAAAGTTACTCATGCTCACTTCTCTCCAATGTCTTTCTGTTATCAACTTAGTGCTTTGGCTGGTTTTTGGCTACCACCTACCTCCCTACCGCTCTGCGTCGTCGTGTTCCGAGCGACCCTGGTCAGGATCACGGGGCCACGTGATGTGACGTCCGCTCCTTAGTCAGCATTCAAGGCCGAGAAAGATATTTCCACACACCCCGCCGAGGACCTTTGTCAACACGTCCCAACGCCGACAAACGCCAACCTCGGATCAATGGGTTCTTTCCCCGCCTTTCTCCCTGAATCCTTTGAATACCTACCCTCCGGTCTACATTGTTCAGCAGGCATCAAGTGCGTGCGCAACATCTCTGGGGGGGCCTCGCCTTTTATTTATTGCTTCTCAAGCTTCCTCTACTTCGGGGAACCTTACCCCTCGTCCGTTTGCTCCTCGAATATCCGCCTCTCGGCGCGCCGGACGCGAGAAACGCAGCATAGAGGAGATATATCAGGCGTACGTCGCGGGCCCGACCGCACCAAGCGACAGGCCAGCGGCGGCACAAAGCCCCAGCCATGGCTGTCGCACTCTCTAGCCGTCAGGCAGAGGAGCTGTACGCATTGCCCCGCCCCATGTCCCCCCTCACCGTCTCAGTTGGCGCTGACGTGGGAATGCTTCATAGACACAAGTCCATCATTGCCTACCTTGCGGCGAACAGGCTTCCCAACTCCGCTGCCGGGCTGAGAGCCGAGTTACAGCTCGGAGAAGACGTCTTCGACACGGCCACCGCCAAGAAATACGAAACCTTGCTGGAGAAGAAATGGACAAGCGTTGTCCGGCTTCAGAAGAAGGTGAGAAGCCGGCCCCCTCGCAATAGCACGCATTTACGCCGGTTCTCGGGCTGACGTGTTTCTCAGATCATGGACCTCGAGTCGCGGAACGCGGCCCTCCAGTTCGAACTCGACAACCTAACCCCTGCTGCGCTTTCGAAGCGGAACGAAGACCCTGCATCTTGGCTCCCCAAAGCCCCTCCGCGGCACACTCTCGAGTCACACCGAAACACGATCAACTGTGTTGCTTTCCACCCCGTCTTTTCCTCCATCGCCTCGGGCTCCGACGATTACTCCATCAAGATATGGGATTGGGAAATGGGCGAGTTCGAACGGACCGTCAAAGGTCATACGCGTGCGGTGCTGGATCTGGACTTCGGTGGTCCCAGAGGCAGCATCCTCTTGGCGTCTTGCAGCTCGGATCTTACGATCAAGCTTTGGGATCCGTCGGAGGATTACAAGAACATCCGGACATTGCCCGGCCACGACCACAGTGTCAGTGCTGTGCGGTTCATTCCCTCAAGCGGGAACCTGCTTGTTAGTGCAAGCAGGGATCACACGCTGAAGATCTGGGACACAAGCACGGGATTTTGCGTGCAAACGCTGCATGGCCACACGGGATGGGTACGAGATGTCTCGCCATCTCACGATGGCCGTTTCCTACTGTCGACCGGCGATGACATGACGGCCCGGCTATGGGATATCTCTGTCATGAAACCAGAAATCAGGGCGACCATGATGGGGCACGAACACTTTAACGAGTGCTGCGCGCTTGCACCGCCCACTTCGTATCCTTATTTTGCACAACTGGCCGGGATGGCGAAGCCGCCCCTACCAGCAAGCACCGCCGCGTTCATGGCCACCGGATCGCGGGACAAGACCATTAGACTCTGGAGCTGGCAAGGAACCTGTATCAAGACCCTCATCGGCCACGACAACTGGATACGCGCGCTCGCTTTTCACCCCGGCGGCAAATATCTCCTCTCGGTGTCCGACGACAAGACGCTCCGCTGCTGGGACCTGAGCCAGGACGGCAAGTGCGTGAGGGTCATCCAGAACTCCCACGATCGCTTTATAACCTGTCTGAGATGGGCGCCGAGCATTCCCAAGAGCGCGGCTGGCGAGAACGGCGGCTTGACCGGAGAGGGGCCGGGTGGCGAGAGCAACAGGACACCGAACGGCAAGGCGGCTTCGGCGCTCAACACGTCGGACGTGCGGTTACGGTGTGTCATTGCCACCGGGGGGGTGGATTGCAAACTGAGGATCTTTGCGGGTTAGGCGAAGTGATTCGGGTTCTCGGAGTCACGGCGCCATGGGTCTTGCGGGAAGACGGACTGCCCTGCTCTTCAGCCATTCTAGGAATTGGAGGGGCGCATCTTGTGAGAGTACCGAGCATCGAGTGTACATGTCCGCGGCAAACGCCGTCCGCGGCAGCGTTTCCCTCGTCAGACCCGGCCCGCCGGCTTCCCCAGTCTTGACCGAAACTGCCGTCCGAAGCCCTTCTTCCGCCTGGCGTCGTAATTGTCGAGCGTCGACTCGCTGCCGTATAGCGAGCGTACCAAGCATAAGCCGCTGATCCTTGCCCGCGCGAGGCTGCGTGGCACACCGGCGCCCCAGCGGAAGATGGTCTCGGGCAACGCCGACTCGACGACACGCGATAGAATGGTCCCCTGGTCGCCCTTGTCGGCCGTTTCGAGTCTCCGATATGCGGCGACGAAATGCTGGCGAAAGTCGACGAACGGCTGGTTCTCCGCGTCCGAGAGCGCCGGGTAGGTCATGAGGTCGGGATACACCGTAAACTGCTCCACAGGCACCGTTCTCGCGTTCGTCCAGTCGAGAACGCCAGTGATGTTATAATCCTCGTCGAGGAGAATGTTGTTGTAGTGGAAATCGCAATGGTATAGCGGAAATGGCCCCCATCGGAACCGGGGAAGGACGAGCATGGGGATCGACCCCGTGAAGAGCTTGCAAGATGCCAACCACTGAGGCCAGTCCTCGTCGGCGACGTGCTGGTCTTGGATCCTGCGGTTCACTTCTCTTCTTATCCCGAAGAAGTAGGCGCTGGCCGAGTTGAACGGGCCAATTTCTTCATCAAGGACCGGAAAAGAGATGATTCCAGGGCGCTCTTTCAGGTCGCGTCCGCACCACACGCGACCGATCTGATCGAAGGTGATTTGGCTCAGCTCCCAGATGTATCGAGCGAGCTGCCCGGCCACCCTCGGTTGGAGCGGTTTCGGCACAGACGACGCGAATGAGTTCTCGAGTAGCCTCCCCGGAAGTGCACTCGTGAGCATGTATGGGTAGCCGAACGGGTTCGCCTTGTCGAAGCGGTAGGCGAAGACGGCGGGAATGGGAATCGAAGTACGGGCGCGAACGATATTCATGGTGGCCAGTTCGCTGAGCATCTCGGTCTCGAGCTCTGCGTCGGAGTCGTCGTCGTCCCTGAGCCTTATTCTCGCGACCCAAAATGTCCCATCCGAGAATGCGAGCTCAAAGACTACGTTATACACGCCACGCGTCCATTTGCTTAGATCAGCCGTACAGGTGACATCTGCGGAATGATGCTTCTCTGCCTGGTCGAAGAGGTAGTCCCAGTTTGCGCTTGAAATGA
>Ga0247771_1000567_pt1 | contig 11518 bp, 6 predicted proteins | sample UWRJL197509C6_FD_179948 | JGI IMG/M metagenome (GOLD analysis project Ga0247771, IMG submission 179948) | Plant litter microbial communities from Arlington Agricultural Research Station in Wisconsin, United States - UWRJ-L197-509C-6 | ecosystem: Environmental > Terrestrial > Plant litter >...
CGCGGCTGGTCGGTGATGGAGCAGGGCTTCCACCGCGACGACTGGAAGAACGTGAACTTCCCCAACGGCTTCACCTACGATACGACGACCAACAATACCGACGACTTCAAGATCAAGACCGGCACCCGCTCCAACATCGAAAAATATGTGGTGGGTCCGAACCGCCCCGACGAGCCCGTGAACACCAACTCGCACTCGAGCATCTGCACCTATATCCTGCGCTATGCGGACGTGCTGCTGATCTATGCCGAAGCCACGATGGGCACGGCCGGAAGCACAAGCGACGCCTCGGCCCTGGCCGCCTACAACGCGGTGCACAACCGCGCCGGCCTCCCCAGCGTTTCCTCGATCACGATCGACGACCTGCTGCACGAGCGCAAGGTGGAATTTGCCTTCGAAGGCGATTACTGGTTCGACATACAGCGCCAGGGTTTTACGAAGGCCCGCCAGATGATCGCTGCGCAGGAGCGCGGTACGTACGACGGCAACAAGAACCTGAACAGCTTCCGCGCGAGCCTTAGCTCGGCAGCGCAACTCTACCTGCCGGTACCGCAGGCCGAGACCGTCATCAACCCCAAGCTGCTCGAACCCGCCGTGGCTTATTATTGAGAAAGAAAGCCGTCAACCCGTTAAGCAAATCAAAAAAATTAATAATGAAAAATATATTTAATTCCTTCATATTCGCCCTGGTCCTCGGATCGAGCCTGTTCATGGTCTCCTGCACCAAGGAAGCCGCCGCGCCGAAGAAGGCCTCGTCCAGCCCCAAGGCCAATGCCATCGACCCCGCCACGGCGGCCGGCAATACCGTGCTTACCCTCACCGGCTCCGGCCTCAGCGACATGGTGAGCATCGTGTTCGACAAGGGTAATGTGCCCGCCACGTTCAACCCCAACTTCAACACCGACGGCTCCGTGATCTTCCGCGTGCCCGATACCGCCAACGGCGGACCGCAGAACATCATCTTCACCAACCGCCTCGGCAAGCAGGTATCGGTGCCCTTCAACGTGATCGCCCTGCCCAGCGTTACCGACGTATCGAACTACAACTATACCGCCGGCACGCAGATCACCCTCACCGGCAACAATCTCAACGACGTTACGACCGTGATCCTTACCGGCACCACCACGGCGGCGACCGTCATCTCCCGGACGAAGAAGCAGCTTGTGATCTCCATGCCCGCCTCGACGGTGAACCGCTCGAAGCTGGACATCACCAACTCCACCGGTACCATCACCACCACCCAGGAATTTGTAAACCTCGACCTCGCCTTCAAGATTTTCACCGACGACTATGCGCCGGGCTTTCAGGATGCTTCGTGGGGCGACGCGGGCCAGATCAGCAGCGCCGTTTACAAATCGGGCACCAAGTCGGTATACAAAAAATTCGCGGCCGACAACTGGCACCAGCTGGGCTTCGGCTGGACCAACGTGGACAATTCCGCCAACTATACCTACCTCTCGTTCTGGATCAAGGGCGCGTCGAAGGATTATACTTTGTGGATATCTACCAGCACAAGCGTGGGCGGCTTTGCCAGCTTTAACGACAATGCCAAGATCGCAGTGCCCGCCAACGTGTGGACCTATTACAAGATTCCCCTCAGCCAGCTGAACCTCTGGGCTACCGGCACCGCCTGGAACCAGATCGGCTGGCGCATACAGGGCCCGAGCGGCCAGGACGAAACGTTTTATCTCGATGACGTGATCCTGGTGAAATAATGTTTCCCGCAGAGCAGTCGTTCCTCCACTGGTTCATTTCAATTCCGGAGTGAGCCAGTTTTTTTTAAAGCACCTTTGAAGTATATAAATTTTATCGCATCAGACCCATGGTTTCCTCCCGCCGCATTCTTTTATTTGTACTTCTCGCTCTGGCCGCCGGCCTGCAAACCCGCGCTCAGGGCTTCGTTCAGCGCAAGGGCGCACAGTTTGTACTGAACGGGCAACCGTATTATTATATCGGCGCCAACTACTGGTACGGCAGCGTGCTCGGTCTGGAAGCCGACCCGCAGCACGGCCGCGAACGCCTGCGCCAGGAGCTCGACTTCCTCCGCTCGAAGGGCGTGACCAACCTGCGCGTGCTGGCCGCTACCGAAGGCGAAGGCCAGGTGAACGGCGTACAGCGCGTAGGTCCGGCGCTGCAGACCGGCAAGGGCAAATTCAACACATCGGTGCTGGCCGGCCTCGACCTGCTGCTGAGCGAGATGGGTAAACGGAATATGAAGGCCGTACTTTTCCTGAGCAACAACTGGGAGTGGAGCGGCGGCTTTCTTCAATACCTGCGCTGGAACGGCCGGGTGGCCGATTCGATCTTCCGCCGCAAGCTGAGCTGGGACGAGCAGCGCGACATCACGAGCCGCTTCTATACCTGCGCGCCCTGCAAGGAAGACTACCTGCGGCAGGTGGCGCTCGTGCTCGACCGTACAAATACCGTTACGGGGAAAAAATATATAAATGATCCTGCTATAATGGCCTGGGAGCTGGCCAACGAGCCGCGCCCCATGCGCCCCGCGGCAGCCGAAGCCTACGCGCAGTGGATCGGCAGCGCCGCGGCCTTTATCAGATCGAAAGATAAAAACCACTTGATAACGACGGGACATGAGGGCGAGATGGGCACCGAGGATATGTCGCTCTTTACCCGCGTGCATGACGATAAGAACATCGACTACCTCACCATTCATATCTGGCCCAAGAACTGGGGCTGGTTCGGCGATACCTCGATCGCGAAAGGATGGAGCAATATCGTAGGCAAAACAAACGATTATATACGCCGCCACATTGCTGTAGCCGAAAGCCTCGGCAAGCCGTTGGTGGTCGAGGAGTTCGGACTGCCGCGCGACGGCCATGTATACGATCCCGCATCATCCACAACCTTGCGCGATGCGTATTACGACGACATCTTCCGGATCTGGCAGCAGAATGCGACCGGCGGCGGACCGCTGGCCGGCGCTTCGTTCTGGGCTTTTAACGGACAAGCCCGGCCTCATGCGGGACAAGCGTTCTGGAAGAAGGGCGATGATTATATGGGCGACCCGCCGATGGAAGAGCAGGGCCTCAACGGTGTTTTCGACAGCGACACGAGCACCTGGCGATTGATCTATTCTTACACCAGCCGCACGCTGCCGCAGGCGCATAACAATAATATGCCCTCGGACCGTCAGGCAACAAGCGCCACGGTAAATCTTTATCGAAACCTGCATACGTTATTAGGCAAGGGCATCATGTTCGGTCATCAGGACGACCTGGCCTACGGCGTTGGCTGGAAATATGTTGCAGGCCGCAGCGACGTGCGTTCGGCCGCCGGCGACTATCCCGCGGTGTATGGCTGGGAGCTGGGCAATATCGAGCACGATCTTCCCTACAACCTTGATAGCGTTCCTTTCGACCGGATGCGCGGCTTTATACGCGAGGCTTACGAACGCGGCGGTGTTGCTACCCTCAGCTGGCATGCCGACAATCCGCTCAATGGCGAGTCGGCCTGGGACACGACGCAGGGTGCCGTACAATCGATACTTCCCGGCGGCTCGCGTCATGCCCTGTATGTTTCCTGGCTCGACCGCGTGGCGGCTTTTTTATCAAGCCTCAAGGCAAAAGACGGGACAGCGATACCCGTACTCTTCCGTCCCTTTCATGAGCTTACGGGCAACTGGTTCTGGTGGTGCCGCAACACCTGCACGCCCGACGAGTTTAAATTGCTCTGGCGCTTCACCATAAATTATTTGAAAGAGGAGAAGGGCGTCCACAACCTGCTCTACGTCTACAATACGGCCGACTTCAACACCGCCGAAGACTTCCTGCGCCGCTACCCCGGCGACGATGTGGTGGACCTCGTGAGCTTCGACAGCTACCAGTACAGCGACCCGCAGCAGGACCCTTCCTTTGCGCAAAAGCTTGGGCAACGGTTGGGCATACTCGATACCGTGGCCCTGCAGCACGGCAAGATACCGGCGCTGGCGGAGACGGGCTATGAAGCGATACCGTATGCGAAATGGTGGACCACCACGCTCTGGCCCGCCATCGGGGCGCACCGCCTGTCGTACGTGCTGGTATGGCGCAACCACGGCCGGCAGCCCAACGGCCACATGCACTACTACGCGCCTTATGCAGGACAGGCCTCGGCCGCCGACTTCAGGGATTTCTACAACCTGCCGCGCACGCTGTTCGAAAAAGATATATCAACTCAGAAATTATATAATAATAATTTAATTAACACGAAAAACTAAACCACCGAGCACGGCACATGAAACTGCAACTGCCCGACATACTGATCATCATTTCTTACCTCGTGACGATGGTAATGCTCGGCTGGTTCCTGCGCAAGAAGGCGCGCCAGAACAAGGAAAGCTACCTGCTCGGCGGCAAGCAGTTGCCCTGGTACCTGCTCGGCCTCAGCGATGCCTCGGATATGTTCGACATCAGCGGCACGATGTGGATGGTGGCGCTTTGCTTCGTGTACGGCATGAAGAGCATCTGGATACCGTGGCTGTGGCCCGTGTTCAACCAGGTGTTCAACATGATGTTCCTCGCCAAATGGCTGCGCCGCTCCAATGCCAACACCGGCGCCGAATGGCTGTCAACCCGCTTCGGCGCGCGTGGCACGGGCGTGAAGGCCTCACACAATGTGGTGGTGGCCTTTGCCCTTATCGGCTGCCTCGGCTTCCTCGCCTACGGCTTCGTGGGGTTGGGCAAGTTCATCGAGATCTTCGTGCCCTGGAACCTCGTGCAGCCCTACGTTCCTTTTCATGTGGCGCCGCAGTACGTGGCTCATGTTTATGGCATCATCTTCACGCTCTTTGCGGTTTTTTATTCCATCCTCGGCGGCATGCACAGCATCGTGCTCGGTGACCTGATCAAGTACATCATCATGACCATCGGCTGCATCGCCATCGCGGTGATCGCCATGCAGCACCTGCACGGCGGCGGCGCTCCGCTCAATGTCCCGAAAGGCTGGACCGATCCCTTCTTCGGCTGGCACCTCAATATCGACTGGTCGCACCTGCTGGCGGATGCCAATAAAAAAATTGCGGACGACGGCTTCAGCCTGTTCGGCATCTTTTTCATGATGATGCTCTTCAAGGGCGTCTTTGCTTCGCTGGCCGGACCCGCGCCGAACTACGACATGCAAAAGATCCTGTCGTCGCGCTCGCCCCGCGATGCATCGAAGATGACGGGCTTCGTATCGATCATCCTCCTGCCCATACGCTACTCGATGGTGATCGGCCTCACCGTTCTCGGTCTGCTTTATTTTAACCAATTGCACGTGACCGATGCAAGCGGCGCCACCGATTTCGAGCGCGTGCTGCCCGCCACCATCAATGCTTTTCTGCCCGTGGGCATACTGGGCATCGTGCTCACCGGTCTGCTCGGCGCCTTCATGGGCACTTTCTCGGGCACCCTCAATGCAGCGCAGGCCTATATCGTAAACGACATCTACCTCAAATACGTAAATCCCGACGCCTCGAATAAAAAGGTGATCTCGATGAACTATCTGTCGGGTATCGTCATCGTGGTGATCGGCGTGACGCTGGGCTTTTTCGCCCGCGACGTGAACAGCATATTGCAGTGGATCGTGTCGGGGCTTTATGGCGGCTATATCGCGGCCAACATGCTGAAGTGGTACTGGTGGCGCTTCAATGCCAACGGCTTTTTCTGGGGCATGATGGCGGGCATCGTTCCGGCGATACTGCTGGCGGCGCTGAAGTCGCAGGGCATCATCGGCGGACTGGAGCTGTACTACTGGCCCTGGCTCTTTCTGCTGTCGGTGATCGGCTGCATCGTGGGCACGTACACAGCGCCGGCAACGGATATGGCGGTGCTCAAGAAGTTTTACGGCACGGTAAAGCCCTGGGGTTTCTGGCGGCCGGTGCACGACGCCGTGATGCGCGACGACCCGGCCTTCGAGCCCAACAGGCGCTTCAGGCTCGACATGTTCAACGTGGTGCTGGGTGTGATCGCCCAGAGCTGCCTCACGATCCTGCCGATGTACGTAGTGCTGTGGCTGAAGCTGCCGCTGCTCGTTACCGTAGTAATACTGGTGGCCATCATCCTGGTGCTGAAAAGGACCTGGTGGGACAAGCTTGAAAATTAGTTTTTATTATATGAACGCGCCGCAAGGCGAATAAAACGACAGTGATGAGTAAACAATCTGACAACCGCTTGCAGGCATTGGAACAGGCGCACACGGAGCTCGTGCGCAGGGAGAACAGGAAGGCCGCCGGGCCCGGCAACGGCATCTACGACCGCTATGAACTACCCGTACTGACAGCCCAGCACACACCGCTGTTCTGGCGCTACGACCTCGACCCGCAAACCAATCCTTTCCTGATGGAGCGCTTCGGCATCAATGCCGTCTTCAATGCCGGCGCCATCAGGCTGAACGACAAATATTACCTCGCCGCCCGCGTGGAAGGCGTCGACCGCAAGTCTTTCTTCGCCATCGCCGAAAGCCCGAACGGCATTGACAATTTCCGCTTTTGGGACCGGCCCGTAGAAATACCGGCCGCCGGCGAACCCGATACCAACGTGTACGACATGCGCTTGGTGCAGCACGAGGACGGCTGGATCTACGGCATCTTCTGCACCGAGCGCCGCGACCCCGACGCCGCCCCCGGTGACCAGTCTGCCGCCGTGGCCCAGTGCGGCATCGTGCGTACCCGCGACCTCCTGCACTGGGACCGTCTGCCCGACCTTATTACACCCTCGCCCCAGCAGCGCAACGTGGTCATCCACCCCGAATTTGTTCAGGGCAAGTACGCCTTTTATACCCGACCCCAGGACGGCTTTATCGAAACCGGCAACGGCGGCGGCATCGGCTTCGGTCTTGCCGACACGATGGACGGCGCCGTCATCGATAAGGAATATGTGATCGATCCTAAAATATACCATACGGTATATGAAGCGAAGAACGGCCTCGGTCCCGCGCCGCTGCGTACGGATCGCGGCTGGCTGCACCTGGCCCACGGCGTGCGCAATACCGCCGCCGGCCTGCGTTACACGCTTTATCTCTTCATGACCGACCTCGAAGACCTTACCCGCGTAACGCACAAGCCGGGCGGCTATTTCCTGGCGCCGGAAGGAGAGGAGCGCACCGGCGACGTATCGAACGTGGTGTTCAGCAACGGCTGGATCCTCGACGAGGACGGCACGGTATTCATCTACTATGCCTCTTCCGATACGCGCATGCACGTGGCTACCAGCACCATCGACCGGCTGTTGGACTATGTGTGCAACACGCCGGCCGACGGCTTTACCTCCGCGGCCTCCGTGCAAACGCTCAACCGCATCATCGACCGAAACCTCGGCGAAACGGAACGCAACGGCAAGGTAGTGGCCTCGATGCAATTGAATACTTCAAAAGTGAGTCTCTAAGCAGTCGTTTTTTCATAGGGGTGCTGCCCCCGGGCACCCTTCCCTTATCATTCATGGAGATAGCAAGTACATACCGCAGCGAAATGGAGCAGGAGCTGGAAGCCATCCTGGCCTACTGGCTGGAACATGCCGTGGACCGGCAGGGGGCGGGCTTCGTGGGCCGCATCGACGAGGAGAACCGTATTTATACGGGTGACCCGAAAGGCTCCGTGCTGAACAGCCGCATACTCTGGACCTTTTCCGCGGCCTACACGCATACCAAGCGTCCCCAATACCTCGAGGCCGCCCGCCGCGCCTTCGACTACCTTATTAATTATTTTACCGATAAGCAATATGGCGGCGTTTACTGGACCGTCGATGCCGATGGCAAGCCGCTCGATGATAAAAAACAGATCTATGCGCTTGCCTTTGCCGTGTACGGCCTCAGCGAATATTACCGCGCCACCCACGAGCCTGCTGCCCTGGAAGCCGCGCTGCGCCTGCATCGCGACATCGTCGAGCATAGCTACGATCCCGTTCACGGCGGCTATATAGAAGCCCTTGCGCGCGACTGGCAGCCCCTCGGCGACCTGCGCCTGAGCGCCAAAGATGCCAACGAGCCCAAGTCGATGAACACCCACCTGCACGTGCTCGAAGCCTTTGCCAACCTCTATTCCGTAGCGCCCACTGCCGAGCTGCGGGGCCAACTGGACGATCTGCTGCGCATCTTCCTCGATCATATCATTGACAAGGAAAGCGGTCACCTCGTACTGTTTTTTGATGATGCCTGGCAACGCCGCTCCGGGCTTATGTCCTACGGCCACGATGTGGAAGCCGCCTGGCTTTTGGAAGAAGCTGCAAAACTTTTAGACGATGAAGCGCTGCTGCAGGAAGTAAAGGACGCATCGCTGCGGCTGGCAACGGCCGCTGCGCGCGGTCTTGACGATGACGGCGGACTTTGGTATGAATACGATCCCGCGCACGATCACCTCATCCGGCAAAAGCACTCCTGGCCGCAGGCCGAGGCAATGGTGGGGTTTTTAAATGCAGCCCTGCTCGGCGGTGGCGATCAATGGATGGAGTGCTCGTGGCGGAGCTGGCAGTTTGTGAAGCAACATATCCGCGATAAAAAAGGCGGCGAATGGTATTGGGGCGTGGAGGCCGACGGCGGCCCCATGAAGGGCCAGGACAAGGTGGGCATCTGGAAGTGTCCCTACCACAATACGCGCGCCTGCCTCGAAGTGATCCGCCGGTTGGAGATAACGAATGGAGAAGCCGTAAAAATTAAATAGCTTTTCGGTTCCAAAAGCAACAATTTATGATTAGAAGCAATCGAAACTTGAAAAGATTTACCACGCTGGTGGCCCTGGCTTTCGCCGGAGCGCTGCATGCACAGCAAACCCTCAACCCCGCCATAGAAAGAAAGGTGGATGCCCTGCTGAAGCAGATGACCCTCGAGGAAAAAGCCGGCCAGATGGCCCAGGTCTCCATCGAGTCGCTCGGCGGCATACAGAACGGACGCTTCAGCTTCTCGCCCAAGCTTCAGGACGCCGTCGTTCAGTACAAGGTGGGTTCGATACTGAACACGCCCGGCCTTCAAACCGCCGCCGACTGGAACCGCATCATCGGTGAGATACAGCAGCAGGCCGCGCAAACAAGATTGAAGATTCCCGTGCTCTACGGCCTCGACGATATTCATGGGGTGAACTATGTGGCAGGCACAACGCTCTTCCCGCAGCAGGTGGGACAGGCCGCTACCTGGAACCGCAAGCTGGTATACGATGCGGGCGTGATCACGGCCTACGAGTCGCGCGCAGCGGGCGTTCCGTGGACCTTCTCGCCCGTGCTCGACCTCGGCACCAACCCGCAGTGGTCCCGCATCTGGGAAGGCTATGGTGAAGATCCCTACCTCATCGGCGAGCTGGGCGTGCAGTTCATCAAGGGCGCGCAATACCCGATCGGCAGCAAGGATAAGGTGACCGTGAGCCTCAAGCACTACATGGCTTATTCCGATCCGAAGACCGGCCACGACCGCAGCGATGCCTGGATCCCCGAGCACTACCTGCGCGAGTACCACCTGCCGCCCTTTGCCGCCGCCATCCGCGCCGGCGCGCGCAACGTGATGGTCAACTCGGCCCTCATCAACGGCATACCCACGCACGTGAACAGGCATATCCTCACCGACATCCTCAAAACTGAGCTGGGCTTTACCGGCTTCATAGTAAGCGACTGGCAGGACATCGAGAACGTCTATCGCCGCGACCACATGACCTCGAGCATCAAGGAAGCCGTGATGCTGTCCGTGAATGCTGGCGTCGACATGTCGATGATCCCCTATGATTATAAGGAGTTCTGCTCCGATATCGTTTCGCTCGTGAAGGAAGGCCGCATTACGCAGGCGCGTGTGGACGATGCCGTGCGCCGCATCCTCCGCGTGAAGTTCGAGACCGGCATCTTCGACGTGCCCGTTACTAACGTCAACGACTACCCGAAATTCGCCAGTCCCGAGTTCGAGCGCGCCGCCTACAACACCGCGGCCGAGTCGATCACGCTATTGAAGAATGCCAACGGGCTGCTGCCCCTCAAGGCCGGCGCCAATGTGCTGGTATGCGGTCCCAACGCCAACTCCATGCGCACCCTCAACGGCGGCTGGACCTACACCTGGCAGGGCGAGCGTACCGACGAATACGCAGCGAAATACCACACCATACTGGAAGCCCTGACCGCCAAGCTGGGCGAGGGTCATGTACACTACGAAGCCGGCGTAAGCTATCAGCCCATGGGCCGCTACGACGAGGACTCGGCCGTAGGCATCGAAGCAGCCGTCCGCGCCGCCGCCAATGCCGACGTGGTTCTTCTCTGCCTCGGCGAGAATAGCTATACAGAAACGCCCGGCAACCTTAATGATCTTAATCTTTCGGAAAATCAGCAGGTGCTGGCAAGGGCCCTGGCCGCCGCGGGCAAGCCGGTTGTGCTCATCCTCAACGAAGGCAGGCCGCGCATCATCCGCAACATAGAGGGCAGCATGACGGCCATCGTTCACACCTATCTCCCCGGCAACTACGGCGCCGATGCGCTGGTAGATATACTGACCGGCGCGGTGAACCCGAGCGGTAAGCTGCCGATCACCTATCCACGCTACAGCAATGCGCTGGCAGGTTATATACACAAGCCTTCGGAAGGTTCGATGAACCCGCAGGGCGGCGAGAGCACGGCGCAATACGAGTTCGGCTACGGCCTTTCGTATACCAGCTTTGCGTACAGCAACCTGCGCATCAGCAAGACCAGCTTCGGTCCGGACGAAACGGCTACCATCAGCGTGACCGTCACCAATACGGGCAGCCGTGCCGGCAAGGAAGTGGTGCAATTATATGTGTCCGACCTCATTGCCTCGCTGACGCCCGATGTAAAAAGGCTGAGGGGTTTCGACAAGATCGAGCTCGCGCCCGGTGCCTCGCGCACGGTAAGCTTTACCCTGCCGATGAAGCAGCTGGCCTTTGTGAATACCGACAATAAAACCGTGCTCGAAAGCGGCGCTTTCGCCGTACAGGTCGGCGACCAGAAAGGTGGTTTTAGCGTGAGCGGCTCGAGAAGTTTTTAGTTTTCCCACCTTCGCTAAGGCTACGGCGGGCGCAGCAGAGGCGAGCCAAAGTGCTGCCGGCTTCGATGTAGGATATTTAATTTATTAATATGTATATATAAATAAATATTAGTTGCTACGTTAGTCATGGCCTTGACGAAGAAGGGCTGCGCCCGCCGTAGCCCCTGGCGAAGGCGGGTAAACTGTGCAAGAAAGTAAAACCATAATGAAACCATATATGCGATCAACAACCTTTATCCTTCTGGCGATGGCGCTGGCCTTCGGCAGTTGCCGCAAGAGCGGTGGCCTCGGCAACGGCAGCGGCGGAACGGGAACGGGTACGGGCACCGGCGGAAACGGAGGCGGCACCAACACCACGCCAACCGATCCCGCAACGGCACCGACCATCGGCTTTTTCATGAACGACTGGATGCCGAAGAATTTTACCGTTCCATCGTACACCGAAACGCCCGTGCCCGCAACGGCCGGCAGCAGCGTCACCATCGATGCGTCGACGGTGCTTACCAAAATATCGCCCTCGATCTTCGGTCAGAACGGAAATATATGGAGCTCGCAGATGGCCAACGAGCCGGTCGTC
>Ga0247771_1000568_pt1 | contig 11514 bp, 7 predicted proteins | sample UWRJL197509C6_FD_179948 | JGI IMG/M metagenome (GOLD analysis project Ga0247771, IMG submission 179948) | Plant litter microbial communities from Arlington Agricultural Research Station in Wisconsin, United States - UWRJ-L197-509C-6 | ecosystem: Environmental > Terrestrial > Plant litter >...
CTCTGCCGTATTCCCAACCTTCTGACGCAACGTCCAGGAGATACCAGACCCGAAAATTCTTAGGATACCTCCTGGCGTATGTGTCGAGCTCCTTGCGCAGCAGCATGTCGCTTTCGCTGCGGTTGCCATACACGAGGCTGATCTCAGTTGTGTCGTAGTCCTCCTCGCAGATGGCGCGAATTAGCTGAAACATGGGTGTGATGCCGGTGCCGCCGGCGATCATACCAATCTTCTTTGAAAGCCCATGATGGTAACGCATTGCGCCTCGCGGCCCGCGGATTTGAACCTCGTCGCCCACGCGGAGGTGCTGCATGTAGCGCCCCGTGAGCAACCCGTCGGGATAGCATCGCACCACGAGCTCGAGCCGGCCAAGGTCCATGTTGTTAGAAACTGGCGTGTATGAGCGTGAGACCTGTACCCCATCGATCTCGGCCTGGAGCGCTATGTGCTGGCCAACAGGCAGGCCCAGCACGGTGCGCTGTGTCGGCAGCCCAAAGACGAATCTGTACACGTTTGGCGCAACCTCCGTCTTCTGCAGCAAGGGGAATTTCTGGAACTTTTTGGGTTCAAGAAACCCCCTGACCGAAATCATGGGCGCCCAGAGCTGAGGTGCCGCCTTAACCGTCTTGGGGAACCGAGTGAAGCCTGCACCTAGGTCGGCCAGTTTAGATAGCTTTGAGATGCCGGCAAACGATGCCGCGGCGAAGATGGAGGACGAGAGGAAAAAGCCACCGGCGAACCCCAGATTCTCCGGGCGAAAGCCATCTATCCAGCGATCCGCGTGCTCGGGCACGTTGGCTCGGTACCGGTGACGAGCCACGCCGGCAATGATGACCGCTATGCCCACGGCCACCGCAGCAAGCCCCAGCGCCTGGTCGTGGGATACGCGGAAGCCGTCACCACGCGTATCCCTCTGCACGGGAACAAGAACCTCAGGCCCCTTGGTTGCCATATCGGTCACTTCCATGCCCTTGGCGGTGCCGACTTTGAACTGCTGCATGATTTCAAGGGCGTCCTCGGAATGCCCAGCATCTTCAAATGCCTCCGTAGCATCTTTGCCTGCGCATTCCAGGAGCACGTCAGCACCGCCAGGGTGGTCCTCTAGATACGGCGTAGCATTGAGCACTGCGGGAAGCGTCAGGGCGTGTCTTGCTTTCGGCTGGCGGTATATGGCACTGCGGGGTGAGTGAAACTTCAAACATACCTGTCCCGTGGACAATGATCCATAAGTCCTGCTTGGAGTTGTGCTTTGCAATCTCCTTCAGAGCGTACTCAATCCGGTCGGTCATGGCGGCGAAGAAGACCTGGGACGGAACCCTGATAACCACAATCGTGGAGAGTTGGATGGAAGCCGAGCCTGGCAACTCTCACTCGAGTATGATACTGCTAAGCAGTTGTTGCACTAGCCAAGGGAGTTGATGAAATTGGAGAGAGAGTGTCCGTTGGGCTCGCGAGACAGCGACTGCCGAGACCCTCTTCACCAAGATAATATATCCACTACGACCACTGAGCAACCTTCCTTGGGATGCTGCATGAGCAAAACACTGCGGCGTTCTCCGTATTTTATGCTAGGCAGCTCGGGTATCTCCGTTTCGAACGCGCAACTTCTTTGACACCTAATTCGGGCGGAGACTCGAGGTTTCAGATACCTAGATAAAATCCTAACGGGTTGTCGTGGGTGTGGTGGTGATACCCTCCATCGATGCCGGTGATGACATATTCTGCGACTAATCTGGCCATCCGAGGACCTCGGCTATCACCTAAATTAATGTCCTATGCAAAACATATGCTGCTTACTGAGGCCTTGCACACTCGTGCGACTATGGTGCGTCCATCTCTTCCTACTGCTGCATGATTTGCTAAATCCTGTTCCGCAACAGATGTTTGTCACATGTAGGTTTCGTGATCGCTGTCCGTTTCGCGCCGCAAGATTGCGTGCCATATGCGATGCCACGGTCGGGCCAGGAATGTTTTCTCGTCAACGACCGGCACGCCGAGGTTCCAAGGTTCCGGAGGCAAGTTTAGTCGGCATAACCGATACACGAGAGACATGTGAAGATTCCGGCATCGCCCTCTGTGCTCAAGCTTCGTCGTTGATTTGCCTTCTAAGGGAGAGTGTCTCTTGGTGGATTCGACCGGATGGATGCGATATATCAACGCCACGCCCGGCCAGAATTCCTCGAATGCGCATCTGGCACGACCGCTGTCGTTTAGATCTAAACATTACAGGTGAGCTACGGCTTGAGGCATCTAGGTATCATGCAACCCAAGAAGTTTTTCCTCGTAGGCGAGGATCCCTCCTCTGGAGTATACCTAGAGGTCGACTCTTCGCTTGCCTTGACAGAACTTCAGAGCCGGGTGGCGGAGCAATTCGGTATCGTCGAGCCGAGTGGTATGTCCCATCGTGCCCCTTTCCAGTGTATCCGCGTCGATCTCACGTCTGTGCAAGGTACTGGGTTCCATTCGGATTCGGCACCACTTCAAGATGTGTCAGACGTGTTGGCATTCGACGGCCCTGTTGGCGTGACCGTGGACGGCCACTACGCCCGAGACGTGCCGGGCCCAAAAGGTTTACCGTTGGTGGGCGACTACTACTCCGTCTATCCCGACCACCTGGGCAATCACCAGCGGCTCTTTGAGCAGCTGGGACCCATGATCCAGACCAACATCATGGGCAAAGTGGTCTACCAGACCAACGATCCCACCATCGGCGCCATTGTCATGACTGAATCGCCGTTCTTCACCAAGGAAATCAATGAGGACCACCCCCTGGCAAGTGTTAAATCCCTGGACGCCGGCGTCTTCGTCGGCGACACCGACACTCCCCAGTGGAGGGTCGTGCACAAATTCCTACCGCCGGCGCTGGGGCCCAAGGCAGTGCGCCACTACGCGCCAAAGATGCAGAAGACGATCGAGGCCGCACTGGGCATCCTGGACGAGTTCGACCGAGAGGACGAGGCCATTAACGTGTACCAGTTCATGCTGCGGGTCAGCTCTGAAGCCATCGGCGACATTGTGCTCGGCATGGACTTCAACCACCTTGTGTCAACCGACGCGCCGCTCCACGAGATGATCCTCCTGATCTCAACAGCGCTGACGCTGAACAAGAAAGTGACAAGCCGCGGAACGTGGTATGCCAGCCTCCCGTTCGGTGACCCCCAGAAACTGCGCACCACCAAACAGCGCATCACGGAATTGATCAACGAGTCCATCGCCGCCGCAACCCAGAGCGGCACAGAGGATCTGGAGCTTCAGGACGCCGCGTTGAAAGCGGCGAACATGGTCGGTGCGTACCGCCCTGCATCAATACACTCCGTCGAGTTGTACTGCGGCTGCATGTGAATCGTTTTCCGTCACAAAGAGACTCCGCTTCGAGTAAACAGTTTTGACTCGGGGTAGACTACTGCATCCGAGCTACCGACCCAAAAGGCCAAAAATTGCCCCAGGAAAACATGGTGCCGGCTCTGATAGTTGCGACGGGTGCCGGCTTCACGACGACGAGCTCCCTGCTCTCGTGGATGATATACTCGCTCGTCACATACGAAGGCATCCAGGACAAGCTGCTACAAGAATTGGTCGACCACGACTTCAACGAAGATATGCAGATCACGCCCGACTACACCGACAAGCTGACGTACATGAATTACTTCATCAAGGAGTCTCAGCGCCGGCACAACCCGTCATACCAGCCCGGCCGCACCGCGCGCAAGGACCTCATCCTGCCCGGAGGCTACAAGGTGCCCAAAGGCAAGGTTGTCATCGCCGCCCTGCACCACATAGCCAACAACCCCAAGCTGTGGCACGATCCGAGCCATTTTGATCCCGACCGCTGGGGCTCGGACGAGGTCAGGGACATACCAAAAGGGCAGTACATGCCCTTCGGTATGGGCCAACGCATGTGCATCGGCTTCAACTTTGCCCTGCAGGAGATCAAGATATTCCTGCCGAAGCTGGTGTGGCATTTCAAGTGGATCAAAGAAGGCGACTCTACCGTCAATTATGATCCCGTTTTTGCGCTGATTAGGCCAGTCAATTTGTACTGCCGAGCAGTGAAAAGGGTGAAGTGGCCCCCAAAATCTGGGTGACCAGTACCAAGAGGGAGGTTGCTTAGTACTCGCGATATATACTGTACAGTACAGCACAGTAGACGGGTCGTGTTGTGGAGCAGTGAATTCGGTGGCCAAGAACTGTGAATAGGGCCAAAAATAAGGCACACGCTGGTGCTGTGAGACGAGACGAGTGCGGGTAGGAGAGCAGCCACCTCGGACGCAAATATTCGCACGTGATTAGAAATTTGTTAATTTCTTACGTACTAGGTATCAGGTAAGTAGGTAGGTACCCAAAATGCCTGACTCGGGAAGGCACTGTACCCTCCTAGTACCTCAGGTACCAAGGTACTAGCTCTCGTCAAAACGAGACCTCAAACTAACACGTGACCTTCTGCGTCCTGATCCCTCGATTAGCTGAGGCCTCCTCCGGCTTGGTTTGAGTTGATCTACTTCCCACGCATCAACGACTTGGTAGCATGTCTCGACGAGAAAGAGACACACGGATTGTCTATCTAGGTACCTAGGTAGGTGGGTGGCACATCATCAGAGTCGAAGCCTCTTCGCGGAACCTTCCGACGCCACCCGACTCGCCATCTAATTAGCTTCCTCACCCTTCAATGATTCAAGAAGCAGGTTGCAAGAGACTAGCGGATCAAATTCGAGCCCCCTAACAACACGGATGTGCACTCGTACAAGGCATTGCAGAGGCCACCGGCATCCCTCTACGTCAGGTGGTGCGAAGTAGTGAGCCTCGGACCCGCGTTGTTTCTCGGTCTGGTCGGGGCGTGGCGCTGAGGTTGTTCCGCTAGCATTCCCTAATACGATGACCCGCATGAGGGGCGCTGATTCTCAAGAGGTTGGTCATCACCAATCAGAGACGGCGGGTCCCCGCCCGTTCCGACTTTGTAGGGGCCCGGTCCCAGGATCTTTCCCGGCCCCTCTTGCGATCCTGCCTCTTGACCTCTCGCCGTCACAGATTGAGACTCACGGGCTCCAACCCGGTTCGAATTCGCTCGGTAGTTCTTATGGGATCTGAGCAAAACGCAGCTGGCCAGTTCGGCCCCTTGCGCCCACTACTGCCAGCGGGGCCCTCGCCAGCAGCCTCGGCGCCTAAGGGAGCAGGACTTCTTCCACGAAGGAGCCAAGCAGTGGCAACAGCCTGCGACGCTTGCCGCAAGAGTCGGTCCAAGGTACGAAGGATCTAAGTTCAGTCCCGAAACGCCATGGAACTCAGCACAACTGGCAGTGCTGCGGCAGAAGGCCGACCTGCTCCCGCTGTCTCCATCGAGGCCACGGCTGCCACTACAGCGCGAGGCCCGGAGAGACATCCTCCCAGGCCCTAAAGCGAAGCTACGATGATCTCCGAGATCGAGCGACGGCCCATGAGGAAATTCTGGATCTCTTGAGAGACCTGCCCGAGACGGAGGCTTTCCAAGTCCTGACGAGGATCAGAGAAGGCACCGAGGTCGCAACGGTTCTCAAGCATGTCCGGGCCGGTGACCTCCTTCTGCAACTGGCTGTGATGCCCGAGACCCGCTTCCGATATGAGTTTCCATACCGCTCGGAAATGCCAGGAGACCTTGCTCTCGACAACCCTTACTTGGACTCGTTCATCTACGAAGCCGCGTCTCTCTACCCTTCGTCCAAGCCCTCGGGGGTTTCAGGCTCTACCAGCTCGAGATTTGCTTCTGCTCTAAGCTCTACCGAGTACCAGAATCTCTACCTCAAGCCATTCCACGCAGCAGAGGTTGTCGACCCCCGGCTCTCTGATGTGAGACCGTCGTTGTGGACGGCTGTTTGCGACGATAACCCACTCATGAGAGATCTCCTCGGGGTGTTCTTACGTTGCGAATATCACTTCACCGCGGCTTTTCAGAAGGACTACTTCCTGGAGGACATGGCTGCACAACGAAACGAGTTTTGCTCATCACTTCTCGTGAACATCGTTCTTGGCTATTCATGCGTACAGTCCTCCCACTCCTCTGGCGCGAAACCCGTCATCTGAAACGGATCTAGGTCTGCTACCCGCGCTTCTTGAACCGCGCCGAGTATTGGAACCCCCACACGCTCCAGTATCGCTTTCTCGCGGAAGCCAAACGTCTCTGGGAATTAGAAGCTGCCCAACCGAGGCTTACTACCGTACAGGCAGGTATGCTCTTCAACGTATACTACAATCTCTCAGGTTTAGACGAGATCGGGCAGGCATACCGGCTTCATGCCATTGCCTTGGCTCACGACCTTCGCCTCTTTGAGGCCAAATTGGAGGGGCAGAGGGACAGGTTATGGGATGGAAGAGCATTCACCGCCTGGTCATTGTACAATTGGGAAGCGTAAGTGGTGACTCGGATTCCGGAACGGCCAGTGTTGCTGAACCACTTAGGCTTGTCGGCTTCTCCTTCCTGTTTCCCCCGCTCCTGGAGAAGCCCCCCGAAGTGCCGCTCCCCGATGCATCAGAGAACGGACGGTTCTACGGGGAAATATGGGTCAAGTACCCATTAGCACAGAGCCTCGTCCCATCGCACTTCGGCCACGTCTTTAAAGCGAGATGCCAGTTTCGCGTAATCATGAATGATTTTTGCCGGGCCGCACACTCCAAGGGCTCGGCACTGACCCTTGAGAAGGCTGATGAACTGCACTCGCGACTGAGAGGCTGGTATGACGGCTTACCGGCCCCGCTCCTCGCCAAGAACATCGCACTCCCCGGACACTTGCAACTGCAGTAGGTACCTATCTACATGCTTACTGACAAGTCACGATCGCTCAGCCTCGTTTTGCTAACCATCTCATCTCGACGGCAGCATCTATTACCATCATTTTATTCTCTCTCTCTATGAACCCCTTCTCGATGTGGTGACGCACCAGGAACCTTCCCCGCACCATATCGTGGCCGATGCCAACAAGCACCTCCAGACCCTCGTCCGGCTCTACTATCTGCGACACGGCTACGAGGCCATGGACCTCTTCATCGTCATACCGCTCATGCTTGCCGGTTTCAAGTGCATCGATGCCATCGACGAACAAACCACAGGGACCCAGCTGGAAGCATTGCGGTCCACGCTCATGCTCGTGGCAAAGGGGCTCTCCAACCAGCGCCGGAACCACTACTTGGCCGAGGCGCTGTTCCGCGTAGTCCGGGGCCGCATGCGCCCCCAGGAAGCAGCGTTGTTGCGAGAGGCGATCGATCTCGACGAGAACGAGGCAGACGAGAAGAGGGCCTTGATGCAGGAAGTTCGAAGCCATTGGCCGGTCAGCGTTGTCAGGAACAAAGAAGAGCTGGAATCTCACGTCTTGAAGAACCTCCTAGAAAATTACGCTCACCTGAACGTGGGGAGTGGAGAGGCGACAACACCACACGACGCCAAGTGATGCTTGGCTTTCGGGGGTCACTAGTTCATTTCTTGAGCAGGCGCGTAGGAGACCACACGTCGTTCTATATCAACAGGAGTACGAATGCTGTGCAGCCTGTGCTGGGCGAATTTGACCCTCGTAATTAGTCCCTCACTTCCACCGGCCTGCACAGGCACCAAACTGGCATCAACCAAGCCAAACAAGGGTGGACCCAGCCTAGGATGTATGAAGATCCCCATCCGTTCCTGCTTCTCCGCCAACTATCGCTTGTCTTATGGAAGCCCCTCTCTCCTCAGCCCTGTCACTACATCGTGGGTTCAGCCTCGGCTGCACACAACCACCGCCTACAGGGGACTACGGGCGTAGGCAAGATCTTGTTTCTTACTTTAACGCCAATATCGCCCAGTAAACCCCTGAGTTCTTCTATGCTAGAGGAGAACCAAGCTTTGGCGCCTAGGATTTCGCGGATGTGCATCACGCACTAGGTGGCAGTCATATGATATAGTCAGGCGCCGCCCCAACTCCAGCACACAGAGTACAGAATAGAAGAGGGGAAAACTATACTCTACGGATACAAAACCTCCAAACACTATTCTAACTGAAATGGGCAAAGGTCTTGCGACTATTGACAGAGCTGGGCCTCATGGCGTAACTGGTTCCCATGCGGCTGGCAGGGCTGGAAGCGCCTCAGCTGCTGCGGCGCCACTTAAAAGCCGCGTCTCCGAGTTCGCCGCGGAGATGAGCTATGCCGAGACACTAGATAGGTTTCTCGTACGTGGCGTGCCCCATGCTATCTAGGAAACACAGCTCCAGACGCTCGGACACACGCAGACGCCCTCGTTCAGCAAGCGACGGTGGGCTGCGGACGACGGAACTTCCCGGTAGGCTTGCCGGCTTGCTGGCCCTATCTCTTCCTCGGTGTTCACTCCACGGGCAGGAGCCTTGGCCCCATCTCTCAATCTCAATGCGAAGAGGCACCCCGTCTGTTGCCTCCATTGCACTCACTCGGGCCTATCAACCTGCTCCTGGAAGGCCCCATCAGGTCAGTTGGCGGCATGACTCTGGTCGGCGTGATACGGACATGCCCATGGTGTTTTTCGCGTGTGTGATGCCTCTGCAGTGCCAAGAACGCCGCCATAGTCGTCGATTGGACGGGCTCAACATCGCACTTCAGCTTCTCGGCGCCGGCAAGTCCAGAAGAATATAAATCGCAAACCCACCGCCTCGCAACTTTTGGCGTTTAGGCTCCACAACGGTTCTCGCATTCTCAACATGTCCGCCTCCGTGCAACCGTACATCGGAACGTGGCATGACCATGCCAACGGCATCTGGACGCTGACTCTACCCGAGAGGGAGGCGGGCGTTCTGGCGGCAACGCTAATCATTTTTGCCGGCTTCGTCGCGTCTCAAGCCTGGAGCATTACCAAGTTCATCCTGCACCAAGCCCGCGCCGGAGAGGGCGTCCGAGATGGGCTCTGGCATCAGCAACAGGTGACCATCCGAAACAGCAACAGTCACCTCCACGCGTTGTGGTCTCTACTCAGCCTCGCCGGGGCATGGTTTCAACTCCTCGGGGCAATTAAGACGACTACGCGATCATTCCTCCTGGTTTTCCTCTCCCTGGTGTCCCTAATGGCGTGGTCGGCAGCCCGGCTCTTTGTGTCCTACATCTGGACGTCGGCCGGGGACCACTACCTCGTGGGCAGCGGGCTTTGCGGCGTCGTCTACCCCGTGATGGCGGACCTCACGCGAGACTCGCAGAAGGCTTCGGTGTGGCAGACATACTACGGAAACCGCCTGGAGGAGGCGGCCACATACGAGCGGCCGTGCTACAGCCAGGACCCGGACCCGGCGCTGTGCGGCCGGCTCCCGGTGCCGCGGCTGAACTGGATCGCCCGCGACGGCGGCTGCCCCGTCCTCGAGGATGCACTGTGCATCAAGACCAACACGACGCCCGTCGTCATGGACAGCGGCTTCATCAACTCCAACAACCATCTGGGCGTGAACGCCCAGCCTAAGGACACTATCGAGTACCGCAGGATCGCCACTTGTGCGCCCTTGCAAGTCACGCATATGTTTTACAACGAATCCGATGCCTTGGTAGATTCTCTTGGGTGGTACCAGTTCGAGTATTTCTACGGCTACAACTACATGCTGAAAACGGATTACACCTTCTCATACGGAGTCATCAACCGATTTCGGATCGGGGACTATCGCCTCGCGTATCACCACGCCCTCCAGTTCCCGTACCATCCTCCTCTGCTCACTTTATCATCTTGTCTGACTCCTGTCTCCTACAGACCCTTTGAGTACGACCCTACCCCGGGTCTTAAAACCACATGGTAAATGATGTCTCTCTTTTATTTTCCCGTTTACGAGTCACGAGGCCAATCCCGGCGATCACTTGGTCTTCGGGCACCGTGGTTCGCATAGAGTATACATGACTCGAAGCTAACCCGAAGCCTCCCCCCAGGAAACCCAACACGACCATGTTCGACCGCACCGATGCCAAGCTTTCCCTCTTCTTCCTCATCACTGACTACCTTCGATACTTTGCGCCCGTCTACGATCCGTGGTTCCTGACACTCAACGGTTTGAACACAACCCAGATAGTCAACATAACCGACGGCCCCCTGGAGCTGTGGAAGCCCGTCCATTTCGTGCGCATCATGGCTTGCGAGGAGGTGCATCAGCTGTGCAACCGCAACCTGCCCGGCGCCGCCGTAGACCAATGCGCCAACTTCACCCTCGCCGCCGGCCACGCCGCTCTGTCGCAGAAGTTGGCACTGAGCCCGCGGCAGAACAGCACGTGGGTTCGCCTGCACTCGGCGCTGCTCGAGACGAGTCTGTTCGACGTCGCGTGGAAACTGAGCGAGCCCATTGAGGCCGCGCGCAGCGTCCTCGACGGGAATCAGTACGCAAAGCTGCCCGTCGACCAGTGGCGACGCGAGGTGGGGCGCTGGTTCTCCATCGGACTGGCCATGGTGCAGCGTGGCATGGTCGAGTTCGTGACGGGGCCGGCGCTCAAGGACGCGCAGCAGTACTTTGTCGACGTCGGCGGCGAGTGGGCGGTGCAGGACGACTGTCGGGCCCAGCGCGTTAGGGGCGTGACGGGCGTGCGGAACTTTGACGTCAAGGGCATGGTGGTGCTGCTTGTGCTGGGGTGCTTTGTGGCACTCATGGGGCTGGCCCTCGATACAATCGTCGGGTTGGCGCAGGGGGTATTGCACACGGGGGATGAGCGGCGGTTGGCCTGGTTGATGGACAATATCTTCCAGATTCAGAGGGTTGCGTTGGAGAGTGAGGGGGTGGGCGGCTGGAGGAGGGTTGATACGACTGTGCCCGTGACCACGCAGGTCGACTTCCCGCGGGTTGACGGAGCTGAGAAGTCCTACCCACGATTACGAGGCGTTGGACATGCGCCATCGGGTGGGACAAAGACGGGCGAGGTTATCGCAGTGGATCGGCCGTCACTGGACCCGAACTGTGTCAGTGAGTGATCAAAGGACTGGTAACCTCAGAGGCTAGTACTGGATCGATCACACTGGTACGTTTGTGAGAACGTACTGAACGGGTCCCATCTCTCGACGGCCCACATACAGTTCAGGGGTATCACTGCAAACTCTCTCCCAGATCTATCACGTCCGTACAAAGTCGTTTACAAGGCAAAAACAGCACTCCAAAATACAGCTTAGGATGTCTGTTTTGGCAACGAGGCAGCCGTAGATCAACCGGCCCGAGGGACAATCTAGTCCGATGAATCCGGATGGGTTGAAATTCAGCGCTATGGCACCGGTGTGTGTCCATAGACAAGGGTTAGTTGGTCGAGGGGGTTGGATGGAGGAAAGGACCGAACGGCTTGAGGGTGGCCTAGAGCCCTGGACAGACTGCACGAACAACTGGTATTCATCAGGGGTGACCCGACCAAATCATCACCACGAGAGACGCATCTGGCTCAAGCAGCCGGCTAATCTCGCCCTTGTCCTCTTGAACAGAAAAACCGGGAGGGAAAGGCCAGCCGCGGCGGCGTTCAGGGGCTTGGGCTCTCTTCCTGGGGTGGCGTGGATCTGCCTCTCACCCAGCCAGGTACCTACCTGCCCTGCTTGTCGACCTATCT
>Ga0247771_1000569_pt1 | contig 11513 bp, 8 predicted proteins | sample UWRJL197509C6_FD_179948 | JGI IMG/M metagenome (GOLD analysis project Ga0247771, IMG submission 179948) | Plant litter microbial communities from Arlington Agricultural Research Station in Wisconsin, United States - UWRJ-L197-509C-6 | ecosystem: Environmental > Terrestrial > Plant litter >...
GCGTGATCTCGGCCGCCGGAACGACCTCCCCGAGCACCTTCAGCGCTTCGGCGATGACCTCGGGCCCGATCCCGTCTCCTGGGATCACTGCGAGCCGCATCCACACACCTCCCAGGTATCAGTCCCAATTGTCGGGACTTACTTTCCTTTGCGAAAGGCTACCGGTTATCCGGAGTTCAAACGGTTCTCGGACACACTTTCGTGGTCACTTCTCCCGTACTGCGGGACACCTAGACGGTCCATACCACCCGATCGGGTGTCACCCGCAGTGTGTAACGAGACCGGCCGGCCGGGGAAGTCCCCAGCCGGCCGGCACTCGAACGGAGCAGTACTAGCTAGTAGCCGGAGCCTCCGGACCCGCGCACCTTGACCACGGAGACCTTGTCCCCGGTGGCGTTGTGGTGGTTGAGCACGAGCAGGCTGTCGGCCTTGTCCTTCGCCAGCGCCGCGGTGTCGCGGTTGACCACGAGCGCCGTGCCCGGCTTGGCCAGGTACGAGAGCGCGGCGTCACCGCCGCCCTGCACGGACAGGCCCGGCTTCAGCGGGTCGAACGAGAACGAACCGGGGATCGAGTCCACCAGGCCGTTCGTGGTGCCCGGCGCGACGTACGGACCGGCGACGCCGACCTGGTAGGAGACCCGCGAGGTGTCCTTGGTCGGGTCGAGGCCCAGCGCCGTGAGCAGCACCGGCAGGACGACGACGTTGGTGTCGAAGATGTTCGTGTCGACGTCGCCGAACTGGCCGTTGAGGCCCTGGATGTCGACGGTCGCACCGGTCGCGAGGTTCACGGTGGTGGCGACCATCAGGTCCGTGTCGGTCAGCTTGGTGGCGAACGTCTCGAAGTCCGGCACCCCGTCACCCGTGGTGTCGATGTCGACGAACGGGATGGTGTTGCTGCCGATGTTGTACCAGTTGCCCCACGTCGCGATGCCGAACGCGAGCAGCGACTCCTCGGGAGCGCCCTGCGCCTTCGCCAGCGGCGCGGTGGACGCGACACCGACGTAGCGGAGGTCGCCGCCCTTGGCCGTCTCGTTGATGGTGCAGTTCTCGGTGACCTTCTTGCCGCACTCCTTGAGCTTGGGCGAGGTGCCCTGGAGCTCGAGGACGCTGATCAGCGAGCGGTACGCCTGCGAGCCGGAGCCCTGGTTGACGCCCTTGCCCTTGAGGTTCAGGACGGCCTGCTTGTCCTTGCCCTTGAAGTTCAGCGTGTCGGCCGTGGTGATCTTGGCGACCGGCTTCGGGGCCGAGTAGACCGGCACCCGCAGCGGGACCGTCGCGCCGGACTTCGGCGTGAGGACCACGCGGCCGGACGCGTCGGCCAGGAACTGGCGCGGCACGTCGAGCTGCAGCGGCTCGACGGTGGAGTCCACCGTCTTGCGCAGCGCGGCGGGGTTGTCGATCTTCAGGGTCACCTTGACCTTGGCGACGCCGCGGGGGCTGATCTTCACCGAGTCCGCGGAGAGCTGGTAGCTCACACCGGGGATGGAGGTGATGGCCTGGTAGCCCGTCGTGTACTCGACCCACTTGGCGCTCTTGTTGACGACCTTGATCGTCTTGCTGAGCGACACCGGACCGCCGACCTCGACGGTGCCGAAGGAGACGCTCACGTTGCCCGGATCGTCCTGCACGAGGGCGAGGACCTGGTTGTCCAGGGCGGCCTTGCCGTCGATCCGACCGGAGCCGACGCGGTTGGGCGCGTAGGTCTTGCCGTCCTGCTTCACGTCAGCGCTCGCGCTGTTCATGATGTCGGCCTTGACCTCTTCGGTCGTCCAGTCCGGGTGCGCCTCGCGCACCAGGGCGGAGATGCCCGCGGTGTGCGGGGCGGCCATCGAGGTGCCGGAGATGACCAGCGTGCCGTTGCCGGAACCGCTCAGCGCCGAGGCGATGGTGTCACCGGGAGCCGCGATGTCCGGCTTCACGACCGGGCCGCGCACACCGCGGGAGGTGAACGAGCTCGGGGTGTCGCTGATGGACGGGTCGTAGGTCGAGACCGTGGTGCGCAGGTCGCCCGCGAGGCGGACCTGGAGCGTGCCCGCGTTCAGCGCCGGGCGGAGGGCAGCGGTGGCCGTGCCGGTGAACTGGAACACCGGGATGGTCGCGTTGCCCGCGATGCCCGCGTTGAAGTTCTCCAGCGTGGACGAGAACAGCGCGCCGACCGCACCGGCGGCCTGGGCGTTGTTCGTGCGCGCGGCGGACCCGCAGCGGCGGGTGGCGTCGACGTCGTCCCACTCGAGCCACGCGTACTTGCCCGCGACGAGCGCGGCGTCGGCGGCCGAGAACGGGAGGCAGCCGTCGAGGTTCGCCGGGTCCGTCAGCTTCGCGACCGGCTTGGTCAGGTTCAGCGTCGGGTAACCGGTGTAGTTCTGGCTGTACTGGCCGGGCTTGACGCCGGTCACGCCCGCGGGGGCGGTGACGTCGGCGCCGTCGCGCAGCACGTACGAGTCGCGGACCGAGGCGACGGTCAGGGCCTCGGGCGTGGAGCCCGGCGAGCCGCCGATGTCGTAGAGGTCGCCGCCGTTGCCCGCGGAGAACACCGTGAGGACGTTCTTCTTGTTCAGCTTCTTCACGAAGAGGCTGTCGGGGTCGTCCGGGGCGCCGAAGTCGCTGCCCAGCGACAGGTTGACCACGTCGAGGTGGTCGGAGAAGTCGCCGTCGCCGTCGGGGTCGAGCGCCCAGTCGAGCGCGGCCGACGTCACGTTGGTCGTGCCCTCGCAGCCGAACACCTTGAGCGCGTACAGCAGCGCCTTCGGGGCGGTGCCGGGGCCGATCCGCATGGCGTTCAGGTCGGCGGGCGTGAGCTTCGTGTAGTCGCCGGTGAACGTCGAGCCGTCGGCGTTGACGCCGAAGCCCGCGGCCGTGCCCGCGACGTGCGTGCCGTGGTCGTTGCAGCCCAACGGGTTCGGGTCCGGCTTCGGGAGGTTGCCGGGAACGTCGGCGTTGTAGCCGTTGCCGACGAAGTCGTAACCGCCCACGACCTTGGCCGTCGGGAAGTACGACGGGTCGACCTTGGTCTCGTCGATCGCCTGGAACGCCTCGACCGTGCCGGGGCCGCCGAAGTCGGAGTGGGTGTAGTCGATGCCGGTGTCGATGATGCCGACCCGGACGTTCTCGCCCAGCTTGCCGTACTGCTGCCACGCCTTGATGGTGTTGGTCAGCTGCACCGCGTTGGAGTTGGTGCGGCCCTTGGTGACGACCGAGCGGACGGACTTCACGTCCGAGCGGGCCGCCAGCTCGCGGACCTTCGCGGCGTCGGCGGTGACGATCACGCCGGGGACGCCGTTCGAGGTCCGGGAGACCTCCTTGGTCGACGAGTCGGTGCTCTTGAGCTGCCCGACGACCTGGTCGGCGACCTTCGAGGTGTCGTTCTTGGTGGCCTTGACGGCCTGCTTCGCCTGTTCCTTCGACGCGCCCTGGCTGGTCTTCTCGTCGAAGGTGTCGACGGCGGGCTTCGCCTCGAGCTCGACGAACGCGGTGACCTTGCCGGTGGTGGTCTTCAGCCGAGGCGAGACCTTGAGCTGCAGGGAAGCGGCGGAAAGACCCTTGGCGGCCGAAACGGCCTCCGCCTTCGGGTCGTCTGCGGCGACCGCGGAACCCGCGGTGGCGCCGACTACCAGCATCGCGGCGAGCACCGGGCCCGCTGATCTGGCGAGAATGCGAGATCGACTCACAACATGCCCCAACCGAGGTCGGATACGACCGCGCGGGCAGCGGGAGAACCAGGTAGGACTGCTCGCGGGGGTGCCGTGCCCTCTACGGCACCTCGGTCAACCTCGTTGGTGGGAATTTAATCGGTCAACATCACCCGGATATTACTCCGAACGAGTGACGGCACCCACAGAATTGCTTACCAGATGTCAACTGTCACACCGGCGGGTGTACGCGCGATATACCCAATTCAGGCAAAGCTCCAGGGGACGTTCCGGGGCCGGAACGCCCCCTGGACGCTCACTACTCGAAGCTGACGGCGCTGACCTTGTGCGCGCCCACCGAGGCGCCGATCGGGTCCAGCACCTGGTTGTCGACCGGGCGGTCCACGCGCAGCAGCATGAACGCGTCCGAGCCGTCCGTGGTCTGGCTGATCTGCGCGGCCTCGACGTTCACGCCCGCCTCGCCGAGCAGCGTGCCGACGGTGCCCATGACGCCCGGCCGGTCCGGGTACTCCAGCAGCAGCACGTTGCCCTCGGCGCGCAGGTCGAAGCTGCGACCGTTGATGCCGACGATCTTCTCGACCTGGTCGAGGCCGGTGAGCGTGCCGGACACCGTGAGCACGGTGCCGTCCGCCTGCACGGCGCGCACCGTGACGAGGCTGCGGTGGTTCGCGCTCTCCGGCTCCTTCACCAGGTCGACCGCGACACCGAGCGACGACGCCAGGTTCGGGGCGTTGACGAAGGTGACCTGCTCCTCGACGACGCTGGAGAACACGCCGCGCAGCGCGGCGAGCGGCAGCACGGCGACGTCCTCGTTGGACAGTTCGCCGCGGACCTCGACCGTGACCGAGGTCGGAGCCTTCTTCGACAGCGCGGCCAGCACGGTGCCGAGCTTCTGCGCCAGCGGCAGGTACGGGCGGACCTCCTCGCCGACCACACCGCCGCCCTGCACGTTGACGGCGTCCGGCACGAAGTCACCGGCGAGCGCGAGCAGCACCGAGCGCGCGACGTCCGTGCCCGCGCGGTCCTGCGCCTCGGTCGTGGACGCGCCGAGGTGCGGCGTCACGACGATGCCGGGCACGCCGAACAGCGGGCTCTCGGTCGTGGGCTCGGTGGTGAACACGTCGATGCCCGCGCCGCCGACCTGGCCCTCGCGGACCGCGTCGGCCAGCGCCTGCTCGTCGACCAGGCCACCGCGCGCGGCGTTGACGATGATCACGCCGCGCTTCGCCTTCGCGAGCTGGTCCGCGCCGATGAGGCCCTTGGTCTCGGGCGTCTTCGGGAGGTGGATGGAGATCGCGTCCGCGCGCTCCAGCAGCTCCTCGAGCGTGACGAGCTCGATGCCGAGCTGCGCCGCGCGGGCCGCCGACACGTACGGGTCGTACGCGATGAGCGTGACGCCGAACGCCGCCACGCGGGCCGCGAACAGCTGGCCGATCTTGCCGAGGCCCACGACGCCGACGGTCTTGCCGTTGAGCTCGACACCGTTGAAGGAACTGCGCTTCCAGGTGCCTTCCTGGAGGGTCGCGTTCGCGGCGGGCACCTGGCGGGCGACGGACAGCAGCAGCGCCACGGCGTGCTCGGCGGCCGACACGATGTTCGACGTGGGCGCGTTGACGACCATGACACCGCGCTCGGTCGCGGCGGGCACCTCGACGTTGTCGAGCCCCACCCCGGCGCGCGCCACGACCTTCAGCCGCGTGCTCGCGGCGAGCACCTCGGCGTCCACCTTCGTGGCGGAGCGGACGAGCAGCGCGTCGGCGTCGGCGACGGCTTCGAGCAGCGCGGGACGGTCGGTGCCGTCCACGTGGCGCACCTCGATCCCGTCACCGAAAACGTCGAGCACCGAGGGGGCCAGCTTCTCGGCGATCAGGACAACAGGTCGGCTCGTGCTCACGGACGTTGCTCCCAGGGCATCGGGGATCAGATGGGGAGCGCGGGCCGCGGCCGGAATGGCGCCGTCGGCAGCCGCGCCGACCGGCCACGGCAATGTGTCCGGACTGTTAACGAGTCTAGTCAGCGAGGTCTCGTCCACCGCGGTCGGGTGTCCCACCTCACCAGCGGATTCAACCGTACGGCCGTCCCGCTGACCTGCGGTCTCACGGTGTGGGAGGGGTGGGGGCGGTTCGTTCACGGGGATGAATCGGACACCTTCGGGTTGGCTTGTGGACACCTTCGGGGGATGGGGTTGCGCGGGAGCGGGTGAGGTGCGGGGGCCCTGGTTTGCGCCGAGGGCGCTTGTGGTCGGCCGAGGAAGATCGAGTCCGGTTCGCGCGGCAGGGGCACACCGGACTCGGACCGACCGGACCTCGGTGTCGACAGGCGTTCACGCGCAGGGCGGCCCGGAAGGTCCGGTCGACACCGAGGTCGGGGGTCAGGGGCTTCGATGCCGTCGAGGAGGAAGTCCAGACCCCTGCGGAAGGTCCGGTCGACACCGAGGTCGGGGGCAGGCGGGGTCAGCGGGTGAGGCGGGCCTCGATGCCGTCGAGGAGGAAGTCGAGGCCCATGCGGAAGGTCTCGTCCGCGTCGAGGTGGGTGGCGTCGTGGACCACTGTGGACAGTGCGGGGAAGTCGCCGGTGGCGAAGGCGCGCAGCAGGTACGGGCCCAGTTCGACCTGCCAGCCGTGCTTGTCGAGGCCGGTCGAGCGTTCGGCTCGGCGTTCGGCGATCTCGCGGCGCACCGCGCCGATCACGTAGGCGTTGACCGCGCCCACCACCGGCATCACGGCGTCCACGTCGACGTCCTTCAACGCGGCCGCCACGGTTTCGCCGCTCGCCAGCGCGTGCGGGCCCAGTTGGGGGCGGCCGCCGAGCAGGTCGGCCAGCCACTCGTGGTCGTGGGCGGCCCGCCGCGTGGACTCCGCCAGGGAGCGCAGGGCTTCGCGCCAGGTGGCCCCGGTCGGGCGGATCTCGGCGTGGACGGCGTCGACCATGAGGTCCAGCAACTCGTCCTTGCTCGCGATGTACCCGTAGAGCCGCATGGGGCCGACGTCCAGCTCGGTCGCGACCTTGCGCAACGACACCGCTTCCAAGCCGTCCGCGTCGGCCAGGTCGATCGCGGCCCGCACGATCTTCTCCCTGCTCAACGGGTTCGGAACGGGACGACTCGGGGGTTCTGGCCTTTCCCACACCACCATGCGCAGACAGTACAACGCATCGCGCGATACAGTGTATCGACAAGTACAGCGTATCAAGGGAGAGCAATGATGACGATCGTCATCGTCGGGGCGGGGCTCGGTGGGCTGGCACTCGCCCGCGTGCTGCACGTCCACGGCATCGACTCCGTGGTCTGCGAGCGGGAACCGTCGCGGGACGCGCGGGGGCAGGGCGGGATGCTCGACATCCACTCGGGACAGCGGGCGCTGCGGGAGGCGGGGCTGATCGAGCCGTTCTTCGCCATCGCCCGCCGGGAGGGCCAGGACATGCGGCTGCTCCAACCCGACGGCACCCTGCTCCTCCAGGAGGACACGCCGGACGACGCGCCGCTCGCCCGGCCCGAGGTCGACCGGGCCGATCTGCGGGACCTGCTGCTCGACTCGCTCCCCGAGGGCACCGTGCGCTGGGGGTCCGCGTTCGAGTCCGCGGGCGACGGCGTGGTGCGCTTCGCCGGTGGTGGCAGCGCCCCGTACGACCTGCTGGTCGGCGCGGACGGGGCGCAGTCGCGGGTGCGGGCGCTGCTCACCGACGCGCGGCCCGCGCACATCGGGCAGAACGTCGTCGAGGTCGGCATCCCCGACGTCGACCGCACCCACCCCGACCTCGCGGCGATGCTGGGGCGCGGCAACTACTGGGTGCTCGGCGACGGGATGTCGTTGGCGGCGCAGCGCAACGGCGACGGCCGCGTCCGCATCGGCCTCAGCTTCTACAACACCCCCGAGGACTGGCTCGCCACCACGGGCATCCCGTTCGACGACCCGACCGCCGCGAAGGCCCGGCTGGTCGAACTGCTGCACGGCTGGGACCCGCGGTTCACCAGGCTGATCGAGGCCTGCGACGACACGGTCGCGCCCCGGTCGCTCAGCGCCCTCCCGACCGGCCTGACCTGGCCGTCGGCCCCGGACGTCACGCTGGTCGGCGACGCCGCGCACCTGATGCCGCCGGTCGGCGAGGGGGCCAACATGGCGCTGCTCGACGGGGCTCTGCTCGGTCTCGCGCTGGCCGCGCACCCGGACGACGTCCCCGCCGCGGTCGCGGAGTACGAGCGGGAGATGTTCGAGCGCACCAGCGCCGCCGCGCGGATGTCCGCCGACATGCAGGAGCTGCTGATGTCGCCGAACGCCGCCGAGAGGATGCTGGCGTTCTTCCAACCGCGATGAGTCCGCGCGGCGGGCGGAGTCTCTCCAGATGTCGACCGTTCAGGAGAAACCAGAGTGAGCCAGCTTCTCAAGGTCCAGAACTTCACCGTCTCGCAGGACGGCTACGGCGCGGGCGAGGGCCAGAGCCTCGAACACCCCTTCGGCCACGCCGACCCCGGCACGATGTTCGCCTGGGCGGGCGCCACGGCGAGTTGGCCCAACCGCACCGATCCGGGCGGGAGCCGCGGCCTCGACGACTACCTCACGCGGGACTTCGCCCACAACATCGGCGCGGAGATCATGGGCCGCAACAAGTTCGGCCCGCAGCGGGGTCCGTGGACCGACCACGACTGGCTCGGCTGGTGGGGTGACGACACCCCGTTCCACACCCCGGTGTTCGTGCTGACGCACCACACGCGCCCGTCGTTCACCCTCGGCGACACGACGTTCCACTTCGTGGACACCGATCCCGCCTCGGCCCTCGCACTGGCGCGGGAGGCCGCCGAGGGCAAGGACGTCCGGCTCGGCGGCGGGGCCGCCACGATCCGGGAGTTCCTCGACGCCGACCTCGTGGACACCCTGCACGTGGCCGTCTCGCCGGTGGAGCTCGGAGCCGGGTCGCGGCTGTGGGAGTCACCCGACGAGCTGCGCGACCGGTTCCACGTCGACGTCGTGCCCAGCCCCAGCGGGGTGGTGCACCACCTGTTCTGGCGGAAGTGAGGCGACCTCACCAGGGTTCGTCGAACTCCCCGTCCTTCGCCCCCAGGATGAACGCGTCCCACTCCGCGGGCGTGAACACCAGCACCGGGCCCTCGGGGTGCGCGGAGTTGCGCATCGCCACGTACGTGACGTCGTCGGTGTGCTTCACGAAGGCGATCTCCACGTGCTCGCCGTCGGGATCCGCGTCGTCGCCGCGCTGCCACTCGGCCCTGGTCAGGTCGAGGTTGCCGCGTACGTGAGCCTTGTCGTCGTAGATCGGCGCGCTCTCGGTCATCCCCTAGGTATACCGGAGCCCGCGGTGCTCGTGGCATCGCGGGCTCCGGTGGGGAAAAGCGCTGATCAGACCGTGTCGGTCAGCGGGCGGTCGACCCAGGACATCAGGCCGCGCAGCTTCTTGCCGACCTCCTCGATCGGGTGCTGTTCGCCCTCGGCCTGCAACTTCTTGTAGTTGTTGCGGCCTGCCTCGTCCTCGGCGACCCACTCGTTCGCGAAGGTGCCGTCCTGGATCTCGCCCAGGATCTTCTTCATCTCCTCCTTGACCGCGGCGTTCACGACGCGCGGGCCGCGGGTCAGGTCGCCGTACTCGGCGGTGTCGGAGATGGAGTAGCGCATGCGGGCGATGCCGCCCTCGTACATGAGGTCCACGATGAGCTTGAGCTCGTGGAGCACCTCGAAGTACGCGATCTCGGGCGCGTAACCGGCCTCGGTCAGCACCTCGAAACCGGTCTGCACGAGCGCGGACGCGCCACCGCACAGCACGGCCTGCTCGCCGAAGAGGTCGGTCTCGGTCTCTTCCTTGAACGTGGTCTTGATGACACCCGCGCGCGTGCCGCCGATGCCCGCCGCGTACGAGAGCGCCAGCGCCTGCGCGCCGCCGGTCGCGTCCTGGTGGATGGCGATGAGCGCGGGAACGCCCTTGCCGTCGACGAACTGGCGGCGCACGAGGTGGCCGGGGCCCTTGGGGGCGACCATGGCGACGTCCACACCGGACGGAGCCTCGATCAGGCCGTAGCGGATGTTGAAGCCGTGGCCGAAGAAGATCGCGTCGCCGTCCTTCAGGTTCGGCGCGATGTCCTTGGCGTAGATGTGCCGCTGCGCGGTGTCCGGCGCCAGGATCATGATCAGGTCGGCTTCGGCGGACGCCTCGGCGGGCGTGAGGACGCGGAGACCCTCTTCCTCGGCCTTGGCACGCGACTTCGACGTCTCCAGGAGACCGATCCGCACGTCGACGCCGGAGTCGCGCAGGCTCAGCGCGTGCGCGTGGCCCTGGCTGCCGTAGCCGATCACGGCGACCTTGCGTCCCTGGATGATGCTCAGGTCGGCATCGTCGTCATAGAAGATCTCGACGCTCATGGTGTTACTTCTTCCTTCCCTACAGCGGAAAACTGGGTGTTAGCGCACCGCGGTCGCGGTGATGGAGCGAGCGCCCCGACCGATCGCGACCATGCCGGACTGCACGATCTCGCGAAGGCCGTACGGTTCCAGCATTCGGAGCAGCGCGTCGAGCTTGTCAGACGTGCCCGTGGCCTCGACGGTCACCGCTTCCGGCGAGACGTCGACGACCTTCGCGCGGAACAGCTGCACGGTCTCGAGGACCTGGCTGCGGACCGTCGCGTCGGCCCTGACCTTCACGAGCAGGAGTTGCCGCTGAACCGAAGCGGTCGGCTCCAGCTCCACGATCTTGATCACGTTGATCAGCTTGTTGAGCTGCTTGGTGACCTGCTCCAGGGGCAGCTCGTCGACCGAGACGACGATAGTCATCCGGGAGATGTCGGGGTACTCGGTCCTGCCGACCGCCAGGGATTCGATGTTGAACCCCCGCCGGGAGAACAGGCCCGCGACGCGCGCGAGCACACCGGGCTTGTCCTCGACCAGAACGCTCAGGGTGTGCCGGGTCATCACAGGTCCTCATCGAACAGTGGGCGGATGCCGCGCGCGGCCATGATCTCGGAGTTGCCGGTGCCCGCCGCGACCATCGGCCACACCTGGGCGTCCTTGCCGACCACGAAGTCGATGACGACCGGCCGGTCGTTGATCTCCATGGCCTGCTTGATGACGGCGTCGACCTCGTCGCGGGACTCCGCGCGCAGACCGGCGCAGCCCATGGCCTCGCCCAGCAGCTTGAAGTCCGGGATGCGGTGCTTGTGCGTGCCGAGGTCCGTCTGCGAGTAGCGGCCCTCGTAGAACAGGTTCTGCCACTGGCGGACCATGCCCAGGTTGCCGTTGTTGATGACGGCGACCTTGATCGGCAGGCCTTCGATGGCGCAGGTGGCGAGCTCCTGGTTGGTCATCTGGAAGCAGCCGTCGCCGTCGATCGCCCACACGGCCTTGTCCGGCGCACCGGCCTTCGCGCCCATGGCCGCGGGGACCGCGTAGCCCATCGTGCCGAGGCCGCCGGAGTTGATCCACGTGCGCGGGTTCTCGTACTTGATGAACTGCGCCGCCCACATCTGGTGCTGCCCGACGCCCGCGGTGTAGTGCGCGTCCGGTCCGACCAGCGAGCCGATGCGCTCGATCACGTACTGCGGCGACAGCGTCCCGTCCGACGGCCAGTCGTAGCCCAGCGGGTAGGTCTCCTTGAGCCCGTTGAGGTACGCCCACCACGGGGCCAGGTCGACCTTCTTGTCCGAGTGCTCGACCTCGACCCTGATGGCGTCGACCAGCTCGGTGATGATCTCCTTGCAGTCGCCGACGATCGGCACGTCCGCGCGGCGGTTCTTGGAGATCTCGGCCGGGTCGATGTCCGCGTGCACGACCTGCGCGTGCGGCGCGAACGACGACAGCTGGCCGGTGACCCGGTCGTCGAACCGCGCGCCGAGCGCGACCAGGAGGTCCGCCTCCTGCATCGCGG
>Ga0247771_1000570_pt1 | contig 11506 bp, 15 predicted proteins | sample UWRJL197509C6_FD_179948 | JGI IMG/M metagenome (GOLD analysis project Ga0247771, IMG submission 179948) | Plant litter microbial communities from Arlington Agricultural Research Station in Wisconsin, United States - UWRJ-L197-509C-6 | ecosystem: Environmental > Terrestrial > Plant litter >...
GGTCCGCGAGCGTGTAAGTGTCAGATAAGGCACGGCTCTCTCCACACACCATGCGGGGGTTCTCGTTTGGACTGGTACAGGGGGCCGAGGTAGACGACTGTCAGCGCCCTGCGCCCCTTTCCCCAGGCACGAAACTTCAGACCCCTCCGTAGGGCAAATGATCTCGAGCCATCTTCCGCGACCTGGATCACGCGCTCACAAGACGGCAAGCAAGCAAACAACAAACAGGTGCCCACCATGGTGGGTGTTCCCGGGCGCAGCGGCCGCTGCAATACTTGCCGGATTCGCAAGGTCAAGTGCGGTGAGTCCCGCCCGTGATGCGCGTCAACGTTGTCGAGCCGGCCTTTGTATCCCACAGGCCGTGGCATGTTCGCTAACGCCCCCCCAAAGACGAGACGAAGCCGGTCTGTGGGAGATGCATGAAGGCGCGTGTCCAATGTCTGGGGTACGGCCGGGAGACGCTCTGGCGTCACACCGTCTACTCGCCGCAGGCCACCGGTAGCGCCGGATGGGCCCAGAACAGGATTCCGGCGCCAAACGAGCTGAGCCTGGGGGCCTTCCAGCACGACTTCTGCGTGTCCTACGTGCTGTCCAACTTTGTCTGGCGCGCATTCGGCGCTGGTTGGCTTGATCTTGCCGCCCAGGGCCGGATGGGTGGTCTGGCTCTGCAGGCCACCACTGCTTTTTCCCGGGTAACCTTTGGCCGTGAGAACCGCCTGACGCAGATCGAGCTCAAGGGTCATGCCCTGCACGGGGTCTGTCTTCGTGCCATGGCAGGGGAGCTCGGCAAGGACGCCGTAACGCTTGCTGCACGCGCCCCGGAGCTGATGGCCTCCGCTCTCGTGCTCCTCATACATGCCAACGCCAATACCGATCGAGTTGAGATTGTTTCCCATCTCAAGGGACTTACCGGGCTGCTTTACTTGGTGGGCCCGAGAGCCTGCCAACGCCAGCCGCTGTTGAGCATGTTCGAAGCCTTTCGAGGACCAGTCGTACGTCTTATCCCGCTGGTTTAGCCCCCAATCGCCACTCGGACCCGCGGACGCTGATTGACCGGCATTTGTGTACAGATTGTTGCGAGTCTCCTCATGCGCCAACGGCTGTTTCTCGAGCATCCAAGCTGGCGAGTCAAACCCTGGGCACTCGATCCTGCAGCCAAGTCAGGGCAACACCATCTCCTCGACATTCTCGTCATCGTCCCAGGGCTGCTGCAGGACCATACCGAGCTGGAGAGAGCCCGTCAAGGTGCTTCTATTGACGGCTCCCCGGGCCCTATTTCTGCCATGCTCTCTCTCAACCCACGCCCCATCTCCGGGAGACAAAGTCCCTCGAACGACGACGACGACCTATCAGCACTGCATGAAACACTTTGCTCTCGCATCATCACCCAGCTCGAGACCCTCTACGTTTGGTGGTGGCGGTGGCAAGCGGCCAACGGAGATGTGGCGTCTACCAGCCTCACCGACGCTCAAGACCCAGAGCCAAATCCAGACGCCACCGCCGCCGCGGAACCCCTACACGCCACGGGAGCGCCAAAACAGCTTGTATTTTCTCGCTTCGACGCCGCAGCAGAGATCGCACTCTACAACGCCGTCCTAATCTGGCTTCTGGCCCTTGTCTGGAAGCTGGAGCCCGTCCGCGGCGCCGAGATAATCGAGAGCTGCGCTGAGAATGCCATGACTAGGGCGACTGGCAGCCCTCGAAACAGCGCGGGGCCCGGAGAGGGTTCCATATCGTTAGCCATACCATTCAGCCCGCTTCAGAGACCGGGCGCGGCTATCGGCATCCGTGGCCACGCGATGGAAATCTGCCGCGCGTTCGAATGGCAGAGCAGAAACCAGGCCAGATCAGACGACAAGGGCCTCAGCCCATTGTACTTGTTCCCAATGGGGATGGCCATGAGCGTCTTTGAGGATGACCCCGGGTGCCAGTCTTGGGCTCGAGCGTTGCTGCAACGAAGCCAGGTTACAAGCAGCTACGGAGCGGCCTACGGCGGTACGGCTGGCGGTTCGACGCAGGCTACTGGATTCGGGTTCTATGTCACGAAGCAGGCGCTCCATCCCAATTCAGTTTCGGCTCGAGAGCAGTACGAGGCCGATTTGAAGCGATGGACTGGGGCCCGGGGCTGACTCGGGGGGCGCATGTTGTGGTTGGACAGGAGGAGAGCGGGGATGCGTTTCGAGTTGTTACGACGCGACGGGTTGGCATCAGCATGCCGGATTGGAAGAGATGGTAACGGACAGATGGAGATGGACCTGATCTAGTGCAACATATTCTCCGAGGGGAAATGCAGATCCGGCAGTGGTTTCGTTCCGCTGTCCTGGACACGCGTCCGCGCCTCACTACGCTGATGCCCTGCCAGTGTAGATATCCATGCCTCTATCATGCCGCCCCTTTTCATGCAAGTACGAATCGAGTATTCTTCTTTGCCTCGTGAAAGCAGTAACGGTTGACATGGGGTTCTGGATGCAACAGTACCTTACAATCTAATGAGGTTGCAATGCCGACTTCCTCTTCCCCTTCCGGATTTTGGCTCTCTCCCTAACTTCCAGCCTTCCATATCCTCACAGGCCAAGCGGGTTATCCGGCGTCTGCGCCTTGCCCGTAGCCTCGGTCTTCCCAAGCTGTCCGACGGTGTTCCCGACGCCCTGGCTCGTATCTGTGATTCGCTCAGGTTAGTCTTGTAACTGTTCGACACCGATGGAAAGGGCGATCTGTAACCTACTTGAGACCGTCTGCCCCACGCCTTGTGTCCCCTTGGAGACGCCCTCGCCAACTCCCTTTTGATTGTTGGTGAACAAGGCCCGATCGACGCAGAGTGTAGTTCATGCTCACCTTGCCGAGCCCGGAAACTCCTTCTCCGACACCCTATCGAGATCGTCAACTGGCGCAGCCCGGGCCGCATGGTATGGTTCAGCGTGTACCTTTCCCACCCCGGAAAGACCGTCTCCGACGCCCTTGTGAAGGTCAGCGATGCTGTCGTGCGGCGTGAGGGTTGTAGCCAGGTGGATCTCTACCTTGCCCACCCCCCCGACTACACCCCCGACGGTGTTCGTCACTCCTCCGAGGAGTCCCCCTAGAAGCCCACCTTCTTGATTAGTAGCCGGTATCAAAGATGACCAACATCGTTGAGCAGGCATACCTTGTTGCTGATCGGACATGGCGAGATGAGAGATGAATGTCTGGCTAGGTATGTACTAGGGACTGAGGCAGATAGGTATTGTCAAAGGAGCCGTTGCAAGCTGTGGAAATGATTCTCGCGGGGTCGGCATCTCGCAGGTGGGAAGAATCCGCCGCCTTTTGAAGTTCAGGGAGCAACGCTAGACCATCGCTGGTGTGGCTTGACGTCAGGGGATGCAGTGAGGTGCTCGCGTTGACGTCAAGTGTGGCGTGGGTGTGGCCCGCATCCCTCCCGATTCGTTGGAGGGGGACCTCACCAGATGTCGTCTGGCCCAGTAGGACCATTTTCCCTCGGCATCTTGCGAATTCAACGGCTGTGGGGCCTGCGGGTCTCAGGTCAGAAGGTCCTCGACAAACTTGTCCCGGTCGATCTCCGCGCCCGACGCAAGACGGAGCGATGTCTTGGACGTCTCGCAAAGCCCGATCTGGGAAACCGAGTGGCCTTCGGGAGCCGCCTCGTCGCCTCGCTATGTCCATCACTTATCCGGGTATCCGAGCTATGCGCCTCGCCCGGTTTGGCTAGGTTCCAGAAGGATTCTCGGTTCGCGGCCGATTGGCGACACGCGGCGGGGAGGGCAAACGGCGGCTCGGTGATACGATCAGTGACATGGCGCGTCGCAGCCAAGTCTGCCAACCGCAAGTAGGCTCCAGGCGTCCAGGGTTTTGTTCCAAACTGCATTTTCCCTTTGCTTCGCTGGCCATTCTTCCGGGGGGAAGTCATGCGACATATCCGGGGTTTTGCAACTGGCCGACAACAAGGGATCCGGGGGGGCGATCAAACCGCCAACGCGGAACCTGCACACGCACCCCCTTCCCGGCAGTCGTCGTCCGATCAAAATCTGCACGAGCGCCACCCTCTCCGTACCTTGCTCCGAATCCACGATATAGACTCCGGAGGACTAATCGTCTTGGTTCGTCAGCGGCCCGCGACTGCCGGGACAGCGGCCGCAAGCATCGACGCCCATCATGTCGGCCGCGAGGGAAACGGGAGAGGACATCGACACGAGCAAGACGTATGTTTTCACCAGCCGCCTCACGGGCGAGGATCTCGTCTTCGCCGTCGACAGGGCCACAGTTAGCAGCGACTCCAACACGACGACGGTGAAAATGGCCAACCGCATCCGGGCCTCGGCCGACGGGCAGTGGTTCCTGACCAAGGTCAACGGCAAACAGCCGGGCATCTTCTACCGCGTCCACCCGGCCTCGCTAGGCGTGGGACAGTCTCTCGACGTCATCAACGAGGGCGGCGCTGTGAACAGCACTCGCCTCAAAATGTCTCCCTCGGGCGACAGCTCCGGCCAAGCCTGGGCCTTCGACCGCTGGTCAGACAACGAGGCCGACGGCTACCGGCTCAGCAACAAGCTCTCCGGGCCCGACGTGCACCTCGACGTGACGGGCGGCAGCTTCGAGCCGCACCTCTCCGGCGGCGACTTCCCGGGGCAGCACTGGACCCTCGGCATGCCCGGCCAGCCTTCGCCGCCCCAGGGCGGCCAGAGCATGCTCTCCACCGGAGCCATCGTCGGGCTCGCCATGGTCGCCGCGCTGGGGCTGGGCTTGCTCGCCTTTGGGATGGTGCGTTGGTTGTGCTGGCGTCGGTCGCGAAATTCCGGGCGGAAGGGAGCCGAGATGGACGGTCCGGCGGTTGACGTGGCCGCAAAAACGGCGAGCGTCCAGAGCTTTCGGAGTGGCCAGATCCACGGCCTGCACCCGTTGGACACGGCGGCCGTGGCGTCTACCCGCGCAGACGATATCGTGTCACCAGAGGACGGATCTGCCTATCCGATGCAGGGGAGGAGCTTTTTTTTCACGAGGTCGAACACCGGGACGTCGGGCCGGACCATCGTTCCCGTCGTCGAGCCGTGGCCCGGGATGGTGGCGGAGCTGCCGGACAAGAGATACACCTTTACTTCGTCGAGATAGCGTGGGCTGCGCGGAGCATCCGGAGTTTTGGTGGTTGGGAGCCGAGAGTTGGGTCATCTTGTTTCCTTGTTCCCCATCCATGCTCCCGGGCGAGCTGTCAACCTCGGACAGCAGCATCCGAGGTTGTTGAACCCCAGCAACCCGAGAAAGCCACATGCCATGACAAATACCTTAATATTTCTAAACTTTTCCCGATATAGATAGAGCCGTAGAATCCAGCCGAGTCTAGATCGCATTCTTGGAGCCTTCTACGTACTGTATCCGCCGTCCTCCACTCGGTACAGTGTCCCGAATGGGCACGAGTTCCTAGCGCCGATGGAGTGTGAGTTGATCTGCCCAATCTAGTACTTCTCGTAGAGGCGCCTAGATAGTCTAGCCCTCCTCCCCTCCTACAAGCACCTGGAGTCCGTACCTATTTGGCCGCGAAGCGGCTCTTGGCCCTGAGCCGCGCGCCGTAATACCAAAGCCCGAAAATACCAGCAATGCAGACGCACGTCAGGGCTGCGAGGATACTGACACCGGGTCCGACACCCAGGTTGATGTACAGCGGGCTCGAGAAATGAATCGTAGCGGCTGCTAGGGTCGATCGGACAAAGTCGTTGCCGGCAAAGAGCGACGCCGTGTACTGGGGGAACGTCAAAGGAAGATAGAGAAATATGCACTGGATGACGACGAAGATGCCAATGGTGAAGACCATGATGCCGATTGTCGGCCCGATCCAGTGGAGCTCTGGCTTAGACGTCCACGCTGAGGGATGCCGGTTAGCCTTGATAACCACGCCATAATACTTGGCTTCGTCGGGATTTATCGACTTACCGAAGATGAATAACCCAATAGGCAGCAGGAATGAGGCAAAGAGTGCAGGGACGAGGCGTTTTTCAGGAGCGCCTAGGCCGTTTGTTCGGATATCCGGCTCCAGGACGTAATGGATATACGCCCAGTAGCCGGCGAGGGCGATGATGGCGCCGACAATGATGGAGAGAAACGCCAAGCCCATCTCCCCGAGATTGAAGCCGAAGAAGCCGAGATAAACGATTGGGAAAGCCTCGAAGAAGGAGTAGTAGATTCCGTAGATGAGGGCCGTGTATACGGCGGTGAAGGCGATGGCCGGGTCGAGCAGGATGGTCTGCATCGGTCTCCACAGCGCCTCGACGGCGACGTCCCTGACCGTCATGGCCGACTGTTCCATCTCGCCCTGCGACTTGACCATCGGATTACCCGATATCTGCCGAAGCCGTCGCGCTCGCCGCAGCAGGATGTTTCCGGACGACGTCTCAGGGAGGAACAGAAACAAGGCGATCCACACGGGCCCTGACAGCCATAGCAGCTCCCACATGGACCACCGCCAGCCCTTCGCGGCGACGCTGAATCCGGAGAGAAGGGGTCCCAGGGCTGGGCCGCATGTCGCGGCGAAGGCCCAGAGGGACAGGACGTAGGGCAGCTTGATCAGCGAGAACATGTCCCCGAGACTGGCGCCCCCCGTGGCGAGACATGGGCTCCCGAAGAAGCCCGTCAGAAACCGAAGCACCATGAAGCCGGCCACGCTGTTGGATAGTGCGGCAGGGACCAGAAGAACGACAAATATAGCAAACGTCACGACGTAGGGCGGGTTCCGGCCGATCGACGCGATCTCGCTCAAAGGCGAGAAGAGGAGGGGCCCGATGCCGTAGGCGAGGACGTACATGGAGAGTCCCAGCGAGGCGATTTGGGCCGAGACGTTGAACTCTTCCATGATGCCGACCGCGCTGGGGGCGTAGATGGCGGAGCCGAGGTAGAAGACGAAGGTATAGGCGCTGTAGTCGAACTCTGGTGAGCACTCACCACCCAGCGGCGCCGACGGACCGGCGAACTCACTACAAGATGGCCGACACAAACATCTTCCTCCTGAGGCTCCAGTTCTGCGGGTTTGCCGGGTCTTGCGTGCTGTACCAGTCGACGACGGTGGTGCCGCACTCGAGCTTGTCGGGCGTAATCGAGTCGTCGTCGGAGCAGTTCTCCATGCGGCAGGCTTCGGCAAAGCGCTGCTCCAACTCGCTCCGCGTCGAGATCTTCTGTAAAGCGGCGCCGATGGTGACTCGGGCAGTGCTCTGTCGTCTTCCTGGCAGCGGCGGCACCTCGTCTTCGTCCTTCTCTTCATCTCGCCGCTCCCTTGTCTCCGGTTCAGGCGTAGGCACCGCCGTGGCATCCTCGTTGGTCTCGCCGGCCCCCTTCTCCGGGTCGTGGGGTTTCGCCGCCTGTGAGGCGGAAGACGGTTTGTCATATTCGTTGGCGGTACTCTCCCCCGGGGTCGGTCCATCGCCTGCCGTGGGTTCGTAACTAAGGGGGCATTGAAACCCCTGCAACTCCTCTGGGTACTTGAGAATGCGGTTTCGGGTCAACGCCCGCAGCAGCTGCCCGACTGTAGTGTCACGGATCAGGTCCATGGTGCCCGAGGAAGTGAAATGTAAAATTTTCCGACAGACGATGTCGGGGTTGGCCGCATCCTTATCTCAGCCAAACACGTCCCTCCTGCTTCCACATGAAAGGGATGTCACTACGGCCGGGGTACATCCTGGAACCGAAATGCACCGGGCTTACTCACCCGCGCGCGCCGAGCCACCAAACCAATGGCCTGGAAGCTGGTCGTTGGCATTGCGGGGATGAATGAGCCTTTCGCTGCAGGAACAGCTTATGTCCGAATGTCTACCGCGGCGGGGAGAGCCCATGTCGCGGATGGCATGCCATCGACCGAGTTTGATTGGCCGCTGATAGGTCCTTCTTGTCCACCAGAATTGACATTCCTGGTCCTACTAGCTTGGCACGGGCTGTCACAGTGCATCCCGAGGTACTTCCCATACCGTCATCGAGGCGTGGCCGTCCGTGGAGGGCTTCTGGTGGTCCTGATCTGCCGCTCAGACAGGCACCTAACTCGGTAGGTATCGCTAAGCTGCCAGTCCTCCCAATTCACGACCATGAGATCGTACGCCCCTGCTCGTGTGACTCTCTTGCCAGCTCCATGATCCTCAGCCCATCCTTCGCCTCCTCAGGCTTGACGTTCACTTCGCTTCTCCCGCGAATGGCGTCGGCCACGTTCTCATAGTAACCCCTGTACCAGCCCGGGAGACTCGGGAATTTACCAATATAGTGCTTGCTAGCTCCATCAAGCTTCTGACTCGCGGCATCGAACTCTCTGGTCGTGGTTAAAGTACCCCATATGCGCTCATCCTCGACGCCGTAGTCAGGGTCCGACGCCGGCTGACCCGGAGAAGCAATAGCCCTGGCCTCTTGGGGACACGTTCCGAACTGGTGTTAGAGTTTAGCTTGCTAGCACAAACGTCATCATCAAGGGAAAACCTCCGATTCCCGACGCACCTTCAGGTAGGTCCCCTCGCTCCCTCTGACCCAAAACTTGAGCTGGTCTTTCATGTGGGTGACAATTGACGTCTTCACTGTAACCATCAGGTTCCTCCGGGCGCCGGAGTATTGTAGGACAACCGTGAAGGTGTCGTCCACCTCGCTGTCAGCCCCGCGGTTCGCTCTCAGGAAGCCGGTCACTGATGCCGGTGTTCCGAACAGCTTCAGGGCTTGATCCAAGGTGTGAGATCCTTGAGACACGTTAGCCGTTTGTCGGTCCTCCAAATCGACGATGTCCGGGCAGCGCACCGAGACCAAAGAGCATCCCATCTCCTGGCTTGTACTTGGACGAGTAGCCGTTCACCCAGCTGGCGTTGGGGAAGTCGAAATGCATTTGAGCCTCCATGACCTCGCCGAGTGCGCCTTTGTTGACGAGGTGCTCGAGGGTGCGAAAGTCGCTGTCATATCTGCGGTCTGCAGCCGACGTCAATGACCGGCCCCGGTTGCTCTCCGACTCGTACCTCCGTGTCCGGTACCGTACATGGTAGACGCCTTGGTAGGCAGGGGACGTACTATGGAACACCGTGAGAACCTTTCCCTTTTCCTTCGCCAACGCTACCAGTTTTTCTGCCTTGTCGCTTGTCGGGACGAACGGCTTCTCGACAACCACTATCGAAGGTGTCAGCTCATCGCAGCCCCGCTTCCGGCCCGAGGTCGGGGACTCACCGTGCTTCCCCGCATTCAGAGCCCGCTCGACAAACTCCTCGTGGTTGTGGGTGCAGATGACGACGAGCTCAATGTTCTTGTCGGCGAAGAAGTCGTCCGCAGTGCGGTAATGCTTCGCCTGGGGAAAGTCAACGGTGCAGTGCCCCCATCGCTTGGCGTCCGCCAGGCCCGTAGCACGCTGCAAAAAGGCGTAAACGTTGAGCTCCGGGTTGGGCAGGATGAAGGGAAGATGGAAGCACTTGGTGGAAAAGCCGTAGCCGACAATGCCGACATTGATCGGGTTGGAAGCCATGTTCCCGACTTGTCGTCCAGGGTGTCGACACAGTTGTGACTGAAGCTCAAGGAGGGTAACTTATAGTTAGGGAAAGGAGGAGTTAAGCAGGGAGCTGCGATGTCGCCGGTGATGCATGATGCACCGGAGACCGGCCGACCCGGCCCCGCCCTGTCTCAGTTCCACCGGGTATCTTTGCCGGTGACAAGCCGAGTTTACCACATTCAAGCTTGGTCTTGCCCGGATATGCCACGGGTGAGAACGCATGAGTGGTCACATACGACATAGCAACAACTGTAGTCCAATCACGGTTAACATGAACCAACCTGCCTGCTGCGTGTGGTTGTCTTTGCAGAGGATCTGTCAAGGCCCCGGTTATCTCTGCAGTCCGTTGGGCTTGAGAGGGAAAGATGTGTTGGTGTAAGCGTTCACTCTCTCCCATCAATGCCCTTCATCATACCAGCTGCCGAGTGTCCGTCCTCTGCCCTCGAAGCCGACCGAACAACCTCCGTTTTATCTAGTCTCCACCCAAACGCCACGCTGAACGCCGTGGTCTGCTCCGAGTTTCAAATCATCATAGGGAGAAAGCCATCTTGTTCAAGTTGTCACCGTCCCGGACAGCTGCCCCTTTTCTCCCAGGCGTCCCCTATAGTAGGCTCCGCTGCCACCACGTCGCGCCCGCTGAACAAGTACATCTGGTGTAGTAGATTCTATCTCTCTGACTTGTTGACGCAGAAGGCGACCTCGACGCGCCGCTTTCCAGCACGAGGCCCATCCAGGCGAGCAGCGCGGTCTGGCCCTCAGGCAGTCGTTGGTAGAGCCGACAGCGTCCATTGTACTACTAGCGTCTTGAGGAACGGTGGAAGTCTTTTCTCGGTGAATTTAACATCGCAGAACCTCGCACACTGGGCTTCAAGATTATGGGTAGTACAGAGACCATGGAGCCCGACGAGGGAGAGGATTCAGGGTTATGATGCTGGTCAACCTCGAGAAGAACTCGGGTTGCACCGGCGGGGAACATGAACTGCAGCCACTTCCATTTACTATCCACCCCAGAGACATTGAGGGCAGGTATCCGGTTTAAGTACCACTTTCTCGGCTGTCACATCCCGATAATCAGCTCTCAATCACCACCAACATGCTGTGTGTCCAATGTCACCACTTCTGTCCGGGCCGCGACGCCACATGAGAAAGGTCCTACAGGGGAGTGGCCCGCAAGGGGATTTCTCTGCGGCTTCTGAAGGATCAGGCAACCCGCCCGTCGATATTCCGTTGGGGAGCGTGCAGAGGTCATATGGCAAATGCCCAGGCTGGGATATTGCCGAAACACCACCCCAGCACCCGCGCGTCTCCCTCGATTGGACGGACTGCTTTGCCGACACAGGTAACACAGCCCGCTACCAGGTAGGCCGGCGCTGCGGCCCAATGGACTGGGTCCCGCGCGGCAGCCTCGGGAAGTCATAATAAATACCCTGGGATATGGGTAGCCGAGAACGGACGCTTCCGCGTCGCAGTCAGCGGGTCCACAGATGATGGGCACGACGCCGCACCGTCGCGTGGCTGACACTCACCGCACCTCCCATAATATCTCACGAGGCGCCATCCTTGGTGGATAATTCCGGGTTACTACCTTAGAGGAGGATCCTGCTGCCAACAGCCATGCACGGCGCAAATTCCCGAAGCTTAGAGCGGCGAGAATAAGCGACCGCCGGGCCAGTCTAGATCCGGTCCGGGCCCCGGACCCGTGGGCGGTTGAGGACGCAGTCGCTCAGCGGTGTTGTTGTGGTGGCTGTCAGACAATTTCCTTATACTCCGTCAGGCCGCGGCCTCGCGTCTGTGCAGCGCGGTCCGAGATGGAGGCTGTCCGATAACGCCCGGGTTTCCCGGTTGGCCTTTGCTACTTAAGCTTCGAAGTCCGGGGGCTTCCCCCCCAGAGCCTGCGTGGGTTGTGGGAGACTGATCGACCAGTGACAAGCACGGACGCTGCGTTTTAGATCTCCCTTCCACTTGAGTCGCCACCGTCACTATGTTGCACCAAGGACTCGTCATCCTCCTTGCCCTGACGCATCATGTCGT
>Ga0247771_1000571_pt1 | contig 11488 bp, 13 predicted proteins | sample UWRJL197509C6_FD_179948 | JGI IMG/M metagenome (GOLD analysis project Ga0247771, IMG submission 179948) | Plant litter microbial communities from Arlington Agricultural Research Station in Wisconsin, United States - UWRJ-L197-509C-6 | ecosystem: Environmental > Terrestrial > Plant litter >...
TGTTTTTCTTTCTTATGTAAAGCACTATCTGCCGGTGGGGCTCAAGGGCCTGCTCATCGCGGTCATCTTCCTGGCTGCCTGGGGTTCGATCGCCGCGGCCCTCAATTCGCTTGCGGCCAGCTCGGTGGTTGATTTTCACCAGCCCTTACGCGGCGACAAGGCGGCCGATCCTTACCATCTCTCGCGCTGGTACACGCTGGGGTGGGGGCTCTTCTCGATCCTCGTCGCGCAGTTCTCCACGCGCCTGGGCCAGAGCCTTATCGAAGCGGTGAATGTGCTGGGTTCTCTTTTTTACGGGGTGATACTGGGTATCTTTCTCGTGGCCTTCTACCTGAAGCGGGCCGGCGGCACGGCTACGTTCACCGCGGCCATCATCATTGAAATAGGTATCGTACTGTTATTCTTCAACGAGAAGATTCCCTCGCTGCGCTGGCTGCCCGACATCAGCTTCCTCTGGCTCAATGCCATCGGCTCTTTGGGCGTAGTGCTACTCGCCACCCTGCTCCAGCTCTTTATCCGTAAGCCGCAGATAGAATTAAACGAAAGTCAATCCCCATAAAGCGTTTACTTCTTTAAGACGCGAACTGCCGCGTCCGCCGAAGCCTCTGGCGTAGGTGGGTCAATTAAATCACTTCAGCTTCTCGATCAGCTTTTCATTCAGCTTCACGTAGTCGTCGTTCTTTTGCTCGCGGGCGAGGTCCATCGAACGCTGGGCGGTAGCGCGGGCGGCGTCCTTCTTGCCCAGCATGGCGAGGGCATTGGCCTTTTGGTGATAGATCCAGTAAGCGGTAGGGTTTTGTTCCAGCGCGCGGTCGAACCAACTGACGGCCTGGTTGAGATCGCGGCCGCTTTCCATGTAGTAGAGGGCCGCCTGGAAGTAGGGGCGATTATCCTGCAGGGCCTTGTCGATATCGGCCACCACCTTGCGGTCGTAGTCGGCTACGATGGGCAGGCTCACCTGCGTGGTCTCCCACATGATCTGCAGTTCGGTGGTCATGGGCTTTACGTTGGCGAACTGCATCGTAAAGGTTTCCACGTTATCCTTCAGCTGCGAAGTTTTGGCGGTCACGCGCACGAGGTCCATATCCTGGTGGTAGGCGGTGGGGTTGGTAACGTCCGTTTGTTTGGAGATGATGAGGGTCCACTGGTCTTTGTCGGGTATGCTGAGCAGGCCGTACTTGCCGGGGCCGAGCCGGGTGTTGCCGATCTTCACGCTATCGCTGAACGTGAGCGTAGTGGCTTGGTTCGCGCCGGTGCGCCATACTTTATTGAACGGTACGAGGTCGCCGAAGATCTTGCGGCCCTTCATGCCGGGACGCGAATAGGAAAGTTCGATATTGCCGATGCCGAAATCCTGGCGGATGGTTTGTGTCGGGCTGGGCTGGGGTGTTTTTATCTGCTGTGCGTTCAGCGTGGCGAAGGAGGCGATGAAAAGCGCAAGTACAAGCAATTGTTTCGACATAGCAAGAATTTACGCAAATGTACGCGAGAAACCAGCAACAGAAAGAGCGGTCTCTTTCTGTTGCGCTCACTCATTAAAATCGTATGGTTACTTTGCCCTTTGCTTTTTTCTTTTTCTTCCACCGCGGGCCTTCCTTCAGCAGGCGGATGGCTTCCTCGTCGCACTTGGCGCAGAGCGATTTTACTACCGTGATGTTCACCGGCTCGCCCTGGCTGTTCACGTCGAAGGCCAGCTGCACCTCGCCAGGCTCGGGCTTGGCCCTCATTTCCGGCGGCGTTTGGAGGTTGCTGGCCACGTAGTCGTCGAACTTCACCCAACCTTCTGCGGGCTCCAGCGTATCGACCTTTACATTCTGGTAGCGGCTGCGGTCGGCGGCCTTCTTGCCTTCCTTATTGAACACCACCACTTCGGAGGGTGCCTGATTGAGGGGTTTCAGCACCACGTTCACGTTCCGGACCGTATCGGCCATTTTCCGCGCCGGCCGCGCCATAGCGGTCGTCGTCACCATTGTCAGTGAATTGCTGTCCTCCGAAGACTTCAATTTATCGCTCACCGCCATTTCCATCAGGCCAAGGTCCTTTTTTTCCGGCGAATCCCTGGCGCTCATATCGGCCGCGACGTCCTGCCGTTGCACCGCGGCAGGGTTCACGCGGCTGCTCCGCATTTCGGCCCTGGAATCGGCAACAGTATTCTTATAGGTGTTATCGGGAGGAGCCTGCGTATTGCTCTTCGCAAAAGCGGAATCGGCCATTGGCGCATTCGTGTTGCCGGTGGCATTGGTGCCCGGCGCGGGCGCCGCCGTGGTAGCGGGTTCCGGCGCTTTTTCCTGGGCCAGGCTGCGGCCGGGCGATTGGAAAAGGAAGGTGGCGAGCCAGCCGGCGGCGGCTACTACAACGATAAGGGCGGCGACATTCAGCCAGGCGGGGCGGCCCGCGAAGAGGGAGCGCACTTTTTTATCTTCGGTGCGCCGGGCCAGCAGCTGGCGCAGGGCCTGCAGGTCGGCGGCGGGGGTAGGGGTGAGGGCGAAGCCTTCGAGGGCATCGGCCAGGAAGGGATCGTCGAGGGCGGCCTTCTCGAGTGCATGGCGCTCCTCGACCGGCAGGGTGCCGGCATGGTAGCGTTCGATGTCCGCTGCCGTAAAGATTTTATTTCCTGATGGTTGTATCATGGTTCGTTACTGCGGGTCGCCGGGCTTCCATGCAGATTTTTAAATTTCTCCTTCCGTTTTGTATGTGGCTCCGCACCTTGTTCCATTCGAGGCCGGTGAGGGCCGAAATTTCGTTATAGCATTTGCCTTTGAGGTAGAACAGCTCGATGGCCTTGCGCTGGTCCTCGGGCAGCTGTCCCAGGCATTCGTCCATCTTTTCAAAGTTTTCCTCACGCTCCAGTCCGTCCTGCTGATGCCCATTCTCCTCGGATTGCACAAGCTCCACGTCAAAATTAACGGTAGCGCCTTTTTTCTCCGAGCGCAGGCGCATGAGGCAGTGGTTGCGGGCCAGCGTATAAAGCCAGGCCTTGAAGTGCTCCACCTCGTGCTTCAGCAGCTTGGGCACCAGCTCTTCGAAGATCAGCATCACGCTGTCCTGCGCGTTTTCGGGCTGCTTCAGGTATTTGAGGCAGACGCCGTAAACCACGTCCATGTAGCGCTCGAAAAGCTCGCCCACCACCTTTATGTCCTGCGTGCTTTTATAGAGGGACACGAGTTCCGCGTCGGTGGAGGCGCTGCGCGATATGTTTTTCAGAAAAGCCAAGTCTCTAAAATAAGAAGAAAATAGGTTTCGGTAAGACTTGTGCAATCCGTTAAAAAGCTGCATCCCACCAAAAATTATCCAACCCGGCCGCCGGCCGTCTAAAACTCTCCCGCATGAAGAAGATCAACCTGACCATCCCCGAGCCCTGTCACGAGGACTGGGCGCAAATGACTCCCGAAGCCCAGGGCCGCTTCTGCGCTTCCTGCCAGAAGACTGTCGTCGACTGCACCACCATGAGCGATGCGCAGCTGGTCCGCCTTTTCAGCCGGCCCGGCCGCTCGGTCTGCGGCCGCCTCAATCCCGACCAGCTCAATCGCCCGCTGGCCGTGCCGAAAAAGCAGGCGCCCTGGGCCCGCTACTTCTTTCAGTTCACCATACCTGCCTTCCTGTTTTCGCTGAAGGCGGGCGCGCAGAAAAAGGAAACACCTATGGAAACCACCATCCAGCCCGCGCGCCTTCTGGGTAAGGTCGCCTATGTCAGGGAGCATGCCATTGGCCAGACGATAAGCGGCCGTGTGATGACGCAGCACGGCAAACCTATCGCCGATGCAAGCGTGATTGCGGGCGATATCGACTGCGTGACTGATTCGGCGGGTCGCTTCCGTTTCAATTATCCCGGCGATACATCCGTCAAGGTACGGGTCGTTGCCCTCGGCTACCGCGAGCAGGACGTGGTGATGCATGGAAGCGAAAACAACATAACTCTCAACGGATTGGTGATCGCGCGGAAAGTGGAATTTAGCGGCATGATGGGCGGCCTTGTCATAGTGCGTGAGGAGCCCAGGGCAAAAAAAGTTCCGCTGATGAAACCCCTGAAAGACACGTCCGCAGCCCGTTACAAGGTCTTCCCCAACCCCGCCACTGCCGGCAGCCTCGTGGTCGTTTCCTTTCCAACAACCGCCGATATGCCCGAGTCCGTCGCCCTCTATACCGCCAACGGCCGGCTGGTGCAGCATACGCCCATCACCGGCACCGAGCCGGCCCTCGTCTTCAATCTTCGTCTTCCCGAAAACCTGAGCCCCGGCACCTATGTGCTTCAGCTGAAAACACGGAATAAAAAAGGCAACGCCGCCATTAAATTAATGGTAGAATAATTATATAAATAATTTCATTACTGAAAGCCGGGATGAAACTGCTCCAGCGTGCGCCGCAGGAACTCGCGGTCGAGGTGGGTATAGATCTCGGTGGTGGTGATGCTTTCATGGCCCAGCATTTCCTGCACGGCCCGCAGGTCGGCGCCGCCCTCCACGAGGTGCGTGGCGAAGGAATGGCGGAAGGTGTGGGGCGAGATGGTTTTCTTGATGCCCGCTTTTTTTACCAGGTCCTTGATGATGAGGAAGATCATCACGCGGCTGAGGCGGCGGCCGCGGCGGTTCAGGAACAGGATATCCTCCTCGCCCGGCTGCACCGGCCCGTGCACGCGCACCTGGCTCCGGTAAATATTGATATGCTTTGCGGCGCTGTCGCCGATGGGTACCAGCCGCTCCTTGTTTCCCTTGCCGATCACGCGGATAAAACCGATGTCGAGGTAGAGCTGCGAGAGCTTGAGACTAACGGCCTCGCTCACACGAAGACCGCAGCTGTAGAGGGTTTCGAGGATGGCCTTGTTCCGCTGGCCTTCGGGCGCGCTCAGGTCTATTGCTCCGATCACCGCTTCGATCTCGTCGAATGTGAGCACGTCGGGCAGGGCCCTCTTCAGCTTCGGCGCTTCCAGCAGGGTGGTGGGGTCGCTGGTGGTAATGTCTTCGGTAAGGCAGTAGCGGTAGAAGGTGCGGACGCCCGAGATAATGCGCGCCTGCGATGAGGGCGTCATACCCAGCTTCGCCACCCACTGCACGAACTGCTGCAGGTCTTTCAGCTGCAGGTCGGCGGGATTTTTCTGCAGGCCCTCGGAGAGCAGGAAGGCGGTGAGCTTTTCCACGTCGTTGAGGTAGGCGTCCACCGAGTTGCCGGCGAGCGAGCGCTCGAGCTGGAGATAAGCCTTGAATCCTTTTTTATAAGGCTCCCACATAATCCATCACCGCCGTTTTTTTTAGAGCTCGATCTTTTTCTCGAACACTTTTTCCTTGCCGTCCTGCTTCAGCAGCCGCACGAAGACACGGCTTTTGCTCACGTTGATGCTGTCGAGCACTTCGTGGATGTTGTTGAAGTCCATGGCATATTTTTCCTTGAAGGTCATCTGGGCCGACTTGCCGGTCTTTACGTTGTCGATATAGATATTGCCTTCGTCGGTATAGGCGCGCAGGTCTTCGTCCACGACGAATTTGGGATCGAAGCTATTGAGGGCGCTGGTGATCTTCTGGGTGGTCTGGCTCTTGCGGTAGGGGAGCTTCAGCAGGTAGCCGCGGCCGGTGAGGCAGTCGTTGAAGGCCAGCCATACGAGGGTCGTATCCTGGAAGGCCACGCTGATGGCGGAGCGGTTCAGGCGCACGGGCTTGTTCAGAAATTCGGTGAGCTGGATGGCGCGCGTAACGCCGGCGTGGCGGTGCGTCCAGGTGAGGCTGTCGGGGCTGCAGCCGTTGACGGTAAGGGTAAGGGCCTGGTTGAAGGTGGCATCGCCGGTATAGGTGAATTGGTCGCTTTTGCAGCTGGTATCGCAGAGGGGCTTGGGGCCCTTGGCCTTGTTGTTGCACGAGCAAAAAATGAGGGCCGCGGCAGCGAGCAGTAGGATCGATTTCATATCAGTAGTGTTGAAACAAAAATAGTCCTTGCCCGGTAGCCATTCAAATTTCTTTCCGTTAACTTCCGCTCATGCCGCACTACCGCAAAAAATTGCCGCCCAGGTATTGCAGCATTGCCCGCCTCCATGCGCTTTATCAAAAAGCCAAAGGGTAATTAAATACAATAATATTATATAAATATTAATTTAATAAACATCTTCGATCAACAAGTAATCGGGCGGACCTGTCTTGCTTAGCGTGATGGCCAGCACGTCGATGCGGAAATCGGTATGGCCGGGATGGACCTCGAGGTAGGCTTCGGCGGCGCGCAGGATGAAGGCGATTTTTTTCCCGCCGATGCTTTGCTCCGGCCGGCCGTAGCGGTGCGAGCTGCGGAGCTTCACCTCCACGAAGCGCAGCCGCCCCGCGCACAGGGCAATAAGGTCCACCTCGCTATGGCCGTAACGCCAGTTGCGGTGCAGGATGGTATACCCGCGGGCTTGCAGGAAATCGAGGGCCAGCTCTTCGCCCAGGCGGCCGAGCCGGTTGTGCAGGGCCATGATTATCTTTAGACCAAATTATAGAGGAATGGCTTTGTTTCCCGGTGTATTTCAACTGAAAGGCGTGGTGCAACACTACGCCTGGGGCGGTTATAAATTTATCCCCGACCTGATCGGTCAGGACAACGACGAGGAAAAGCCCTTTGCCGAATACTGGCTCGGCGCCCATCCCAACCACCCGTCCACCTTGATGCCCGGCGATACGCCGCTGTCCAGCTTCATCGACGAGTCGCCCGTAGAAATACTGGGCGCGCAGGTGCAGCGGTCCTTCGGCGCACTGCCCTACCTACTGAAGGTGCTCGACGTACGCCAGATGCTGTCGATACAGGTTCACCCGAGCAAGGCCTCCGCCGAAAAAGGCTATGACGATGAGGACGCCCGCGGCATCGACCTCAAACGCCCCGACCGCAACTACAAGGACCGCAACCACAAGCCCGAGCTGATGGTGGCCCTGAGCGACTTCTGGCTCCTGCATGGTTTCAAGAGCGAGAAAGACCTGACGGCCATATTGAACAAGGTGCCCGAGCTCTCGGCCCTGCTGCCCATATGGGAGCGCGGCGGCTACCGCGGCCTTTATGAATATGTAATGGCCCTGCCCCAGCCCGAAGTGAACACCCTGCTCGATCCGCTCGTGCAGCGCATCATGCCCCAATACGAAGGCGGCACCATCGACCGGAGCTGCGAGGATTTCTGGGCCGCCCGCGCCGTAACCAGCTTTTGCGGCAACGGCCAGTACGACCGCGGGATCTTCTCGATCTATTTTTTCAACCTCCTCCACTTAAGAAAAGGAGAGGGCATCTACCAGGCGGCCGGACTGCCCCATGCCTACCTCGAAGGACAGAACGTAGAAATAATGGCCAACTCCGACAACGTGCTCCGCGCCGGCCTCACCGACAAGCATGTAGACGTGCCCGAGCTGATGAAGCACGTGAACTTCACCGCCACCATCCCCAACATCATTCACCCGCAAACCCGCACCCACCAGGTGTTTGAGAGCCCCGCCCGCGAGTTCGAACTGCACCGCTACGCCCTGGCCGCCGGCGAAAGCGCAACGATCCGCACCGCTACCGCAGAAATACTGGTGGTACTCGAGGGCCGCGCCGAGCTGTGGCTGGGCGACGAACGACTGTCCCTCCGCAAGGGCGATGCGGCCCTGGCCCTTGCCGGCCACGACGTGCAGCTGTCCGCACAGGCGCCCGCCGACGTGTTCCGCGTCACCGTACCGGAGGAGTGAGTGCGGAGAAAGAGAGCGGGGAGCGGGCGTGTGGCCGGGGGTAAAAAAGGGCGAACGGTAACGTTTCTTCCTTTATTTTTGCGGCAGCTAAATGTGTATCGAATGAAACTTAATAAATCTGCCCTGCTGGCTTTTGTAATGCTCGTCCTCATGGCTTCCCTCTACCGCGTGTGGAGCGGCCGCCCCGAAGGCTTTGCACCCCAGCTGGCTATGGCCATTTTCGGCGGCGCCATCATCCGCAACAAGCGCCTGGCCCTCTTCCTGCCCCTCGTTTCCATGCTGTTCTCGGACCTGCTTTACCAGCTTCTTTATACCAACGGACTTACCGACCGCCCCGGCTTTTACAGCGGTCAATGGCTCAATTACGCGCTGATCGTAGGTCTTACCTGCTTCGGCTTCCTCATGAAAAAGGTGACGGCCCTGCGCGTGCTGGCCTTCGGTATCAGCGGTTCGCTGCTTTATTTCCTGGCCTCCAACTTTACCGTATGGCTGGGCGGCGGCGGCTTCAATCGCCCCAGGACCTTCGACGGCCTCATGACCTGCTACGGCGATGCCCTGGCCTTCTACCGCGACTATGGCCTGATCCACGGCTTTGCCTTCAACTTTATCCTGGGTGATATTTTCTTTTGCGCCGTGCTCTTCGGCGCCTACTACCTCCTCAATCCCGTGGTGGCCCAGCCGCAGCGGCAGCTTGCTTAATTACAAACGAACGATAAAGAAAAATCCCGCCAAACGGCGGGATTTTTCTTTATAAGATAAGCTGGTCGGGATCCATTTCGTAGCCCGTATCCGGCAGCAGGTCGCGGCCGTCGGCGGCGCTGGTGGCCAACTGGTCGCAGCGGTTGTTGTAGGGATTGTCGGCATGACCCTTCACCCAAACGAACTTGATATTGTGCTGCTGGTAGAGCTGGTAGAACCGCACCCAAAGGTCCTTGTTCTTCTTGCCCTTGGCAAAATTGGTGGCGATCCATTTGTTCAGCCATCCTTCCTTTACCGCCTTCACGATGTACTGGCTGTCGGAATAGACGGTGATGTTGAGGTGCGGCTTTTTCAGGGCTTCCAGCGCGGCGATGACGCCCATCAGCTCCATGCGGTTGTTGGTGGTGCGGCGATAGCCCTGCGACAGCTCGAGGCGGCGCTGACCGCTCATGAGGATGGCGCCGTAGCCGCCGGGGCCGGGGTTGCCGCGCGACGATCCGTCGGTATATATGATGATCTCGTTATTGCTCATTGCCGGGGAAAAATTTTAGGGGGAACTGCATCACGAGCCGGCATTCGGGCTTGCGGTACAGGTTGTCGATGGTTACGAAAGGGCGTTCCGAAATGATCTTTTTGGTCAGGTGCTCGGTACGGAAATAGTTGAAGAGCAGGGGCACCATATTGGGCGGCGTCTTTGCGGTCCTGAAGCTGAGACGCCCGCCGGTAGCCGCATGCAGCGATTTGCTGATCATCTCCGAGCAATACATGCGGTCGTCGGTAGTGAGGTCGTATACGCGGTCGAATACGATGTGCCGGCTGCGTAGCCGATCGACGATGGCGCGCAGCGAATCGCGCTCGGTGGCCGACAGGTTGTAGCGGTAGAGGGCGCAGCGCAGGTTGCGGCCGGGCGTGATGAAAGAGTCGATGGGCGATAGCTGGATGGTGTCGGCGCCGGGGCCTTCGGGCGTGATGTGTGTCACCCATTTGCGGCCGTCCTTTTCCACGATCATGCCGGCATGGGAGTAGGTGCGATCGGAATCGTTCAGGAATTTTATCTGGTAGCTGATCATGTCATCGCCGAGGCGTACGATAAGGTCGCCGTCGGTAGCGGCTTTTTTCAGGCTGTCGATGTCGCGGCTTATCTTTTCATCGCCACTGATTTTTTTTGGCGAAGCCTTGTCCCTTATCTGGCAGGCCACCAGTATTAATACGGTAAGGGCCAGGGCGCACGCGGTTTTTCTCTTCTGCATCATCGGCGTAAAAATAAAAAAGGCTGTCACAGCGTGCGACAGCCTTTCTATAAAATTTTGACAATTAGTTCTGGTGCGTGAAAGCCAGGCTGTCGATACCGACCACCGAGGGGAAGTTCTCAGCGGAAGTACCACCGAATACGCCGGCGTCTGTGCCGAGGTAGCGGAAGGCGAAGCGGGCATTGGGCACGCTGCCGTTGGGCACGTTCGTGAAGCGGATCTCCACGCGGGTCCATACGCGGGGGTAGCCGATCTCGCCACCGGTGTTGCCGGCGGGGTCGTTGAAGACATAGCTCGAGTTGATGTCGGCCAGGACGGTAGTGAAGCTGCCAACCGATGTGGGCGAGCCGCCTACGTCGGCAGAACCGTCGGTGTAGTTGGCGCGTACCTGCATGCGGTCGGTGGAGTACCAGCCGTAGTTGGCATCATCGACGGCGCGGGTGTAGAACACCAGCACGTCGCCGTTCTTGATGGGTACGGCGGGGCCGATAAGCCAGGCGCTGATATCGCCGGTGCCGGTGAGGGCGTCGTTCACGACCGTAGCATCCGCGCTAACGAAATCGTTGGGCGAGGTATGGGCGCTATAGGCGGGGAAGCCGAGGTAGGGCACGGGGGCGATGAACTTGTACTGCTGCTGGGCGGCGGACTCGTAACGGCCCTGGCGCCAGCCGCTTTGGCCAACGGGATTGCTGTTGTTGACAAAGGCCCAGCCCTTGCCGGTAAGGTCGCCTACGTTGTCGAACTCTTCAACGAAGGACGCGCTCTTGGCGGTGGGGGTGGGAGTGGTTGTTTTTGTCGTGCTGTCTTTTTCGCAGGAGGTGATGGCGAAGCTCACGCCGGCAAAAGCCAGTACAGCCATCAGGTATTGCATGCTCTTTCTCATGAAGGTTTTTTTAGATAATAATTAGATTAATGATTTACGCTTTCGTAATGCACCTGGTCGATCGCTACGCCGGAGCCGAGGCCGTTGAAGCCACCGCCTTCGATGAAATAGCGGAAGGCAAAGCGGCCGCGAACGGGCTTGTTCAGTCCGACGATGGTCACTTCGAAGCGGGTCCAGCGCGCAGGGAAGGCGTAGGGCGAGTACTGCGTGGGATCGGTATGGTGCTCGATGTAGTTGGGGTTGATGTCGAGGAGTATCTGGTCGAAATCGCCCACTTCATAGCCGGAGCCTACGTTCACGCTGTCGTTCACGGTGTTGAGGCGGAACTGGAGGCGGTTGGCATAGTCGGTGGAGTCGGCCGTGGCGGTGGGGTCCAGGAAGGAGCGGGTGTAGAAGCTGATCTTGTCGCCGTTCTGCATGGTCACTGCGGGGGAGATCAGCCAGTTGCTGATGATGCCCGCGTCAGCGGATGTAGAGGTGTAGTCGGCGCCGATGAAGCCGGCGTACGTGCCCTTGTTTGAGAAGGCATGGAACCAGGGCGCAATGCCGCCACCGTCCTGCCAGATATTCGAACCGCGAGGATCGGATGAATTGACCGTTCTCCAGCCTCTTTTGAAGGCGGCAGATGCTGTATCGAATTCTTCGGTAAATGATTGGTTGGAAACGGCAGGTGCCGCCACCAGGTACGAGTCATTGCGGCACGATTGCAAAGCCACTGTAAACACACAGGCACAAAGCAAAATACGCGAAAATGTAGATTTTCTCATAAGTGTTCAGTTAGTAGTTTTTGTAGCGGTGAAAATAGGCAAAAATCTGATTCTGTAAAAATCAGTTTTTTAGCCTTTTACACCTGGAAAACCCCCGTTTTAAACAAGGCGGGCTCGCCCTGGTGGTCGGCGGCGGCAATTCCCTCCGAAATAATTTTCCGCGTGGCCGCCGGGTCGATGATGCCGTCCACCCACAGCCGTGCGGCTGCATAATAAGGTGTC
>Ga0247771_1000572_pt1 | contig 11465 bp, 12 predicted proteins | sample UWRJL197509C6_FD_179948 | JGI IMG/M metagenome (GOLD analysis project Ga0247771, IMG submission 179948) | Plant litter microbial communities from Arlington Agricultural Research Station in Wisconsin, United States - UWRJ-L197-509C-6 | ecosystem: Environmental > Terrestrial > Plant litter >...
GACTACACCGGCGCCACCCTCGGCACGTGCAAGGACTGCTTGCGCGGGACGGCGTACGGCTCGCGCGACTCCGCTGTGCGCCACCTGGAAAGTTACCATCCCCACGCAGTGAAGGATGGCAGAACCTGCTGGGTAAACAGCTTTCCCCGGCCCCTGCACTACAGAGACATATGCTACCCGACGGAGCAGTCCTGGGAGTTGCTTGACTCGTGGATGCTTGGCGTGTTCTTCGAGTCCGATTATCTGCGCACTCTACTCCGCAGCGGTGTCATCTTTGAGACGGGTGGCCCTTCTCCAGGGGGGTTTGAGGGCTGTCGACGGCTCCAGTTCGACATCCCGCTCAGGGCTCGGGATAATACGTCGTGGGCCCTCGACATTGGGGAAAGGTTCCATGCGGGGCCGCATGTCGTAGCCCCCCGGGACAGATCGCACAGCAACCACTCAAAGCGCGCTGTGGATGGCAAAGAGGAACTCGAAACGGAAATCGACTCAAGCATCGAAGTAGAGCATCATGAGTTTCTGACGAGGCCCCTTGCTGTATGGTAACTATATCAGGTACCTGTAAGGCTGGACGAAAAAACGCCTGCTTCGTTTCCGCAACGTTCTAGAGTTTTGGATTGAAGATCATGTATTGGCTCTGACATGAGGTGGGCGACCGCTCTAGACGCTAGCACCCAGCTTCGCCTACGTAGCTGCTCCGCTTTTCCTCAGGAGGGCTTGCTTAGACACTACTCAGGCTTGTTCATCCCGAGCGCCGTTTTTGAGGCATTCTGAGTTTCGGTACCTAGTTAGGTACTTGTTTGGCCCTCTTAGCTATTAGTTCCGTGAATGGACGAGCTACTTCCTAACTAATCCTATCCATAAACGACGCACCATTATGTGTCGTCAAGGTGGCCGGGCCGTGTATTACACGACTGCGCCCCCGGTTTTGGCTGCCTTCGTGAAATGGCTGTTTGTGTTCGCAGCTGGCCACGGCCAGTCGTGCCAGTCGGCCCCGGTGTCTACCATGTAGAAAATGCCAACAAGCAAAGCGATGAGAGGGAAGGAAATAGCAAAGTACAGCCAGAACTTCTCATAACCAGGCCCATACGGCTCCGCCATGCTGAAGAGGGAGGCGGTGTACGCCAGCGGAATAAAAATCAGGCCCAGGAATGTGAGTGCTTTCGACGACTTTGCTTCCTTCACCGATTGTCGATTCCCAGCCATTCCTGCAAGTCCGGTCATGGCCGAATTGAGGGCAACTACGCGTTGTCGAATAGACCGGAACTGCATGTAGAGGAATTGAAAGTCCGTGGTGACGTCGGTCCATCGCTGTGCCGTGGCCGTGTTCGGATCTTCGAAGGGAATACGGAGCTGAATCAGAACAGCCTCGAGTGCCTCGCAGTACTCGCTCATTCGACGTTCTAGCGACTGGACATCGCTCCATTGCGCCTCGACCGCCCTGGTTCCAAACACGACTTCGTCCTTCCTGGTCAAACGCCATGCGATATCAGACGCCAACGCCCGGAGGTAATCCGCTTGCTTGAGGTAGTGGCTGGCAATGATCCTAGCCAGGAAAACGCTAGTACAGTCAAGACTGTCTAAGTCTAGGATGCTCGAGTGGTGCTGGAGGTAAAAGCAGACGTCTCCGAGCATGGAATGGCGTGGAGGTCCAGCCCGGGTTGCAAGCTGGCGGTCGTGCGGGATGAAGTCCAGGTAGCCGCTCTGAAATGGGTGGACCGAAACAGGAACCGTAGTACTCTTGTTCATCCTCACTTCTTGCAGCGGAGGGTCGGTGAGGATAATGCCTGCCCCGTTAGTCCAAAGTCGTCGTAGGGTAGCGAAGCACAAACGTACAATCCCATCCTTTGCCGTTTTCTCTTTGTCTTCTCCAGAAGGAACATTTTCGGCGCAGAATGCCAACTTCCGAAAACCCCCTCCACATGCGGGTTGCACCAATATGGCGGCCTGTTTTGTTACAGTATAGCTTATAGGTGTTTCGGATGTTCTCGGGAAGGACAAAGAGTTCGAAGAAGGGAAGCGTAATGTGCTCTCGTGTCATTGCCATTGACGGCAGCACCATTCCGTCGCTCTCTCCTCGAGGGTCGTAAGAGAACACAACCGTTCTGTCGTTTTCCGAGAAAAAAGACGGGTGCAACTTAAAATGCGAGCCGATCACTGCGATGTACTCGGGACTCTGTCCTTCGAGTACATACACGGTTCGACCGTTAGGATCCGCTGACACCGATTGCCCTTCCAGGTACTGTCTCAGCGAAAGCGGTGTTTGCTCCATGGGGCTGCCGAATGATCCGCCGGGCTCAAGTTCCAGAACCAAGAGCCTGGAGTCATCGCGTGGCCATTGGATGCCTTGCCATCGTGCTTTCGGGTCTCTCTGTCGCAGGCGGGGATCCGATGCGCAGAGGCCCTTGATTAGGTCCTGGTACTCCCCGCCAACACTTAGCCACGAGCCGTCGTATTCATTGGACATGGCTATGTGCGGCCGTGGGTTGGTCCTCCTAGGGGAGCGGGAAGGGTGAAGAGCAAATTTCTCTATCCCGCATGGGGGTTTGGGCGGGGCGGCTCTTATCACGCATGATAAGACGCCTCAGGAGCTGCAAAACGGACTCTGGCCACCGGAAAGGCCTTGTTGACGCCAGTGCCAGCTAGCGCGCCCCCCCACCTTTTCGACATAATCCTGTCACCACCCGACTCAAAAGCCTCCAGAGGTCTGCTCAGCAACGCCTTAAGCATGCGCTACTCTTCCTTGCCTTGGTACCTAGTCATCCCCCTTCTTAGCGCAGAGAAAGTAGGTAGCATACGCCCAGAGGAAATCGCTTGTTCTGTCTGTGCTCAACCTGAGCGCTGTCTTACGGGGTTCGCGACGTGTCCTAGCGCCTTTGCTCTTTAGAGTTTGAGGGATTCCATGGGGAATCCCGGGAATCAGAGTTTCTAAGCCACTAAGCAAGCAGGCTAGGGAGTAAGAAACGCGTTGTTATCGTAGAATCTACCGTGTGCCCGAAGGCAAGAAATAGGGGCCCGCCCCTGAGGGCTGCGCCACGCCACCGCCACAAGTTGCGCTCCCTCTCCGTGGCCAGGATGCATAGCGTCCTGTCCCGATCATCCGATAATGAGGAGAGCGCTGACCACATGCGCCAGCTTGACAGCACAGGAGATGCACATGTTCTCTGTTCGCCTAACCGCCAGGGTCTTCGTGTATCTGGCCCACTGCTCGACCTCGTCCCTGGCCCGCTGGTCGAACTGGGTCAGGGCCACAGTCAGCCCGGTGCAGTCGGCCGTCATGCTCTGCACCTCGAGGACAGAATACGCTACCCTGGCGCGGGCGCCGACGACAGCCGAAGGACCGTGGTTGCAGTCCGTTCCCTTGATTATGTGGTTGAACGGAGCAAGAGGGTCGGATGGCGCAGGGAATGTGAGGAATTTCCATGGCTGCGGTGGGACATGGGGCGATACAGGCGCGGTCGTGGCTTGCTGAGGCTGGGAGGGCGCGGGCATTGGAGTTCCCTCGTACTTCACTGGCTGTCCATGGGGCGGTCCACCTTGAACTGGCTGTGGTACCAACGGTTGCTGATCTGGGGGCCGTTGCACATATGGCTGCAGCATTTGCGGTTGCTGTACTGGGAGTTGCTGTACCGGGAGTTGCTGTACTGGAAGTTGCTGTACTGGAGGTTGCTGTACTGGAAGTTGCTGTACTGGAGGTTGCTGTACTGGAGGTTGCTGTACTGGAAGTTGCTGTACTGGAGATTGTTGTACCGGCGACTGCTGGAAGGGCATTTGCTGGACAAGTGGTTGCCGGAGGGGCAGTACTAGCGGCTCCTGGACGGGTGTTTGCCGTACTAATGGTTGCCCGACTGGTCGTCGCACAATCGTTCGTGGAGTTTGCGGTTGCTGTATCAGAGGTTGCTGTAATGGAGGTTGCTGTACTGGAGGTTGCTGTACGGGAGGTTGTACTGGCGGCTGCTGGAGCCGCGGCTGTTGAACTGGCGACGGCTGGACTGGTGACTGCTGGACTGGCGTTTGATGGACGACTGATTGCTGGATGGGCAGTTGCCGGACTGGTAGGACTAGCGGTTGCTGGATCGGCAGTTCCTGGGCTAGAGGTTGTGCTGGGGCCTGCTGGACCGGCAGCTGCTGGCCTGGCGGCTGGGGCGTTGGCGGTAGTTGCCCAACCAACTGAGAGCCGAGCGGTACCGGGGTCGATTGTGGAACGTCATGGCCTTGCTCAGCGTTAGGTGATGCGAGTCCAATGCTTTGCGCACCGGCCGGGGGAGCTAGAGGTTGACCCTGACCATCAGCGCTAGGCCCTTCGGAAGGCGTTGGCAGTGGCTTCTGGCAATCGCCGTCTGGTTTGACTGCATGCGCCAGGGGCACTTGAACTTCTGGTACCACCACAGCCTGGTGCTGATTTTCATGTTGGCCCGATGGGCGGTCCGGTTGCACAGAATCCTGAGACTGCACTTGTGGTGAAGGTCCTGGGTGAGGCTGATGCGCTGGGAGCGCCGAAGTGAGTGGGAGGTTTGTCGCAGGAAGCACTGGGGGCCGGTTCTGGAACTGCTGTGCATGTTGCTGTCCAGGTGGTTGTGTTGGTGGCGTTGGTACCGGTGCCGGTGCGGCTGCAGTTGGTGCTGCAGTTGGCTGGGTAGTCGGGTCCGGCTGGACGGGGTGCTGCCAAATCCAGTGTAAGCCACGAGAGCAACTGACACCTAAGGGACGAAGGCCTCAGCTTACCGGGACCGCCTGTATCAGGCTTTTGGCATCATGCAGGCGAGGGTCATGTCGGATCCTCCACTGGCCTCCTCCGCCGACATCCGATCGGCCGACTAAACAGCCTGCCAGTCCCATCAACAACGGGAAAACCGTATGATCGAGGTATCCCAACTCGACCGCGGAGCACAGGGACACCATTGTCACGTAGATGGCCTTGGCGTAGACCTTGAGGTATCCTCGGAGCCATGGCCACGCCCCGTGGGCCAGGGCACCGGAGAGGTTCTGCCAGCCGTGATGGCCCCGGTAGACACCGCAACACGCGATACCGATCATGTACAATTTCGCTTGCTCCTCCGGCACACGGTGAAGTAGCGTGCCGAAGCCTTCAGGGAGGTCGGGGCTGCGGCTGAGCATGCCCCAGCTCGCGTAGAGCATGGATACGGTATTGGCAGCGTTCGGAAGACCCACCGTCGCGGCGAGTTTTGCGGTGTAGGCGTGACTGCCGTAGTGCTCCGAAGCCCCCGAACGGAACGTCGCAAATCCGTCGAGCGTCCTGTTCAGGTCGCTGAACAGCTTTACGTCGTCGGGGAACAGCCGCTCGTGCAGGGGTCTTGGCGGCTTGGCCGGCCACGCGGGCTTGAAGTCGGTGCTGGGTGTACTCGACCGGTCCTGGCAGACGTCGGCAAAGTTATTGCGAAGCTTGCTGAATGCCTTGCTGTAGAACTTGTCCCTTGCGACCGAGATGGACCACTGCGTCCGGATGTTCGCGTTGTTGATGGGGCGTAGGAGAGTTAGGCTAGGCCTGTCGAGAGTGTCGTGCTGTGAGGGCGACGAGTTAAGCCATTGTCGCTCCAAGATGCAGTACACCGCGTGCAAAATGCAATGGAGACATGACGACGGAGGGTCTTACCTCACAGAAGGTTTGTTCCCAGAACGATCGATGCTCTTGGCCCATATGCCAGCAAGCATCAAAGTTCAGGGGGCTTCCCAGGCCCAAAGCTGTGGCCTCTGGGATGGAGAGGTATGCGTCGAGATCTACCCAAATCAGGGCGAGGTCGAGAATGCCGTGCACCATCTGGGCCGGCCCCGGCTTCAGCCCCGGAAGGCGGGAGAAACACTTCAGGTCGATGAAGCGTCCTCCAACGATTTTGGCAACGTCCCATGCGCTAACTGGGGTTGGTTGTTGCGGGTAGCCGGGAGGTGCGGGTTGCTGAATAACAGCGGTCGGGATCGGAGCCTGGGGGGGCATTGGACTCGCCGCGAACCCATTGTTCATGGGAGCGACGGACTGCTGGTAGGTCGGGGGAGGAGGGTCACCGGCGGGTTGGTGGTAGGGCATCGGCACCGGTGGGCCAAGCAGCACTTGTGCTTGGGAGGGGGTTCCTTGTAGCGGCTGGTAGTAGCCCGTCGGCGAGACTGGATGGCTGTAGGCCCCGATCGGCTGCATCGACGTCCCCGTGCCGACTGCGACACCCGAGCCGTGTCCCTGGACGGGAGCAGATGTCAGCTGATATTGTCCTGGTGCCATTGCTCCCGAGACCGTGGCAGGGGACACCGTCTGTCCACCTGCAGCAACCGGCAATGGACCGTTTGTGAATTGAGTGTACCCCGCGGGAGGCAGGACATTCGACGGAGCCTGCGAGCTAAGACCAGCCTCCGCAGGGGAGGGCATCGCGGCGGCCATTTTCGCGCAGATATGGCCTTGTGGATGGGAGACCAGGGGATAGAGGGGTCGGACACCGCGCCTGCGCCCTATGTACTCTGTGCGAGGCCTGGAGCGACCCAAGAGGGCGCATGTGTCGGGTCCAGCAAGGGTCCCTTTGAGCCGCATCAAGTTCAAACTGGAGCTATTGACGCAGCCACCCCTTTTCCTGCTGCTCGTGGCTTGGAAATGTCCTGGGGCTGTCGCCAAGGCCGCGGGGCTCCTAGCCAATGGACGTCTCGGTCTCCTTTCGTGCGGAGTCTTCCGCGGTCGAGGCGTTGTGGCGCGACAATATGCGAATAGCGCAAGCCTTCGAATGCCGAAAAGGGTTGACGGCAGTTCCAGACCAGGAATTTCGGCGCTTCGCCATTGGCAATCACAGAGCCATTGTCCGCGCGCTGCGGAACGTGGCTTGGAAGGACGAGCTGCGAACCGCGAGGCTGCGCATCGCGGCCAGAATAGAGCCAAATATTGGGCTGCCTGAAACACTCTATTTCTTGGCAGTGGGTCGGGCGTCGATTCACACCGCCGCTTTTATGTCATATTAGAAGCTCGTTGGTGCTACCCCGGCTTGGGCAGCAGTGGGACTAGAGTACTTTGCCTTCCATCCATCCCTCCGTCCATGATTTCAGAGTTACAAGCCCTACGGGTCACCATCAAATGAACTCGACAGCACGGCCGTCGTATCCGGGGTGGATACCGGAGGAGTTTCAAAACCCCCCGAATTCGGGGGAGGAAGTGTGCAAGGCTCCCGGCGACGCGCTGCTCAACCTCGGCATCTACAACATCGTCACCATCGTCATTTTCCTGGTTTCCAGGAACCAACGCCTGATGGCCGCCTTGTCCAAATGCGTCGGCAAGCGGCCTGGCCGCCCGCAGAGGCCATGGTCTTTTGTCGACGTGGGCATCAGCATGCCTTTTCAGATCGTCCCCATGGTCCTGTCGGCGTACTTCACCAGCAACTCGACTTTGTACATCTGGCGCAACATCCAGATCTGGTCCGTCCGGCCCCGAGTCACCTGGTTCAAGGGCAACATGGCCCAGGTCAAACGCGAATGGGGATACATGAACGCCGCCCTGTCCAGCGTCGTGGTTGAGCTCTTCATCTGCTCCTTCTCGACCTACTTCGTCGGCAACCTCCTGCACCACATTCGCAACTACGCCGGCACGGACGTGACGCGCTGGACAACTGTCATGTGGGCTGCATGCATTGGATTGATGATTTCTACTTCTTTCGAGGTCATCTGGGGCCTATACATGTGCTGGCGGTTCTGCTACACTAAGGGGCGGGGGGAGCCGGACGACATGGATTCGCTGAAGTGGATAGCCAGGACCTTTGTTCCGGTTACGTACATCTGCAGCTGGTTGATCTGGGCTGCCTATCTCTACTCGTCACCAGGAGCCTACTGTCCGGTTCACACGGATTACATAAACGCCGTCTGGATTGTTGCACCTTTCCTGGCCAGCGCGACAGAGGTCATTGTAGGCAGTTTTAGATAGGCAGTTTACGAGCTTACAAGGCTCAACACACGTACTTACCTACCCAGAGTACCTAAAAAGCTCCCTCCAGGTTGTAAGGATGTTCCACAGAAGGACGCCGCCCGGCCTCACCGGCTGGTATCAACGACATAGCGGCCGACGACCTTGCCAGCGCCCATCAGGTCGTACACCATCTGCAGCTCGCTCAGCCCCACGACCTTGTAAGGGGCGACGATCAGGCCGCGGGCGAAGAAGTCGAGCGCCTCAGCCGTGTCCTGGCGGTTGCCGACGTAGCTGCCGCGGATCTGGATCATGCGCACGACCATGTCGAAGACGGGCGCTCGCAGCTCGGCCCGCGCCGGCATCCCGATGCACACCACGGCGCCGCGAGACCGCACGTACTGCGAAGCCTGCTGGAACGGCTGCTCCTGCACCGCCAGCAGAAGCACCGCGTGCGGGCCCAGGCCGTCGGGCGTCGCCGCCCGCACGTCGGCCACCACGTCCCGGCTGGTGGAGAAGTCGACGAAGGCCGCCGCCCCAAGCTGGGCGCAGCCGGCGCGTTTGTCGTCGCCGGCGTCGATGGCGATGGTGTTCAGGCCCATGGCCCGGGCGTACTGGAGCGCCACTGTCTCGCGGTCAGCGCGGCCTCATGACGAGAACAGGCGCCGGCGTACTGTTCCCCAGGCCGCCCCCGGCCCCGACCACGGCGACCCACTGGCCCGGCCGGGTGCCCGACTCCTTCAGGCCTTTGTAGACGGTGATGCCGGCGCACAGCACGGGCGCCACGGCCTCGAGGCTGCAGCCGGGCGGCAGGCGGGCGACGTGGGCGGCCTTGGCCAGGGCGTACTGCTGGAAGCTGCCGTCGACGGTGTAGCCGCTGAGCAGGGCGCGCGCGCACAGCGGCTCGTCGCCCTGGAGGCAGAAGCTGCAGGTCAGGCACGAGCCGTTGAGCCACTTGATGCCCACGGCATCGCCCAACGCCACGTCGTCGCCGGCCAGCGCGCCCCGCGCTACCACGACGCCCGCGCCCTCGTGCCCGCCCACCAGCGGCAGCTTGCGCTCCAGCGGCCAGTCGCCGTGCAAGGCGTGCAGGTCCGTGTGGCAGACGCCCGAGTAGCGGATGTTGACGAGCACCTCGTCCGGCCCGGGGGTCGGAACGGGGATCTTCTTGTAGACGATGCCTGAGGTTTTTGAGCACTCCGGTCTCGAACTGTAGCAACGGCAGTGGGGATGGGGCTGGACTTACTGCCGGTTTCCTCAATAACCTGAGCCCACTGCTCTTTGGGGATGGACGAGGGGATTGCCATTGTGAATAGGATGGTGGTTGCCCAACTGATATGTGAGGGATGGTGATGATAGCTCGGGGATGGAAACGCTGGGCAATGTCAAGACGAGGAATATGAGGCTGAGGCTTGTGGCATGTGGCTCGGAAAGACGGTTATATACCAAGAGATGTCTTCCGATGATGGTGTAGGTTTCACGTGATTGCTGCGTGATATCATCTAATTACGCCATGGGAACATAGACGCCAGCGTTTTCCTAACTCGTAGGTGGGCCGGTACTGCCGCTGTCCCAGTCCTAATTAAACTGCCTACTGCTAGTCTATAAGGAAGTCCTCCTCCTGAGAACGCAATAGCTTGTTTTCCCGAATGACTTCTAGCCCGCCGTATTCGCATGGCACTCGTCCTGGACTTCTCCCTTCATCAACGTGAACGCTTTAGGGTACGTGATGTTCAAGCTCGCTTCCTCGACGCTTTTTGGCCAGGTTCTCCGTCGTCTAGGGCCGGTCCTGGCTCGGAAGCAGCTTGCTGGTTGTCCAGGTAGATGGGATGGGTCTAGTGGCACCGGCTATCGTAGGTAGGGGACATTGTCGTCGTGTTTCATGGCAGCGAAACGATCTGAGAGAACGGTTCGAAGCCGAGGTGGTAAATGGACATAAATCATATGAGTTGGTGGGCGAATGCTGTACGCACGGGTTGATGGATGGAAGGCCGCTGGTTCGTAGGCTGGTTCGTAGGATTGTCGGCGGCGGCGCGGGGTCCAATCGAAGCCCCCGATTTCGCCGACTAGCGGCCGCTCGGGTGCGTCCCGCCCGCTCGCGCCGCCCGGGTCAAAGCGCGACGTCGGTACCCTTCAACGTCGCACTGCGTCATCACAGTCGGCGCTGCTGCCAAACACCCTTTCTGGTAAGGGAGCAGGGGAGGCAGCGGCAGAACGGTCGCTGCGGCGGCGGGATCGCCATGACCGCCTCCGTAGCACGAATCACACCCAGCCTACCGCGTCGAGCGAGGAACGTGCGGGCCCAAGCTCCTCGCCCTGCATCCCTACCATGAACCTTCCGAGGCGGCCACGGCGGAGCGGAGCGGCAGCGGAGCCCGCACATGGCATCGCACAGCAGGGAAAGTGTGGGTGTGATGGCGTGGGGTAGCTTGGATAGGTTCGGTCTGTTGTGCAGAAGGATGAAGGGGTTGGGCGACGCCGTGGCGCCCGCGTGCGTCCTCGTCCCGTCGATCTTCGGCGGCATGGCAGGCAAGGGCAGGCCAGACGGGGATTAAAGACAGCAAGGGTCGGAGGGGCAAAGCTCTTTATGATCCCGCCCGTCCCCGCGGTCGGATATCTCCCGACAACTCGGTCACCTTTGACATATTCTCCGGTCTCCATCGCCGTCGAAAGATATCCATCGCCCTGTCGATCCCCACGATGGCGGCCCACTTCCCCCCAAGCGACGAGACGCGCATCATCGACGTCTTTGGTCCGCCGGCATACAACAACCTCGACGAGCCGCGACCGCTGACCAACGACCCGGGCTGCCTGATCGGCTTCACCGTCGCTTTCCTGTCGGTGTCGTGGATATTCGTGTGCATCAGGTTGTGGGTCCGGCTGCGCGTCCTCAGGAATCAGGGATGGGACGACCTCTTCGTCGGCCTGTATTTGGTAGGCGTCGTCGAGTCCGAGTCTGGCTCTAGGAGCGCGCGCTGACGCTTTCCCAGATCTGTACCACGATCGCGTCCATCTGCTTCCTGGTTTGTGAGTTGCGCCGCCCCCTCTATGTGATGCCCAGCGAGAACCCGGCTGACGACACCACACGCAGCAATAAAGTATGGAACGGGCCAGCACTTTGTGTACATCACCGTCGGCGACGTGCGGCAGTGGCTTCGCCTCTTCTACGGCCTCACCGCTAGCATCAACCTCGCCGCCGCCTTTATCAAGCTCAGCCTGCTCTTCCAGTTCCTGCGCATCTTCGACAAGGGCACCTGGCCACACTGGGCCAGTCGCATCGGCATCGCCCTCGTGTCCATCTGGGGCTTCGTCTTCGCCATTCTGTCCTTTTTCCCGTGCTCCAACGTCGTCGACGCGTGGAACATCTTCGCCGAGAACCCGAAATGCTGGGGCTTCGGGTCGCCGGACCCGGACCTCTTCACCGCCACCTTCGTCGCGCACAATGTTCTCAACACCATCTTCGACGTCTACATCACCGTCATACCCTTCCAGCTCTACTTCCGCCCGGGCGTGACGCAAAAGACGCGGATCGGGCTGCTGGTGCTGCTTCTAATGGCTGTGACGTAAGTCTCCATCCAGG